>Ga0114939_10002117_pt1 | contig 15081 bp, 9 predicted proteins | sample AshMeaCrysSpring_FD_87196 | JGI IMG/M metagenome (GOLD analysis project Ga0114939, IMG submission 87196) | Groundwater microbial communities from Big Spring, Nevada to study Microbial Dark Matter (Phase II) - Ash Meadows Crystal Spring | ecosystem: Environmental > Aquatic > Deep subsurface >... | reverse complement strand
TGCCGCTGATCCTGATCTGCGGCCACAACGCGCAGCTTGCCGAGTCGCTGCGCCGCGCGAAGCCCGCGGCGCCGCGCGTCGTTCTCGGCTTCACGCCGGACGTGACACGGGTCCTGCGGCTCGGCGACTACTTCATCGGCAAGCCAGGCCCGGCCAGCCTCGCCGAGGCCGTGCACCTCGGGCTGCCGGTGGTCACCGTGCGCAACGCCTGGACGATGCCGCAGGAGCGCTACAACACCCAGTGGGTGCGCGACAGCGGCCTCGGCGTCGTGCACGGCTCGTTCCGTTCGATCCGCCCGGCGGTCGACGAAGTCCTGGCCCGGCTGTTCGAGTTCAGGCGCAACCTGCGCGTGGTCCGCAATCGCGCAGTGTTCGAAGTGCCGGAAATCCTGGCCGGAATCCTCGACGACTCCTCGCGCCCGCCCGTCGCTTCGTCGCACCCCGGGGCGGCATCATCGGTGAAACGCTGACGGCGGCCGCCGACCGCCTCGGCGCGTTCCCGGAGACCAAACGCGCCGGCGCTGCATCGACGGCGGCGCAAGCGGTGTGTTGCATTTTCACTGGCACCAGCGGCGGACAGTGGACGGGTAGTACCACCCGCTCTGACGGCCGGCGAACGAATCGTGGCTTACCGCCCGTTCGGCACCGCCGCCGCCGATAGCCGGCTGCGGCGGCCCGTGGTGTCGCGCCAAAAAGCCGCGCGACGCCGCTTGCCTCGAGGTCAGCTTCCGATCACCCCGCCGTCGAGCTTGCGGATCACCACCGTGGCCGAGCGCGGCCTTCCGGAAATGCCTCCCTCGGGAAAGCGCGAGAAGCGCGTCGGATCGCGGGCGATCTGGTTCTCCGTCCACACGGTGCCGATCTGCTGCTGGCCGGTGGGCGGATTGCGCGGCGCGTTCGGATGGCCGCCGACTTCGCCCGGGTGCTGGATGTTGACGAACATCGTCCGCGCGTCGGGCGTCATCACCACGCCGGTCACCTCGCAGCCCGACGGTCCGACCAGGAAGCGGCGGATCTCCCCGGTGACGGGGTCGGCGCACAGCATCTGGTTGTTGCCCATGTTGGCGTAGTCGCCGGTGTTGGTGTAGGCGCCGTCGCTCTGGATCCACAGCCTGCCATTGCGGTCGAACCACAGGCCGTCGGGGCTGTTGAACAGGTTGTTGGCATCGATGTTCGACGACGGCGCGCGCTCGCCGGTGACGGTGGGCTGCCCGGCAAGAACGAAGAAGTCCCAGCTGAAGGTGGTCGCCATCGGGTCGCCGTTGGCCTCGTTCCAGCGGATGATGTGGCCCCACAGGTTATTCGTGCGCGGATTGGCCGCATCCACCGCCGGCCGCGCCGAGCCGGCCGCCGTCGTGCCGGTGGACGAGTTGCTGCTCGCCGGCGTCGTGCCGCGGCGGTTGTTGTTGGTCAACGTGCCCAGCACTTCGCCGCGCTTGGCCGGGTTGGCGGTAATCCACTCCGGCCGGTCCATCATCGTCGCGCCGACGCGATCGGCGGCGGCGCGGGCGTTGATCAGGATCGTCGCCTGGTCGGGGAAGCCGTTTTCGGCCGTCAGCCCGTTCTGGCCCTGCACCAGCGCGATCCAGGTGCCGGTGCCGCGGCCGGAGCCCACAGTGCCTTCGAACTTCGCCACGTACAGCGTGCCGGAGTCGAGCAGGGCGCGGTTGGCCGCCGAGCGCGGGTTGGCGGCGTCGAACTTGCCGCTGGTGACGAACTTGTAGATGTATTCGTTGCGCTCGTCGTCGCCCATGTAGATGACCACGGTGCCGTCGGCGGCGAGCACGTGCTCGGCGTTTTCGTGCTTGAAGCGGCCGAGCGCGGTGCGCTTGACCGGCTTGGAGTTCGGGTCGAACGGATCGATCTCCACCACCCAGCCGTGGCGGTTCGGCTCGTTCGGCGTCGCGTTGACGTCGAAGCGCGGATCGGCCGTGTGCCAGCGGTAGCCGAAGCCGCTCTGCGTGATGCCGTAGCGGTTCTCCAGCACCGTCGGCGTGCGGGTGCCGTTCCAGCCGAAGTAGCCGTTGAAGTTCTCCTCGCAGGTGAGGTAGGTGCCCCACGGGGTGTAGCCGTAGGCGCAGTTGTTCAGCGTGCCGAGCACCTCGCGTCCGGTCGGGTCCTCGGCGGTGAGCAGCAGCGGGTGGCCGGCGGCGGGGCCGGAGATCGTCATCGGCGTGTAGCCGGTGATGCGGCGGTTGTACGACGAATCGAGCTTGTGGCTGACGGTGCCGTTGGCGGCGCGCGTCACGTGCACGACCGAGACGCCGTGCGCGGCCAGCCCCTTGCGCACCTTGTCGAACGTGAACGGGTTCAGCCAGTCTTCGGGGTCGTCACCCGGCGCGTACAGGTACTCGGGGTTGATGTACTCGTGATTCATCACCAGCAGGCCCTCGTCGCTGCGCGTGCCGGGGCCGTTGGCGGCGTCGTTGAAGCCGAAGAAGTGCATGCCGTCGTGGTTGTCGCCGACCTGCTGCTCCTGCGCCTCCCAGCCCTGCGAGGCGTCCCTGGCGAATGCCGGCGCGCCGGCGCGGATCGGGTCGCCCCACGGCAGGATGATCTGCGCCGAATAGCCCGACGGCACGCTCACCGTGTCGCCGGTGGAGGTGTTGACCGCCGAGAAGCCGAGCGGGCTCGACCGGGGCGGCTCGACGGGCAGCGGATCGTCGTCGCCGCCGCAGCCGCTCAGCGTCGCTGCGCTGCCGGCGCCGAGGAAAGACACGGCCGCCAGGCCGAAGCCGCTGCGGAACGCCGCCCGCCGCGACGGGTTCGCCAGTTGCTGGTCGAGGATCGATTGCAGATGGGTGTTGCCGGACGTGTTGCTGACGATATCGTCGTCGTGCTTGGCCATGCGGTCCTCCGCCATTGGAAAGCCGGAATCCTGGGCGTGTCATGTGACGACCGCGTTCCAGCCAGGTGACAAGAGCGTGAACGTTTCGTTGACCGAATCCGTCCGCGGGCTTCTTGCTGCGGTCGGTCGACCGCGAATACCGGCCCGGCTCGAGGGGATTGCGCGCGCGGCGCTTCCTGACCGGCCCTGCCGGGGCCGCGGGCGTCTCCCATGACATGTCAAGTGCGCCGGGGGCTTGGACGTCGATCCCGCTGGTAGCCGCAGTCGGTCAGGTGCAGAATAATCGTCCCTCCGAGGCAGTTCCGCCACGCTCCCATGAACGCAATCAAGGCCATCCGCAAGCACCTCGAGAAGCATCCCGACACGCCTTCGTCGAAGGCGCTCGCCCGCCTCGTCGCCGCGCTGGCCGAGGAGAAGTCTTACTCGCTCGCCGAGTTGTACGCGATGGACTACGCGACGTTCGAGATGGCGGTCGAGCTGCTGCGCGACTGGAGGCTCGACCGCTACTACGCGGCGCGGCTGAAGCTCTTCGATTTCGCGCTGAGCACCGTCATTGCCGAGGGCAAGGCAAACGGCACGGGGCCGGAACCTTCCACGCAGCCGCCGGCGCCGAGCAGCCGCGGCTGAGACGGAGACAGACGCGCCCGCATCGGGCGCGCGAGGGACGGGCCCGGAGATCGGTGGCATCCGCCATCCGGGATGCTTCGCACCGAGGTCCAGAGTGCACCGTCTCGCTCGCGCAGTCGTTGGCGATTCGCCTTCGCCGAATTCTTTGCAGAACTGCCAGTCTGCGCCCGCTTTGTGACAGAAAAATGGACGCCCATTGACCCCGGGCATTCAGGCCGGCAGACCTCATCGCCGCCTGTCGACGCTTTCCGTCGCCCGGCGGCACCCGCTCAGTGCGTCGTCCGACCGGCGCGCGGTCGCCGCGCCGACGTCGCCGGGGCGCGGCGCTTCGGCTTGCGCAGCGGCATCGGTTCGACGACGGCCTCGCCCGGATGCTCGGGCTCTTCGACGGACGCGGCCTCGGCTTGCGCCGCGGCCGCGGCAAAGGCTTTCTCTTCGATGTCGTGCCGCGCCGATTCGGTCGCCTCGGCCCAGTGATCGGCAAGGTCCTCGCGCGCCTCGGCCAGCGCAAAGCGCGTCTGCTCCCACCCCTGCGCCGCGGCGGCCAGCACCCGGCGCAGCAGTTGCGGATCGCGACCGATCAGGAAGCCGGCGGCGAAGCCGACAGCGGCGCCACCGGCCAGCGCCAGCAGCGCCGGCGGGCGGACGAGGTCTTTCAGGTCGATCATGGTTTGCTCCCCAGAGTCCTGCTTTCGATTCGCCCGCGCGGCCGCGACGGCGCAGCCATCCCGCGCGGCGCCCGCGGCGCGCCGGCCCGTGCCAACCGCGCGCTCTGCATGAGCAGCAGCAGGGCAAAGCCGTGCCGCAGTGCGCTGATCGCCAGCGGCGAGGCGGCGTTCATCGCGGCCAGCACCATCAATGCCGAGTTGGCCGTGACGGAACTGCCGAACTGCCAGCGTAGCGCGCGCCTCAGCCGACCCGCCTCGGCGCGCGCCGACAGCAGCGCCGCCAGCGGCTCGCCGATCAGCACGCCGTGCGCGCCGGCTTCGGCGTCGACCGGGCAGAGGCTCAGCCCGCCCGGCGGCAGGATGTCGCGCAGGCCGGTGTGCACGAGCGCCACGCGCTCGCCCCGATCGACTGCGTCGTCCAGCCAGCGCTCCTGCGCAGCGCGATCGCTGCTGACCACGACGTCGGCGCCGAGGCCGGCCAGCGCCGCCGCCGGCGTCGAAGCGGGATCCTCGGTGAAGACCGCGATGCGCCGCACGCCGAGCGCGCGCAGCGCCTCGAAGTGCTGCCTGACGTCGCGCCGCAGCCGACAGCCGAGATGCACCGTGGCGAGGAGGCTGCCGTCCTGCACGATGCCGAGGCGGCGCACGAGGCTGTGCCGGTCCGGCTCGCTCAACTCGATGCCCCAGGTGCGGGCCAGCAGCTGCGCGCCGCCGACGTGAAGCACGCGCTTGACGCCGCCCTCGTCGCGCAGCGGCAGCACGGCGCCGTGCTCGCGCCAGGCCACGACGCGCTCGTCCGGGAAACCGCCGACGGCGTCGATCTCGCCGGCCGCGCCCATCAGCTGCAGCAGCCAGCGCGTGGCCACGGTGGCGTCGATGTACGCCTCGTTGGCGATGACGCGATCGATGTGCCAGGTCGACTCGGCGAGCACGCCGACGTCCTCGAACGCGAACGTGGTGGCGGCAGCCAGCCGCTCGATCGCGTCGAGCCCGCTCATCAGGGCGCCGTGCCTCGCCGACGCGTACAGCGCCGCGGCGCGCGCCACCGGGTGCGCCAGCTGCAGGCCGTACTGCGGGTCGGCCTGCAGCATCGAGGCGGTCCGCGCCGTGTCGCCGGTAAGCGCGAGCACCAGGCCGCCGGCACTGATCGGCAGCGCCACCAGCCGCTGCAGGTCCGGCGTCAGCGGCCCGGCCGTTTCGCGCGATCGAAGCGAGTGACGCACGTGCGCCCGCAGCCGCGCCGCCCGCGATGCCGACGCCCGTCGCTCAATGCGCAGGGTGAGCGCCCCCCGGGCCAGCCGCTCGCCCGAGCCGATCCGGTCGCCGGCCCGCACCATGAGCTGGCGATCGGTGCCCAGCCAGTCGACGAGCGCGCCTTCGCCGTCGGTGACGATGCCATCGGCCGGCACGACATCGCCGGCCGCCAGCTGCAGCCGATCCCCGGGCTGCATTTCCGCGGCCGCCAGCGACAGGGGCCGCAGGCCCTTCGGCAGCCCCCGTCGCACCCGGTAGGCGGGCGCCTCCGGCGGCGTCAGTTGCTCCAGCAGTCGATCGGTGTCGGCGACCAGCGTGTCGCGCCAGCGCTCGGCGGCGGCGCCGACCAGCACCGAGGTCGTCGCTGTGAGGGGGTGGCCGGTCAGCGCGGTGGAGGCCAGCGCGATGCCGTCGAGAACAACGCCGGCCGGCTCGGCGCCGGTGCGCAGCGCACCGACGCTGCGGGCACCGACGAGCCCCACCGCCGCCGCAATCCGCCACGGCGGCGGCAGCAGCGGCACCACGGCGCCGGCCAGCAGCGCCGCTTCGAGCGGCAGCGCGGCTTCACCGCCCGCCCGCCGGCGCTCACGCGGGGAAACCGCCACCGCGTGCTTCTCGACGCAGGCGAGCACCCGGCGCCGCGTCGTCGCGCGGCCGTCATGGACGACGACCACCGAGCGCGCGGCCGACGCAAGGCGCAGGGCCGTCACGCCGGGCAACGCTGCAAGCGCCTCGCCCAGCGCCGCCAGGTCGGCGTCGGCGGGCAGCCTCAGTCTCAGGCGGGTCGACGTTTCGTGAGCGATCGTCGCCATGCTCATCGTGCCCCCTTCGCCCCGCGGGCTGTCCCCCCAAGGGGGAGCCGAGCGCCTCCGGGCGGCCGGGCGGCGCTCATCGTGCCCCCTTCGCCCTGCGGGCTGTCCCCCCAAGGGGGAGCCGAGCGCCTTCGGGCGGCCGGGCGGCGCTCATCGTGCCCCCTTCGCCCTGCGGGCTGTCCCCCCAAGGGGGAGCCGAGCGCCTTCGGGCGGCCGGGCGGCGCTCATCGTGCCTCGCGTCGTGGTGCCGTCCCCAGCCGCTTAAGCGCTTCGCGCGTCAGGGCCGGCGCGGCGGCGGCAGCCAGTATGACGCCAGCGTCCACCAGCCCGATCGGCGTCGTGCGCAGCAGCGCGCGCAGCGGCGGAAACAGCACGGTGCCGGCCTGCGCCGCCAGCGAAATGACGACCGTGCGCACCAGCCACGGATTGGCGCGCAGGCGGCCGTTGCCGAGCGGGCTCAGCGGCGCGTCGGAACGCGCCGACAGCGCGTAGAGCAGCTGCGCGCTGGTCATCGTCATGAAGGCCAGGGTGCGCGCCCGCGGGCCAGGACCATAGCGTGCAATGCCGTACAGGTAGGCGGCCATCGTGGCGGCGGTGATCATGCCGCCGTCGACCGCCACCCGCTGCCAGTCGCGCCGCTTGAGGAAGCCGTCGGCACGCGGAAACGGCGGCCGCTCGAGGATGTCGGGCTCCGGCGGCTCCAGCCCGAGCGCGATCGCCGGCGAGACGTCCGTGATGATGTTGGTCCACAGCAGCGCCAGCGGATCGAGGGGCTCGGGCAGGCCGGCGGCGACGCACAGCGCCGTGGCGGCCAGTTCGCTGATGTTGGTGGCGACCAGGTAGCGCACCGCCTTCTTGACGTTCAGGTAGGCCGTGCGTCCTTCGGCGATCGCCGACAGCAGCCCGTCGGGATGATCGTCCTGCAGCACCAGGTCGCTCATCGCGTGGGCGAAGTCGGTGCCCGCCACCCCCATCGCCACGCCGACGTCGGCCGTCTTCAGCGCCGGGCCGTCGTTGATGCCGTCGCCGGTCATGGCGACGACGCGGCCGCGCGCCTGCAGCGCCCTGACGATCGCGAGCTTCATCCCCGGGCTGGTGCGCGCGAAGCCTGCCGCGGTCTCGACCGCATCGCCGAGCTTGTTCACGTCTTCCGCCAGCGCGCCGGCATCGGCGACCGCATCCTGCCCATCGAGTCCGATGCGATCGGCCACGGCGCGTGCGGTGCCCAGCTGGTCGCCGGTGAGCATCACCGGCCGGATGCCGGCAGCCTTGAAGCGGGCGATCGAATCGGCAATGCCGGCGCGAACGGGGTCGGCGAGCCCGACCAGTCCCAGCCAGGTCAGTTCGCGCGTCTTGCCCGACTGGCGGCCCGTCTGCCGGCGCACCGCCAGCGCGAGCACACGGTCCCCGGCCGCGGCCAGCGCGTCGTTGTGCGCCAGCAGTTGCCGCCGCCGTGCCGGCGTCAGCGCGACGACGCGCCGGCCGTCGTGCCAGCGCGTGCAGCGCGCCAGTACCTCGTGCGGCCGGCCCTTGACCGTCAGCAGCAGCCCGCCCTGCGCGGGCCCGTGCAGCGTGACCATGTAGGGATGGTGCTCGGAGCGGTGCTTGACCGCCAGCAACGGATGGCGGCGTCGCAACGCCGGGACGTCGGCGCCGTGCTCCCGGGCGAAATCAACCAGCGCCATTTCGGTCGCCGAACCCGTCAGGCCGCCGTCCTCTCTTCGCTCGAGTTCGTTGTTCAGCGCCGCCACCAGCAGCCAGTCCTCCGGCAACGAAACCTTTGCGCCCTTTTCCAGCCGCGTTCGCTTCTGGCCGACGACGAGCGACTCGACCCGCATCCGGTTCTCGGTCAGCGTGCCGGTCTTGTCGAAGCACACGACGTCGATCGCGCCGAGGTTCTCCACCGCGTCGAGGTTGCGGGCGAACACGTTGCGCTTCTGCAGGGTGCGGATGCCGGCGGCCAGCAGGCTGGTGGCCACCGTCGGCAGTCCCTCGGGGATCGCCGCCACCCCGAGCGACACCGCCGTGCGCAGCATCGGCCCGACGGCGCGTCCGCGAAGAAGCCCGAGGCCGAAGACGCCCGCGCACAGGCCGGCGGCGCCGATGGCGAGATTGCGGCCCAGACCGTCCAGTTCCGTCTGCAGCCGCGTCTGCGGCTGGTCGGTGCCCTGCGCCATGCGGCGGATGCCGCCGAGCATCGTGCGCTCGCCGGTGGCGACGACGACCGCCTTGCCCATGCCGCCAGACACCACGGTGCCCATGAACACCATGTTGCGTCGTTCTCCGACGGGGGCCGAGGCCGGCAGGGAGTCGCCGGCCTCCTTGCGCACCTGCCGGCTTTCGCCCGTCAGCGGCGCCTCGTTGGCCGACAGGCGATACGCCTCGATCACGCGGGCGTCGGCGGCGACCGCGGTGCCCGGCTTCAGCAGCAGCACGTCGCCGGCGACGATTTCGTGCGAGGACAGCCGCACCTCCTCGCCATCTCGCAGCACGCGCGCCTCGCCGGGAGCGAGCTTGCGCAGGCTGCTGACCGTCTGCTCGGCCTTGCGTTCGGTGTAGAAGCCGATGCCGGCATTGGCGGCAACGACGGTGCCGATCGCCGCGGCATCGACCCAGGCGCGGCTGGCCAGCGCCACCGCACCGGAGCCCGCAAGCAGCGCCACCGGCAGCGTTCGGAACTGGTCAACGAAGATCTCGCCGTCGCCGCGGCCGGCGATGTCATTGATGCGGTTGGCGCCGTCGCGCGCCAGCCGCTGTTTCGCCTCGGCGCGCGTCAGGCCGCGGGCGTCGCTGTCCAGCGCTCGCCACACCGAAGACAGCGGCAGCGCGTGCCAATCGGGCGGTCCCCCGCGCGGCCGGCGCGCTTTCTCCGCGGGCGCCGACTCCTGACCCGAGGAAGCGGCGCGCAACGCGATTGCCGCCTTCGGCGGCGAAGGCGGACGCAGCGCGGCGGCCCGCGCGGGCCGCCGCGGCCGGGGGACGCCCCCACGGCCAAAGGCGTCGACGCAGCGCTGCAGCGGCGCGATCACGTCGGCGTTGCCGACGCCTGTGAGCCGCACCACACCCGTGCTGCTGCTGGCACGGACACCCGCAGCCGGCAGTCCGAAGCGGACCCCTTCGGTCTCGATCCAGCCGGCCAGCGCCGGCGAACCGAGCAGGCTGCGCACGCGTACCCGCACGGCACGCGACTCGCGCGCGACCACCGACTGTGGCCCCCCTGAACGATGAACCGCCATCTGCAACAGCAATATCTGCCGCAACCTGCCCCGCCCTGATGACGGTTCCGTGACAAGCGAGCGATCGTTGCCACAGGTCAAGCCCACGGCGCGGGCGGGGGTCACGACCGCGTCACGCGCGGTGCCTAGTCTCCGGGCAACATGCGTTTCCGATTCCTCGCCGGATACACGCGACAGACTTCCGCGCTGACCGCCGCTTTCGTCTCCGCGCGCAGCGTATCCGACCCGGCACCGACAGGCCGTGCCGCCGGCCCGCCGTCCCGCCACTACCGGGCGATCTTCATCTCCGATGTGCACCTTGGCACACGCGGCTGCAAGGCCGAGTATCTGCTCGACTTCCTGCGCCACAACGAGTCCGAGGTGCTCTACCTCGTCGGCGACGTGATCGACGGCTGGGCGATGCGCAACGGCCTGTACTGGCCGCAGGCGCATAACGACGTCGTGCAGAAGGTCCTGCGCAAGGCGCGCAAGGGCACGCGCGTCGTCTACGTCCTGGGCAACCACGACGAGTTCGGCCGCCAGTTCGTCGGCCTCGAGTTCGGCGGCATCTCGCTCGCCGACGAGGCCGTGCATCGGCTCGCCGACGGCCGCCGGCTTTGGGTCGTGCACGGCGATCTGGCCGACGGCGTGATCCGCCACGCCAGGTGGCTGGCGCACGTCGGCGACCGGATGTACGACTTCGTGCTCTGGCTCAACCGCCACTTCAACGCCGCGCGGGCGCGGCTGGGCCTCGGCTACTGGTCGCTGTCGGCCTTCCTGAAGCACAAGGTCAAGAACGCGGTGAGCTTCATCAGCAGCTTCGAGCAGGTGCTGGCCCGCGAGGCGCGCCGGCACGGCTACGACGGCGTGCTGTGCGGTCACATCCACCACGCGGAGATCCGCAGCGTCGACGGCCTGCTTTACTGCAACAGCGGCGACTGGGTCGAAAGCCTCACCGCCGTGGTCGAGACGCTCGAGGGCGAACTGCGGATCGTGCGCTGGAACGCGCTGCTCTCGCCCGGAGAACCCGTGCCGCACTGGTCCGAGGCGGAACCCGCGGCAGCGACCCTCGATAAGCCGGTCGGGGCGTTTGCGGGCGAAGGCCGCGAGGAGTCGCCGGTGCACACCGCCGCTTGAAGATCATCACCGTCACCGATGCCTGGGCGCCGCAGGTCAACGGCGTGGTGCGGACGATCGAGGCGACCAACCGTGAACTCGAACGGTCCGGGCACCGGACCGTCGTTCTGGCTCCGGACCGCTTCCTTACCGTCCCCTGCCCCGGCTACGACGGCATCCGGCTGGCCGTGGCGCCGCAACTGCGCCTGGGCCGCATCCTGGCGACGGAGATCGCCGACCGCGAAGAGGTCGCGGTGCACGTGGCCACCGAGGGGCCGCTCGGTCGTGCCGCGCGCGCCTGGTGCCGCCGCCGGGGCGTACCGTTCAGCACCGCCTACCACACCCGCTTCCCGCAGTACCTGCGGGCGATGTACGGCGTGCCCGAGGCGTGGACCTATGCGGTGATGCGGCGATTCCACGGCGATGCCGCCGTGGTCATGGCACCGACGCCGACGGTGGCCGACGAGCTTCGCGCGCACGGAATCGGCGACCCCGCGCTGTGGACGCGCGGTGTCGACACGGACCTGTTCACGCCCTCGACGCCGCTGCCGCTGCAGTTGCCCAGGCCGATCTTCCTTTACGTGGGTCGCGTCTCGGTGGAGAAGAACATCGGCGACTTCCTGATCGCCGACCTGCCGGGCAGCAAGGTCGTCGCCGGCGCGGGTCCGGCCCTTGCGACTCTGACGCGGCGTTTCCCCGAGGTGCACTTCATTGGCGTGCTGTCGCAGCCGCAGCTTGCCCGCCTTTACAGCACTGCCGACGTATTCGTCTTCCCGAGTCGGACCGACACCTTCGGTCTCGTCCTGCTCGAAGCGCTTGCCTGCGGCACGCCGGTGGCGGCGTATCCGGTGCAGGGACCCCTCGACGTCATCGGCGGCACCGACGTCGGCGTGCTGCACGAGGATCTGCGGGTGGCGGCCGCCGCCGCACTGAGGATCGACCGCCGGCGCTGCCGCGAGTTCGCGCTTGCGCGTTCATGGGCCGCGGCCACTCGCCAGTTCGTCTCGCTGCAGCGGCCGGTGCGCCTGTCGCCGCATCGCCCCCTGGAGGTCTCGCCTCGCGTCTAGAAGATGCGATCGCGCCGCGGATCGGCGGCGCGATCGCATGGCTATGCCGTCGGCACGCAGTCCGCCAGTCGCCGTGCCAGCGCCCGCGCCGAGTCCTCGCTGCCCGCCTCGACCATCACCCGCAACAGCGGTTCGGTTCCGGAGGGACGGATCAGCACCCGCCCCTGTCCGCTCAACTCGCGCTGCACCTGGTCGAGCATGGCCTGCAGAGGCCCGTGCTTGCTCCAGTCAAACCCGTTGGCCAGCCGCACGTTCACCAGCGACTGCGGCATCAGCGGCAGGTCCTCGGTCATCTGCGCCAGCGAACGGCCGCCGCGGCGGAGCGCGGCCAGCACCTGCAGGGCACTGATGATGCCGTCGCCGGTCGAATGCCGATCGAGCACCAGCAGGTGCCCCGAGCCCTCTCCGCCCAGGCTCCAGCCGCGCTCTTCGAGCGCCTCGAGCACGTAGCGGTCGCCGACCTTGGCACGCACGAACGGCACCTTCAGTTCGGCGAAGCGACGCTCCAGCGCGAAGTTGGTCATCAGCGTGCCCACCGCACCGGCCACCGGGCCCTCGCGCATGCGGTCGCGCACGATCACGTACAGCAACTGGTCGCCGTTGTACTGGCGGCCCGCCTCGTCGACGATCACCAGGCGGTCGGCGTCGCCATCGAGCGCCAGGCCGAGGTCGGCACCGCTCTCGCCGACCGCATGCACCAGCGCCTGCGGATGGACCGCGCCGACGCCGTCGTTGATGTTGAAGCCGTTCGGGTCGGTGCCGACCGGGACCACCTCGGCACCCAGTTCGTGGAACACCGCCGGCGCGACGTGATAGGCGGCGCCGTGCGCGCAGTCGACCACCAGTTTCAGCCCGCGCAGGTCGAGCGAGGTCGGGAACGTGCTCTTGCAGAACTCGATATAGCGCCCGGCGGCGTCGTCGAGCCGGCGCGCCTTGCCGAGGCGATGCGAGTCGACGCAGGCCAGCGGGTGGTCGAGCTCGGCTTCGATCTGCGACTCGACCTCGTCGGGCAGCTTCTTGCCGAAGGCCGAGAAGAACTTGATGCCGTTGTCCTGGTAGGGGTTGTGCGAGGCGCTGATCACCACGCCGGCCGAAAGCCGCAGCGCGCGTGTCAGGTAGGCCACCGCCGGGGTCGGCAGGGGGCCGCTCAGCACGGTGTCCACGCCGGCGCTGGCGAAGCCCGCCTCGAGCGCCGCCTCGAGCATGTAGCCGGAAACACGGGTGTCCTTGCCGATCAGCACGGTCGGCCGCGCCCCGGAAGTCGCGCGCGCCAGCACGCGGCCGGCCGCATGCCCCAGCCGCAGCACGAACTCGGGGGTGACCGGCGCCTCGCCGACCGTTCCGCGCACGCCATCGGTGCCGAAGTACTTCCTGCCCATCAGAGGTCTCCGTCCAGTTGCCGCCACACCGCCAGCGCATCACGCGTGGCCGCCACGTCGTGCACGCGCAGGATCGCCGCGCCCTGCCGCGCCGCCCACAGCGCCGCCGCGACGCTGCCGACGAGCCGGTCCTCGGCAGCGGCGCGCCCGGTCAACGCGCCGATCATCGCCTTGCGCGAGAACCCGACCAGCACCGGCGCCAGCGCAGCCAGCGACGGCAGCGCCCGCGCCAGGTCGAGGTTGTCCTGCAGCCGCTTGCCGAAGCCGAAGCCCGGGTCGATCACGATCCGGCGCCGGTCGATGCCCGCCGCCGTGCAGGCCTCGATCCTCGCCTTCAGGAAAGCGGTCACTTCGCCGGCAACGTCGGCGTAGCGCGGCGCCGACTGCATTGTCCGCGGTTCGCCCTGCATGTGCATCAGGCAGATGGATGCATCGGTTCCGACGAGTTCGTCGATCGCCCCGGGCGCACGCAGCGCGTTGACGTCGTTGATCATCGCCGCCCCGGCGGCGAGCGCCGCGCGCATCACCTCGGGCTGCCGCGTGTCGACCGACACCGGCACGCCGACCCCGCGCACGGCTTCGAGCACCGGCAGGATGCGCCGCAGTTCCTCTTCCGCCGCCACCGGCGCGGCGCCCGGGCGCGTCGACTCGCCGCCGAGGTCGATGATGTCGGCACCCTCGTCGATCAGCCGGTACGCGTGCGCGATGGCCTCGTCGGCCGACCCATGGCGGCCGCCGTCGTAGAAGGAATCGGGGGTCGCGTTGACGATCCCCATCAGCAGCGGCCGGCGCAGCGCCAGCGCGGCGATGATCGGGTTGGCGCGCTCCGGGGCAGGACTCATCGCCTGGAAGCGAAACGGGGCCATCCGGCCCCGCTTGACTGCGCGCTCAACCCGAGACCGGACTCATCAGGCCGGCTGCGCGGCCCCTTCGACACCGCCGGTGGCGGGCTTGCCGCCGGCCGGCGGCGTCGAGCCGGTCGACTTCGGTGGCCGCGGCGGCCGGCCGCTGACGATGTCGTCGATCTGCTCGGCGTCGATCGTTTCCCAGTCGAGCAGCGCCCGCGTCATCGCCTCGACCTTGTCGCGGTTCTCCTCGATCAGCCGGCGCGCCAGCGCGTACTGCTCGTCGATGATGCGGCGGATCTCGGCGTCGACCTTGCGCATCGTCTCCTCGGACATGTTCACCGTCTTGGTGATCGAGCGGCCGAGGAAGACTTCGCCTTCATTTTCCGCGTACACCATCGGCCCGAGCACGTCGCTCATGCCGTAGCGGGTGACCATGTCGCGCGCCATCTGCGTGGCGCGCTCGAAGTCGTTGGAAGCGCCGGTGGTCATCTGGTTCATGAAGATCTCTTCGGCGATGCGGCCGCCGAAGAGCACCGCGATGCGGTTCAGCAGGTACTCGCGGTCGTAGGCGTAGCGGTCCTGCTCCGGCAGCTGCATGGTGACGCCGAGCGCGCGGCCGCGCGGGATGATCGTCACCTTGTGCACCGGGTCGGTCTTCGGCAGCAGCTTGGCGACGATGGCGTGACCCGACTCGTGATAGGCGGTGTTGCGCTTCTCCTCCTCGGACATGACCATCGACTTGCGTTCGGCGCCCATCATGATCTTGTCCTTGGCCTTCTCGAAGTCCTGCATCTCGACCACGCGGCCGTTGCGGCGGGCGGCGAACAGCGCCGCCTCGTTCACGAGATTGGCGAGATCGGCGCCGGAGAAGCCCGGCGTGCCGCGCGCCAGGATGTCGGCCTTCACGTCGGCGCCGATCGGCACCTTGCGCATGTGCACGTTCAGGATCTGCTCGCGGCCGCGGATGTCGGGCAGCGGCACCACCACCTGCCGGTCGAAGCGGCCCGGCCGCAGCAGCGCCGGGTCGAGCACGTCGGGCCGGTTGGTGGCGGCGATCACGATCACGCCCATGCCGGTCTCGAAGCCGTCCATCTCCACGAGCATCTGGTTCAGCGTCTGCTCGCGCTCGTCGTTGCCGCCGCCGAGACCGGCCCCGCGCTGGCGGCCGACGGCGTCGATCTCGTCGATGAAGATGATGCAGGGCGCGTGCTTCTTGGCGTTCTCGAACATGTCGCGCACGCGCGCCG
>Ga0114939_10002116_pt1 | contig 15096 bp, 8 predicted proteins | sample AshMeaCrysSpring_FD_87196 | JGI IMG/M metagenome (GOLD analysis project Ga0114939, IMG submission 87196) | Groundwater microbial communities from Big Spring, Nevada to study Microbial Dark Matter (Phase II) - Ash Meadows Crystal Spring | ecosystem: Environmental > Aquatic > Deep subsurface >... | reverse complement strand
TATCAATCTAGCTAGCTCTAGCTGAGAAAAAAACCTACCGCCTTAATTCCTAGTTCTAGCCTGCATGAAAAAAATGTAATATAATGAAATGTTTTGAAATAATGCAGTAAACTAGAAAACAGTTTATAACAACTAGTTTTTTATCCATGAATCCCTTAGAAAAAAGGAAAAACACATTTGCAGTTACAACCCCGTTATATTACGTAAATGCACTACCTCACATTGGCAGTGCTTATACAACAATGGCGGCAGATGCACTGACACGGTTCCAGCGCCTACAAGGACGCTCTGCGCTGTTAATAACGGGTACAGATGAACACGGACAGAAAATTCAGCAGTCAGCAGAACAGCAAGGGCGAGACCCCCAAAGTTTTTGTGATCAAATGTCAGCTAGTTTTACGTCCTTATGGCAAAAACTAAACATTAAATATGACCGATTTATTCGTACCACAACAGACCGCCATCAAGTAATAGTTAAAGAATTCTTCCAAAGAGTTTGGGATAAAGATGACATTTATTTAGGACAACAACAAGGCTGGTATTGCGTTTCCTGCGAAGAGTTTAAAGAAGAACGGGAACTTTTAGAAGGAAAGCGCTGTCCCATTCATACCAATAAACAAGTAGAGTGGCGGGATGAGCAAAATTACTTCTTCCGGCTCTCAAAATATCAAGAACAGTTGCTAGAGCTTTATCGGGAAAGACCAGATTTCATTCAACCGGAAAGCCGTCGCAATGAAGTTTTGAATTTTGTCAAGCAGGGATTGCAAGACTTTTCCATCTCGCGAGTTAACTTGGACTGGGGTTTTCCCGTACCCACCGACCCTAATCATACCCTTTATGTTTGGTTTGATGCCCTCTTGGGATATGTCACCGCTTTGCTTGAACCAGAGGAAGAACCAACTCTAGAAAATGCTCTGGCAAAATGGTGGCCGATAAACTTGCATTTAATTGGTAAAGATATTCTTCGCTTCCATGCGGTGTATTGGCCTGCTATGCTGATGTCCGCTGAAGTCCCCTTACCCGGAAAAGTATTCGGGCACGGCTTTTTGACTAAAGATGGTCAGAAAATGGGTAAAAGTCTGGGAAATACCCTCGACCCCGTAGAACTAGTCGAAAAATACGGTGCTGACGCTGTTCGTTATTACTTCCTTAAGGAAATCGAATTTGGCAAGGATGGGGATTTTAATGAAAGTAGATTCATTCATGTCCTGAATGCTGATTTGGCAAATGACTTGGGTAATTTGCTGAATCGCACACTCAACATGGTGAAGAAATACTGTGGTGGCAATGTCCCGGAGGTCAACAATCAACAGGTTCCTGTAGAGCATCCACTCAAAGCGATAGGATTAACTCTAGGGGAAGAAGTCACACAAGCCTATGAAGCTCTAGCTTTTAGTCAAGCTTGTGAAGCAATCCTGAGTTTGGTGAGAACTTGCAATAAGTTTATTGATGAGCAAGCTCCTTGGACTTTGTACAAACAGGGAAAACAACAGGAAGTTGAACAAGTATTGTATGCAGTTTTAGAATCAGTCAGGTTGGCAGCCTATCTACTTTCGCCAATTATCCCAACAATTAGCAACAAAATTTACAATCAGTTAGGATTTAACGTAAACTTTGACGACCATTCACAACATTTAGTTGCAGCACCTTTTAATGCCCATGCTCAATGGGGAATACTAAGCATTAAACAGCAATTAGCTCAGCCAGGACCAGTCTTCCCCCGGTTGGAGATGCCTCCCTCTTCATAAATCTCGTGTAAGACTGTGCAAATTAAAACCTGCGTTCCGGGCTTGATGCACTCAAGCCTGTAACCTTGATTATAAACAGTTCGGTTTTTGAGTGTAAAGAATAACTCTACATTAGGAAGTTAAGATAACAAACGAGGTATAACAACAATGTTGAATAATCTAGAAAACGACTCCATTTTTACGCCAGAACAAGTTCTAGAAAATCGCGGACGGGTGGCAATTTTTATTGACGGGTCTAATTTATTCTATGCGGCATTACAACTGGGAATCGAGATAGATTACACCAAATTGTTGTGTCGTTTGACTAGCGGTTCTAGACTATTACGCGCTTTTTTCTACACAGGTGTAGACCGGACTAACGAAAAGCAACAAGGCTTTTTGTTATGGATGCGTCGCAATGGTTATCGGGTCATAGCGAAAGACTTGGTGCAGTTGCCTGATGGCTCTAAAAAAGCTAACTTGGATGTAGAAATTGCTGTGGATATGATGGCATTAGTCGATTCCTACGATACGGCAGTTCTAGTCAGTGGTGATGGTGATTTAGCATATGCTGTGAATTCCGTGAGCTACCGGGGTGCAAGGGTAGAAGTAGTTAGCTTGCGTTCCATGACGAGCGATAGTTTAATCAACGTTTCTGACCGTTACATAGACCTGGAAGCTATCAAAGAAGACATTCAAAAGACTTCCCGACACGGCAGTCCGTATAATGCTTACCGTCATCTATCCGGTATGGGCTTTATCGAAGAACCTCGCGATAGTGACGGACATTTGGGAATGCCGTAAATGCAGCAACAAACCGAGAAACAGAGGAACTGGGAACGAGGGATTAGGGACAATTTACAAAGTACCCAATCCCCATTAGCCATGACATTCTCTGTTCTCAACCGGGGGAACCACTTTAAACAAGTGGTTCTCCATTACTTATTATTCAGTCCCCGCTCCTTATTGATTCTGGGATTAACCCTGAGTCTATCAACAGGACTGGTTGCTTGTGGTGCTGGTGCTGGTGGTGGGAACCGTGCAGCTAGTAAACTAGCGGAAGATGCTTCCCAGGTAGAAAACTTGAAAAGTGGCTTGATTTTAAATAAGCTGGATTTTCAACAGGCAGATGAACAAGGCAAGCTGTTGTGGAGAGTTAAGGCAAAAGAGGGAACCTACAGCCCAGATAAAAAAATTGCTTTCTTAAAAATCCCCAATGGGGAACTATATCAAGATGGCACAGTAGTTTACAAAGTCCAAGCACTGGAAGGGGAAATTCGCGAGGATGGTCAGCTACTGTTTCTCAAAGGTCAAATAGTCGCTACCGACCCCAAAAACGGTGTTGTGTTGCGTGGTAATGAGTTAGAATGGCGACCCAAACAAGATTTGTTAATTGTCCGCAACCAACTCAACGGCACCCACAAACAAATGCAAGCTGTAGCACAGGAAGCTAGGGTGAAAACCCGTGAAGAACGGATAGAATTCATTGGGGGAGTCGTAGCTAGGTCAATTGACCCAGCAATGCAACTACGTACAGAACGAGTCACCTGGTTGGTGAAACAAGAAAAATTGTTTGGCGATCGCCCTGTACAAATAGACCGCTTCCAAGGTCAAAGTATCACTGACAGCGCGACGGGAAATGGGGCAGAAGTTAATTTGAAAACTAAAATCGCTACCCTCAAGCAGAACGCCCAACTTTCAATTTTTGACCCACCTATGCAGGTTGCTAGTAACCTGTTGGTTTGGAATCTGAACCAAGAAACAGTCACTTCCAACGTTCCAGTACAGGTATTTCACCGACCCACACAAACTACAGTCTCGGCTAACCAAGGTAAGGTGATTATACCACAAAAAGTTGTTTATTTAACAGGTAATGTCAAAGGCGTGGGACAAAAACGCCAGACCCTGAATGCAAATCAAATGACTTACTATCTCTCCACTCAGATAGTAGAAGCCAAAGGTAATGTCGTCTATCGTCAAGTCGCTGATACTCCAGTGACATTTACAGGACAAACCGCTGTAGGTAAACTGCAAGACGGTGAAACTCTTGTGGTCAAAGGTGGGAAACCAGGGGGAGATGGTAGGGTCGTGACGGAGATTGTTCCTCGCTCATTGGGAATTGGGAATAGGTAATAGGTAATAGGTAAAAGATGAAGGGTGGGCAAACTATTTTCCAGCCTACAATTTAGTATAAACAAACTTAGTAGAAGAGAGAAATGTTAACTCAGACGCAGCGACGTTCTTATAGTCTAGAGGAATATCGGCAGTTAGAAGAAGCTGCTGAATTCAAAAGCGAATATCGCGATGGAGAAATTGTACCCATGACAGGTGGCACGATTAATCATAACCGGATTACTATCAATATCTGCACCTTCTTAAAATATGCTTTGCGGGGAAAGAATGCAGAGCCATTTATGAGCGATTTACGGTTGTGGATTCCTCGATTTCGTAGGGGAACTTATCCTGATGTCATGGTAATTCAAGGACAAGTAGCTTTTAATGAAGGACGCAAAGATGAAGTACTAAATCCGGTGTTGATTGTAGAAGTGCTTTCTCAGTCTACAAAGGATTTTGATAGAGAGAATAAGTTTCGCTTCTATCGCTCTATCCCGGAGTTTCGCGAGTATGTTTTAGTTAACCAATATGAATTTTTAGTGGAACAGTATATTAAAAATGAATCGGGACAATGGTTATTTCAAGAATCTGAGGGAGAAGGGAGAACTATTACTTTTGCTTCTGTGGGAGTACAAATGTCAATCACCGATATTTATCAGGGAGTTGTATTCGAGGTAGAGGAAACAGAAGAACATCAAAATAAATAAATATTAAAATTTATAGTTGATTGATGAACAAACCTCAAGAGATATTCTGTTTCCTGTTCCCTATTCCCTGTTCCCTTTATTTTGCCACTATTTGATTCCGACTTGGCGAGCCAAACAAACTATAAGGATTAGGAAACTTCTGCCAAGTCACAGCAGCCGGAAGGGTAGGTGCTACTTGTAATTGTCCTAATAATTGTTGCAAAAGTTTATCTTGTTGGGCACGCAAACCTTCGATATTTGAACCGCGATTAATAATTGCAAACCAAACCAGACCGCGATCGCCTGTGGGTATGACACCAGCTAAAGCACTGACATCATTCAGGGTACCTGTTTTAAAGACAGTAGTTTTGGGCATTGTGCGGAACAGCATTGTACCCCGCTTATCCCGTCCGGACACTGGAAATAAATCAGCTACAGTTAATTTATAAGGTGCTAGTTCCCTTTGCAGCGCGATGAACATTGCACAGGCTGCTCTTGGGGAAATCCGATTTTGCACCCCCAGTCCGGAGGTATTAATCAGTTGAATTTCCGATTCGGGGACTCTAGCGGTACTTGCAGCAGTCTTCATCACCACCGGGGCACCCCCTGCAAGCTCCCCTAACATCTGGGAAGTTTCATTGTTGCTGTAAATGTTCATTTCCCGGAGGATGTCTTTCAGGGGCAAAGAACGATGGCGAATGAGCAGTTTGGGTTGGTAGTTTACCTGGGGTACGACCTCAATGTTACCGGCGATCGCGACTTGGGGTTTAGGAGTCCCCTTCGCCATTTCACCATGTTGTTTGGTGGCACCCCTCTGCCAAGTAGCAGAATTGATGGCTTCCCGGAGATACGCCCCGGCTTTCACGGTGTCAAGGGTATAATTCATGGCAAACGCACCTGTAATTACCAAATTCCCAGTCACACGCCGGATACCTAATTTGTTGAGGTGATTACCAAGGGTGATTCCTTCCTCCCAGACAAACATCGGGTCTCCACCGCCATTAATCACCAAATCTCCCTGTAAAACGCCATTCACAATTGGACCTGTGGCACTGATTAGGGTTTCAAATTGATGATTCGGTCCCCAGGTTTTTAAGGCGGTGATGGTGGTAGCAATTTTCGTCAGAGAGGCTGCGGGAAAGGGGACTGTACCTTGGTGGTTAGCCAGCAGCACTGGTCCGGACTGCATCCAGATCCCCTGTTGTGCTGTCACCAGTTTTTCGGCTTGTAATTGCAGCAGGTAACGCTTGATAGTCGATTCGCCGACAAAATTTGGATCGCGAGCCACAACCAAACCAGGTTTACCCTGCAAAGCTAAAACATCAAGGGTATCGACTGGCTTGACCTTGACCCCTGCCATATCCAGCCACAGGGAAATCAAACCCGATCCAAACAATTCCAGCATTTTTCACTCCCGATTAGATATTTTTTCTGAGTTATTTATTTTTTTGACTGATGATCGGTTAGTCTCAATGAAGAATAAACTATAGAAAAATTCTGAATAAACGTACAGAATAGTAACATTCACCTAGCAAATCACCAAATTACTTAGAAGTATTTTCTAGTATGGTTGAAGCGCTAGATGGAACCCATCTGGTAAAATTTTGAAGGTTTCTAGAAGCTCAAAGCAATGGCATCGACTGGCGCACGGATCGCAATTGACGCAATGGGAGGAGATCACGCACCCGGTGAAATCGTGGCTGGGGCGTTGCGGGCACGAGAAGAACTGGGAGTGGAGGTGTTGCTGGTGGGAGACCCCCAGCAAATCGAAGCTTGTTTGCCCCCAAAAACCAATTTAGGGCAGTTAGAAATCGTTCCCGCTGCTGATGTGGTCGCGATGAATGAGGAGCCTTTAAGCGCCATTAGACGCAAACCCAAGGCTTCGATTAACGTGGCGATGGATTTGGTAAAGAAAAAGCAAGCACAGGCCGTAGTCTCTGCCGGACATTCTGGGGCAGCGATGGCAGCAGCTTTGCTACGCTTGGGAAGGATACGCGGTATTGACCGTCCCGCTATTGCCGCTGTGTTTCCGACAATGGTTGCTGGCAAACCCGTGATGATCCTCGATGTCGGCGCTAACGTAGACTGCCGTCCGAAATTTTTAGAGCAGTTTGCGATTATGGGTTCGATTTATAGTCAATATGTGCTAGGTAATCAGGAACCCAAGGTGGGATTATTGAATATTGGTGAGGAAGAGTGCAAGGGTAATGACGTTGCTATCCGCGCTCACCAATTACTACAAGAAAACAAGAATCTCGCCTTTATCGGTAACGCTGAAGGACGGGATGTGCTTTCCGGTAACTTTGACGTGATTGTCTGTGATGGCTTTGTCGGTAATGTGTTGTTAAAATTTGCCGAAGCCGTTGGGGAAATCATGATCCAAATTTTGCGGGAAGAATTACCCCAAGGCTTGCACGGTCAATTAGGTACTGCTCTATTGAAACCTAATCTCCGTCGCATTAAACAGCGCATGGATCACGCTGAACATGGCGGCGCCTTGCTCTTAGGTGTAGGCGGTGTTTGTATTATTAGCCACGGTAGCTCCCAAGCACCTTCGATTTTTAACGCCATTCGCATGGCAAAAGAAGCTGTCGATAATCAAGTTATAGACCGGATTCAGTCCCAATATCACAACCTACAGCAATCAGCACTCTTGAGTGAAGAATGAAGAAAAAAGACAGAAGCAGCAATCCCCCTAGCTATCTTCTGTCTTTTCTCTTCTGTCTTAATTACCGCTGATAGCTTGGGAGTTTAGGAGTGCAAAATTCAGGAATATTAATTACCGGCAGTGGGTCGGCTACACCAGGAAATTACTTAGATAATCAGACTTTAAGTCAACTGGTAGATACGTCGGATGAGTGGATTACCACCAGAACAGGAATCAAACAACGGCGGTTAGCGGCGACGGGTGAGTCGCTAACAGCCCTTGCAACCCAAGCGGGGAGAGAAGCCTTGGAGATGGCAGGAATTGCCGCTACAGACCTAGATATGATTGTCTTGGCGACCTCTACCCCCGATGACTTGTTTGGGAGCGCTGGGAAAATTCAAGCCGAGTTGGGTGCAAATAAGGCAGTAGCTTTTGATTTGACAGCCGCTTGCTCTGGGTTTGTATTTGGACTAGTGACTGCGGCTCAATTTATTAGAACTGGGGTTTATCAAAATATCCTACTGATTGGGGCAGATATCCTCTCCCGTTGGGTAGATTGGGAAGACCGCAGCAGTTGTGTGTTATTTGGAGATGGTGCTGGAGCGGTAGTATTGCAGGCAAGTCAACAGTGCGATCGCCTCCTGGGTTTTGAACTCAAAAGTGATGGTACGCAAAACGCCTGTCTCAACCTAGCATTCCAAGGCGCTCCTAGAGAACTGGTGCCAGATGTGAACGTTGCCAAAGGCACCTATCACCCCATCACCATGAACGGGAAGGAAGTCTATCGCTTCGCCGTGCAAAAAGTCCCGGAAGTGATTGACAAAGCCCTGTTCCACGCCAATCTCAGCGTCGAGCAAGTAGACTGGTTATTGCTGCATCAAGCAAATCAGCGGATTCTTGACGCCGTAGCAGATAGGTTAAATATTCCCTCCCACAAAGTTATCAGCAACCTCGCTCAATACGGTAATACCTCTGCCGCTTCCATACCTCTAGCGCTAGATGAAGCCGTCCGATGTGGTAAGATTCAATCCGGTGATATAATAGCCGCCTCTGGCTTCGGCGCCGGTCTAACCTGGGGTGCCGTGATTTTTCAATGGGGAAGGTAAATGGGGTTAGGGTAATAGGTAATGGGACTCTATCCCTATTACCTATTAACTCCTCGCCAATAATTAATGACTAATGACTAATGACTAAAACCGCATGGGTGTTTCCGGGACAGGGTTCCCAGTGCCAAGGAATGGGGATGGATTTGTTAGCTATCCCCGCTGCTAAAGATAAATTTGCCCAAGCTGAAGAAATTTTGGGCTGGTCGGTAATTGATATTTGTCAAAATGATGCCGACAAGTTAGGACGTACCCTCTACACCCAGCCTTGTCTGTATGTGGTGGAAAGCATCCTCGCTGATTTGCTACGCGAGAAGGGAGAGCAAGCAGATGTAGTTGCTGGGCACAGTTTAGGGGAATATATTGCTCTGTATGCTGCTGGGGTGTTTGACTGGGGGGCTGGGTTAAGCTTAGTCAAGCGCCGCGCCGAATTGATGGAGAATGCGGCGGGTGGTAAAATGGCGGCTTTGATTAACTTTGACCGCGAACAGCTAGAAAAGCTGCTGGCTGAAACTCCCGGTGTGGTGCTGGCAAATGATAATAGTCCGGCACAGGTGGTAATTTCTGGGACGCCAGAGGCTGTGGAAGCGGTGATGTCAAGCGTGAAGGCAAAACGGGCGATTCCCTTAAATGTGGCTGGGGCGTTTCATTCACCGTTTATGGCAGACGCAGCAGCGGAATTTGAGCAGGTTTTGGCTTCAGTAGAATTTCGGAATGCTAATGTGCCGGTTTTATCGAATGTAGAGCCAGTACCGGCGGTGGATGCAGAAGTGCTAAAACACCGTCTGACAAAGCAAATGACGGGTTCTGTCCGTTGGCGGGAAATTTCCCTCACTTTACCAGAACATGATGTGGAGCGGGTGGTGGAAATTGGACCCGGTAATGTGTTAACTGGCTTAATTAAGCGTACTTGTTCTGGGTTAACCTTAGAGAATGTGAGTAGCGCTGCTAGTTTGCCGGGTTAGGTTAAGCAGCAACTCCGTCAACCTGTGGGTGTAGAAAACGGGGAGTTATTTTTTTCGGCTGTAATCCTTACTCCGCAAGCGTTTGACTCCCCTAAGCATAAAAAGAGGTTGACGGAACTGACCAACCCCTTTCCCAGACTGGGTTTGACAGAAATTATCGCGATTCTCTCTTGACTAGTCAGAAGCTGAAATGGTACTTTTATGATTGATTGGCGCAATCGAACCTTGAAAACTAAATATGGTAAGGCTTCCATCATTGGGCAGTTACAATTTCTCTTAATCCCTATCAGGGATTGAAACATTGCCATGCCGCCCTAGATGCTATATAGTGTAATGTTACAATTTCTCTTAATCCCTATCAGGGATTGAAACAACTGGTCGCCGTCTTTACTGAACTCGTCGCGTCCAAAGTTACAATTTCTCTTAATCCCTATCAGGGATTGAAACATTAATTCCAGTCATAGAAAAGGTTGCAAAAGATTGTTACAATTTCTCTTAATCCCTATCAGGGATTGAAACGAGCCGATAATACCTACTGATTGGAATATACTTACGTTACAATTTCTCTTAATCCCTATCAGGGATTGAAACTTCAATTCTGCATTGATACTTGCAATAGCACCTAGTTACAATTTCTCTTAATCCCTATCAGGGATTGAAACAATATCTACTGCTTTTAAAGTTGGTATGTCCCCACTGTTACAATTTCTCTTAATCCCTATCAGGGATTGAAACTCTCATTCATTCTCAAGCCATCGATGCGAGCATCGTTACAATTTCTCTTAATCCCTATCAGGGATTGAAACTCTAAAGATTGCCAGGGCATTTATCTACCAAAAGTTACAATTTCTCTTAATCCCTATCAGGGATTGAAACGCCCTTATCGGCGGTACCGGCGACGGCAAGTCTACGTTACAATTTCTCTTAATCCCTATCAGGGATTGAAACAAGAGAAAGTAATTACCAGCAAACGGTATTTACCGGTTACAATTTCTCTTAATCCCTATCAGGGATTGAAACTCACGTAGACTATCAGACCCGCTGGGGGCAGAAGAGTTACAATTTCTCTTAATCCCTATCAGGGATTGAAACTCGGAAGCTGTTCTGGTAGCTGCTGAGCATGGCGGGTTACAATTTCTCTTAATCCCTATCAGGGATTGAAACACAGTCTACGGGTTCTGTTCTAGCGCTTCCCCGACGGTTACAATTTCTCTTAATCCCTATCAGGGATTGAAACGGTTGATGACACCCCCGGCTGGGAGTACTGCTACTGTTACAATCTCTCTTAATCCCTATCAGGGATTGAAACATATTAATAATGGATAGAATAACTTTGGCACAAGAAAGTTACAATTTCTCTTAATCCCTATCAGGGATTGAAACTCCGTTCCAGAACTTTCTAACGCACATTTGTATTTGTTACAATTTCTCTTAATCCCTATCAGGGATTGAAACCTAGAAAAGTTTGGCAAGGGCATCGGCTGGCAAGCGTTACAATTTCTCTTAATCCCTATCAGGGATTGAAACCAGTACCACAAGCTCATTGATGCAAAGGTACTTGGTTACAATTTCTCTTAATCCCTATCAGGGATTGAAACTGGCATCGACTGCTCAACACGGGAGTATCGAGCCAAGTTACAATTTCTCTTAATCCCTATCAGGGATTGAAACACCGCAAAAAAGCGGTACAACGAGGCGAGTCTAGGTTACAATTTCTCTTAATCCCTATCAGGGATTGAAACTCCTATCTGCAGGTGTGCCGGTGAGCCTGGAGAGTTACAATTTCTCTTAATCCCTATCAGGGATTGAAACTTCACCCAATACGTGAAGAAAATCCTCTATTGGGTTACAATTTCTCTTAATCCCTATCAGGGATTGAAACTCCGCCGCGACGGCGAGACGACTTCAACTTCAACCCAGGGTTACAATTTCTCTTAATCCCTATCAGGGATTGAAACAAGTCTGGGCCGCAACTGTAGAGTAACTATTTGGTGTTACAATTTCTCTTAATCCCTATCAGGGATTGAAACGTAAATTATTTTTCTCATTCCTCATTCTCCGGTAAGGTTACAATTTCTCTTAATCCCTATCAGGGATTGAAACAACCTAAATTCAGACCCATTTGTAGCGAAAAAAGATGTTACAATTTCTCTTAATCCCTATCAGGGATTGAAACAATTTTTGATTAACAGGAATTAAATCCACAATGCTGTTACAATTTCTCTTAATCCCTATCAGGGATTGAAACGCAATATGCAGCTTAATCGCCCTAGCTAGAATTGTTACAATTTCTCTTAATCCCTATCAGGGATTGAAACATTTGAATTCCATATATATCGGCTCCTTTCTCCCATGTTACAATTTCTCTTAATCCCTATCAGGGATTGAAACCTATGGGTTGAATATCCCTTGTATTCCAGTCCCGGTTACAATTTCTCTTAATCCCTATCAGGGATTGAAACTATCAACATCAGCAATTTCCTTTTTCCTGATTTCGTTACAATTTCTCTTAATCCCTATCAGGGATTGAAACGAAAATGACTTTTGCAACTACTTTATCTCTACCGTTACAATTTCTCTTAATCCCTATCAGGGATTGAAACAAAAGCGCTTTATGATAGACGACTCCCCCTGTGAGTTACAATTTCTCTTAATCCCTATCAGGGATTGAAACCCTAGAAAGCTACACCCCACCCAACCTCATCACAGAGTTACAATTTCTCTTAATCCCTATCAGGGATTGAAACGTTGATGGCGACATGCAAAGCTTTTCCTAAGTCTGTTACAATTTCTCTTAATCCCTATCAGGGATTGAAACGCACTGCCCTGATTCCGTACCCACCCGCAAGATGTGTGATTGTTACAATTTCTCTTAATCCCTATCAGGGATTGAAACCCGACTCCTTGAGATGAGCGATCGCTTTGTTAACGTGTTACAATTTCTCTTAATCCCTATCAGGGATTGAAACCTTGTGATGCTTGTCCAAACTGGCACACTTTCAGGTTACAATTTCTCTTAATCCCTATCAGGGATTGAAACAATACCACCTACCTGAGCCAAAATGTCCATGTAAGCGTGTTACAATTTCTCTTAATCCCTATCAGGGATTGAAACCAATTTTGTGGCTCTCGCAAAGACCGAGCTTCTGTTACAATTTCTCTTAATCCCTATCAGGGATTGAAACTCTGAAGGATTCTGAATACCTGCATTCCTCCAAAATGTTACAATTTCTCTTAATCCCTATCAGGGATTGAAACTGATGGTGAACAGATGACCATCTTCTATAAATGGTGTTACAATTTCTCTTAATCCCTATCAGGGATTGAAACGCCCAAGATCTGGCTTTTACTGGCAACAGAGAACTGTTACAATTTCTCTTAATCCCTATCAGGGATTGAAACACTCTAGGTTTCATCCGTATCCCCCTTTTTTAGTAAGTTACAATTTCTCTTAATCCCTATCAGGGATTGAAACTACTACGGGGCGATTACTCCCCATCGAGCATGTCGTTACAATTTCTCTTAATCCCTATCAGGGATTGAAACGTATTTCTTGGCAGCGCGTGCCAGATACGACGCCGTTACAATTTCTCTTAATCCCTATCAGGGATTGAAACGGGGATTTAAGCGGTAGGGTGTGGCGGTAAGAAATGTTACAATTTCTCTTAATCCCTATCAGGGATTGAAACGGGATTTACTTCAGTCATCATCCCTGGTATCAAATCGTTACAATTTCTCTTAATCCCTATCAGGGATTGAAACGCGCTACCAGATAAGTATATCGATCCCTACGTTGGGGTTACAATTTCTCTTAATCCCTATCAGGGATTGAAACGTTTCCTTAATAATTCTTCCAATTCCTCATTTCGCGTTACAATTTCTCTTAATCCCTATCAGGGATTGAAACTATCTCCGAGCGGCAATGGCAACAGCAGAGGTGAGTTACAATTTCTCTTAATCCCTATCAGGGATTGAAACCAATTCTTGTGGAATTTCAACTGGAATGTAACCGACAAGTTACAATTTCTCTTAATCCCTATCAGGGATTGAAACTGATCTAACCCTAGGAGACGCCAAACAAGCGCTAGGTTACAATTTCTCTTAATCCCTATCAGGGATTGAAACAAAGAATTGATTCAAGAATTTAAGGAGAAATATTTTCGTGTTACAATTTCTCTTAATCCCTATCAGGGATTGAAACGTCGACATTGAAGGAGACGGAGATACCACTAATAAGTTACAATTTCTCTTAATCCCTATCAGGGATTGAAACCTTCAGGTGATTCAGTGAAACTCGGTTTCGCCTCGTTACAATTTCTCTTAATCCCTATCAGGGATTGAAACATAGGACTACGCTTCGCTCCTACCCATAATCCCGTTACAATTTCTCTTAATCCCTATCAGGGATTGAAACTTATCGATGCGATCGCTGTCGCTCTATTCCATGCGTTACAATTTCTCTTAATCCCTATCAGGGATTGAAACCTCTGTAGGAAGCTTTAGGGTCAACAAAATAAGTTACAATTTCTCTTAATCCCTATCAGGGATTGAAACAACTAAATTGAATATAGAAAGCAGGAATTCAATCTCGTTACAATTTCTCTTAATCCCTATCAGGGATTGAAACTGAAAATATTAATCCCAATGTGGGGCAAATTATCAGTTACAATTTCTCTTAATCCCTATCAGGGATTGAAACTAAACCCTCTGCGAACCGCAGAAGGAATATATACAGGTTACAATTTCTCTTAATCCCTATCAGGGATTGAAACGGCTATTATGGGCAATATTCGTCAGGGTTTCTTAGAGTTACAATTTCTCTTAATCCCTATCAGGGATTGAAACCGTAAAAATTAATTAAAAAATTTGATATACCACCGTTACAATTTCTCTTAATCCCTATCAGGGATTGAAACAGGGATGAACCAGAGGGGTTCTATTTCCCCGACCCGTTACAATTTCTCTTAATCCCTATCAGGGATTGAAACTTCTGACGCAGAGACATTGCAATGGGTGAGATTAGTTACAATTTCTCTTAATCCCTATCAGGGATTGAAACCTTTGAAATGGGCAGATTAGCTTTAAATGAGACAGTTACAATTTCTCTTAATCCCTATCAGGGATTGAAACACACCAAGCCAAGCCGTAGCGAATCTACCTAAACCTGTTACAATTTCTCTTAATCCCTATCAGGGATTGAAACTTGCAAGCCTCTCCCAAGGCTCCACTGTTTCCGCGTTACAATTTCTCTTAATCCCTATCAGGGATTGAAACTTTCCAAGGACTAATTGTGCTTTGCGCAGCAAGGGTTACAATTTCTCTTAATCCCTATCAGGGATTGAAACTGGATATAGGAGTTATTTTCTGGATTGTAATCCGTTACAATTTCTCTTAATCCCTATCAGGGATTGAAACAAGATTTCTATCTCTTAGGCAGGAGTGACGACTGTTACAATTTCTCTTAATCCCTATCAGGGATTGAAACAACTGGTAATCAAAAGCACCGTTTACGCAATGAAGTTACAATTTCTCTTAATCCCTATCAGGGATTGAAACTTTGATTATTTCTCCGACCTCGAAACCTGTTATGTGTTACAATTTCTCTTAATCCCTATCAGGGATTGAAACAGTAAATGCGATGGTCGCAACTGCAACAAAGGAGTTACAATTTCTCTTAATCCCTATCAGGGATTGAAACGTAACTAAGCGCTTGGGATATTTGGCCGGCTTTTCGTTACAATTTCTCTTAATCCCTATCAGGGATTGAAACGTAGGAGACATGCCTAACGCTCTAGCCAGCAGCCCGACATTTGTTACAATTTCTCTTAATCCCTATCAGGGATTGAAACTTAT
>Ga0114939_10002114_pt1 | contig 15112 bp, 10 predicted proteins | sample AshMeaCrysSpring_FD_87196 | JGI IMG/M metagenome (GOLD analysis project Ga0114939, IMG submission 87196) | Groundwater microbial communities from Big Spring, Nevada to study Microbial Dark Matter (Phase II) - Ash Meadows Crystal Spring | ecosystem: Environmental > Aquatic > Deep subsurface >... | reverse complement strand
TTGGTTACACCAATCTCGCCGCAGCGCGGAGGACGTTCAATGCTCAAATTGCAGCTCAACTTCGTTGATTGTTAAACACTGAAAAGCCCTGAGTCTGGATTCACGAGGAGAGAGCCGTGGGACTACTCTCAAGTAGGAGGGGGTAGTTGTTGGTCAAAAATCTGCAAACACAAGGGACACATCGCTTGGCGACCTATCGTTTTCAGGCGGCTGTGGGCGCGACGATCTTGCAAGTTTTGACCACAGAGCGCGACTGTTGATCGGCGACTGCTTTCAACGATGTGCCAGATATTGATATTGAGAAGGACTACGGGATTATGTTCTTTCGTCATGCAAACACATGCGGCCACCGGTCGATTTGATATTGCATTGGTTCTATCGCATTGCTATTATAGCCTCGGATCGGCTGGCCCGCTCAACGGCGCGATGCAACGAACGACCTCACAACCCACGCACCGCTGTTTTGGCCCGGCATCGAAGATTCAGCTTCAAGCACTTTTCAGCATGATAAAGGAGATGGAAGATGAAACGCCCACGCATTTTCTTGTTGTTAGCCCTGTTGCTTTTGGTACTTTCGCTCGCGGCTTGCGAGTTCAGTGCCAGTACGGCAAATATCGGCAACGTAATTCTGGCAAAGGATGAGGCAGGTACCCAACCGACAACATCTTTCGAACCGAGTGAGACTTTTTATCTTGTTGTCGATCTGGCCAACGCCCCCGATGATACGGCGGTCAGGACATCCTGGTATGCCGTCGATGTCGGCGACGCCGCCCCCCCCAACACACTCATCGACGAAGCCTCCCTTACCTCCGGTAGTGGCCAGCTTTTCTTCAACCTCGCGCCAAGCGGCCAATGGGCACCCGGCACCTATAAAGCCGACATCTATCTGAATGATGAACTCAACCAGACCGTCAACATTCGTGTTGTCGGCGAGGTTGCTCAAGCTGAAACTCCGGCTCCGGAACCCACGGCCGAGACGGTTGTTATCGAAGATTCCCTGGCCGTCAACAACCTGCAGGATGTCCGGAATGCGACCATCCGAATTCAAGCCGAGGGTAGCTTCGTCGATCCCGAATTTGGCATGATGACCAACGCCGCCGGTCAGGGCAGCGGTTTCATCATTGACGAGTCCGGCATCGCCGTCACCAATAACCACGTCGTTACCGGCGCGGCTTTTCTACAGGTCTTCATTGAGGGAGAAGAAGATCCGCGAAACGCAAAAATCCTGGGTGTATCCGAGTGTTCAGACCTGGCGGTTATCGACATCGATGGCGATGGCTTTCCCTACCTGCAATGGCGCGAGGGTGACTCCCCGGTGGGCTTGGATATCTATGTAGCCGGTTTCCCATTCTTCGGTAACGAAGAATACACCCTGACAAGAGGGATTATTTCCAAGGAAGATGCCGCCGGGGAGTCCGATTGGGCTTCGGTCGACAGGGTCCTTGAGGTAGATGCCACGATCAATCCCGGCAATTCAGGCGGCCCTTTGGTCGATAGCGATGGGCGGGTCGTGGGTGTTAACTACGCCGGGAACGATACCACCAGCCAATTCTTCTCGATTTCCCGCGACGAGGCAATTCCTATCATCGAGCAATTGCGCGCCGGGGAGGACATCAATTCGATCGGTGTGAACGGCCGCGCCGTGACCGACGGCGAAAGCATTTATGGCATTTGGGTCTCTTCGGTGGAGTCTGGTTCTCCTGCGGATACAGCCGGCGTCGAGGCGGGTGATATTATCACCCGGCTTGAAGGTTTGGTCCTGGCGACTGACGGCACGATGGCCGATTACTGCGACATCCTGCGCAGCAACGACCCTGACGACCCGATGAACATTGAGGTCCTGCGCTTTGACACCGAGGAAGTGTTGGAAGGTCAACTCAATGGAACACCATTGGTCACTTCCTTCTCCTTCGCCCAGGAAGTGAGCGAAGAGGTAACCCAGGAAGAAAACACTAGCGGTGAGGCTTCACCAACCTATACAGAATATGTCGGTATCTACGACGACGCTCAGGCTGTATATGTTGAAGTACCGGTCGAGTGGAGTGAAGTAGACGGGTCGAATTGGACCGGAGATGATGGCGGGGTCATCGGCAGTTCGCTTATCGCCTCTACAAGTATCGATGGGTTTAATAACACCTACACAACACCGGGGGTCCAGATCCTCGCTTCCGCCGGATTCGCCGGTCAGGACACCAACGGCCTGCTGGATTTCTTCGACTTTAGCAACGACTGTACCTATGACAGTCGAAACGAATACTCCGACAACGTCTTTACCGGGTTTTATGACCTTTACACCGATTGCGCCGGAGAAGGAAGTGTGATTATCGTCCTGGCGGCGGAACCGGCGGATAAATCATACGCGGTAATCATCGTCGCCCAGGCTGTCACGGATGCCGATCTCGATGCAGTCGACCAGATTTTGAATACCTTCAACGTCGTAGGCACGCTTCCCGGCTAAAACGGAACCGGTTTCATCCGAGTACAGGGCGGAGGGAGGAATCCTTCCGCCCTTTTTGTTCTTTATTTGGGGATAGCTGCGGGGTCCGGCTCTCTCAAACGGTTGACGGCTGTGATGTTACCCAGTTGATCCGGCCCGCCGAGCACGGCAACTACATCTTTATGGGCCAAATGGCGATCGGCCGCCGGATGATAATCGGTGTGGCCATCTCGACGCAAGAGGACGACGCTCACCTGGAAGCGCTGCTCGATTTCGCCCACACTCAACCCGTCAAAGCCTGAGGATGGCTGCACTTCAAAGCTAGCCAGGCTGAATAACTGACCCTCAACGGTGATGGGTGGCGTGATATCGATGCCGCAAGCGGACGCGGCAAACATTGGAGCGGCCATCCCCGTCGCGCTCATCGCGCTGAAGCCAAATTGCTCCATCACTTCATTGGCAAATTGATCCTCGAAGATTCGAATCACAACCCGAATATCGGGATTCATCCGGCGCGCCTTGAATGCCACTTGCAGGTTCAACACATCATTCTGGGTGCAGATGACGATCGTCCGCGCCCGCGCTGTGCCCGCGCCAGCCAAGGCCTCCTCCCGCTGGGCATCGTCCTCGATCACGGGGATACCCAGCCGTCGCGCCGAGTCGATAAGATCAGCTTTCGGGTCCAGAGTCAGGACCACGACATCCTGCCCTAAATCATGGAGCGCTCGCATGACCCGAAATCCCAGGTGGCCGAGACCGACCAGCACAACATGGTTGCGAAATGTAGATGCGACTGCCATCTCCCACTCCTTGGCTCGCGTTCGCCGGTTAAAGAAGAGCCGGCCGAAATCGGCCAGTCCGGTTGCGAGGATACCGATACCAATGACCGGCATAATGAAGTAAAACAGCTGTAAGTACCAGATATCGGGGAAATCTCCGACCGGTTGCAGGAAGGTCATAGCCAGAACGGCGTAAATAGACTCCACCAGGCTATCGACCGGCTGACCGGCACGTTGGGCCAAGGTGAAGTAAAGCAAGCCGCCACCGATCATCACCAGGACAAACAAGAGTAGCGGCCAGGCAAACTGGCGCAGCAATAACAGCGTATCCCTCCAGGCGGCGCGGATATTGCGACGCCAGGCCATTCGCTTCGGGTTGTATCGCTCAGAGATAAGCGGCCTCCGCCAATCTGACCGGCAAGCGACGCGCGCCCCACTTTCCGGCGGGGCCGTCAAATACCCCGGCGCAAGACGTGCCGCACGATCGACACCGGCCGTCATCGGTCAAGTGCCATTCGGTGATGATGTACCAATCGCGACCGATCAGGCGCCGGCCGCATTTGTGGCAATATGTGCTACCACCCCCCTCATCACGGACATTGCCGGTGTAGGCATAGCGCACGCCGTTGGTCAGAGCGATTCGTCGAGCCCGGCTTAAGCTCTTCGGCGGCGTCGGCGGCCGGTCCAACATCTTGTAATCCGGATGGAAGGCCGTGAAGTGCATGGGTACGTCCGGTCCCAGCTCGTTAACTACCCACCGGGTCATGGCATCGAGTTCATCGTCGCTATCATTCAAGCCGGGAATCAGCAGCGTGGTTAGCTCAAACCAAACATCGGTCTCATGCTTGAGATAAACCAATGTGTCGAGGACGGGTTGCAGGCTGGCCGCGCAGATATCGTGATAAAACGCTTCGGTAAACCCCTTCAGATCGACATTGGCGGCATCCATGTGGGCAAAAAATTCGCGCCGGGGCGCTTCGCTGATATAGCCGGCGGTCACAGCCACCGACTTGATGCCGACCGCCCGGCATGCCTCGGCTACGTCGATGGCGTATTCCATGAAAATGACCGGGTCGTTGTAAGTGAAGGCCACGCTGCTGCAGCCCAGTCGCTGGGCTGCCCGGGCGATCGTCTCCGGGGAAGCCTGATCGGCCAGCGTATCCCATTCCCGGGATTTGCTGATATCCCAATTTTGGCAGAATTTACAGGCCAGGTTACAGCCGGCGGTACCGAATGATAAGACCGGCGTGCCGGGCAAAAAATGATTCAAGGGTTTTTTCTCGATGGGGTCGACACAGAAGCCGCTTGATCGGCCATAGGTCGTTAACACGATTTGGCCGTCGGCCGCGCCGCGAACAAAACACATCCCTCTCTGCCCGTCATGAAGTTTGCAAAATCGCGGACAGATGTCGCATTGAACTCGGCCATCAGGCAGGCGGTGCCAATGAACCGTCGGGTAACCACTCACCGGCTCCATGATGTTCACCTCCAGTTACATCGGACAGGTCGAACCAGAACCATCCAAACATAACCTACTTGTATTATACTATAAAAGGCTGAACCGCCTGATGTCCCTCTGGACAATTGGTAATCGCGGTTTGTCAAATGAGGAGGTTGAGATGTTGACAGAGGCTGTGCGCCGGCCGGCTGTTGCCGGGCAATTTTACCCCGCCGACCCCGATCGGCTGGAAACGATCATCAGGGAATATCTGAACGCCGCGAACGCGCCGGAAGATCGGCTCGAACCGCCTCTGGTGAAAGCTGTCATCGCCCCCCATGCGGGATTTATCTACTCGGGGCCGGTAGCGGCCTCGGCCTATGTCCACCTGGCATTTAGCGATGTGCCTATTCGCCGTTTCATCCTGCTTGGCCCGGCCCATTTTGTCCCGGTTCGTCGTCTGGCCGTCACCAGCGCCGCCCACTTCGAAACCCCTTTAGGCATTATCCCCATTGATTCGGCCGCCCGAACAGCCGCCATGGAGTTGCCGCAGGTTGAGATTGATGACCGCGCCCACGAGCCGGAGCATTGTCTGGAAGTGCAACTACCCTTTCTGCAGGTATTGTGTCCCGATTTCACCATCGTGCCGTTATTGGTTGGCTCAGCCTCAGTCGGAGAAGTAGCCGAAGTTCTGGAGCGGCTTTGGGGTGGGCCGGAAACTCGGATCATCATCAGTTCCGACCTGAGCCATTATCACGACTATGCGACCGCCCAACGTTTGGATCGGGCCACAGCCGAGGCTATCGTCGCCCTGGACCCGGATCGGCTTGAAGAACACAGCGCCTGTGGCCGGACGCCCATCTGTGGTCTTTTGCGACAAGCACACCGGCGAGGGTTGACCGCGGAGGTTGTTGATCTCCGCAGTTCCGGCGATACGGCCGGGCCACGCGATCGGGTCGTTGGTTACGGCGCTTTTACCTTCGTCGAAAATACCCCGGCTGCATACTGATTCATGGGCCAAGTGATTCTCATCGTCGGAAATTCGGGGGCCGGCAAGACGACGCTCACAACAGCGCTCTGCGAATTAGCCCCATTTGTCACCGGGCTGGAGCAGCACGCCGAGCGGCCGTTTCAGGCGCTGATGGCCTCCAATCTGTCTCGTTACGCGTTGGCAAACCAGGTCGATTATCTGCTGCTCCGCGCCGAGCAGGAACGCTTCATTCGCCAACAGCCGGAACCCGGCCTCATCGATGGCGGTCTCGACCTTGATTTCTACGCCTTCACCTGCCTCTTCCACCAAAAGGGCTACCTGACCTCAGTCGAATATGCCCTTTGCGAGCGTCTTTACCACACCCTTCGCAACCTGCTTGGTCCGCCCGACCTCATCCTCTACTTGACCGCGCCACCGGGGATCATCGAGCGACGTTATACCCGGCGTGGCCGGACGTTGGAGATCGCCCGGCGAGCGGACCTGGCGCTGATGGACGAGTTGATCGCGGACTGGGTGAATAGCCTTGAAGGCGTCCCGGTCTTGCGGGTTGATGCCGGCGCGGCCGACTTTGCGTCCCGGGACAAGGCCATCGCTATCCTCGATCGGATCAAATCTGTCCTGACCCTTTAAGAACTGGACAAGGTGGATGACCCGGCCATTCGGGTCTGTACCCCGGACAAACCTGGGCTAAAACCTCCCCGAATAAACGGGACCCCGGCACCGTGACGGCGGGACGCTTTCCGATTTATGCTGCGACCATCTTATACCCGGAGGTTGAAAATGAACGCAGCGAGTGAACAAACGGATTGGGGTTTTTTGTTAAAGTGGGTGGGGATCACAACCATGACGATGATCGCGGGTATCGCCCTCGCCTTCACGTCGATGTGGTCTGTCGGTGAAGCACTTGGAATGGATGGCGGCGCTACATTTCCCGCAGTCGTCGCCGGCGCCTTGTTCGGAGGCCTGGTCGGCTTGGGATTGGGCGGCGGGCAGGCCATCGCGCTTGGCGGGCGATGGGTGAGTCTAACCCGCTGGGTCCTCTTAAGTGTGATCGGTGGTGCTGTGGTTACCGCCCTTACATTTGGCATCGTCTTCACCATCATGGACCCGGATACCATGCCAGAATTCCTGCCACCGCTGATCATCGGCACGGCCCTCGGCCTCGGAATCGGTGGTGGGCAATGGCTCGTTTTGCGTGGTAAGGTACCGAATGCGGCAGCCTGGATCGCCATCAGCATCGTGAGCCTGATTGCCGGGGCGTGGATAGCCCTATCAATGGATGGCGAAGGACGTGAGTTCCTTACATTCGGCCTGATGGCTCTCATCGCAGCGTCGATCACCGGCCTGGGTGCGGCTTACCTGTTCAAAGGATCGCAGCCGTCTGTGTCCGCCCCGATCACCCTCTTGATAGCGGCCGGCGTATTTTTAACAGTCTTGGTCGCCTGCGGCTCGACAACGGGCGGTACGGCCGAGGCCAGTGTCCGCTTCGCCGAACCGCGCGACGGATCCTCAGTCGAAGCACCGGTGAGGGTTGTGATGACCGCCGAAAACTTCACCGTCGAGCCGGCCGGCGACGGGATGGTCCATGGTGGATCCGGGCATCTCCATATCATGGTCGATACGCCCTGCATCGCCGCCGGCCAGACGATACCCAAGGATGAGACCCACCTGCACTTCGGCGACGGCAGCACGGAAACGGAGCTGGCCCTGTCGCCGGGTACGCATACCTTGTGCTTGCAAGCCGCCGACGGTGCCCACACCGCTTTGCCGGGCGACGGCATGACCCACGAGATCACGGTAACCGTGCCATAACCGGGGCGAAATCGGGTTTCGCAGAGCAGGCGATGCTCTCCGAAACCCGGCCAACGGCACTATTCCCGGCTATTTGGGACAATAGCCTGATGACAACGGGACTTCAGAAACTTATACTGCGATAACAATTTTGATTCGATGGTGAAATCCGGTTCGACGCCAACAGGTCATGACTCGTGAAAGAATTCTCGGTTCGTTGAGTGTAGTGGGTGGCATACTTGGACTTCTCCTGGCCTTGATTTTCACCACCAACGAATTCGACTACCCCGGCACAGAGGCTTATAGGACATATGAGATGTTAAATCGTCTGATCGCCCTACCCTTGGGGTTGATGAGTTGTGGCTGGCTCGGGCTCGCCTTGATCACGGCGAAGGGACCAGAAAAGATCGCCTCTTGGCTGGCTCTAGTCGCTTCTATCGTGATGGCAGCCGGTACTGCGGCTGAATTCTGGTTCTTCTCCGACCAACCCTATGGCATCTGGACGAATGGACGCATGGCCTCCTTCATGAGTTTCTTCGTCGCGTCACTCATTTTGTACGGCTGCGCTACCCTTATCGGGCTCCGGCTGCTGCGATCCGGGGCAAATCCTCGGCTCGGTCCGATCGCCCTCGCTGCCGCGATTCCGCTCTTTTTTGCCAATGTTATCTGGTTGAACGTCAATTTTCTTATCCCGGCACTTCTGGCCGTCGTGGTCGGATCGATGTTGTATATCCCAGGAAATAGCGATCGCGTATCTCAGAGAAACCCGGTTTCAACCGACGGATGATATAATGATCGCCAGCAACGAGAACAACGACATGACGCGCGCGCAGGAACGCCAGGTATCGCGAATAAAAGATAATGAGAAAAATTGGCGAATCTGGCTGGCACGTAGCGGGTGGTTACTTTTATTCTTGCTGATCACCGCTATCTTCATCGCCAGCGCTCCCTCGGCGATGATGGCTGAGCGGAAAGGTTGGCTTTTCGGCGAGGCGGTCCAGGTGGTCTGGCCGCACATGTCGACGCTCACATTTGCCGCCATCGTCGTCGCCGCCCGCATGGCCGCCCTGGCAGTTTTCTACGCGGTCACCCTCCTTATCGCCTTTCGCAAATGGGACGACTGGTTCGCCCTGTTCGTCTCGGCCTCGTTGCTGATGACTGCCTACGGATTTGTGGCTCGTGGCGATACCACGTCATACATGTTTCCCGGCTGGTTCGATTCGTTCGCGGCGGTGCTGTCGCGTCTTTTCCAGGGACTTTTTCTACTCTGTTGGTTGTTGCTATTCTATTTGCTGCCGGACGGCCATTTCGTACCCAGACGATCAGCCTGGTTCATCTTGTTAGCGATTACGAGCGCGTTGCCGCTACTTGCTCCCGATTTGTTGCGGTCAGTCATCCCGCCCAGTCATTGGGAGATGGCCGGCAATCTGGCTTGGAGCTTGTTCTCCATCAGTTTCCTGTTCGCGATCGCGGCCGGGTTGATCTCTCAAGTACTCCGCTACCGAAATGTCGCCACGCCCACGCAACGCCAGCAGATGAAGTGGATCCTTTTCGGCCTGGCGCTGCAACCACTGCCCATCTTATTGGGGCTAGGAGGCATCACGGATTCCAGCCCGTGGTCCGCCGTTTTCAACATATTTTTCCAGTTGGCCATCGCTACCATCCTGCCTGTTACCATCGGTCTTGCGATACTTCGTCGCCGTCTTTGGGATGTCGATCCGATCATTAACAGGACCCTGGTCTACGGTGGTTTGACGCTGTTGATCGTGGGGCTATATGTCGCATTCGTCGGACTGGCCTTTCTTTTGTTGGGGGAGACGCCGAACGTGTATCTGGCCGCGCTGGCCACCGGGATAGTCGCTCTGCTGGCCCAGCCCATCCGCATCCGGCTGCAGCGGGGCGTTAACCGGCTGATGTACGGCGATCGCGATGATCCGGCCACGGTCCTGACACGACTGAACGATCGCCTCGCCTCCGCGGTTACACCCGGCGAGACATTGCCGCTTATGGTCGAAACGATCGCCCAGACCTTGAAGTTACCCTACGTCGCTATCGAAGGAACGACAGACGCCGGGCAGCGTCTCGTCACCGCGGCCGGCCGTCCCACCTCGATCCCTGAACGCCTGCCACTTGTTTATGAATCGACGCCGGTCGGCTACCTGTTAGTGTCTCCGCGTTCTCCGGAAGAAACATTCACTCCCGACGAACGGCGATTACTGGAGAGTATCGCCCATCAGAGTGGTCCGGTTCTCTACGCCGCCCAATTGACCGATCATCTCCAACACAGCCGTGAGCAGTTGGTGCTGGCCCGCGAAGAAGAACGCCGCCGCCTGCAACGCGATCTGCATGATGGCCTCGGCCCGCAACTGGCGACGATGAGCACCCAACTCGATGTCGCTCGCAACCTGGCAATGACCAGCTCGCCCGCCCTCGTCCCGTTACTCACAAAATTATCGACCGAAACCCGGCTGGCCATCAGCGATATCCGTCGCCTCGTCTACGATCTGCGACCGCCCGCGCTTGATCAGTTGGGACTGATCCCCGCGCTGCGCGAATTTGTATCCGGTCAAAATGGTTCTAGCGGACTGCGTATTGATATCGATGCCCCAGCCAACCTGCCGCCACTGCCCGCGGCCGTTGAAGTAGCCGCCTATCGCATCGTTCAGGAAGCAACGACGAACTGCTCGCGTCATGCCGGAGCAACCGAATGCCGAATCAAGTTGGAGATTGGGGAGGTGTTCTTTGTTGAGATAGGGGATAATGGCCAGGGAATGACAGCCACTGCCGGTTCCGGTGTCGGCTTGGCCTCGATGCGCGAGCGAGCGGTCGAACTTGGCGGCGAATTCCAGGTTGACTCTCAACCGGGTTTTGGCACGCGGGTTCGTGCCTGGTTTCCACTTGCCAAGGATACGCGATCATGACCGAGCCAATCCGCATCTTTCTGGCCGACGACCACACCTTGTTCCGGGACGGGATGCGGGCGCTTCTCACCACGATTCCCGATATGGCCGTCGTCGGAGAGGCCGCTACCGGCGAGGAAGCCGTCGTTGCCGTCGAACATCTTCTACCGGATGTGGTTCTCATGGATATTCAGATGCCTGGATTAAACGGCATAGATGCCACGCGCCGCATCACCCAAACCAGCCCTCACATCGGCATCATCATGGTAACGATGTTCGAGGATAACGATTCCGTCTTCGCCGCCATGAGGGCCGGCGCGCGCGGTTACATTCTGAAAGGCGCCGGACAGGATGAAGTTACCCGGACCATCCGGGCCGTCGCCCAGGGCGAGGCGTTATTTGGTGCGACCATCGCCGGGCGGCTCATGTCGTTCTTCAATACCCCACGTCCGGTAGCCCCAACCGAGATTTTTCCCGAACTGACAGATCGGGAGCGAGAAGTATTGGAATTAATCGCTCAGGGTTGCACCAATCAGGCTATCGCCAGTCGACTAACAGTCAGTCAGAAGACAGTTCGCAACCATGTCTCCAACATCTTCAGTAAGCTTCAAGTCGCCGGTCGAGCCGAGGCCATCATCCGGGCCCGCGATGCGGGATTAGGACTATAAAACTGGCTTTTCGCCCGCCCGAAACCGGCCAGATGAAGCCTGCTATCCATCGTGATGCGGTCTCCGTTGGCCTGTACTAGTCACTGTTCAGAAATAGTTCAACCCTGTCATCAACCGCTTGGCCCGCGTCATCCAGAACCGGCAGGCGTTCCAGCGTCTCCAGCAGATACAGGCCGATAAGAATGCGGTACTCACCCGGCTCGATGTCATCACTCAAATGGACAATATACGGATCACGCACTACCTGACCCGGATGCCATTGGCTGGTTGGCAGCGTCCCTTGAACCGGCCAGGCATCGACCTGGCCGACAATCCGATCCTGGGCGTCCAGCACCTGAACGAAGACCGTATAGTCCTGGATCATGGGCGCAAGGCCCTGCCAACTGATTTCAACCAGTAGTTGGCCGCCCGGTTCAACAACCGGCTTGGGGAGATCGATATCCAGCAGGGCAATCCGGTCGTCAAAGTTGACCGCGCCTTCGGGTATTGGCACGCCGCTGATATCGATTTCAGCGATGACACACCCTGTCGTCGGCCAGGCCAGCCAGTGACAGACGGCCCGCAAATTCTCATTGGGTAAGGCAACGACGACATGCGGCCCTGGATCGCCCGGTGCGGCCAGGTTTTGGGTGAAGATCGTCGATTCATTCGCTCTGATATCACCCTGTGGCGCATTATCAGCCGGATAGATGAAACTATCTGTGGCGTGGGCCGGTATCAGCAACATCGACAATTCTCTTCCTGGGCCAAAACCGCTGTATTGCAATGGGAGATCAGTGCCCGGTCGCGCCTGGCTGGTCAAGTCCACGCCATCGAGGGCGAAGGAATCGAAGAAAGTGCGTCGCGACTGGCCTATAGGACCTGAAGAGGGGGCAATATCGACAGGTGTCACCGTCTGCCACTGCAAATCGGCCGCCGCCATAAAACGAGGCGCGACCGCAACTTGAATTTCCAGCCAGCATGAATTATCGCTGATCTCGCAGCCGGCAACGGGCGGCGTCAGGTAGTGAGTATCCACCACGACTTCGCCCGGCCGCCAGGCATTGATCGGGTAATAATTGCTGACGGGATGCCGGCCATTGACAGCGATTTGATCGCCCTCCTGGCCTGTCCATCCCACGTAGAGGATTGGCAGTGGGTCGCCAGGATCGAGTGGTTGGTCTAGTGTCCAGTACAATGTCAGCGATATGCTTGCCGGGTCGATCGCCGCTTCCGGCTCCAATTGATAACCCAAAAGGCGAATAGGCCCAAACGCGCGATCCACTGGTGTCACGTCATTCGGCACCGCTTTTAATGGCTGCCGGCTTACTTCGACCAACGGACCGGCGGATCGCAGATGATAAGTCCCTTCCAAGCCCGGCAAAAATCGTGCCAGGTAAACCGTTTGTCCGGCGGCGAGGTGACGCTCCAGTTCTGATCGATATGCGGCCTCATCGGGCAAGACCATAATATCCAGGTCGGGTCGAAGTCCTCCGACCTGTTGGAGATAATAGAGGGGGGCGATCTTTTCGCTATCGGCGAGAATCGCCGCGCCGCGCTGTAGTGGTTGGCCAAGCACGCCCGTGGCCCATGTCTCGCCACCATCGCGCGAGGATTGATCGATCGTTGACCAGAGGTCGGCCCCGCGCAAAATTGCCGGTAGCAAAATCGTCACGCACAACAAACCAAAAAGAACACCACTCATTTCCCGGTTTAGGTCCGCGGTCGAGAGCCGTCGCCGCACAGCTACGCCGAACGCATACACCGCGCCAACGCCGGCTCCGATCCACACGGCGATCACAAGGTGGGTCGGGATGAGAAATACAGCCAGGTCCGGCACATAATAATTCAGCGCGTAAAAGGTGAATCCCACGGCGGTTAGTAACAATATCAACGCCGCCTGCCAAAAACGTTTGAATAGATAAACCAGGCCGAAGACTGCCAACACTAAATAAAACCAGCCCCAAGTCGTCAGAAACAGGCGGCCGACGATCGCCGGTCTGGTGGAGTCCCGTCGCCAGCCATCCCACTGAAGCGCGTCCTGAAACCGGCCGCCTATCACCCAATCGACGAACCGGCTCAATCCCATCGGCTCACCGTTCACCGCCTGCCAGCGCACCGGAAGATAGGCATAGATCAACAAGGGAACGAGAAAGGCGACGGCCATCAAACAAAGCAACCACAAGATCGACCGAGGAGCACTGATCGCCGACCGCTTGTGTGTCCGGAGCGTATCGACGGTATAAATCAAAAAGGTTATGGCCGCCGCCGGCAACAAAAATAGAGTTGTCAGATGGTTGGTTAGCCCCAACCCAATCGTAAATGCCAGCGCGATCAGGGCTTTGCGATCATCAAAGATAACCAGCCGATCCTCGGCCGTTCGACCCCGCTGTTCATCCAATATCCGGATCATTAACCGCAGGGCGACCGCCACGATCAGCGCGTGCAGCATGTAGACCTCGGCGATGATCGCCTGGCTCCAGAAAATGGGCGTAAGACCGAGAATGACCACGCCGGTCAAGGCCGCCAGCGGTTGCCGCAGCAATCGCAACGCCATCAAATACAGGACGATTGCCGCCACCAGCGCAAATACGGTTGAGGCCAGGTTTAAGCGCCAGGCAACTGTCCCCCAGGGCAACAGTGAAAATACCTTTCCAAGCAACAAATAGAGGGGGTAGCCGGTTGGGTGGGCAATGCCCAGTTGAGGGGCGACAACTTGAAATTCAAATGTGTCGGCCTCTCCGACTGCGTGGGACATGGTCAGCAGGTAAACGGGCAGCAAAGCGAGCGCGATGAAAACAGACCCCCATCGTCGCCAGCGCCGATCATCACCGCTAATTTCCCGCTGATTGGCGAACAAGACCGCCACCAGCCAAAGGCTCCCCAAGAACAAAAACCTGCTACGGGACAAATCTGTCGCCGGATCCGATAACCAGACCAAATTCAGCAGGAGGGGCAGCAGGGGAGCGAGCTGCACGAATCGAAAGGCTCTTTGACCGGTGATGATCGCGCCCAGGGCGGCAAGCGAGGCGGACACAAATAGTACCGGCAACGGCCGTCCGAATTCGATCGCCGTGGGAAAACGCCACTCGAATATCAGCCTGGTAACCGCCAAGCCGGTAACGAAAAAACAAGTGGCCGCGGTGATCAAAACCACCCACTTTTTAACCGGTTGTTCTCTACCAAGTGCGGCTAATTCCGCTTCCATATGCGCGTATTGTACTCGCCTGATCCCAAAACCCTGAAACCGTCGAACTACTGTCGGCCGGACGAAGGTTAGTCGTGCAGTTATGGTACAATCCGGTTTTATGGAACGACTCAAGTTGATGATGATATTGACGAGAGATACCGTCAGTGCCTTTTTCGCCGACCGGGGGATGTTATTTGCCGCCGGTCTGTCCTATTACTCGATTTTTGCCATCGCCCCGCTACTCATTTTAGTCATCAATATCGCCGGCATCTTTATCAGCCGCGCGGCGGCCGGCGCGCTGATCACCGAACAGTTTGAGTCGATTTTAGGTGCCGAGTTGACCGGTTTTATCGCCGACCTGGTTCGAGCCAGGGCTGATCAGTCCTTAAATACGACAGCCACCCTCTTCGGCCTCATCTTTCTACTCATCGCCGCTACGGGGGTATTCAATCAACTCAAAACGGCTATCAATGAGATCTGGCGGATCACCTATTCTCCACCAAAAACCACAAACGAATGGCTGGCTCTGGTTCGTCGCCGGGCGATTCCTTTCCTGATGGTGTTCCTGTTTGGATTCATGCTCAGTCTTAGTGTCGTCCTCGATACGATATTAGATGTACTCCGAACCCAATTCGAGGCCATCGCCCCGGAACTCGTCCAATCATTGCCTACTTTCAATCGAATTCTAGTCCCATTGCTCACCTTTTCGACCTTTTTTCTCATCTATAAGTTCCTACCCGACGCGACGACTCGTTGGCGTGATATTGGCCTGGGGGCTGGGCTGGCCACCCTCTTTTTTCTCTTGGGGCGTTTCTTGCTCAGCATTTATTTAGGTGTGAGTAACATGGCGTCCGTCTATGGCGCGGCCGGCTCGATCATTGTCCTTTTGATCTGGATTTATTTCTCGTCGGCGATCTTGCTGCTTGGCGCGGAGTTTAT
>Ga0114939_10002113_pt1 | contig 15119 bp, 11 predicted proteins | sample AshMeaCrysSpring_FD_87196 | JGI IMG/M metagenome (GOLD analysis project Ga0114939, IMG submission 87196) | Groundwater microbial communities from Big Spring, Nevada to study Microbial Dark Matter (Phase II) - Ash Meadows Crystal Spring | ecosystem: Environmental > Aquatic > Deep subsurface >... | reverse complement strand
TGCGCCGGGACGAGCGGCCGAGCGAGACGCCGGACGGCTTGCGGCCGACGTGCGACGGCCGTCGCGGCGCGCCGCACCACCTGGGCGGCCGCCCGTGGCGGCATACGCCGACGTCGGACCACACGGCGCGCCGCGGTGACGGCGCGCGCCACGGCCCGCGCCCCTTGCGGCCCGGTGCGGCGAGCGGCCTGCCGAACGGCGCGCGCGACCGTGCGCACGACCGCACGGCGGACCGGTCGGGCTGCTCGTGCCACTGCCGGAACGGCACGACGCACGACCATGCCCGCGAGCACCGGCGCTGCAGCGTCGATCGCCTCCTCGTCCAGGCCGTCGACCATGTCGTCGAAGGCCTCGAACTCGTCGGCGCCGTCGGCGAGCAACCGTCCCGCGACGTTCGCGATGCGCCCGATCAGCTGCGCCTGCGGAAGCGGGATCATGCTGGCAAGCGGCCCGACCACGCGCGCCGCCTGGCCGATCCCTCGTCCAACCCGCCGGGCGACGTTGAGCGCCCCGCCCGCGATGCGCCGCAGGCGGCGGAAGAACTCGTCGGCGTCCTCGGCATCGAGCGCATCGGCGACCGCTTCCTCCATGGCGTCGTATTCGTCCTCGGCAAGCTCGTAGCCCTCGCCTTCCTCGAACTCTTCGCCAGCCTCGAACTCGTCGCCTTCCTCGAACTCCTCGAACTCCTCGAACTGGCCACCCCCGCCTCCACCGACGAGCTGTCCCAGGCCACCGAGCAGGCGGCCGATGAACTCGTCGTCGCCTTCCTCGCCGGCATCCCACTCTTCGAAGCCCTCGCCCTCGTCGTACTCGTCGAACTCGTCCATCGCGCTGCGGGTCGGGCCCTCGGCGGCGTCGTACATCAGGTCGTCCATGACATCGGCATCAAAGCGGTCCATGATTCGGCTCCTTTCCGCAGCAAGCGGTTAGCGCGGGGTGATGGTGAGGGTGACCGGTCCCCGGAAACGGTAGGTGCGTGGTCCCGACGCGGACCTCGCTCCCGGCGTACCGCGCCCGACATCGGTGGGACGCGAGAGCGGACGCGTCGGCCGCGCCGGTGTGTGTGCGAGCCGGCGCGCAAGCGCAGGCGTCCGCGCCACCCGTTGCGCGGCACGCGGCAAGCCGCGCCGCAGCGTCTGCACTGCACCTTGCGGCGTCGGTACTCGACGCTGCGCAACGCGCGCACCGGAGGTGACGAGCCGCGGCAGCGCGCGCACCATGCCGGGACGACCCGTGCGCGCAAGCTCACGGGCCGCCGCGCCCACACCACGTACCAGCGCACGACGTCCGGCCTCGGACAACTGCGCGACGTTGCGGAACCCGAGTCCCCGCGCCGCTGCGCGCGCCGCGAGAGCGACGGCCGCGGGCAACGCCTCATCCGCGCCCTCCTCGTAGAGATCGACCATCGCGTCGAACGCGTCGAACTCATCGAAGCCCTGCCCGATGAGCTGGCTGAGCTGGCCGAAAAGCCCTTGCATGCCGCCCGCCGCCTGCCCGAGCGAACCGGCGATGCCGCGGGCCCGCCGTGCCCCGCCCTGCACCGCCTGTGCTGCACTTCCGACCTGTGAAAGCCCGCTCGCAAGCCCCGGCGCCCCGAGCAAGCGCGCCAGTTGTGCCGCGGCCGCAGCGGCCGGAGACACAGCACCCGCGACACGGCCCACCTGTCCTGCGACCCGACCAGCGCGCCGCGCGAACCCGCGGGCTTGACCGGCGGCACCCGCCGCTGCACCGATACCTCGCCCCACCACGCCGGCGGCGCGCCCGAGGCCGCCCAGCAACCGACCGAGGAACTCGTCGTCGTCCGCCGCGTCGAGCGCGTCCGCGACCTCTTCCTCGAACGCATTCCAGACGGCCATGTCGTCGGCGCCCTCTTCGAAGCCGTCGCCGAGATCCACTGCCGCATCCGCCTCGAGCTCCTCGCTCGCGGCGTCGCTGTCACCCGCATCGAAGGCGTCCTCGAAGCCGTCGCCGCCCTCGAGCTCGTCCTGGAACCCGTCGCCGGCATCGCCTTCGTCGAAGGGGGACTGAGGCTGAGTCGCCTCGGCCGCTTCGAGGTCGTCGATTCCGTCGCTGTCGAAAGGGGTCATCGTGTCATGCCTCCGTCATGATCCGGGGCCGGCGTTCGCGCCGTTGCGTCGCGCCCGTCGCGTCGGCTTGACCTGAACGTTAGGTGAGGACAACGAGCCTGCCAACGCCACGTTCTCCCTCGCCCGGATGAAGGCGCCCGCAAGGCCCCGCGAGTCGGTGGTGGCCGAGATGAGGGCGCGCAATCCGGCGCGTACTCCTGCGCGAGCCGCTTTGCACTCCCTCAATTGAGGAGGCGCGCCTATAGCCCGTCCGTCGTATTGACAGGATGGCGAAGGCGGGCAAAAGATGCGTGCAGCACTCGACAACAACAAGACCAAGCGAGAGGCACAAGAGCGTAGGCATCCCGATCAAGGGAGGACCGACTGTGCAGCTCCATCTATTCCCGACCGAGATACCTCAACTACCTCATGCGCACCACGCTGCATCGCCGAACACCGGGGGCCTGGGAACCATTCGCGGGTAGCCGTTGCCATCGTCATGGCCCGCGATCCCGAAGGAACGGAAGTCGACACCCTGGACATCCCTGGTCCACACCAGGCGGACTTTGCCCTCGGTGATCGGCGGCTAAAGGTCGTCTGCGTCGACAACGTCGTGCCGAAGCATGTCGTTGCGCGCGCCGGCGCTCGCGCGCGTCTGGTGTACGTAGCGGACGAGATCGCGCACTTCGAGTGCGACGGGCATCGGTACGTGATTGTGGGAGACGATCCCGATCGAGGCGCCGAGCGCGCCGGATCGATGGCGAACGGGGTTGCCATCAGCGACGACATCCGCGCACTCCTGACCAACCGCGAGCTGCAGATCGTGCAGCTGATCTGCATGGGCTGTCTCACCAAACAGGTGTCCGATCGCCTGCGCATCAGCGAGTTCACCGTTCGGTCGTACCTCAAGACCATCTACTGCAAACTCGGGGTGCGCTCGCGTGCGGCCATGGTCTATCGATACGCGCAGTCGTTTCGAGCGACGGCCGACAACGCGCCCGCGGGTGGCGACCGAGGCGGTTGAGCGCCTTCTGCTTGGTGGAATCGAGACGGGTGCGCGTCGGCGAGGCGGTGCAAGCGGGCCGGGCCGAGGATCGATGCATCATCGCCGCCGCACTCGATCGCGAGTGCGACGAGACCCTCCGGCTCGAGGTGATGCACGTACTGTTTGGCTTAGGCGCGTCCGACGGCGGTGAGCTCCATCCTCAGCGTCTCTAGGTGGTTGCGCAGGTGCCTGGCGCCGACCGCAGGCGACAGACGCTGCTCGCGCACCGGGTACTGCGTCGTGAGGCCGACCGGACAGAGGCCCGTGTGGCAGTGATGGCAGAAGCCCGGCGCGTGCGGAAGCAGCGCGCGTCCGGGAGTCCGCACCCTCACACTTCGCCTACCGCTGCAGCAGCACCCTCCCCGCCTGCTCGCGCAGCATCGGTTCCGGGTCGGTGCGCTGGATCGCGCGCAGCCGCTCGTCGATCGCGGGTGAGCGCAGGCGCCCGACCGACTGCACCGTGACCTTGCGCACCCCGACGTCCGGATCGGCAAGGAGCCGCGTCGCCACGCCCTCGGCGAGTCTCGCGTCGAGGTTCCGCACCGCCGCCGCGGCGCCGGCGCGCACGGCGGGCTCCGGCCGTCTCGCCGCCGCCTCGATCACCGGCACCGCGCCCGCCCCGCCGATCACGCCGGCGAGATAAGCAGCCTTCGAAGCGAGCATGGGATCGCGTCCGTTCGCGAGCGTGGCGAGGTGCGGCAGCGCGTCGGCGCCGAGCTCCATCGCGAGCTGCGGATAGCTCGGCTCGTCCTGGTTGAGCCGTCGCTGCACTTCCTGGAGCGTCGTGGGCATCGATTCGTCCTCTCAGACCATGTGCGTGAGCTTGCTGTCGCGCATCGTGTTGACTTCGATGGCGACGAGGTCGGGCGGCACGTTCGTGATGTTCGCCGTGCCGTTGCCCGTCATCAGCCGGTTGTTGTCGTTTACGTGCGCGAGGCCGAGGACGTGCCCGACCTCGTGCCCGAGCGTCCAGACGGTCGCCCCCTGGGCAACCACCGCGCCCGGCCGCCCGGCGGGGAAGCTCGCGCAGCCGTTGTACGGCGGCACCGTGCTGCGCACGAAGTAGACGACGACGTCACTGCCGCTCGCGTTGTTGCGGTTCTGGAAGAGCTGCGTCTGCTCCGCGGTCACGGTGCCCATCGTGCAGCCGCCCACGTCGACGTCGTTGAGCGCGGGGAGGTTGAGCGTCTCGGTGCTCACCCGCTGCACGCGGATGCCGACGCCTTCGTAGACCTGCTGCATGGCGACGATCATCTGCTCGATCGAGATGTTCGGGTTGGTGAGGATTTTGACGTGCAGCCTTACGATCTCCATGCCGATGCAGAAGTGGTTGTCGGCGGTGTTGAGCAGCCAGCCGCCGAAGCGCGTGCCGTTGGGCGCCATGATCGGCGCGGTCATGGTGCTGCCCGCGAGCTTGAAGAACCCGAGGCCCCAGGGGCTCGTGACGAGGATCTCCGCGCGCCCGTCGCCGTCGAAGTCGCCGACCTCGTCGAAGCGGTTGTCGGCCGTGTTGAGCAGCCAGCCGCCGAAGCGCGTGCCATTCGGCGCCATCATCGACACCGAGAGCTGCGCACCGGTCAGGTTCAGGACGCCGATCCCCCAGGGGCTCGCGAGCAGCACTTCGTCGCGCGCGTCGCCGTCGAAGTCCCCCACCGGGCCGAGGCGGTTGTCGAGAGTGTTGAGAAGCCAGTCGCCGATGCGGGTGCCGTTCGGCACCATCGTCCGCGCGCCGAGCGTGCTGCCGGAGAGCTCGAGGAAGCCGAGGCCCCAGGGGCTGGTCACCAGCAGCTCGTCGCGGCCGTTGCCGTCGTAGTCGGCCATGGTGCCGAAGTGGTTGTCCGCGGTGTTAAGCAGCCACCCGCCGAAGCGCGTGCCGTTGGGCGCCATGAGGATCGGCGCGAGGGTGGCGCCGTTCAGCTCGAGCAGGCCGAGCCCCCACGGGCTGGTGACCAGCAGCTCGTCGCGGCGGTCGCCGTCGGTGTCGCCGACAGGTCCGAAGCGGTTGTCCGCGGTGTTGAGCAGCCACCCGCCGAAGCGCGTGCCGTTCGGCGCCATCATGAGCGGGCTGAAGGTGGTGCCGGCGAGCTTGAGGATGCCGATGCCCCACGGACTGGTGACGAGGATCTCGTCGCGCCCGTCGCCATCGAAGTCGCCCACGGGACCGAAGCGGTTGTCGGCCGTGTTGAGGAGCCAGCCGCCGAAGCGCGTGCCGTTCGGCGCGAGCATGACGCCGCGCATCGCGTTGCCCGAGCGCTTCAGCACGCCGATGCCCCACGGACTGCTGACGAAGATCTCGTCGCGGCCGTCGCCGTCGAAGTCGCCGAGCGCGTCGAAACGGTTGTCGCCGGTGTTGAGCAGCCAGCCGTCGAAGCGCGTGCCGTTCTGCGCCATCACCGGCGCGGCGAGCGTGTTCCCCGACCACTGCAGGATGCCGATGCCCCACGGGCTCTTGACGAAGACCTCGGAGCGGCGGTCGCCGTCGAAGTCGGCCTCGTTGACTGCCATTCGCGTCTCCTCCATGCGTTCGTCATGACGACAGGCCGAACGCTATGCCCTCGCGCAGCCGATGGGAATAGAAGGAATAGCCTAGTCCGCGCCGGACGGACGCGAAATCCGAGCCCGTTGCCGCGCGGCGGAGCGGGCGTTTGCAGGACCGGAAGAGCCCCGTTTCGCAGAGCCGGTCGGGTCGAGACGCCGGAAATCGTCAACGCAGGGGTCGAGCGGGTCACATGAACGCCGCACCGCGCAGGACGGCGACCTGCCGCCGGCAACATGCGATTCCGGGTCGAGATCGGCGGCGCTGCGGCGCACCACGTCGTATTCCCGGGAGGAGCGACTCGTCGCGGGCCGCTCGGGCAACGCGGGTCAGGCGCGCCCGCCAAGCGTCGGCGCGAAGCCGCCTCCCGCATCGGCGGCCCCACTCGGGTGCCCGTGACCAAGCCGGGCAGCGAACCGGGGTTGAGCCGTGCCGCGCAACCCGAAGTGCGGAACGGAAACAGCCGCCGCACCTCGCGGTGCGGCGGCTGCGTGGTGTCACCCCTACCCCACGTCGCTCGCTACTGCGGCGGCACCGCCTCCCACTCCCCGCCCGGACGGTAGCGCGACACTGCCGTGCCCGCGGGCTCGATGTGGAACAGGTACAGCCACTCGTTGTCGACCAGGTTCTTCACCACGGCGTGCGCGGCGATGATCCTGTCGATCTCCTCACGCGGCGCCTCGATGAAGACCGAGAGCCGCAGCGGCGTGTGGACCCACTTCTCGCCGTCGTGGATCGACTGCAGCGGCAGGCCGATGCGCAGATCCCCGCCGTTGCCCTCGAACACGCCGATGTCGCCGCCGACCACGTTGTGCAGCACCTTGTCGCCGCTGCCGTAAAGCTTGTTGTCCACGGTCGAGGCGTAGTACTGCATGTTGATCCAGTTGGTCACGACCATGGGCGCGGTCATGATCAGCTCCAGCACCTTGAACCCGGGGTCGCGCTCCCAGCGGTAGTCGTGCAGGAAGCTGCGGCCGGCGAGGCTCATGTGCTGGGTGCGGCTGCGCGGCGCGACGACGAAGGCGGCGCACCCCGCAAGTCCCCACTCCGGCCGCACCTGCGCCCAGTCGCTCGTGCGCGCGCGGATGGCGTCGTGGAGCGGCGCGGGCGCATTCGCGATGTCGGCGAGGCCGAGCGAGGCGGCACGCTCGGCGCGCGCACGCTTGCCGGCGTCGGCAAGCCAGGCGCGCAGTTGCGCCAGGTCCTCGGCGTGGGTCGCCGGCAGCAGGTCGGTGTCGTAGAGCAGCAGATCGTCGGTCGTCGTGTTGTGCAGGCCGCCGACGAAGACCGTGGTGTCTGGCACCTCCATGCCGCGCGCCTTGAGGCCCGCGCGCACCGCCGGTTCGTTCAGCATCATCGCCAGCACGCGTGCATTCACCTCACCCGTCTGGCCGCCGCACGCACCGCAGTCGAGCCCCGCGGCGTGCGGGTTGTTCGCCGTGGTGCTGCCGTGGCCGGCGAGCAGGATGATGCGCGCATAGCCGGTGGTGAGGCCCATCGCGCCGAGGGCGGTCGCCGCCATGTTGACGCGCGCCTCGACGTCGGGCCCCCCGTTCGCGGCGAAGCGCGGCCGGATCTTCGGACGCTCGCTCTCCGGCAGGCCGGTCTGCTCGACCGGTGCCACGTCCTTCTCGCCGCCGAGCCGGTTCTTGACGAGCTTCGGCGCGTACAGGAGCCCGCAGGCCTCGACGAACGAGAACGTCGAGCCCGCGCCCCCGCGGAAGGCCTGCCACTGCTGGCGCCAGGTGAGGTCCTGTTTGCGCTTCTCGGCGATCACTTCGCCGAGATGCGGCGCGTCGCACTGGTCGGTGACGCAGAGCCCGGGATGGAGCAGCCCCGGGAGTTGCGGGCGCACCATCTCGCTGCCGAGCGGCCGGTACTCGATGAAGAGCGCGAAGAAACCGGCGAAGCCCATCGTCTGCACGTGGTTGTCGCTCGCGGCCTCGAGCGCCCGGCGGTAGACCTCCGAACGCACGTCGATGCAGAACACCGCCTGCACCGCGGGCGTCGTCTCCCGTCTCCCGTCCGCCTTCGGCACACCGGCCATGAGACCGCGCGCGACCGGGCCCTGGTAAGCACGCTCCATCGCGACGTGCCACAGCCAGTCGCGCTCCTGGATCGACTGCGCACGCGACACTATGCGGTCGCTGCCGCGCCAGGTGTTGGCGAGGCCGTCGGCGACGTTCGCTTCCGGATGGCCTTCGTGCAGCAGCCACTCCCAGGCGAGCCGGATGGCGAGCAGGTGCACGATGTGGTCGTCGTCGCGCTTCGCGAGCCGTGCCTGCCAGCGCTGGTAAGCCGCCCACGAGGACCAGCCGTTGATGCTCATCAGGAGCGCCGTGAAATACCCCTCGCGCGCCTCGGCGGGGATGCGGATGACGCGCATCGCGCCCTCGATGAGCTCCACCGGATCGGCGGGCAGCTTGGCGAGCCGCTCGCTGAAGCCGTGGTAGCCCATCAGCATCCCCGGGCCGAAGTCGTGCGCGGACTGCCGGCGCCAGCTCGGGTACAGGCCGCCGGTGCGATCGGGATGCCACGCCGCCTGGCCGTTGTCGAAGTACGCCGCGCAGCCCTGGCTGACGTGATGCGTGATGTAGTCGCGCCAGGACATCGCGTGCGACAGGTCGCGGCGCGCGTCGACGAGGTCGGTCGCCAGCGGCAGCCGGCCCGGGAGCGTGGGTGGGGCGTCGAGATGCGCCAGGAGATCCTCGACGCTGTAGCGCGCGTCGGCCGCCGCGATAGCGGCCTGCAGATCTTCGCGCTTGATGCGTCCCGCGTCCCACTGCTGCTTGTAGAAGCTCTTCGGCATCAGCATCGGACTGCCGGAGAGCGCCGCGACGTTGGCTGCGGCGGCCTTGATCGGCCGCTCGACGTGACCCCAGTAGGGGTTCACGGCGATGAAACGGTCCAGCGGCCAGGTCGGGGCGATGCGGGCACAGGCCGCGTCGACCGCGGGCTTCAGCGAGGCGTCGGCCTCTTTCGTCTTGAGCTCGATCACGGCGTTCATCACAGGGCTCCAGGCTGGCGGGCTTCAGGGAGGGTGGGCTGCGACGCGGCGGGCTTGGCAGGCAGACGCGCGGGCCACAGGCGGAAGGTGAGGCGGGTGAAGAGCTCGTCGAGGTAGAGGCCCGCGAAGAGCGTCGGGTAGAGCGAGCGGGCGAGCGGTCCGAGCGGCTTCGCGCGCACCGCGCCCTGCACCAGGAAGAGCACGACGAACGCCGCAATCACCCACACGACGAGCACCGGCGATGTCGCCTCGGGCGCGCCGAGCGCGCGCTCGAAGCCGAGGTGCAGGCCGAAGTACGCAACCGCAACCGCGAAGGCACCGGCGATGCCGGCGAGCGACCAGAGGCCGCCGGCGCGGAGGATCGGCCCGGCGAGGAGCGGCGCGAGCGCGAGCGCGAGGATCGCCGTGACTGCGTAGAGCGCCGGCGCATCGGCGAAGCGCACGCCCCACACCATGCCGGCGGCGGCGACGATGCCGACGCCCACGACCGCGGAGAGCAGCCACGCGAAACCGGCGACGGGCTTCGCCTCCGGCGTCATCTGGTGGAGGCGGTTGTACTCGACGGCCTGGCCCGCGGTGAGGAACGCGTAGGCCTTGTAGAGCGAGTGCGCCACGATGTGCAGCAGCGCAAGATCGTAGAGGCCGAGGCCGCACTGCATGAGCATGAAGCCCATCTGCGCGCAGGTGGACCACGCGAGCGACACCTTGATGCTGATGCGGGTCATCATCACCAGCGCCGCGACGACGGCGGTGACGCTGCCCACGACCACGAGCAGCCCCTGCGCGAACGGCACGTCGGCCACCAGCGTCCCGAGGCGGATCATCACGAAGCCGCCGAGGTTCACCACGCCGGCGTGCAGTAGCGCAGAGACCGGCGTCGGCGCTTCCATCACCTGGATGAGCCAGCCGTGCACGGGCAGCGTCGCGCACTTGATGAGCGCGGCGATCACGAACAGGACGGCGGCACCGACCAGCGCGCCGGAGTACGCCGGCAGGGCGCTCGCGGCGGCGATCGCCTTGTCGATCTCGACCGTGCCGAGCTGCGCCGCGACGATCGCGGTGCCCACGAGCAGGCAGACGTCGGCGACGCGGCTCGCGAGGAACTTCTTGTGCGCGGCGATGAGCGCCTGCGGACGATCCTTGAAGAACGTGAGCAGGGAGTGCAGCGCGAGGCTGGTGCCGATCCACGCGAGCGCGAGGATCAGGAGGTTGTTGGTCATCACCAGCAGCGTCACGGCGGCGAGCGTGAGCATCAGCGCGCGCGCGTACCGCGGCTGGCCCTGCTGCCCGCCGAGGTAGGGCTGCGAATAGCCGACGATCACCCAGCCGATGAACGCGACGAGCAGCAGCATGATGCCGCCGAGCGCGTCGGTGCGCAGGCTGAAGTGCAGGCCGCCCGCGTCGGTGTCGGCGAGCACCGCCGGTCCGCGCCAGACGCCCGGGCCGTCGAACGCGAGCAGGGCGAGCGCGGCGATGGCGACGGCGAGCGCGAGGCCGGAAACGATCCGGGCGGCACGCCAGCCGGCGTCGGGCTTGGAGGAGAAGCTCGCGGCTAAGGCGGCGAGCACGTACAACAACGGTACGGAAGCCAGCACCGCTGCGCGCAGCGGTGTGAGCTCGGCGAGCATCGTTTCCATCGGGTCCTCGAGGGTGGGGTTGGGGAACTTGTGCGGCGGACTTTGCCGGGAAACGATCTGCACGAAAATTTGAATGTCTACAACTTATCGTTCTCTAAAAGGAAACGAACGCAGGCCCGCCCGAGGGGCACCCCGGGACGACGAGAGCCGAGCAAGGAAGGGATGCGACGGGGCCTTGCGCCGGAGGGCGGCCGACTCGGTCACGCCGCACGCCGGTTGCCGTGTCGAGAGCTCAGATGCGCGCGGGCCGAGCGCGACGGCCGGCAGGGCTCGCCCTCGCATTCTTTGCGCGGGCCCTGTACTCATTCGTTAGCGCAGGACCGCGAAGCACGACCTCGGTCCACCGACGCCGATGTCGGCCGAGCCGTCCGTTTCCTTGGTGCTGAGAATCGCGGGCATGCCGGCGGGGCCGCGCGCGAGAAGCCTCGCGTCGTTCGCGGTGCCGCGACGCTAGAGCGCTTTGCAGATCACGTACTGGCCCGCGCCGGTCTCCGCGTAGCTGGTGGCCGCTTCCGTGGCGGTGCTCCCGGGCCTGGGTGTCACCGTCGCGCCCCCGCTCTGGTCACGCGCCCGTACGTCGCCGCGATTGGGCATCTGGTCGTCGAGCTGGGCGTCCACGGCAGCGGCGACCTTGTCGGGCACGCTCGACGTGCACACGACCGGCGACGTCATTCCGAGGCCTCCGGACTGGACGCCGATCCGTCCGCCCAGGGAGCTCGTCGGCGGCGTGGCTGCGCCCGCCCCGTGCGTAGGGCCGTAGGCAAGCCCGGCGAGGCGCAGATGCCACCAGAAGTTCATCGATTCGCCCTGACTGTTGTCGACGGTGACGAGCCCCTGCTGCGGCGGCGTGTCCGAGTACAAGCCGCTCAGGCGACCGTCGCCGCCGCCGGGCAACGGCGAGAAGGACGACCAGCGCCCTCCCGCGCCGCCCACACCGGCGTCGTCGCCGGGCACGGCCTGGTAACGATCCTGGTAGGTGAGATAGGACGCCGTGACGCCGTTCAGGTCGCTCACGACTTTCTTCACGCGCGCCTGCGCGACCATCTCCTCGCCCTTGAGGACGGCCACGAGCAGCACTCCGATGATCACGAGGGCGAAGACTATTTCGACGAGGGTGAACCCCGCCTCTTTCCCCGCGCGTGTCGTTGTTGGCATGTGCGCGCCTCGAAAGGACAACCCGTTCGAGCGAGGCGCGCTCCGCCGCGGCCGGTATGCCCGTATTCGTAGAGGTCGAATGGTAGCGTCATCCACGGCGTGCGAACGGAGCGGCGGACATCCTTTTCGGCCGGCGCGATGCGCTCTCCCGCTCACGCCAGGGACGCTCGCCGCGTGCAAACTCCACGCCCGTCACGCGCACCTGACCCGCCGAAGGGAAAGTGTCCTGTCGCGCGGCACGCGGCGCTTCACCTTTTGCCACGCGCAATGCGAGGCTCTTGCTTCAACGGGAGCACCGAAGCCCGGGCGCGACGGGTGAGGCGCGCGATGCGCGCCAGCACGGCCGCGCGCCGTGCGCGACGACTCCCGCAGTCGGTCGGGTTAGCCGTTCGCTCTCCGGCCGGTTGGAGACCCGCGCGGTGACCGCAGCGATGGAGCAGAAGTTGCAGACCGACCAGCACGACACCGAGGGCGGCGCGCTCGCCGCGCGTCTCAAGCCGCGAGAGGCGGCGCTCTTCGCAGTGCGGATGGCCGCCAAGCTCGTGAACGAGTGCGGTCACGTGTTCGCGATCTACGTCGCGTTCATCGCCCTGCGGTCCCCGGCGCCCGATGGGCCGCAGATGCTCTCGCTGGTGGTGGCGCTCACGCTGCTCATGCCGCTCCTGCTCTTCATCGCCTCGCCGTTCGGCTTCTGGCTCGGTCTCTGGGGGCTCGAGAAGAAGTTCCCCGGCAAGTCGCGGACCGAGGTCGCGCTGCTCGGCGTGACCATCCTCTTCTGCATCCACGGCACCCTCGCGACCGGCGCGCTCGCGCTGGTCCAGTGGGTGCACGGCTGAACGCCTTCGCCGAGGCCCTCGCGAAGGTGCCGCCGCTTCACCGCCACGAACCGCGCTGCAGCTCCTCGAGCACCGTGCTCCAGCCGAGCCCGACGTTCCGCAGGTCGTAGCCGCCGCCGCCGAAGACCATCAAGCGACCTCCGCAAAGCTCGTTGGCGAGCCGGCAGAGGCGTGCGGTCGCGTGCGCGTGCGCCCGCGGCGTGAGGGTGAGGTGCGCAAGCGGGTCGCCCTCGAGGCAGTCGACGCCCGCCTGCATGAGGATGAAGTGCGGGCGCCGGTCGCGCAGGAACTCCTCGGCCATCTGCCAGGCGCGCAGGAACTCCGCATCGGTCGCGCCGGGCTGCAGCGGCAGGTTCAGCTTGCTGCCCTCGCCGCGGCCCACCCCGCACTCGGACGCGTGGCCGGTGCCCGGATAGAGGAAGCGCCCGTCCTCGTGGATGTCGACGAGCACGAGGTCGGGATCGTCCTCGTACTCGTAGAACACGCCGTCGCCGTGATGGACGTCGATGTCCACGTAGCCGACGCGCTGCACGCCGTGCTCGTGCCGCAGCCGTTCGATGACGAGGCCGACGTCGTTGATGACGCAGAACCCGGCGGCAGCATCGCGGCGCGCGTGGTGCAGGCCGCCGATGGGCTGGAAGCTCCGCGGCGTCTCGCCCGCCACGACTCGTGCGAGCGCGTCGAGCGCGGTGCCGCCCACCGCGCCCGCAGCCTCGAAGACGCCGGGGAAGATTGGCGTATCGCCGTAGTCGAGCCAGCCCGCGCCGAGCTGCGAGCCCTGCATCACCCGCTGCAGATACTCGGGGGTGTGGAAGGCCGAAAGCTCGTCGGCACCGGCGATGCGCGGTGGCAGGCGCCGCACGGAGGCCAGCAGTCGGCGCCGCTCGGCCTCGTCGAGGAACGCCTGCTGCCGGTCCGCCGAGAGCGGATGGCCGTCGGGAAAGCCGTAACGCCGCAGCGCCTCGCCGGTGCAGAGCAGTACTTCGGGTGCAGGCATGGGAGCCGGGTTTCAGGAGCGCGGGCGAAAGGTCATGCGCCGTCGATCATGCGCCAGCCGCCCGGCGGCGTCCACGGCCCGCCGCGGACACCGGAGCGCCCGCGACGGCATACAAGGCGGACGCGTTTCGCGATCCGCCTCGGCCCGCGGAGCGCCTCCGCCTCCTCGCGAGAGGCTCCTCTCCCGGCCGTGCCGATCATCGCTGCGGTGGCGGGGGCCGCGGCCCCGCCGGCTCGACCTTCAGGACAGGAGCGACAGCATCAGCTCGACGACGCGGTTCTCCTTGTCGATGGTGGCGACTACATGCTCGCCTTCGGCCATGCCCGAGGTGATGTTCTTGAGCGCGCTCGCGTCGAAGTAGAGCCGCTCCTGCGTCTCGGTGCGGATCTGGCCGGTCTTGTGCGCCGGATCGTAGTTCACCACCACCGCCCGCAGGTGTCTCGTCACGTCGCGATGGCGTGCGGTCTTCTCCGTCATGTGTCCCCTCCTTTGTTCGATGTCGAAACGCCGGATCTGCCGGCGCGGCAACGCCTGTTCCGTTGGCCGCCTCGCACTCGGGAGCGAGGCGGAGGGCGAGATTACCCCTTGCCGCGCTGCCCGGTGCGTTGACGTTTGTCAACGCTCGTCGTTGCCGGTCGTCGATCGTGCCCGAAGCCGCCAGCGTCGCCACGCAGGTACCCACGCCACGGCGGCGAGGCGCCCATGCGATCGGGTGACCGCCGAGCCGCCGATCCTCTCACGGCGCTCGTGACGGTCCTGCCTCGTCGGCCTGCGGGCGCCCGCATGCGCGTGCGAGCACCTCGCACATCCGCTGCCAGTGGGTGCCCTCCCAAAAGATGCGCGCGCAGACGTCGCACGTGCTGAAGCGCTCGTAGCGACGGGCGATGGAGGTCGGCACGCGATCGCCCACGCGCGTCCGTTCGATGTCGCGCAGCGGCGCGTTGCAGTGCAGGCAGAGCGTGAAGGGGCGCGCACTGCGCGCAAGATCGAGGCGCGCGAAGACTTCGACGAGCTGCAGCGACGACTTGACCGCCCGCACGTACATCCCGTGCGTGATCTCGCGCCGCTTCAGCAGGTCGCGGTCGCGCGTCAGCACGATACGTCCCTCGCGCGCCGAAGTGGCGGCGATGAAGCCGTCCGCATAGCCGTTCTCGTGCAGCGTGTCGAAGCCTGCCATGCGCAGCATGCGCGCGAGTCCGCCGAGGTGGGCGTCCGCAATGAAGGTCGTCGTGCGCAGCGGCTGGACGCGCACACGCAGGATCGGGGTGACGTCGAGCGACTCGAATTTCGGGTAGACCGCGACGCGGTCGCCGTGCCGGAGCAGCCGGTCGAAGCCCGACGACTCGCCGTTCACCAGCACCAGCTCGACCTCGGTGTGCGGCACGCCGAGCGCCTCGATCATGTGCTTGGTGGTCGCGGCACCCGCGCAGCGCGCGTCGAACTCGCGCTTGCGCCGCTCCGGCGGCAGGAAGTCGTTCAGCTCCTCGTAGAAGCGGAAGGTGGCGGTGGTCATCGGGCCGGTGGATGCCGCTGTCATCATCGGCGCGAGGCTCCGCGAAGACGGCCGATGCGCTCAGAGCTTGTGAAGAAATCGGCGCTGGCCACCCGAGGCCAAAGCACGCGGAACGCAGCGACGAGACTCATCGAGTAGATAGGCGAGGAGCGAGTACCGCAGTAGCGCCGCGATCGGGGGGCGCACTAGATTCATTCACGAGCTCTCAGTGTCTCACGCACACCTTCCCATAGTGCCCGCCGCTCTTGAGATAGGCGAGCGCCTCCTTCAGCTCCGCGAACCCGAACACGCGATCGACGACCGGCCGCACGCGGTGCTGCTCGATGG
>Ga0114939_10002112_pt1 | contig 15120 bp, 27 predicted proteins | sample AshMeaCrysSpring_FD_87196 | JGI IMG/M metagenome (GOLD analysis project Ga0114939, IMG submission 87196) | Groundwater microbial communities from Big Spring, Nevada to study Microbial Dark Matter (Phase II) - Ash Meadows Crystal Spring | ecosystem: Environmental > Aquatic > Deep subsurface >... | reverse complement strand
TCTAAGAAATAAGCAAATTTAAGCGTTGCTTCAACACCTAAAGGTATTGCGCCACGAACATACATAGAAACCGAAGACTGATTCATACCCAAAAAATCAGATGCAGTTTCTTGTGTAAAAGCACGCTCTCGTTTTCTTTGATCCCAAATAGCTCGCAAACGTTGTGCAGCTTCTATGTCTAAGTCAGTCATTTTTCTATCCATTCTAAAATTATTAGTCAAACCAATATTTTTGCCAAATGGCACAAACAATAATAAAAAATACTTGCGCAATTAAATCAACCATGCCATTATACATAAAAACATCACAACCATTAAACAATATCATGAGCGCGAAAGTCACGAATTTTTATCGGGAAGAGCGGAAGACCAAAGGAACTGCTCGGTTAATCCTGATGATGTTAGCAGAACGAGCCAACGAACAAGGAACTTGTTTTCCTAGCATCAAAACCATCGCAAACGATTGCATGAAGTCCGAACGCACCATCCAAACCACTCTCAAAAACATGGAAAACGAGGGCATTATTGGACGAGCACTCAATAGTGGCAAAGTCACCTCAACCGGCAAAACTAATCTCTATTTCTTAAATGACTATAGAATCAGTGTGGGATTAGAACCACTCGTTACAAAATCCCCTTTTATCGGTAAAAAAACTTCACCCCATGCAAGTTTGAGTAAGAAAATCAACCAAGGGGTGCAGAAATCAGATTCAAGGGGTGAAGTCGCTTGCACCCAAACCAAATACCAGAACCTTTATGTTTCAACCAACACACAAGAAGCAAAAAACCTTGTTAAAAATGAGGTTGCTACGCAACACCAGTTCGGTGAGAGCAAACTCCACAATGAACCACTAACCCCAATCGTTGATAAATCGGCTAGGGATATTGAGTCTCAAACGGTTAAGCAATCAGAAAAAACGCCAGTACGTTCAACTGGTTGTGGTGATAAGGATTTTTTGATTAAAGAAGAAACCCCGACTGATCTCATTTTCCCCGTACAGATGAGCAAAGTTGAACAAGCTGAAGTCCAAAAAGTCTTGATTCAAAACAAAATCCCACATCAAGAATGGCAAGACATCATCGACACCCTTGCTCACAAAATGAAACAAGAATCCGTTCCCAGTAAAGCCGGTTACATCGTTGGAATTGTCAAGGCTTTCAAAAACGGTACTTTCACCAAAGAAGCCGCCCGCAAAATTCAATCTAAACGTGCTCCCAAGCAAACCAGTGCTAACGACCTCAAAAACAAAGTTGAGCAAATGGCACAACGAAACGCTAAGCCGGTCATTGATGAGAAAACCGCTAAAGTGATCGAAGTCATTAATAGCCTAGAAACTAAAGAAGATTTACAAAAAATCTATAGAAAAATTTATAGCTTAGGCGATTTTGTATCAAAAGCATGGAGCAAACGATTTAATGAGGTGAGAGCATGAACATTGAATTAACCGAAGCGATAGAAATCGCAATTCTAAAGATTTTAGAAATTCAGAGCATGAACTTCAATATATTTGAAGTGACAGGAATCGCAATTTTAAGTTATATCTTTAGCATAATTAAAATGGCAATAAAAAATATAAAACTTAAAGAAGAAAATGAGCGATTACAAAAGGAAAAAAACACACTAAGAATGGTTATTAACAAAATAGCTGAAGAAAGAATTATTATACTTGAAACGATGATAAAAAAATGATTATCAGTTATACAGGAAAATTGGCTGAACAATCTCAATTTTTAGTTAGAGAAACCTTGCAACAAGCCATTTTAAAGGAATTATACGGCGATGATTATAACTATAGAGGAAATTGCACTAATCATTTTAGCATTATTTATCACCATAATCATCCAAGAAGCTTTAGGGATAAAAAATGAAAAAGCTCAGCATTAAAGAGTGGCTACAAATAAATTATGGAAGTAAGTCACAACTAAAGCCAAGAACAATAGAGAAAAAATGTCGGCGTGGAGAAATCCCAAACGCCATTAAAGAAGGCAGAAGATGGGTTATCGTTACAGAAGAAAAAAGCCATGAGAAAAGATAATAAAGAACACCGTTATGCACCACCACCAAATTATAAACAAACTTCAGCGGGAATGTGGGTAAGCGTTGATGAAGAACAATGTCAACAAAGTGATATACCAATGTTACATTGGAATGTCATAAGAAAAGCAATCGGAAAAATAAATGCAGGTATTTCAACAATAATCTATGAAAGACAATACCTTATTAAATGGCTTGAAGAAAAAGAAAAAAGACCCGACGTTAGAAATTCACAAATAGAACGATTGCAACAACTAGATAGTGTAATGAGAAAACTATATGAAGAAAGAGAATTTTTAAAAGAACTTGAAAAAGAATTGTTTTATTTTTTACCTCATAAAGGAGAATAAGATGTTAAGTATAGACACCATTTTAATGTTAATTGCCGGAAGTGTAGCAATTATAGTTATAACAGTAGTAATATGGATTTATCTTTTAACCAAAAACGAAAAAGAAGAATGGGAAGAATACAGTGATGGAGACCCAAAAGATCACGATCCCGACTACGAAAAAATAATGAAAGAAGTTAGAGAGCATTCAGAACAAGCCAAAGCTAAAGGCATTAAAGCAAATTTTGATGATGACATACCATTTTAATCAAGGAAAAAAACTATGAGTAAAGAAAGTAATACTTTAGTTACAAGCATTGAAAACGGTTGGCGTGCAATTAAAGGAAACCGAAAAATGCTTAATAGTGTTTGCCCAAACATGACGGGCGAACAAAAAGAAAGCATTTACAACTCTACCAAATCACTTATTGAAAATATCATTGAGGATTTTGAGCAACTTAAAGTCGATATGCAACCTAAAGATAAACCCATCAATAGTTTTGGTGAAGGTGAGAAAACGGAAGCTGATAAAGCAAAAGAAGAAGCCCCTTGATTAAGTAATTATTTACCAAAAACCTAACAAATTATGCCTATCTTATAACGTTATAAGATAGGTTTGGAGAAAAGAAAATGAAAGAAATGATTGAAAATATTATTATTAAAATAATATCAATTCCAATAATAATAATTGCTGCTCCGTTTGTAATTTATAGAAATTGGAAGAGGGAAAAAGAATATGAAGAACATTATTTAAAAAATTTAGAAGAAGAAATCAGAGAAGATTTAAAAGATAAACATCATCTTAAATAAGGAGCAAATCACCATGAACGCACAAGCAACGTTGTTAAAATTAGATTCAATTAGAACAGATGGCGGCACTCAAAGCCGTGCTTTATTAAGCCTAAGTGTTGTTAATGAATACGCTAATTTGTTTAACGATTCTAATGATATTTTGCCTCCCATTAAAGTTTTCTTTGATGGGCAAGCTTATTGGGTTGCAGACGGCTTTCACAGATTAGAAGCTGCTAAACAAGCTAATTTAGAATCCATTGCTGCATTCGTGGAGCAAGGTACTCGTCGGGATGCAATTTTGTTTTCTGTTGGTGCAAATGCAGAACATGGTTTGCCCAGAAATGATGACGACAAACGCCGTGCTGTCACCACACTTTTAACCGATGAAGAGTGGAATAATTGGTCTGACAATCAAATCGCTAAAAAATGTAAAGTTTCACAGCCTTTCGTAAGCAAATTGCGCAAAGAACTAGAAGAACCTGAAACCACTAAACCTAAAAGAACCTACGAGCGTAATGGTAAAACTCACACCATGCGCACTAATAACATCGGGAAATCACAACCCCCACAAGAAACCCAAGAACGAAACCCTAATACCAAAGAGTTGTTTGATGATCAACCAGTCGAACAATCAGAGCCATCTTATAACGAAGTAGATAGATTTGTAGTTATAAGCCAAGAGAAAAAAATAAAAGAATTAAATAAAGAACTTGAAGAAGTTAAAAATGAAAATGGTTTGCTTAAGTTAAATGCAAGAGTGTTAACCGAGAAACAACTTAATCATGATGAGGAAAAATTAAAACAATTTAACGCAGAACTTCAATTAATTAACATTACTAGACAACTTGCTGAAATAATTGGATTTAATCAAGATGATTCTATTACTTGGGAAAACGTTCTTGATAAGCTAAAAGAAATCATGAGGTTAAACAATAAAGTTTGTGAAATCACAGAAACCAATAATCAACTCTTTGTCGCTAATGAAAATCTTGTTAAAGAGCTAAAAGATAGTGCTCAAAAAGAAACTGATTTAGAGAATAAACTAAACGATATTAGATTATTCAATGTAGATATTATTACTCTAAAAGAATCAAATCAACATCTTGAAGAAAAAGTTAGGAGATTGGTTAAAGAAAATGAAGCACTCAAGGAAACAAATAATCAACTCTTCTCAAATAATGTTGATTTAGAGGAGCAGGTTAACGATCTTGAAAATGAAGTTAAAGAATTAAAAGATGAACTTCATAAAAACAATCTTGAAATTATTACGATAAATCAAGAAAGGTACAAGCTTGAATCTCAAATTAAAAAAGCCGCCGTTAAGCCAACTAATTCTAATCAATTAGAAAAGAAGCTGAAAGAAATTAAAAGCATCTTTGAGTTAGAAATGCAAAAAGGATTAGCTAAAAAAGAAGGTGTGAGATTAAATAGAACACGCTCTACAATCTTACTAAATGAAATTAACCAAGCATTAGGAGTTGAATGATGAAAACGCAAGAAAATACTGTTATAGTTTCTGTATCTACAATAAAGATCACACGAGAAGAATATAACAAACTTATAGAAAGCGAAGATAAAATCAGAATTTCCATAACTATAAAAAGAAATATAGATGGAAATACCTACTTATGTTTTGGTGATAAAGAAGGTAAAAATACAGTTACAACCAAAGGATTATACTTCGAAACCACTTATGCAAAAGTTACCACTGAAGAAGAAGTTAATAAATCTCGTGAAGAGTTAATGGAATGGCATGAGCAAAAAGAACAAGAAAAATGCAGAAAATGTCAGGAGCAAAAAAAATGAAATTAACGCCCGATAAACTCACAAACCTATTTAACTTAGTTGTTGAAGAAAGAAAAAACAAGTTAGAAAAAAACCAAGTCAAAGAAAACTGGTTAATTGCTTGGTCACTTTTTAGGCTGACATATAAAAATACCGGACAAAAAAAACCACGGAAAATCAGGGAAAGCATTGATAACCTCATGCCTATAGCTTATAAATGTTTTGCAGTGCGAGAAGACGCTGATTTACATTATCCTAACTGGAAATGTGATTTAGGAATCTATCTAAGTCACAAAGGATATAAAAAAGAATGGACTGGGTGGAAGAACACTTGGGTTAAGATTGAAGAAAAAGACGTACCTTTTTAAGGAATTTAATAAATGAATATCAAAGAAAAACAAAGAATGATTAACGAGTTATGTAAAAAATATCAACTCGATGATTGGGCAATAAAAAGATGTCCAGAATGTGAGGGCGAGTGTTTTTGGAGTAAAGGGAAATTAATTTGTATTAGTTGCGGTCATGTTGAAGAAGAAATCAACTTAAAAAATGGAAAACATGCTAGAGAACACGCATTTCACAGTGTATTCGTAAAAGACAGAGTTAATTTAACTAAAAGAATAAAAGCGGCTTTAGAAAACCGCAACGAATATATTCAACTAATACCATCAGATGAAGAAAAAGAAATCAGAGAACTAATAATGGAAATAGAATGTGCATTAGAGCCAATTGTTAAAACTTTTCAAAAAGCAATGGCAGACCTTTTAAGATAAGGAGATTAAAAAATGAATTTAGGTGAATTATACGAAGAAATAAGAGCAGCTCAAGAAGAAGGTATAAAAAATGTTTTGGTCGGAGAAAATGATAGATTTGGGCATAAAATCAAAAATGCTCAAATTATTCACCATCAAGGCACTAGCAGTTTAGTTATCATTTTTAATGGAAGTATGCATATTCCTTTAGCCAAACAAAATGCTGCAGAAGCTCTTTTAAAATGGCAACAAGATTGTAAAGAAAAAAACATTATCTTTACAAATGAAGAAATTGATGAGCTTTTAAATCAAAGAAGAAAATAAAAATATGGATGAAACAATTATAGGATTTTGTACCGGTTATTTTATTGGGCTTGGACACGCATATTTTATATCAAGCAAAGAAACCCAAAAAAATATACAAATTGTATCAGGAATAGGAATAGCAATAACCATTCTTAACGTAATTATTTTTCTTTAATCAAGGAGAAAATCATCATGGCAATTCATTTATATATTGGAACACCTGGAAGTGGAAAAACCAAGCAAATGTTAAAAGATTCAATGTCAGAAGAAGACATAACATATACAATAATATTTACTATTATAAACATAGCAATAATTTGGAAAGGATACAAGGAAACAAAATGAAACATCTAATTTATTTTTTAATGATTGTAGACCACATAGGTTGGTTATTTCTTCCAAACGAAATTTGGATAAGAATTGTCGGACATATTTTTTGGCAAATGTTTGTGTATTTTCCTGTACTTGGATGGCAACAAACTAAAGAAACTAACCAATATATTAGTAAATTATTAAAATGGGCAATTATTACACAAATAATTCTCATTATATTCGCAATTATTGATGAAAGACTTTGGACTGGACAACTTAATATACTATTTACATTAGCATGGGGAATAATATGTCTTAGCATAATTAAAAAATATCCAAAATATAAGATGCCAATAATTATTGCATTTATGTATTGCGCAATTATATTTCAATTTGAATATGGCGCAACAGCAATTTGGGCAATGTATTTATTCTCAATTTATAATAAAACCAAGCCAATAAAATGGTGGTTGTCCTGGATTATGGCAATCGTATTTGGAGTATTTGAAATATCATTACATTATGTAATGTTAGCAAGTATATTACCGCCCGCCATCATTTTTAAAATACAAAAACGTTTTAAAATGAAAAGAATTATACCAAAGTTACCAAGTTTATTTTGGCATGCCTATTATCCAGCACAATTTGTAATTTTAATGAGTATTTTTGTACTAACTAACTAGGAGAAAACATGAAAGCAATCGCAGAAATAAAATGCGCAGTTAACAGCATTTTAGTAATAATAGATGGGTTAAAAGATGAGATTGAATTAACTCAAGAGGAAAGAAATCATGATTACGAGAAAATCGTGGAAAAAAGCAGGCAAATAATTAAACTAACAAGTGTTGTAGAAAAGCAATTAGACATCGCTAAAGAATGTCTTTAAAAACGAAAGGCTATCTAATTTTCTGATAGCCTTTATTTTATCGACGAGAATTACCAAAAAACATCATGGCATATACAGCCCAAAGAAGCAGAAAAATTCCAATAACATAAGTGGGTTCAACTTGACCCTTTGAATCATTACCATAAGGACAATATGTCCCCGAAGCATATTTAGCATCTAATACAGTTTTATCAAAACGACATTGAGAGCCAGAAACCTCAGCGCAAGTTTCCCATGTTGGTTGAAAATAATTAAACTGATCTGGACTACAAATATTCACCGAACCCATTGATGAATCATAAGCTCGACACCACTCCGGTTGAGGATAAAAACAATTTGTAGGTAAATTTGGATACCCAAAAGTAAACATAAAATCAGAATATTTTATATTACACTCCACACCAGAACCAGTATTTCGAATTCGGTTACAATTAAACCAATTAGTTAAGCTCATAAAAAAAACTTCTTAACAGAAATGATAATAAAAACAATCGCAAATAATCCCAAAATAACATTGCCCAATTGTCGAGCATCTTCATAAGAACCAGAGAAACTCCAAATTGATGGACAAATGACGGATTGTTGATTTAATAGAGATGTATTAGTAGGGCACTGATTATTAGTTTGAGTTTGTAATGCAATTAATTGAGTTTGTAATGCAGTTTTCTCCGATTGAAGAGTAGCAACTTGAGTTTGTAATGCAGTTTTTTCAGATTGAAATGAAATATTACCCTGTTCTAATTGAAAGAGCTGAGAAGAATCAGCGGCAACAATTCCAGAGGAACAATTAGGATAAGTTCCAGATTGAGAAAAACCGCCTATCCCAGAATTCCAATATATACAACTATAAGTAGTTAGAGCAAAAGCATTAAGAGGAAATAATAGAAATAAAAACAGAAAAATCTTAAGGATTGACATAAAAATAATATTTCTTGACTTTTTAAGTGAGATATGTATTAACATTATTTTAAATCTGGTACAATTATTAATTATACCAATTATGTTAATTTACATATTGTTAAAATGGTTTCTATCTTATAACGTTATAAGATAGGGCAGTCGAAACCACCCCATCCGTTAAATCACACTAAGCAATAATGCCTCGTGCCCAACGTAATAACGCCATTACCACCATCAAGCCCAAAACAGCAAGACCAATAGTCATTACAGGTGTAAATTGTGCCGAAATGTAAGTTGCAACACTAGATAGGTCAGGCGTTGGCAAAGTCGGCATTGCAATACCACCACCAGTACCACCAGTACCACCACCAGCATAAGAAGCAGCACTACCAAATAAAGCTGCAGTAACAAAACCAAACTTTAAGTAGCCATTGCTTGCACGACTTTTTAAGTGTTGCCAACGATCTTTCATAGAACGACGTTGTACTTCACAAGTTAAAGTGTTCATAATACAAGTACCTCATAATTAAGTTAAAGGTTGTGAGTAAAAAGCAGTTAGCGCGTTGTAGGAGATGCGTTAGCTGCTATCTTTTTAGCCGCTTCTTCACCGGCAGTCATTTGCGCCAATGAAGGCACAGACGGCACAGTTGGAAGTGAACTAATCGGATTCGGTTTATCATGATCAATACTATTTCTTGCAATGGCTGGATCAAGCGGTGAAACAAATCCTAAAGTACGACCATTTAATTTAATAGCACGACCACTCAAATATTCAATTTCATGTCCATATGAAACTAAATAATCAGAATCATATCGAACACCATCATAAAGAAAGAAAGCAGTTTTAGAAGAACCCAAAATCATTACACCAACTAATTTAAGTTTTCTATAATCAATTTCTACAGGAAAAGGCTTTGGTTCTTCCTTTTTAGGTTCTTCTTTTTTCTCAGGCGGTTTCGGCGCACCAAAATTAGGTAGACCGCCCGCTTGAGGAGGAGGAGCATAACTAACTGGCATCGGTGCAGCTTGTGCAGATGGAACAACCTTAGCAATCGATGCTTGAGCACCCGAACCAATCGATCCTAAACTTTTTAATCCATTCCAAGCCATATATGCCACAAATGCAATACCTAATCCTAAATAAATTAAATTCTTTGGAATGCGACTTTTAACTGTATGAACTTGAGCAGATTTATAAAGTTCATATAAACTTTTGTCATATTTCCAATTAATTTTTGAATTAGCATTTTTCGCAATAAATGAATTAAACGGATCGCGTTGATAAGTTGCATATTCAAAAATACGGCAATAATTAAATCCAAACGGACGATTAATTGCGATGAAACGTTCAGCCATTCTTCTAATATTAACGTCAATCAACATCGGGTCTTGCGTAATAAAGAAAATATCAACCCCATGATGGCGATGTTCTTCTAAACTTTGCACAAACTTTGGAACAAATGTACCCGCTTGTCGTTGTCTCCAAAACTTTTGACATTCATCAATAACAATAATATCGTGCGGATTAGTAAATTCTTCTACTGCTTTATCGTTCTTTAAAAGTTCAATGTTTCCAATATAACAAGGAATACCCGTTTTTAAAGTAAATTTATCTTGATCAATACCATCATAATTATAGAAAGTAACTGGACGAGGTTCTTGATCCTTTTCAAGCCCTTTCTTTGACATTTCTTGTACCAGTTTCAATGCATATAATGATTTGCCAGAACCAGGTACACCTGTTATTAATATTACAGCCATTTTTTATTCCAATCCTTTTGATTTAGTTATACAACGCTTTCTTTTTTTAAAAGAAGTTATGTTTTAATGTCCTTTAGCGGACGGCATTTATGAGTTACGTTCAACGTGGGAACGTCCCACACGCGGTCAATTATTGCATTTGGAACTCTTGCAACTGCGTTGCGCTTTATGATTACAAAGGTCAGCACTACCGAAAGTTTCTACTATTTCTTCTAATCTGTCGCAATAATTGTGCTGGATTAACAAAACCCTTTTTTATATATTTTCTTTTTCTTTTGAATTTACATATAAAAGTAATCTTCTAAACCTTAAACTTCTCATAAATGCAGCACGCATGATAAGCATTCCAAATACAAAACCAACAATTAAACCATGAGAAAAAATAACCCAACCAAAAAAACCTACTTTCTCAAAAATATTAATTGAATCAATAAATAATACAGTCAAATAAGAAAAGAAAAACACTATATAAATCAATGGATTTAGTTTAAGCATTTTCTCTCTCACTCTCACACAAAAACTCATAACGATATAACTCCTTTGAACGCACGCAGCACATTGCACAAAGCACATAATAATATTCAATATCTTTTATCTTATCTTTTGTCACAATTAAGACATAAAAAATACCTGAATTCCTAAACATTAGATACTTTAAATATGATTCTTAACATAATATTTTTCAGGTATATTCTTTGTCCAACCATAAACAAAAAAAGATAAAACAATAGTCAAACGAGCACCTAACGAATACAAATAAATCTTTAATGATAAAAACAAACCAGCGGCTTCAACAATTTTTGCAGAATTTAAAGGAATAACTCCTCTTAACATAACATCAATCATAGAAAACATATCTTCAATCATGATAGAAATACCAAAAAAAGCAAGAGAACCCAAAGTCAATGTAGATAAAAAAGAAAAAATAATAGAAATAATTAAAGGCGCAATAGCAAAACCAAGCCAATTAGCAAAACGAATGAGAATAGAAACCATAATAAAAACCTAAAATTAAGTCGCTTTTACAAAAGCAAAAACAATGTTTCTAAAACCAACCAAAATAGCTCCAGAAACCAAAAATATTCTTACTATTGCAAATAATTTACACAAAAATTCCCCTGGTAAAGGTTGAATATAAGAAGCCTTTTTACCATCAATAGATTGAAACTCAAAAACAATAGGCTCAAAAAAAGCTGGACTACAAGTACCCGATGTCTTATCTTTAACTAAAGGTTCTAAATAAGTACCCATAATTAAATCTTTCATATTTAAAACATTTTCAGGAACTTTTCCTGTCTTTTCTTTAATAGAATCTAATATAGATTGTTCTTTATCTTTATAACATTGAGTACCAACAGAACAATCAACAAAATCAGCAGGTACTTTTAAAGCATCAGTAAAAGTTTTATTAATATTTCCTAAAGAATCCAAAAGTTTTAATTGAGTAGATTCACAAGAAATCCCTGTAGTTCCTCCACAATTTGGATTTTGATTTGTTTGATTTGTACCAGTACCTGTACCCGTTGAAGTAGTAGAAGTTTCACATTTTCCAGATGTTTCAGTTTCAGTCCATTTACCGCCACTTGCTTCACATTGCGATTTCAATTCAGGAAATTTCGAAGTCGACGGAGTGTAACCGGTGCAATAATACACAGGAGAACCATACTGAGTAGTGACACCAGGTTGAGCCGCCCAAGTGCCCCCACGAGCCTTACAATCTGATTCATTTTTTGGTACATCTGAAGTCGTAGATGTCCCTGTTCCAGAAGAAGAACCCGTACCACCCGAAGTACCCCACTCATTCCCAGTCGCAGGGTCGATGTCATACGAAGTACCACCCAAACACGTTGTACATTTTCCTATATTGCTCGTAGGTGTTTGCATGCAGACTGAAGCACCCCGCGTTGGTGAAGTGAAAAGAACACAAGCCACATTAGCACCCATACCAGAAATCGATTTTGCCGCCTGACAAATATCTAACTGAGCATTACAAGCATTCGCTGCATTCGTGGACGTAGCACTAGGAGATGCACATATATTGGCTGTGGTATTTCTCTCTTGACCCGAAGGACAAGTCACTGGTGTTTCACAGTTTCCTGAAATCAGCACAAGATACTGACCCGTAGGACACGAAGTCGTGGTCGGAGGAGAAGTAGGCATCGGATTTGGATTAGGTGGAAACGTACAACCATCACCAGAAGCCGAAGGAACTTGACCCGTCGGACACTGAATCACACACTGATCACCTACCCGAGCATACGGAGCCTGACACTGACAATTACTCCCAAAAGCAAAACCATCCGACTTTGCGGAACAATAGAAAGAAACACTATCAAGGGGAGAACAACTGCAATCCCCTGACATGACATGAAGTTGACCCGTAGACCAATCCTTCGAAGTAGAAAGCGTATGATAAGTAGCTAAACAACTAGCCTTTGCATCAACACAAGTTGCTGAAAATACTTGTTGAGCAAAAAATAAAAAAAACAAAAATGAATATTTAAAATATGTCATAAAGTCGGTAAAACTAAAAACATGAGTTGATAAAGAAAATCAATATAAAAAAACATAATATTTACCTTATAAAAAAATCAAAATTAAAATCATAGAAAAACAAATAAACATAAAAATAATAATTATTAAATAATCATTTAATATTCCTAAAATAAAATTATTTCTTAATAATCTTAATAAAAATTTCATATAAAAATAATTTAAAAAATAAAAAATTAAATAAAAATCCTAACTTATAATATTATAAGTTAGGAAAAAAACCATTAAGTTCTAGAAGGCAATGGCGATAAAGGAGAAGTCGATGATGAAGACGAAACAGAAGAAGATGAAGAAACAACTGAATTAGAAGGTTTTAAATCATTTGAATCTTTAGAATTATTTAAATTAACAGCAGAAACTAAACTATCAAGATAAGATTGAAAAGATTTATCTGGTGGAGAAGGAATAACCACAGCAGAAACCGCAACCGAAACAGTACCTTTAGAAGTCGCCATATTTTCAAATTCAAGATCAACTAAACAAGGTAAAGCCTTAGAGCTAACCAAAGCATCAGAAACTTCTTTAATACACTTAATATTAACAGCTTGACGACCCTCACGATTATCAGAAGCAAGTTTAGAAGGTTTTATTTCAGAACATTGCAAATTAGAATAATGTTTACCACTCTCTAAAGTACCATGAGAGACAAAATGAACAAATTTACGAGCCATAAAGCACCTATTAAAGTTAATGAGAAAAAACCAATTGATTATCTAAAAAATCGGAAGAAATCTGAGGTAAAGAAAGACGAGCAGGAATCTTTGACTCATCATCAGGTAAGAAAAAATTAACGATTTTTTCGTCAGAATAACCAAGTTTATGTTTCAATACATTAAACAAAGCACCATAAGAAACTTTGCAATAATGAATTAAATGCGTAAGTGAACACTGAAAAGCGGGAGAGGAAAAATCCTGTTTTAAAACAGTACGAAGTTGAGAATAATTTTTAAGATGAGAAGGAGAAGGAAGCTGCTCAAACAACTTAGGATAAGCACCCACTAAAAAAGCATCAAAATCTTTATACCAATCAAATGGAATAGTACAACCCGAATCTCTAAACTCAATTTCAAGACGTGTCCAATCTGGATAAGGACTATCTAACTCAGCCGCAGCTAATTGCAAACCTTTCTCATAAACACGAAAATGTTTAGCACCACCACGTTTCCCCACATAAAAAGTGTAACCCGCTACTTTAGACAAATTACCATCAATACCAATACGTTGAGGAAAAAAAGGAGAACAACGTGGAGAAACCCCTCGAGTTAAAAATGCTTGTTGTTGATACAAATCTTGAATCATTTCAACAGTCACTAAACCATCAAAATAATCCACTGCTAAATCAAGACGAGTTATATTAGAAATTTCATGAAAAGGAGAAAGTAAAGAAATTAATTTAGAAAAATCAACACCAATACAACCCATTGAAGAAAGCGAGAAAAAAACACCAGAAGTCCGAAATGATTCACTGAAAGGAGTATAAGCAATCAACCCCGATTGCACTAAAGAATCATCAGATATTTGAGAAGGACGTAAAACATTAGCAGAGTTGCGATACGAAAACAAACCAGCAGCACGAGGAGAAAAGGAAACCCCATTTAAACCAGATTGCTCAAAAACAAATCGCAAGAAATCAACGAAATCAACAGGCGTATATCCCGCAATTAAACCAGAAAAATCCGGTTTAAAAGACATAGATAAAAAATCCACTGTTGAGCCAAAACGACGCATTACGAACCCCTGATGAAAAACAAAGTCACGAAAATCTGGGACAAATAAAAACACGAAAGCAAAAACTAAACAATCGGGAGAGAACCAAAAGGGCGCAAATGAGCCAAAAGGGCGCAAATGAGCTATTAAAATCTGGCGCACGTTCCTCGACGGAATACCCCCCGTATTTACTATACGGGGAACAGGGGCGCACGGCGTGTGCGTGCGCATCTGCACCCACCCACGCCCGCCCGAACACGAGCGCACTTATAACGTTATAAGATAGAGTTTGATAAAATAAAATATTTGGAGAATTAACATGAAAGATTTAATAAACAACATTGAGAAAACTATTGTACTATTACAATTAATTGCTGAAGAACTAAAAACCACGATATGGGCAGAAAGAGAATTAAAGATTTACCACCTAACCTTTATGAAGATAACGGTTATTTTAAATACAAAAAACCTAAAACTAATAAATGGTGGATGTTAGGAAAAGATAGAAATACAGCAATTAAAGAAGCATTGCAAATTAATGCAATGTTAGAACCTATAAGCGAACGAGTAAAAGAAGTCCTTAGCGAATCCAATAAAAAATACAAGCTATTCAAAGAATTTTTAGAATACTTTGAAATTGAAATATTGCCTAATAGAAAGCTTGCCCCAGCAACAATTATCGACTACAAAAGAAAGTTGCCACATATCAAAAAGGCAATTGGAAATAAATCTTTTGAAGAAATAGGAATTTTCGAAATTGCCGAATTTCTTAAACAATTCCCAGCAAGACAAAGCAATAATTATCGATCCGCATTAAAAGTAATATTTCAATACGCCATTGCCGAAGGTTTAACAAAAGAAAACCCCGTCGAAGCAACTCTCAAAAAGAATGATGAAGTAAAAAGACAACGCCTTACACTCGAAGTCTTTTATGAAATAAAAGCACACGCCCCAGCATGGTTACAAAACACAATGGACTTAGCTTTAATCACAGCACAACGAC
>Ga0114939_10002111_pt1 | contig 15123 bp, 9 predicted proteins | sample AshMeaCrysSpring_FD_87196 | JGI IMG/M metagenome (GOLD analysis project Ga0114939, IMG submission 87196) | Groundwater microbial communities from Big Spring, Nevada to study Microbial Dark Matter (Phase II) - Ash Meadows Crystal Spring | ecosystem: Environmental > Aquatic > Deep subsurface >... | reverse complement strand
TGCCTTCCTCATGGCCTGGATTTTTCGAGCCAGGGTTTGGGATTGCTGGTAGGCCTGGCGAAGCGGTTCGGGATCGGACAGGTAGCCGCGGCGGTGGATCAGATGCTGGCAGGCCACGGTTTCGATGACGGAGCGCAGGGCCATGCTCAGAAATCGGGCCTGTTCGGCATCGGTCTGGCCGGTGGAACCCTCGGCGATGTTGAGGGCGATAGAGGTCGCCGCCCGGCGCAGTTGGGAATTGAGGTTGTATTCCTCGGATCGCGGCAGCGCCGCGGCAATTTCGTATGTCAAATCGATGTAGTCGAGGGATAGTTGCCAGATTTCCAGGTCTTCGAATTTGAAGGACATTTTATTGGACCATAGACCATGGACCATAGACCACCGACCATCGTCTATCGTCTATTGTCCATCGTCCAATCCCCATCGTCCATCGTCCATGGTCTGCGGTCCGTGGTCTATGGTCCATGGTCTAAACAATATCAGCAAATGTTCGCTCCGTCCGGCGGAAGTAGAAGAGGCCGGAGACGAGGACGACGAGCGTGATGGCGATAGAGACGACGAACAGGCCGCCGCCGGGCGGGGGTTGGCCGAGCAGCGCCCAGCGAAAGCCCTCGATGACGCCGGTCATGGGATTGAGAGCCAGCAGCCAGCGGAAGCGTTCAGGGATAAGCGTGCTGCCGTAGGCGACGGGCGTGACGTAAAACCAGATCTGGATCAGGAAGGGTACCAGGTAGTTGATGTCGCGATAGCGCACGTTGAAGGCCGACAGCCACAGGCCGAAGCCGAGGGCGGTGGCCATGGCCAGGAGCAGGAAGAGCGGCAGGGTGAAGATGGCAGGGGTGAGCGGGATACGATAAATGAGCAAAAAGACCAGCATGATGCCGAGGCCGATGGTGAAGTCGACCAGGCCGCTCAGGACGCCGGTCAGCGGGATGATAAGCCGCGGGAAGTAGACCTTGGTGATGAGGTTGGCGCTGTTGACCAGGCTGGTGGAGGCGCGGGTCAGCGAGCCGGAGAAGTAGGTCCAGGGAATGAGGCCGGCCAGGGCGAAGACGGGATAGGGCAGATCGCCCGACGGCACATCCAGCAGCAAGCCGAACAGGACCGTGAAGACCACCGTCGTCAGGACCGGCTGCAGGATGACCCAGGCCACGCCGAGGGCCGTCTGTTTGTAGCGAACCTTGACATCGCGCCAGACGAGAAAGTAGAGCAACTCGCGGTAGGCCCAGACGCGGCCGAGCTGGAGCGATAGCCAGCCGCGCGAGGGCTCGATGACGAGGGTGGGGATGGGATCGTGGGTGACGTCAGTCAGTGGTTGATCGGCTTTGGAAATGGTGCTCATATGTTTGACGATGGACCATAGACGATGGGGATTGGACGATGGACCATGGACGATGGACGATGGTCTGCGGTCTGTGGTCTATGGTCCATGGTCTGCGGTCCATCCCCTACTTCCTGCCCCCGCGCATCGACCTTAACCCCACAACCACCACCGCCAGGACGATTAACCCGGCCGGGATGATGGCCAGGGCCAACTGGCCGGCGCGGGTGGTGGCGCCGGGAATGGCTGCCAGCGGGCCGCCGTCGGGATTGGTGGCGAAGGCGATGGTTGCCGTGGGCAATGGCTCAGGGGTGGCGGTGGGTTCGGCGGCGGGCGTGGCCGTCGGCGGCGGGGGCGGCGGCGTGGGCAGGGCTTCGGCCGGCAGATCGAGCGGCCGGACCATGCCATATAGCTCGTCGGTCTGGCTCGCGTCGGTGTCGCCTGGGATGGTGGCTGAAGTTAAGGCGACGAGACGGCCGCCGGCATCGGCCGCCAGACCCATGTTATCGCCAGGGTTGAGAACGGTCGAGAGTGATTCGGCGGCGGTCCAGGCAGTGCCTTCCCAGAACCAATTCACCAGCCGGTCGCCGTCCATCCCGGCCAGTTGCGGCCGGGCGGCGGGATCGACCGCGGCGGCGGGCTTTTGGCCGCCGGGAAGCCCGGCGATTTGCTCGCGTTCGCTCCAGGTGACGCCGCTGTCGGGAGAGAACATGTGCCAGATGACGGTGCGTTGATTGGCGTCTTCAGCCCACAGGCGGTGGACGACGTTGCCGCTGCCAAGCACCGCGCTCCAGATGGCCGGGGCGTTGAAGTTATCGTCCACCGGCGCCCAGACGCGGCCGGCGGTATCGGAGCGACTGTAGCCGAGGTCGACCGGAGCGGCGTCGGGCGGCAGGTTGCGGCGCAGGTAGAGGGCGTGGAGGACGCCGTCGGCCGTCTGGGCCAGCTGCGGCCGGTCGATCATATCCCAGCCGGCCGTCTCGGCATTGAATATCGTGATGGGCGCGGACCAGGTGACACCCAGGTCCTCGGAACGCAGCACGAAGACGCCGCGCTGTTCGTTAAGCGGCACGGCATAGGCGACGATGAGATCGCCGTTGGCCGCGGCCAGGACGGCCGGGGCGATAGCTGAGCCGGACACACCCTCCAAATTGATGGGGGTCGACCATTCCGTCGGCCGCTCGGCGCTGGCCTGGGCGAAGTGGAGACCGCCATCGTCGCGCCAGACGAGGTAGAGGCGGCGATTGCCGGCGGCGACGCTGACCTCGGCCAGGCGGCCGCTCTGGGCGGTCAACACGGGCACGGCCGAACTCCAACTCTGGCCGTCGTAACGGGCATGGAAGATCTCGGCCCCGCCGTCGATGGTCCAAAAGGCGTGGGTCGAGCCGAACTCATCAGCGACGACCTGCAAGTTGGTCATTAGGCTGGTGGCCGTGGCGACACGGTCCGGCCCTTGCCAGACGGAGGGCGGCGGGAACCAGCTTGTGGCGTCACCGACGGCGCGGCGCGTCCACCAGATGTCGCCGCCGGTGCCCTGGTCACAACCGACCACGCCCAGTTCTTCGCCGCGAGCGATGGCTTGCAGGCAGCGCAGGGCGACGGGTTGGTTGGTCTCGGCGTTGGTGAAGCCGGAGAGGGCGGCCTGGGTCTGCGGGTTGCTCCAGCGCGCGCCGTCCCAGGCCAGTAAGCTGGCTGTCTGGTCGATCTGGTCGCGGCTGATCTCAGTCTGGATGGTGCCGAGGAGGAGCAGGCCAGCCGGGCTGGTCAGGAATTGGGTGGTGGCGAAGCAATCGGGCAGGGCGTCGCTGAGGCGCTCCGGGAGGGACCAGGTCGCGCCGCCGTCGGTCGAAACACGAAAATACTGGGTACAGGTCCGGCCCGGTTCGTGGCCGGCGCGCCAGGTGGCGACAAGGGTCGCGGCATCGGCGCCGATGGCGATGCCGCGCGGGCCGGAGGCGCTGGGCGAGTCTTCGGGCGCGCGCCGGTCGATCTCCTGCGCCGGTCCCCAAGCGCGGCCGTTGCTGTCGGACACGGCGGCGAAGACCTGTTCGCGGCCGGGATCATCCCAGGCGACCAGGACCCGGCCATTGGCCGGTAGGACGCGCACATTGGCGTTCTCGGCGGTTAGCGAGCGCAGATAGCGCGAGGCGTAAATCCCGGCCGGCCCCGACCAGGTTCCGCCGGTGGGCAAGGATTGGGCATAGACCCCGGCTGAGCGGCCGTCGCTCTCGCGGGTGCGAATGTAGGCGATATGCAGCCGGCCGTTGGTATCGAGCGCGGCCGAGGGCAGCAGCGCGCCGGTGTCGAGCGCGGCGCGCTCCGACCAGGCATCGAAGTTGGCGAATTGCCCGGCCGGGACGCGGCTGTGATAAAGGGTTGAGATCAATGAATCAGAGGTATCAACCCAAAAGGCGTGGATGTTGCCGCTGCCATCAGCGGCCAATCGTGGTGTGAAACGGGGGGTGGGCTGTTCGGGTTGCAGGTCGGGGAAGAAGCGCCGGGTACTGAAGGGCGTCTCGACCACGGCCGGCGGATTCCAGTTCGTCCCGTCACCGGCGGCATAGGCGAAACCATCGATCTCGTCGCGCCAGAGGGCGTGGTAGCGGCCGCCGCTGTCAACCACAACCTGCGGATCGTCGGTCGCCCCGGAACGGGAGAGGTTCACCGGCGGCTGCCAATCGGTCGGCGCGGCCGGGGCCGGCTCGGTCTGGGCGCTCAATGCGCCGTTCAGGGCGACGGCGATGAGGATCAAACCCAGGGCCAGACTCACAGCGTGTTTTGTCGCGTGTCGTAACATGATAGGTTAAGGGTTCGGAGGTTGGCCGGCCAGTTGTAGGGCGGCATCGGCCGCATATTGGCCCAGATCATCCCGCCCCTGAGTCCCCCACCACCAGCTATAGATGTTTAACTCGCCGGCGGTTTCCGGAAGTTCGGCCAGGAGCAGCGCTCCGCCCGTGGAGTTACCGGTCCAGGTCGTGGCGTAGCCGAGGCTTTTACGGATGCCACGATGGGTGTTGTCAATCAGATAGGCTTTTGTCAAATCCGCCTTGGCGGTATCGAAATCGCGTTCCAGCAGGGCGATGAGACCCAGGCGATGCCAGGCGGTGCGATTGCCGGCATTGAGGCTGAGAGCACGTTCGAATTGTTGGATCGCCCCGTTCAGGAGCGGCACCTCGCGGCCGTCGCTCCACGCATTGCGCGGATAGCCCTCCAGTTCGACCTGGGCCATGGCCAACGCGCCCCGATTTGACGCCCAGGCCGAGAGAAGCTGGCCTCGATTGACGATCAGGAACCCGGTCACGAGCAGGACGAGGATCGCTATGGTGATGAGCGCCGGGCGTTCGGCGGCGTGAAAACGCTCGATGATGCCTTGCCGGCGGGGAAAGAGGACGGCGGTGAGGCCGAAAGGCACCCACAGAAATAACAATCCCCGGCTGCCGTAAAGCGGGTCTTCGCCGAGGCCATGGACGCAGATCACCACCAGCGCGGCGAATGTCGAACCAGCCAGCAAGTTCAGCCCTCGGATCGAACGCTTGGCCTGGGCGTGGTGGGGATCGGCCAGCCACCAGAAGGCGGCGGCCAGCATGCTGAGCAGCAAGAACAAGGCAAAGAAGCCCTGCTCAACGGCCACGTTGAGAAACAGGTTATGGCCGTGGATCAAAAAGTGATTGGGGATGACGCGGATATACTGCGAGTACAAGCCGTCGAAGGAACCAAGACCGCCGCCGGTGAAGGGAAAATCGCCGGCCAGGTGGAGGGCCTCGCGGCTGATGGTCAGGCGACTGCCGACAGTGGACGGGCCGGGCAGGCGATCGAGCAAGCCCACCAGGCCACCAGCGGTCAGGAATGCCAGGGCGACCAGACCGACCAGCGCCAGCGCCAGGAACAGGCCCAGCACAAGGCGGCGGGACAAATTGAGTCGCCGGTGGAGGGGACCGGTCAGCGCCCAAACAGCCCAGGCAGCGAGACCCGCAGCCAGGGCGAGCCAGGCGCCGCGGGAGGTGGTGAGCATCAGGCCCAGCAGTCCGAGAAGGCCGGCGCCAATGCCTGTGACGGCCATCCAGATTTTATCTTTCTGTATCCCCCGGACGGCCGTGGCCAGAGCGAAAGGAAAGAACAGGGCCATCAAACCACCGGCAACGTTCGGGTGTAATTGATGAAATCCGGCAAAGAAGCCGGGACGAAACGACGACCAGGATAAGGCGACATTGTTGATGGCTGCGACTTTGGCCGGCGAGGCGACCCAGTCATGGGTGAGGAGGAAATAGACAGCGACCGCCGCGCCGAAAACCCCCATGCCGGTGGCAATGGGCCAGAGATTGGCCGACCGCTGCCCGGCCAGGGCGTAAAAAAGCACCGTCGCGCCGACGATCAGCCAAAACTTGCCCCAGGCGATGTCCTGGTTATAGGCAACCCAGGCCGCCACCCCGGCACTCACCAGAAAGGCGGCCAGCGGCAGGTCGAACCGGGTCACCTTCAGCGGGTAGCGGCCCTGAGCGACGCGAAAGACCCAGGGGATGGCGGCGATCAACAATGGCCAGGGACCAAGCCGGCCGTCGCTAATGTACCAGAGCGCGGCCGCCGTCAGTGCGCAAGCCAGGTCAGCCAGGGCGAAACGGCGGCTATCCACAAGCGCCCGGCTAGACCGCTTGTGACGATGTTCGCGTTCAGCGACGGCGGTTTCGGTCATAGACTCAGGAAGCGGCGCCCACCGGCGCGCCGGTGTCGGTCGACACCCAGTTGAGATGCTGCAGGCCGACATTGAGCGCAGAGCGCAAAGTCGAAGGGTCGGAGACAAGCATTTTGAGATAGGTCGCCATGGGACCGGGTCTCATGGCCCATTCGCGGAAGGCCCGCTTCTGCCAGTAGAGCAGCCGTTCCGCGGAGATATTCGGGTAGTCTAGCACAGTTCCCTTGTCCATGTCGACCTGCTCCCACCGCGTGCCGGGGCGGAACCAGTCATTTTTAACGACCTCGAAGAAGAACGGCGTGCCCGGATAGGGCGCGGCGACGTGGAACAGGGCGATGTCCAGCGGCAGGCGCTTGGAGAAATCGATTGTCTGGCGGATGGTCTCTTCCGTCTCGCCGGGCAGGCCGATGATGAAATAGCCCCAATTGCGAATGCCCGCCTGGCGCGCCCAGGTGAGCGCGCGTTCGGCCTTTTCGGTGTAGGCGCCTTTCCGGGCGTGGCGCAGGATCTGCTCGTTGCCACTCTCGATACCCCAGGAGATCAGCCAGTTGCCCGCCTTGGCCATCGTCCTGAGCATCTCTTCATCCACATAATCGACGCGGCTGTTACAGGTCCACTTGATGTTGAGGTTCTCCTTGATCATCAATTCGCACAAGCCCATCACCTGGTCGCGGCTGATGGTGAACAGGTCGGCATACATGTGAATGTTGTTCATGCCCTGCTTCTTCAGTATCCACAGCTCCTCCATGATGTGTTCGGGCGAGCGAAGCCGGGTGGTGAACTGGTAGCTGACATGCTTGATGCAATAGGTGCAACCGGCCGGGCAGCCCCGGCTGGTGACGATGAAGGTGAACGGGCCGCGAATCATCGGCATACGGTACTTATCCATCGGCAGCAGATGATGGAGAGGATGGGGCATATCGTCCAGGTCGCGAATGAAGGGTCGGGTGAAGTTGACGATGATCTCATCGCCATCGCGCCAGACCAGCCCCTTGATGGCACGCATGTCAACCCGGCCGTCCTCGTCGATGGCCGGCCGGTAGAGTGGATCGTGATCAACGAACAGCTTGCCGATAGCGGCCGGCCGCCGGTCGATCTTGCCCTCGAGGTGGTCGAGCAGGTCGCGGATCGTCAGATCGGGTTCGCCCAGGAGGACGAAGTCGAGAGCCGGATAGGGGCGTATCGTCTCGACGGGGATCGGGGTGACATGGGTGCCGAAGGCGATGGTCTTGGCGCCGCGCGCCTTGGCCAGGAAGCAGCCGTACATATCATTTTCGAGCGTCGGCGCGGTGACCTGGGTCATGTAGTATTTAGGTTGTAACTCGTCCAGCTTCTTGGCAAAGGTCGGCCAATCCATGCGCTCGGCGTTGGCATCAACGATGGCCACGCTGTGTTCCGGGGAGAGCAAGGCCGCCATTTGAGCCAGCGAGACCTGCGGCCAGACCATGTTCTCCCGAGTGCGACGACCGACCCGATGCTGGCTGCGGATCCACAGACCACCATCGGGCGTGGGCGGGTTAACCAGGACGATATCGACTGCCTCTTCCGAACGCGGCAGGGTCAACAGGCTTTCGCGGACGATGGCGTCGGCGTTGGGAAAATCAGCCATCCGCAACCTCGGTATGCGGCGAGAGCCTAAATTCTCCTTGACCGGATCCTTGATTTCTTCCTTGACGGCATCCTTCACGGCATCAGTTTCAATGGTCGTCACCTTTGTGTCTCCTTGTGAAGATAGAGGGTCAGGCGGCGATTTGCGCCTTGGGGAGGTTCTGCGAGTTCAGCTCATCGAGGACTCGCAACACCAACCAGTAAATCATTAATTGTACGCCCAGAACGATCAACATGGCGCTCCCCAAGCCCCACAGCCACAGACGGCCCATATCCCAGCCGCGCACGCCCAACACCACGGCGACCCCAGCGATCACCCCCCCTACCAGTAGGGCCAGCAACCCCATCCAGCCGAAGTGCCGGTCGATCGGTTTCTTCAAAATAGGCTTACCGAATAGACCCTGGCGCACCGGGCGGCCGCGAAACAGGGCGACCAGGTAATTGAACATCACCCCCAGGATGAAGATGTTGACGCCTACCATCCCGGCAACGACACCGGCGTAAAGACCGATGATGGCCCACTGATTGAGAACCGTGACGCCGCTCAGGCGGGCGATGAACAAGGCGGCCAGACAAATCAAACCGGCCATCATACCCGCCAGGCCAACCGCGCCCAGAATCCGGACCGGGTTGTACTCCAGGGCTGTCCAGAGCATCGATCGCAGGAAAAGCGAGCCGTCATGAACGACGCTAAGCTTGGACCGGCCAAGGCGCTCGCTGTAGGGTATCGGCACTTCGGCCATGCTGATCCCCTCATGTACCGCGCGGGTACTCATGACCGGCGTCAGGTTCAGGCCGTCAGGCAGCGGGTAGAGCCGCTGGAGGATATCTCGCTTGAAGACGCGCATACCGCTGGCGCTGTCGGTAACGGATTGGCGGCCGACTAATGACAACAGACGGGCGAAGAAGAGATTGCCGACGCGCCGGGTGACCGGCATCTGGCTCTCCGCCCCGGCCATGCGCGAACCGATCACCAGATCCGCACTGTTCATGGCGACGGAGCACAATTGCGGGAAGTATTCTGGCGGGTAAGTGCCGTCGGCATCGAGAAAACCGATTAACTCCCCGCGAGCCTCGTTGAAGCCCGTCTTGAGAGCGGCACCATAGCCTTTATTGATAGAGTGCCGGATCAACCTGACGCCGGGAATAGACGCGGCGATCCGGGCGGTGGCGTCGCGCGAACCATCGTCGACGACCAGCAGCTCCAACTCCTCGATGCCAACCCGGCAGAGGTCATCACCCACGGCCAAAACGCGCCGGGCTATTTCCTCAATGCCCGATTCTTCGTTGTAGGCCGGGATGACAACCGAGAGTGTGCTCGATTGGAACATGAATTCCTCCACTGGTCTAGTGACCATTACCTGTTGGCATCAAGACGGTCACAAATAAGGAGTACCTGCCGCGATTAATAGATGACCCGGTTATTGTCCGCATCGATGCCCGCCTCAATCCGCCTTAAAACACGCGCCGGAACTCCGCCAACGACGGTATGGGCGGCCACATCCTGGGTCACAACCGCACCGGCGGCGACGACGGCGCCGCGACCAATCCGGACACCGTCGGTGATGACGGCGCTGGCTCCTAACCAAACATCGTCTTCGATGACGATCCCTTCGGCGGTAATACCTTGTTCGGTGAAGGGCTTTTCGGGGTCGGAAAAAACATGGTTGACAGCGATGATCTGGGTGAACGGCGAGGTGTAAACGCGATCACCGATCGTCACTCCGCCCTGTCCACGGATGACAGTGTATTCGCCGATCAAACTATTGCGGCCGATTTTGATCCCCGAATGAGGCATCTGGCGAAAGTTATAGACGTGTAGAATGGCACCGTGCATCACGATCGTTTCCGGGCCGATTTCGATGCCGTTGGGACAGGCGTGAAGGTAAACGCCTTCGTCGAGGTAAACCCCGTGGCCCAGGCGGATGTAGTTACCAAAACGCAACCTCACGTTCTTCTCGAGCGCCGCCCAGCCATCTATGCGAAGAATAACCCGGTAGACGATTCCCCGAACCGCGATACCCAGGATCGTAGGGATCCAACCGAACAGAAAGTAAATGAGTTGTTCAAAAAGATAACGAACCGGGCTGGAAGCCTGCCGGCTGAGATACAAGCCGATGCCGGATGAAGATGAACCCATCGGGTGATTTCGGATGTGATGTTAACGGCTGATGGATTGATAGTTGATTCGCAGATTGGGGAAAACAGCCACCAGGCGCGCTCCGCCCTTTCGACATCATTCCCTGTCGCCACTCATGGCTATGGACCGCATTTCCGGCGGGAACCGATTATCAGGTTATCACGGTCAGAAACGCGGATTACCAGGCAAAAAGCCAAAACCCACTTGGCTGTCGTTATCTGTTTAACAGGGTACACTTACAGCTTTCCTTTCGCCAGACTGATTTCTCGTGATTTTAACGGGTGAATGGAATGTAATTCTGGTAGGAATATTCGTACAACGATCGCACCGTGACCTCTCCGCGGGTGGTCACGTTGTCGTTTTCATCGGTTTCGGCAATCACGCCCGGGCTGTCAACCTTCACCCAATAGGAGTAGTTCCCAACCGCCAGGTCAGGCCAATCCAGGCTCACTTCCTGAGGGTTATCGATCCAGGAACAGCCCATGATCGCGCCGGATTGCGCCGGGTCGACCACCGCTGTCCCGATGGGTTTGGTTAATTCGGCATCGGCGTAGAAGGTAACGCTAAAGGGATTGACGATGCTATAAGTTCCAGCGTTACGGAACGTGGCTGTCAGGGTCGCTGTCCCCCTGTCGTCGGGATGGTTGACAAAAACATACGATGAACCGGCTTCTTCGGCGGCCAGGTTACGTGTGGCGAATTTCTCAGCCTGGCTACGGAAGGTTTGGCCAACGAGCGACAGGGCATCAACCGATCCAAGCGGATAATGCTTATCGTATTTATAAACGAGCAGATTGCTCGATTTTCCGATTGCGTGGGGCGTGTAAATGCTGTACCAAAGCCAGCGCTGGACCAGGCGGTTTTCATCGGCCGGATACCCAATTGACGGGTCCTTGGCGTTCTCCATGTACTCGGTCGAGTCGCGCAAATATTGAGAAACGCGGACCGGATCAAAACAATTGCCAAATTCATCAGCGCTACCGCATGTTCCATCTTCCCTGACAATATAAGCGTTTAAGCTGCCATATTCAGAAATGATCAGTGGCTTATTTTGCTGACCTTTTTCCTTCATCCAGGTCCGTAACGCGGTCACTTGCTCCTCAAAGATGCGGACACTCATCCGCTCAGACTCACAGTAGACATCCGCTCGCGGATCGTTTTCAGGTGTATCCGGGAGGCCGGGTTGCGGGCAATCATTAGGATCCGCCGTCGAGAACTTCGCCAGATTGGGATCGGTGCCTAAAGCGATTTTCCCATCGGCATATTGTGGGGTCTCTCGTTTCGTACGCTCGGCCAAAATATAAAGGTGAATGTTCCAGACATCGACCGGCATCGGTTTCCCAAAACGGGTTTGGTAGGTATCCCAGACGATATCCAGGTATTGCAGGCGGCCGGGCGTGGCTTGCAGGACTGAACCAATTCCCACTTGAGCGGTGGGATCGACGCTCTTGATGTAATGATATGTGTCGTAATAGGCCTGGGCATAGAGATCGGGCATGATGTTGTCCTGCCAACTGTTGTCGATATCGATCTCATTACCGACCAGCCACGTTGCCCCAGGACTTTGCATCAGGAAATGGCCCAGTCCCGGCTTAATCGATTCGCCTTCGTAGTAATAATCGACCAAGGGCGGATAGATCGTGTATTGCGGCAAACGAACGCCGCCGGGGGCGAGCACCTGGCGCAAGCGAATGGTGAAGACGAACTCGGAACTGGGTTCGGGATATTCAAAGATGGAGAAATTGAGGAACCAGCCGGCGCGCAAGGTGGGAATCCAGGCGACCGATAGCGGTGCATCGGGCACATAGCCAACTCCGTACCGGCAGTGAGTGGCTTCGGGGATCTGGTCAGCGACATCCGGCAGCACCGGCTCATTACCGGGTAACCAGGATAGCCGGTCGACCCCAGTCTCATTGAGGCTAAATACCTGAAGCGACACCACCAACCCAAGGAAAACAACGGTCAGAACCGAAACAAGCTTTACAATTTTTTGTTTTTTCAACCCTCTCATTCAACACCAATTTTTTCGCGCAAGGCCACAGCCATCAGATGTTCGAGCATCAAGTGGATATCCTCCACTTGCTCAATACAATCGCAAGGGACGTGGAGGTGGATATTCACCATTGGGCCGAGACGGCCGCCACTAAACCCGGTCATCCCAATCGTCACTGCCTCGCGAGCGTGGGCCAGCTCAACCGCCCGCAAGACGTTGGCCGAGTTGCCGCTGGTCGAGATGGCAACAACAACGTCTTGAGGTTGTACCAGACTTGCCAGTTGTTGGGCAAATGCGTTCTCGTAACCCTCATCATTGCTATAGGCCGAAAAGAGAGCCATGTTATCGGTCAGCCCGATAACCCGAAAGGGCGGCAGGTTGGCATGGCGCGTGTTTTTCGCCAGATCACAGGCCATGTGGGAAGCCGTGGACGCGCTGCCGCCGTTACCGAGAATAAAGACCTGCCGGCCGGCCAAGCGCGTCTGGTGGAGCAGGTCGATCGCCGCCCCCACCGGCCGGACATCCATCTGGTTCAAGGTGGACATGATCTCGTTGAAATACGAACGGATATCGTTCTGGCTGCCGGGAGAAATCGCGTTTGACATGGGGCACCTAGCGCTGGTAATCAAAGACGACCTTGCTGCCGTCGCGACACAGATTGAAGGGCAACTCGCGCAGATAGTTGAGCCGGGCACGCAAGTGTTCCTGATGCTCCGGGGGACAGTAGAGGAGCAGGAAACCACCACCACCGGCGCCGGCGATCTTGCCGCCGAGCGCGCCGGCTGAACGGGCGGACGTGTACAAGTCGTCCAAGCCGTCGTTGCTGATCTTGCTGGCCAGGCGCTTCTTCAAAAACCAGCTTTCATGGAGTAGTTCGCCGATGGCATCGACATGGCCCATCTGCAATTCGCGGTAGGCTGTATTGGCCAGTTGTTTCATTTCCCCCAGGACCGCCAGACGGGATTTGATATTATCCTGCTGCTCGCTCAGGATGCTATCAGCACGGCGGGTAACACCAGTGTAGAAGAGTAGCAGGTTGTGGTTCAACTGGCGCTCAGTCGCCGGATCCAGTTCAAGGCGATGGGATGTAACCTGGCCGGTGCCGGGTGCGAACTCGAAGAATCGCAACCCGCCAAAAGCGGCGATGTATTGATCCTGGATACCGATGGGCTTTTTGAGGACATCGATCTCGATATGGCAGGCCTCGCGAGCCAGCTGTTCGGCGGTCACCAGACGCCGTTCCAGGGCATACATGGCGTGGAGCGCGCCGACGGTGACGGTACTGGACGAGCCGAGACCCGACCCCTGCGAGGGGATATCGCCCATGGTGTTCAACTCGATGCCGTGGTTGATGCCGGTCATACGAAATGACTCGCGGATTAACTCATGGCGAATCTCGTCGACGTTATCGACAAGTTCAGTCTGAGTATAGCCGACGCGTAGTTTATCATCGAAGCGGCGCTTGATGATCACAAAAATATACTTGTCGATGGCGGAAGACAACACGCAACCGCCCTGCTCCAGGTAATAAGCCGGGAAGTCGGTGCCGCCGCCGAAGAGGCTGGCCCTGAGGGGAGTCTGGACGATGATCATGGCACGTTATCCATTCTAAGGACGTCGGTAGCACACCCGTCAATAACCACCGTGCCTGGTTTACCGGCCAATAAAGCTTATCAATCGAACCAGGCGGCAGGAACGCTCCGCCTTTTCGACATAGACCCTGTCGATCACTGACAATATAAACCGCACGCCAGGCCAGTGGTCGGTAAAGGCACTCCACCCGCTCCCATGCGGACTTAGCAATATTCGAAACCCGGATAATCCCGGCTACATCGCGCCACCGCTTACTCGATCGGAAGAGTCTCGAATGAGATGGCGCTCGTTGGAAGCTGTGACTGGAAAAATCCAGCTTCGACGTATTGCGCTTATGGAACTCTGGACCTTTTATACGCGAACAATGGCCCGGCGGCAAGTATAATCGACCGAATTTTTCAGATATTTTTCTTAGAAAATCCCATCGCTGGTTTGGTTATTTTGCCTAACGGCGCTCGAGATAGGACTGGGCATAGCGGCCGTTTAAGGCTAACAGTTCCTCGTGGCGGCCGGATTCGACGATGGCGCCGTACTCCATAACGTAAATGAGGTCGGCGTGCCGGGCGGTGGTAAAGCGGTGGGTGATCAGGATGACGGTGCGGTCCTTGGCGTAGTCGCGGAAGCGGCGCAGCCACTCCATCTCGGCCCAGGGGTCCATGGCGCTGGTGGGTTCGTCGAGGACGAAGACGCGAGCCGGACGCAACAAGGCGCGGGCCAAGGCCAGGCGACGCCACTCCCCCTGGCTCAGGTCGGTGCCTTCCAGGAACCAGATGCCCAACAGGGCATCATAACCGCCCGGCAGGCGCTCGATGATTTCGTCGGCGCCCGAGAAATAGGCCGCCTGGGCGATCTCCGCCGGCGAAACGGCCGCCGCCGGGTTGCCCAGGCCGATATTGTCATTAACGGTCAGGTTGAACTGCTGGGGCGACTGGAACATGACCGACAGCGCGGCGCGGATGTCAGCCTGGCGCAAACGGCGCAAGTCCTGCCCGAAGATCTCGACGCTGCCCGCCGTCGGGTCATAGAAGCGGCAGAGGAGCTTGACGAAGGTGCTTTTGCCGGCGCCGTTGCTGCCGACGATGGCGACCGTCTGGCCCGTTGGGACCACCATGTCGAAACCTTGCAAGGCGGTCCGCGACGAGCCGGGATAAGTGAAGGACACGTCCTGAAAGCGGATAGCCACCGGCTGATCGCCGGGCGCGGGCAAGGCGGCCGGTGTCTCCGGGTCGCGCACCGTGGGTTCGAGGGCCAGGAACTCGAACAGATCGCCCAGAAAAAGGCTGTTGCCGTAAATCTGGCCGACGGATTGCAGGAGCGTGCGCATCAGGTTCTGACCCTGGGTGAAGGCCTGGTAGATGAGGGCCAGGTCGCCGAGGGTGAGCAAGCCCTGCAGCACGCGCCAGACCATGACCAGCATGGTCAGACCGACGGTCAGAAGGGCGATGCCGCCGGCGGCCAGCTCGGTCAGCCCCTCGCGGCGGACCAGGGCCAGGTTTTCGGCCCGCAGGCGGCGGCGCAGGTCCAGATAACCGTGCCGGAAGCGGTCGCCCATGCCGAACAGGCGAATCTCGGCCGCGGCCTCGCGGGCGGTCAGCAGCCAGTCAAAGTACCAGGCGCGGCGCTCGTCGGCGGTGACGCGACGCTGCCAGGCGTGACGGCGGCGGTTGTTGCGCAGGACGATGCCCAGCGCCGGGAGCGTTCCCAGCAGGAGGACGACGGGCAGCCACCAGCCGTAGGGCACGAGGACCAGCATCATCACGCCGAGGGTGATGCCGTTC
>Ga0114939_10002110_pt1 | contig 15123 bp, 11 predicted proteins | sample AshMeaCrysSpring_FD_87196 | JGI IMG/M metagenome (GOLD analysis project Ga0114939, IMG submission 87196) | Groundwater microbial communities from Big Spring, Nevada to study Microbial Dark Matter (Phase II) - Ash Meadows Crystal Spring | ecosystem: Environmental > Aquatic > Deep subsurface >... | reverse complement strand
GCAGGGAGTGCCCCCGACGACGAAGTCGAACCAGCCCACGCGCACCGCGTGCCGCCGGTTGCCGCGCGTGGACATGACGACAATCGTGTCCTGCGCGGGGTTCGGGGTGAGCGGGAGCTCGTACCGGTAGGCCAGGTCGATCGGGAAGTACGTCAGGCCGCGGTAGGTTTTCAGGCGCGGGCTCGCCGGGTCGTACACGATGATCGCGGGGAAGCGTTGATGCGAGAGCCGCAGCCGGAAGCGGCCGATCCCCAGGGTGGTGGGTCCCACGCGCGTCTCGCGCCCCTGCGTCGTGCCGCTGGTGAACACCGCGTCCCGATCCACGGCCGCCACGTGAAACGCGTCGCCCTCGACGGTGACGCGCAGGTGGTGCGGCTGCACGGCCGGGTCGTCGAGCCGGACGTCGTTGTCCGCGGCGCGGCCCACGGTGAGTGTGGCTTGGTCGCCGAAGTCGCGCCGCGCCACGGTGGCGAAGTAGGAGGTGGCGCCGCGCTGCGCGGCGTCGGCTTCCGCGCGGGCCTTCTCGAGGCTCGCCACGACGGCCGCGGCGGCTGCCGGGTCCAGCCTGACAGGGTGGGCCGCCTGCACGGCCGCAAACAACGCCACGAGGGCAGGAAGTCGCATGGCGGCTCCAGGGGGATCAGCGCGCGTGCACGACGACCGCGTCGCTCACGGCGCGCGGCCCCGTGAGGTCCGACGGGCGGTTCACGATGCGGCCCCGCACCACCAGCGTGGTGGAGCCGCCGCCGTCGAGGTTCAGCGCGTCGCGCAGGTCGAGGCTGCGGGCGAGGCGCTGCAGTTCCGGAAAGCTCATGCCCACGCTCGTGGCCGGCTGCCGGCCGTCCACGGCGATGAGCCAGATGGATCCCGCGCCGTCGACGCCGATGAGGCTGCGCGGATGCCGGCTGGTGCGAAAGGCCGCGTCGGTGCGTTCGGCCGACCAGTCGGTGACGAGGCCCCCGCGCGAGACGAGGAGGCCGGCGCCGCCCACCGCGTCGGGGGCGTCCCGCCACGTGCGGGCGTCGGGTGCGAGGAGCCGGCCGTCGGCCGTGAGCACCTGACCGGCCCGCAGCGCGGTGAGCGCCCGTGGGAGCGCCGGGCCACGGAACGTCAGCACTGCGCGTTCGGTCGCCGCAGCGTGCACAGGCGGTCCCGCGCTCGCCGCGTCCACCACCCAGCGGCCGCTCACGCCGTGACGCTCGGAAAACCCTGGCGCGATGGCCTCCCGATCGACGCCGGCCGCGCCGCGCAGCGTCCACACGCGCGCCGGGACGGCGGCGCCCGCTGAGGGGGTGGCCGCCCGGTCATTGGTTGCGGTACCACCGTTCGTGCCCGATGCCGGGCACGGCGCGGGCGAGAAGGTCAGGCCGCGCTGGGCGCCGGTGCCGCTGAGGCGGTCGACGGGTACCCCGGTCCAGCGCAGTCCGCGGCGGATGCGCAGCTCCGGCGAGAAGGTGACACGGCCGAAGACGGGCCGCACCGGCCGGTTCGGTGCCGGCGCGGGGAACGCCACGGCACCGCGTGCCCGGTTCGCGGCGCCAATCCAGCGTCCGCGGTGCTTGAGCAGCCCGGTGGGGGCCCCGGTCTCCATCGAGAAGAACCCGCCGTTGAGGGCGACGAGGGCGCCCTCGCGGGCGGCGATGCCAATGACGGATTCGCGCGACGGCGCGCAGCCGTTGGCGAGCGCAGTGGCGAGCCGCACCTTGCGTGGATCGAGCCGCACGAGCGCCATCTGGACGGGGCCGGGCGCCGTGCCGTCGAGGGCCGAGGCGTCGGTGGAGCGAAACAGGTCGATGCCCACCGCGACGGGCTCGGGCGCCGTCATCTGCAGCCGCGCCGGGCTGCGTGCCTGTGCCCACTCGCCGGGGACCAACGCGAGCACCGCGAGCCAGAAGGCCAAGGCGGCACCGACGGGGAGCCGCGATCCACGGCGGGGCTCAACTCGGCCGACGGGCGAGCCCGGAACGTCAGAGGGCGCCGCACTGTTGTTGGCGTTGCGACCATCGCCGCATGGGCCGCGCGGCGGCGCGTCCGGATCCCTCATCAGGCGTGCCTGGAGAACACCGGATCCGATGCCGCCGCCATCTCCGCGACGGCCGCGCGCTCCTGGGCGGTGAGTGGCGTCAGCGCGCCCGCCTGCGCCAGCTGCACGGCCATGCGGAAGAGGTCCCACTCGCCCGGCGGAACCATGGCGTCCACCGGCAGGTGCGCCGTGAACCGGAGCCCCAGCGCGACACGATCGATCGTGTCGAGCGGCTCGTACCACGCCTTCTTCCAGCGGGCGCGTTTCGCCTCGGCGCCGGCCGACCACTTCTGGTAGGCCATGGCCTTCAGCGCCAGGATACCGCGGCCCTCTTTCGATGCGCGGGCATGGACCGACGGACCGAAGTCGCCCTTCAGCCAGGTGGCGAAGCTGAGGGGAAACAGCACCGAGTCGAACGGGTACCGATCGAGGGCGGCGTGCGCCGCCTCCTCGCTGTGGGCGGAGAATCCAAGGTAGCGAATCGTTCCGGCCTTCTTCTGCTCGATCAGCACCTCCATCGCCCCGCCCTTCGCAAATGCGCGATCGACGTCCCCGACCGCCGTGATGGCGTGCAGCTGGTACAGATCGAAGTGGTCGGTCTGCAGGAACCGGAGCGATTCCTCCAGCTCGCGCCGGGCGCCAGCGGCCTCCCGCTCGGTGGTCTTGCACGCGAGGAAACACCGTTCCCGGTACGGCGCCAGGGCCGGTCCGAGCCGCTCCTGCGCGTTGCCGTAGGTGGGGGCCACGTCGAAGTACGTGACACCCGCCTCGAAGGCCTCGCCCACGTACCGCGACGCGTCGGCCGGCGTGGCGTTCATCACGACGATGCCGCCGAACCCGACGAGGGAGAGCGTGTCGGCCGTGCGGCCGTAGGGGCGGCGCGGGACGGGCCCCGCGGGAGGCGCGCCCGTGAGCAGCGCGTTGCGCGCGTGGAGATACGCCGGGTCGAGCCAGGGCAGCAGCCCGGCTGCCGAGACGGTGCGCAGGAAGTCGCGGCGGTCCATGAAGGGAGATTACACGAACTCGGCCAACCAGTCTGTCAGTCGGTCGGTCTCCCGGTCGGCCGGCCGGACGCGTGGACGAATCCTCGGGATGACCGGCGTCATGGCAGGCGTGAGCCAGACGCTGTAAAGTGGGGCGCAGGACGTTCCAGTGCCAGGGCGACGAGCCGTGTCGTTCGCGCTTGCCCTCTTGGTTGCCGCCGTTGCGGCGCTGCCACTCGTCGCGGTGTGCGAAGCCGAGGACCAGCGGTGTTGCCGCCGGGGGGTGTGCTGCCACAGGGCTCGCCCATCCGACGACGCCTGCCTCCGCAGCCTGTGCCGATGTGCCGCGCATGGCGAGGCGGGCGATGCCGTGCCGGTCGGTTGGCTGGCCGCCGTCCTCCCAGTCGCGTCCACCCCGGCGGTGCTCGTTCTTGCAGGGACGATCCGCGTGAGCCGGGCGACCCCACTCCGCACCTGGCAGCCCGAGGTGCCTCACCCTCCGCCGCAGTCCGACCGCAGCTGCTGAGCCTCGAGGTGTCCCGGCACCGACCTTCCGTCGGATGCCAGGTCGCATGCGTTTCACGGTTCGCGGAAGGACGACGCTCATGCTGTCCCGTCTCCCGCGGCGCGGCGTGTGTTCCGCCGACGCTGCTCTCTTTGTTTGTGCGTGCCTGTTGGCCGGTACCGCGCGGGCCCAGCAGCCCGCGGTGGTGTCGGGACTCGTGTCTTCGAGCGATGGCGCGGCGTTGCCGCTGGCGCATGTCCACCTCACCCACCGCGCGTCGGGCGCCAGCGTCTCGACGACCAGCGGTGAGCTGGGGACGTACCGGATCGCGGTGGACGCCGCCGGTACCTACGACCTCGTGGTGGCGGCCTCCGGCTTTGCCTCCTTCACCGTGTCCCTCGACCTTGCGGCGGGGCAGCGCGTCACGCGGGACGTGGAACTCGCGCTCGCGCCGCTCGCCGAGTCGCTCGTCGTGTTGGCCCGGGCGCCGGCCGCCGGGATGGCCGCGGCGGAGGTGCGGGAGAGCGGGGCGCGGGACATCGGCGAGGCGCTCGCGCGCGAGGCCGGCGTGACCAAGGTGCGCAAGGCGGCCATCGCCAGCGACATCGTCGTGCGCGGCCTGCAGAGCCGAGATCTCAACGTGCTCGTGGACGGGGAGCGCATCCACGGCGCCTGCCCCAACCGCATGGATCCGCCCGCCTTCCACGTGGACTTTGCCGAGGTCGAACGCATCGAGGTGGCCAAGGGCCCGATGGACGTGCGCTTCCAGGGCAGCCTCGGTGGCGTCGTGAACGTGATCACGCGGGCCCCCGGGCTCGGCTGGCACGCCGCACCGGCACTCTCGGCGGGATCCTTCGGCTACCTCGCCCCGTCGGCCACCGCGTCGTTCGGGCAGGCCCGGCTCGCGGCGCTGGCGGGCGCGTCGTTCCGGCGGGCCGCACCGTACGACGACGGTGACGGCGTCTCGTTCCTCGCGCCCTCCAACTACCAGGCCTCGGCCTTCGACGAGGACGCCTTCCGCGCCCGCACGCTGTGGGGAAGGACAGTGTGGACTCCGGCGGAGGGCCAACGGGTCCAGGCCTCCTACACGCGGCAGGACACCGACCGCATCGTGTACCCGTATCTCCAGATGGACGCGATCTACGACGATGCCGACCGGGCCAACGTGTGGTACGACCTGCCCTCGGTGGGACGTGTTTCGGGAGTCCGCGTGCAGGGGTACTGGACGCGGGTGACGCACTGGATGACCGACGAGTGGCGGAAGACGGCGGTCGGCATGCCGCGCGCCTACTCCATGGGCACGCAGGCCGACACGCGGACGTACGGCGGCAAGCTCGAAGCATCTGTCGCCGGGATCACGTTGGGATTCGACATGTCGCGGCGCTGGTGGGAGACCGAAACACAGCTGGCCGGGGCGAAGTACGTGCCGCAAGCCTCGATTCCCGCGGCGACCATCGACAGCTATGGCGTGTTCGCCGAGTACTCGCGTGCCGTGCAGCCACGGGTCACGCTCGATGTGGGCGGGCGCCTGGACGCCGTGCGTTCGGCCGCCGACGCGCCGACGGCGGCCACCGACCTCTACTTCGCGTATCACGGCGTGCGCACGATCGAGACGAGCGACCTGCTGCCGGCCGGCAAGGCGCGCCTGTCCTGGCAGGTGGCCGCGCCGGTCACCGTGACCGCCGGTTTCGGGCATACGGCGCGCGTTGCCGAGGGCAACGAGCGCTTCTTTGCGCTGCGCCGCATGGGGAGCGACTGGGTCGGCAACCCCGAGCTCGATCCCGCGCGCAACACGGGGGCCGACGTGTCGCTCGCCTGGCGGCGCCCCGGGATCACCGCTTCGGCCGATCTGTTCGTGAACCTGATCGACGGCTACATCACCGTGTACGACCAGGCGCGCTTGAATACCGTACCCGGCGTGGCGAACAGGATGGCGCGCAGCTACGCGAACGTGGACGCCACACTCACGGGCATGGAGGTGCGGGCGGAGGTCACGCCCCTGGCGAACGTCTTCCTCACAGGGGATGTCAGCGTCGTGCGCGGCCGCCAGGAGGCCCGGTCCGAGCTCGGCATCGACGCCACCGACCTCCCCGAGATGCCGCCGGCCATGGCGCACCTGCGCCTGCGCTACGACGATGGCCGGCTGTTTGCGGCCGCCGAGGGGACGTGGGCGGCCCGCCAGGACCGTGTGAACACCGACCTGCAGGAATCGCCGACGCCGGGCTACGGCGTGCTCGATCTGCGCGGCGGCGTGCGTTACCGGGGGGTCACGGCGACGGTGGGGCTCGTCAACGCCCTCGACGCCACCTACACCGAGCACCTCTCCTACTACCGCGACCCGTTTCGGCTGGGTGTGCGCGTGAACGAACCCGGGCGCAGCGTGTTCGTGAACGTGGCGGCGCGGTTCTGAGAACCGGCCTGCCGCCCGAGCGTCGGCGGCTGGCGCCCCGAATGGACCGCACCGGCCCTGTGACGGAACCCTCACCCATGGCGGGGCCCGGGCACGCGGCCGGGTCCCGGGGCGCGTCCTCCTGCGCCAGGTGTGCTGGTCCCGAGGCGGACCTGGGCGGCGGCCGCTAGCCGCAGGGCGCTCGGTGGTTCCATAATGTCCTCCGCACGTCCGGAGGAGTGTCCATGCGGCACGGCCTCGTTCCCGTCCTTGCGGTGCTCGTGTTCGCGGCGGGCCCGGGCACGTCCTGCAGCCGAAGCCAACCCGACGGGCCCGATCATCGGGCCGCGCGGTGGTCCACGCCCGGGCCGGCGGAGCAGGCCGTCATTCACCTGCCCGACGCGGTTGACGGCTGGGCCGCCAGCGAACCTCAACGAGTTCACGACCGCGAGACCATCTACGACTACATCGACGGACTGGCCGAGGTGTACCTCGCCTACGGGATGACGCGGTGCGTCAGCCGCCGCTACGGGCGGCCCAACCCCCCTGGCGATCTCGTGGCGGATGTCTTCGAGCTGGCCTCTCCCGAGGACGCCTTCGGGGTGTTCACCGTCGATCGCGACGGAGAGCCGGTCCCCATCGGCGGTGACGCGCTCTACCGGCACGGCTGGCTGTCGTTCTGGACGGACCGTTACTTCGTGTCGGTTGTTGCCCAGGGCGATCCGGGAGGAATCCGCGAGCCGGTGCTGGCCCTTGGACGGATCATTGCCGGGGCGTTGCCCGGAGGGGCGGGGCGGCCCGCGCTCGTCGGCGAGCTGCCGCCGCGCGACCTCGACCCGCGCAGCGTGCGGTTCCTGCGCCACCCGCAGATCCTCAACACCCACGTGTTCGTGTCCGACGGCAACCCGCTGGGGCTCGCGCCCGACACGGCGGCCGCGCTCGGCCGCTATGAGCGCTCCGGTGGTCGCGGCCACCTCCTCCTCGTCGACTACCCCGATGCGGGGAGGGCCGCGGCGGCGGCGGGGCGCTTCCAGGCAGACGTGCTCGGCGGTGCGGCCGGCGATGGCGCCGCCACCCTCGGAGATCGGGGCGCCTTCGCGGTTCGCAGCACGGGCAGGCGAGTCGCCGCGGTGCTCGGCGCCACGACACCGGCCTTCGCCCGCGAACTGCTCGCGGCAGCCCCGGCACCCGTCGGAGGGACCCCATGAGCAGCCACGACCGGACACCAACGCGCCGGACGATGCTCCGCGCGGGATCCGCCTGGGTCCTCGGATCGCTGCTGGGGCCGCCGCGCGGCGAGACGAAGGCGGCGCAGCCGGCCTCCCGTTCGCTCCGGCCCGCCCGGAGCCGCGTGGTGCTCATCCGGCGGCCGGAGGTGCTGCGCGGGGATGGGAGCATCGACCCCGCCGTCCTGCGCGCCATGCTGAACGAGGCCGTGGCGTCGCTGCTCGAGGCGCCCTCCTCGGCGGCGGCCTGGCAGCGGCTCGTGAAGCCCGCCGATGTCGTCGGCATCAAGAGCAACGTGTGGCGGTCGCTGCCGACGCCGGCTGCGCTCGAACAGGCGGTTCGGTCGGAGGTGCTGGCCGCGGGGGTGATGCCTGCCAACGTGGCGGTCGACGATCGCGGCGTTCGCGACAACCCGGTGTTTGCGCGCGCGACGGCGCTGATCAACGCCCGCCCGATGCGCACGCACGCCTGGTCGGGACTCGGCACCTGCCTCAAGAACTACATCATGTTCGTCCCGCGGCCGGCCGACTACCACGACGACGCGTGTGCCAGGCTCGCCGAGATCTGGCGCCAGCCGGCCCTCGAGGGCAAGACGCGCCTGAACGTGCTGGTGATGCTCACGCCGCAGTTCCACACCCTCGGGCCGCACAGTTACTCGCCGGAGTACACCTGGCGCTACGGCGGGCTGATCGTGGGCACCGACGTGGTGGCCGTCGACGCGGTGGGTGCGCGCATCATCGAAGCGCGGCGCCGCGCGCACTTCGGTGATGGCCGGCCCCTCAACCCGCCCGCGCACCACATCCGGGCGGCCGACACGCGGTTCGCGCTCGGCAACGCCGACCCCGCGGCGATCGACCTGGTGCGGCTGGGCCCGCGCGCGGAGATGCTGATATGAGGGGCCAGCCGCCGGATCCCTACCGTGCCGTCGGCCGCCGTCAGCTCCTGACGCGCTGGGGGCCCGCGGCATTGGCGGCTTCGGCCCTCGCCGTTGCGGGAACGCTGCTCGGCGGGCGGGAGGGACGCCACCGGGCGCCCGACGATCGGGCGCTGCCGTCGCCGCGCGACTGGCGCGTCGCCGGGGAGGGCCGCGGCCGTCTCGTCGTGGCGGGCGGGCCCGACCCCGCCGCCAACGTGCGCCGTGCGCTGTCGGCCTTCGGCGGCATCGAGCGGTTCGTGTCGCGCGGCGAGAAGGTGGTCCTCAAACCGAACTGCGCCTGGGACCGTACGCCGGAACAGGCGGCCAACACCGACCCGCAGCTGGTCGCCGAGCTTGCGCGGCTGTGCCTGGCCGCCGGCGCCGCGCGCGTGGTCGTGGCCGACAGCACCTGCCACGACCCGTACCGTTGCTTCGAGCGATCGGGGATCGCGCCGGCGGCGCGCGCGGCCGGCGCGCGCGTCGAGCACCAGTCGGCCGGCGGCGTCGTGCGGCTCGATCTCGGCGGCACCGTGCTCGGCCCGTGGGACGTGCTGGCGGCGATCGCAGAGGCCGACCGCGTGATCAACGTGCCGATCGTCAAGCACCACGGGCTCGCGCGGGTGACGGTGGGCATGAAGAACTGGATGGGCGCGGTGACCGGCCCCCGCTCCGCGATGCACCAGCGGCTGCCGCAGGCGACGGCGGAACTCGCCGCGGCGCTCCGCCCGACGCTCACCGTGGTGGACGCCACGCGGATCCTGGTGAGCGGTGGCCCCACCGGCGGCGCGCTCTCCTCGGTGCGGGCACTCGACCAGGTGGCCGTCTCCACCGATCCCGTGGCCGCCGACGCGTGGGGCGCCTCGCTGCTCTCGCAGCAGCCCGACGCGCTGTCGCATCTCGGCATCGCGGAGCGGCTCGGCCTCGGCACGACCGACTGGCGCTCGATCCTGGAGACGGCGTGACCCCGATGGCGGCGTCGAGCACGCGGCGGTTCGGCTTCGCGTGGCGGCACGCGCGGATGGTCTCGCAGGCGCTGTGGCTCGCGGCGTTCCTCGTGCTGTTCGGCGGGCTCGCTGCCTCGCTGCTGCGCGGCGAACTGGCGTCCGTGCTGGTGGCGCTCGACCCGCTGACCGCCGCCGGGACGCTGCTGGCCGACTGTACCGTCCCGCGTTGGACGTGGCTCGGCCTCGCCGTGCTCGCCATCACCGCGTTCCTGGGCCGGGTCTTCTGCGGCTGGATCTGTCCGCTCGGCACGCTGCAGCAGCTGGTCTCGTGGCTGGCCGGCCCCACCCGGCGCAAGGCGGTGGAGGCCAACCGGTACCGCCCGTGGTTTGCCGCCAAGTACGTGGTGGCCGCCGTGCTCCTCGTGTGGGCGGCGCTCGGCGCCAATCACGTGGGCTGGCTGGATCCCCTGCCGCTGCTGCACCGCGCGTTCGCCGCGGCGGTGCGGCCGCTCTGGATCGGCGTGCCGTCGCCGGGGGGCTGGGTGTCGTTCGCGCTGCTCGGCGCGATCCTGCTCGCCTCGGCGTGGATGCCGCGGTGCTTCTGCCGGGCCGTGTGCCCGGCCGGGGCGCTCATGGGGGTGGTGGCGCGCCTGGCACCCGTCCGCATCCACCGCGCCGCCGAGAGCTGCAACGACTGCAAGCTGTGCCTGTTCGCCTGCCAGGGCGCCGACGAACCGCTCGGCCGTCACCGCGTCGCCGAGTGCCACGTCTGTCTCAACTGCCTCGATGCGTGCGGGCAGCAGAGCCTGTTCTACGGGCCGCTGCCGCCGGCGGCACCGCTCGCCTCGCCCCCGCTCGACGTGGGCCGCCGGCAGATCGTCACCACCACGGTGGCTGCCTTGGCGGCCGCGCCGGTGCTGCGCGTGGCGGGCTCCGGGCTGGCGGCCCGTGCGCACGACGTCATTCGTCCCCCAGGCGCGCTCGTCGAAGAGGCGTTCCTCGCCCGGTGCGTCACCTGCGGCGCCTGCATGGCTGCGTGCCCGACCGGCGTGCTCCGCTCGGACCTCGGGCGCAGCGGAGTCGAGGGGCTGTTCTCGCCGGTGATGGACATGCGACGCGGATGGTGCGAGCCGTCCTGCGTGCGCTGCATGGAGGTGTGCCCGACCGGGGCGCTGCGCGTCGTTGACCCCAGGGCCAAGCAGGCCATCGGCGGCCCCGCCGAGATCCGGGTGGGCACCGCGTTCCTCGACCACGGGCGCTGCCTCCCCTGGGCCATGGGCACGGCCTGCATCGTCTGCGAGGAGATGTGTCCCACCTCGCCCAAGGCCGTGTGGCTCGAGACCGTGGAGCACCGGGCGCGCGACGGGACGACGGTCGTGCTGCAGCGTCCGTACGTGGACCCGGTGCTCTGCACCGGCTGCGGCCTCTGCGAGAACCGCTGTCCCACCGGGCAGCAGGCCGCGATTCGCGTGTCGAGTGTGGGAGAGAGCCGGGATCCGCGGAACCGGTTGTTGCACAGACAGCCGGCCGCCGCGAAGGGAGCCGTATCGCCCCCGTCATAGGAGGTGTGCCGTGCCGATGTTCGCGCTGATGACGAAGATGGCCCCGGGCGCCATGCACGACGCGAGCGGGCGCCGCAGCATGGGCAAGGAGTGGCTGCAGAAGGTGAAGACCACGTGCCCCACGGTGAAGTGGGTGGCGCACTACGCCATCCTCGGGCCGTACGATTTCATGGACATCTACGAGGCGCCGGACGTCGAGACGGCGCACACCGTGTCGATCATCTCGCGGGCGGGAGGCGCCCTCTCGGCGGAGAGCTGGCAGCTGCTGCCGTACGACAACTTCCTCCAGCTGCTCGAGAAGGTGACCTAATCTGTAGGCGTCACGCGCGGGGACGCGTTCAGTCGAGGGTCGTCACCGCCGACTTGCTCTCGGTGGTGCAGTACTTCTCGAACCAGGCCATCAGGTAGAGCTGTTGCCGCAGCTGGCGCGACGGCCGGCGCCAGCCGTGGAACTCCTCCGGCATGCGCACGAGCAGCGTGTCGGCCTTGCGCAGCATCTTGAGCGCCCGGTAGTACTCCTCGCTCTGCAAGATCGGCGTCCGCAGGTCCGCCTCGCCCGTCATCACCATGGTTGGGGTGACGACGTTGCCGACGAGGCTGAGCGGCGACCGCGCTGCGTACTCCTGCGGATCCTCCCAGGGGAACGTGCGGAACTGGGTGTACCACATGATGCCGTCGGTCGTGCCGACGAAGGAGTGCCAGTTGATCACCGGCCGCATCGAGACGGCGGCGCTGAAGCGGTCGGTCCTGCCGACGATCCACGCCGTGAGCACGCCGCCGCCGGAGCCGCCGCAGACGAACAGGTTCCCCGCGTCCACCCAGCCGGTGGTGAGCGCGGCGTCCACGCCCGCCATGAGGTCGTCGTAGTCCTTGCCGGGATACGCGAACTGGGCGGGCTTCATCAGCCAGCCCTGCGCGCGCACGCCGTCGGGCGCGGTGAACCACAGCTCCTCGGCCGTCGCGAGCGTCACGCCGTCGAGCACGTCGCGATTGACGTCCACGAGCACCTTCACGCCGGCGGGCTTGGCCACCTCGAAGGTCACGAGGACGCCCGGCTGCGTCACCGAGGAGCGGATGGCGGCGGCCCGGCCCGTCTTGGCCAGCGACACGCCGGCCGGCACGTGCGCCCCCGTCGTGACGAGCCAGGGCACGGCCCCGAGCGCGATGGCGACGAAGTAGAGGTGGTCCTCGCCGCGCTCCTGCATGGAGTAGTAGAAGCCGCTGCTGTCGGGCGCCCAGCCGACCGGGCTCGGGGAACTCGGCAGCCGCGCGGCCCAGGCGCGCGTGCCGCCGCCACGCGCGTCCATCAGGTAGAGGCGACCCACGTGGTTGGTGAAGTTCTGGTCGTCGAAGCCGGTGTAGGCCACCCAGCGGCCGTCGGGCGAGACGTGCGGCGCGGTGTCGGGACCCTTGCGGTCGGTGAGCGGTGTCACGGCCAGCGTGTCGAGGGCGATCGCGTAGATCTCGCTGTCGTTGCGCAGGTACTCCGCGTCGGGGTTGCGGATGCCGGACACCAACAGCGTCTTGCCGTCGGCCGACCACGCGGGGGCCGTGTGGTTGAAGTCGCCGCTCGTCACCTGGCGCGGCGTGCCGCCGACGACCGCGTCCACGACGAAGACGTGCCGCCACTCCTTCGACGTCTGCCCGATGCCGTCGCTGCCCCAACTGACGCGGTCGACGCGATGACCAACGCGACGAAGAGGCGGGCGCGGCGCAGCATGGGGCCTCCTGAGACGTGAAGCAGCACGCGAGGAGGATACCCCGCCTTCGCCGGGCGTGCCTGCCCGCGGCGCGTGGGCGGGGCAGCCACGCGGCGGTGGGCGCGTGCGACGCCGGTGCTACAGTGATGCCGGCCAGTGCGATGGACGACTCGGTGGTGCGCCGCGGTGAGGGTTGATGCTCGAGTGCATCCTGCTCGGCGGGGGCTTCGCGTTCGCCGCAGTCGTGCAGCCCGGCCCGCTGCAGGCGTTTCTTCTCGCGCGGGCGGCGCGCGAGGGCTGGCGCCGGACGCTGCCGGCAGCGCTCGCTCCACTGCTGAGTGACGGCCCGATCGCGGCCCTGGTCCTGCTGGTTCTCGGCCAGTTGCCTGCAACGGGCCAGCAGGGCCTGCGCCTTGCCGGCGGCGTGCTCCTCCTGTACCTCGCGTGGGCGGCGCGTCGCGAGGCGCGCGCCGCGCCCGCGCCCTCGGGAAACGCCGCCGGTTCGTCGCCACGAACGCTGCTGCAGGCGACCACGATCAACCTGCTCAACCCCAACCCCTACATCGGCTGGGCGCTCGTGATGGGGCCCGCCGCGAACGCGGCGTGGCGTTTGAGCGCACTGCACGTGGCGGCGCTCCTCGGCGCGTTCTACGGCGTCATGGCCGTCGGGCTGGCCGCGTTCATCGTCCTGGCCAGCAGCGCACGCCGGCTTCCGGCACGGGGACAGCGCGCGCTGGCCGGTGCCGCAGCGGCTGTGCTCGCCGTGCTCGGGGTGTATCAGTTCGTAGTCGGTCTCCGAGCGCTCGCCGCCGCGTGACGTCGGCACACGGTCGGCAGCCCGCAGCCTGCTCCACCCGATCTCCCTCGCGGCCGCGCGGCGAGAACCATCGGTCCTCGCACGACGTCACGAGGCTGGCGGTGCTGGTCGCGTCAGTCGGCCTGGCGCGACTCTGCATCGCGCAGCACAATGCGCTGGCCGACGTGGACCAGGCCCATTGCGCCGCGGCCCTGCTTACGACTGCACACGGCGCACACCACTCGTATCGACGCGGCGTCGTTACCAGGCCGTCACGTGGTGTCGCTGACGGCTTGACGCGCGCGGCCCGACGGGTCTAATGATCACGGACCCGGCGGGTGCCGGGTCTCCCCCCCGCACGCACTCCACGACGACGTGTCGCCCCACCGCGGGCGACGGAAGGAGTTGACGACATGGGCCGACATCAGACGTCCCGCTTGGTGAGGACCCTGCCGGTGGCAGGCGTCATCCTGCTGGCAATCCTCGCGATCGCCGTCGCCGCCGCCCCCGGCGTCTCGGCCAAGAAGGCGGCGCACCAGCTCACGGTGGCGAGCTACGAACTGATTGGCAACGTGAACTTCCCGACCGGTTACCTCTTCGACGGCACCAACGTGGGCGGCCTCTCCAGCATCACCTACGATGCCAGCCGCCGCGTGTATCACGCGCTCTCCGACGATCAGGGCACGATCAACCCGGTCCGGTACTACTCACTGGCCATCGATCTCGCCGACGGCCGGCTCGACGAGGGAGACATCGAGTTCCGCAAGGTGACGTTCCTGCGTGACGCGGCTGGAGAGCTCTACGCGCCGACGTCGCTCGACCCGGAGGGCTTCGTCCTGGCCCGTCCCGGCCAGCTGTTCATGTCGTCGGAGGGCTTCGCCTCACGCCTGATCGACCCGTTCGTGGACCGCTTCAACCTCCCGGGGTACCAGACGAAGGCGGCGCCGGTTCCGGCCAAGTTCCTGCCGACCGCCACGCAGGGCGTGCGCCAGAACCTGGGCTTCGAGAGCCTCAACGTGTCGCCCGACCGGGCCTGGCTCTACACCGCCAACGAGGGTGCGCTGGTGCAGGACGGGCCTGCCGCCAACATCGGCGTGCCGAGCACCGCACGCATCCTGGAGTACGACCTGGCCAAGCTGCGCCCGGGCCGCGAGGTCGTCTACCCGGTGAATCCCGTGGCCGAGATGCCGGTGCCCGACACGGCGTTCCGCGTGAACGGCCTGGTGGAGCTGCTGCCGATCGACAACGTCGGCACGATGCTGGCGATGGAGCGGAGCTTCTCGGTGGGCGCCGGCAACACGATTCACATCTATCAGATTCAGACCGCGGGCGCGACCGACGTCTCGGGTGACGTCGCGCTGCCGGCCACCTACACGCCGGTGACCAAGGCGCTGGTGCTGGACGTCGAAGCCGACCTCGGCATCGAGCCCGACAACATCGAGGGCATGGCGTTCGGCCCGCCGCTGCCCGACGGCCGCCTGCCGCTCGTGCTGGTGAGCGACAACAACTTCGACCCGGCAGCCATCACGCAGTTCATCGTCCTCGCGGTGCAGCTCGAACGGGTGCACTGAGTCTGCCGCTCACGGGCCTCGACCTCACGCGCACGGCCGTCCCTTCCCGGACGGCCGTGCGCGTTCTCGTCTCTCCCCGCCTGCCTGCGGACTCGTCACGCCCGGGGCCGTTGCTGCGAGCCCCGACCTGGCAGTCCGGCTCGCCAGTGGCGACCGGCGGCGTGCGGCGGGCAGGGCCACTCACACCGGTGGCGGTTCCTTCCCACCCACGTCGCGTGGCGTGACGCGGGTGGTCCGACGACCTGCTTTCAGCGTGAGGTCAACCGGTAGATCTGGACGTTCGGCGAGTCCGCGACCAGCTTCAGGTTGGGCGTCTGCGCGATGCGCGCCGCACGCTCGGCTCCGTGCAGGCCGATGAACTCGTTGTGATGGACGACGACGTGGGACACCCCGAGCCCGTGGAGGAACACCAGCGAGTCCGGATCGGGGAAGGTCCGTAACGCCGCGAACGCCCGGTCGTAGCTCGCCGGGATGTAGCCGCTGTATCCCGCGAGGATCGGGTGCCAG
>Ga0114939_10002109_pt1 | contig 15129 bp, 12 predicted proteins | sample AshMeaCrysSpring_FD_87196 | JGI IMG/M metagenome (GOLD analysis project Ga0114939, IMG submission 87196) | Groundwater microbial communities from Big Spring, Nevada to study Microbial Dark Matter (Phase II) - Ash Meadows Crystal Spring | ecosystem: Environmental > Aquatic > Deep subsurface >... | reverse complement strand
TATGGTGGCCATTCTGGGTGCCAGTTTCGTGTGGCGTTGGCGTAGTTCGGAAGGCGGATTCTGGCGCTTGTTCTTGTTTTGGGCTGAGTGGGTGGTGCTGATCTTCGTAGCGGCAGGAATTTTCGGACGCGTTTGGCTGCCGGAATACAGCGGACTGACGCAGCGGGTGACCTATCTGGGATTCTACCTCTGGCTGCTGGTGATCGTGCGGGAAATCGAGCGGCGAAGGTTGCCTGCTTCGGAAATGAGTGGGACCGGAGAAGGGAATGAGTTGGATAAAACCGGGCGGAAGTCCATGCTCCTTGATGAATCGCAGAATGAAATACGAGCCGCCATTTGATCGCTACAAACCCGACATCAAGACCGCCGCGCCCTTTGGCCGGAGTCCGGACGGGCATTGGATCGTTTCCGCCGAGGACTTGCCGGAGTTGCCCATCCCAAAGCAAGTTGAGGTGACGAAGGAGTTCATCGACATCGACGGCTGGGTGTTCCCTTTGTCGTATGTTTCCAAGAGCCTGCTGGTCTGGCTCCAAGCATCGGCTATCCGGTGGGCGAAAGAGGATGGGAGCGAGCGGAATCGGGAATGGATCGAGGGCATCTTCGAGGCCTTTCAGCATGCTCTGGCGGGAGAGCTTTGACAGGTTCGTCTGCCAACAGAACAACATCTTACTTGAGCCGCAGCACATGCGCCCCCGGGTTGTCACCGTCCTGTTCCATCACCGCGCCCAGCCGCTCGGCGTGCTTCCGCATCACCGCCAGCACCTGCGGCTTGATGCGTGAAGCTCCGCCTCCGCTGCCATGGCCGTGGATCACCTTGAGCGACGGATGACCGTGCCAGACGCACTCGCTCACCGCCTTGTCCAGTTTCGCCAGCGCCTGCGAAACCGTCTCGCCCCGGTGCGCCAGATCGACCACCAGCGGCTTGCGGGCCTTGGCGCGGATCAGGTCCTCGTCGCACTTTGGACAAACGGCCGGCAGGTTGCGACGGTCGATGGGGAAACCGCATGACGGGCAGGCATGCATGGCTTGTGTTTATCCGCCGAATGAGAAATCGCGCATTTCCATGATGCGCCGGAGGGTAGCTGGCTGGACGCGTGGGTGGCAAGGCCGGGGAGGGTGGAGCGGGCGGTTTGTGAGCCGCGGGGAACGACTGGCGGTTTTCCGGGTGCGGCCGCGGATGGGCTTTGCACGGGCGTTGCGGCGGCGGAGTTGCCAGAGGCGCTTGGGGGAAATACGTGATAGCCTGATTTGTCCGCGTCTTCCTTGATATCCTAATCCTTGCGCTTCAACAGCGGGAAGAGCACCACATCCCGGATCGTCGGCGCGCCGGTGAGCATCATGACGAGGCGGTCGATGCCGATGCCGATGCCGCCGGCGGGAGGCATGCCATGTTCGAGGGTCTCGATGAAATCGTAGTCCACCTTCTGCTCCTCCTCGCCGCCGGCCTGGTGTTCGAGGCGTTCGCGCTGGACGTCGGGGTCGTTGAGTTCGGAGTAGCCGGGGGAGATTTCCTGGCCGTTGATGATGAGTTCATACACCTCCACGGTTTTTCCGCCGGGAGTGACCTTGGCGAGCGGCACGAGTTCCGCGGCGACGCGGGTGACGAAGCAGGGATCGAAGGTGTGTTCCTCCACCTTCTTTTCGAAGACCTGTTGGATGACTTCGTGGTCCTCCATTTCCGGGGAAATCTGCACGCCGAGTGCGTCGCACTTCGCGCGGCGTTGGGCGGGGGTGATATCGAAGAAATCATCGCCCGCCACTTGCTTGATGAGGTCATGGTAATTCGCGCGACGCCACGGGCGGGTGAGATCGATGGTGCGGGTGACGTTGCCTTCGTCGTCCTTGTGTTCGATTTTCAGGCCGCCGCAGAATTTCTCCGCGAGGTGGCAGGTGAGTTCCTCGACGAGATTGGCCATTTCCTCGAAGTCGGAAAACGCCCAGTAGGCTTCGAGCATGGTGAACTCCGGGTTGTGGCGGCGCGAGATGCCCTCGTTGCGGAAGTTGCGGTTGAGTTCGAAGATTTTCGTGAAGCCGCCGACGAGCAGGCGCTTGAGGAACAGCTCCGGCGCGATGCGGAGTGTTAGAGGCATGCCGAGCGCGTTGTGGTGCGTCTCGAAGGGCCGCGCCGCCGCGCCGCCGGGGATGTCCTGCAGCATCGGCGTTTCCACTTCGAGGAAACCGCGGTCCTGGAGGAAACTGCGGATTTCCGCAAGCATCCGCGAGCGGGTGACGAAAAGTGTGGCGCTGTCCGGATTGCCCATCAGGTCGAGGTGGCGCTTGCGGTATTTCGTCTCGCGATCGGCCAGGCCGTGGAACTTGTCGGGCATCGGCCGCAGGGATTTGGAAAGCACGGTGAACGATTCGACCTTCACGGTGGGCTCGCCGGTTTTGGTTAGAAACGTCTCGCCCTCGATGCCGATCCAGTCGCCGCGGTCGAGGCACTTCCATGCGGCGGTCTGTTCGTCGGTGAGGTTCTTGATGCCCACGTAGCCCTGGATGGAGCCGAGCGCGTCGCCGAGCTGGAAGAACACGGACTTGCCCATGTCCCGCAGGGCGGTGATGCGGCCGGCGAGCTTCACCTGCCTGGACTCCTGGAAATTCGCGCGCAGTTCGCCGGGCGTGGTGGAAACCTCGAAGCGCGCGCCGTAGGGGTCGATGCCCAGCTCGCGCAGTTTGGTGAGTTTCTCGCGACGGACGGCGATGAGTTCGGCTTCGGTGGACTGTGCTTGCTGCGGCGTGGCGGCTTCGGACATGGCGCGGATGGCTTAGGCTGCGGGGCGTCCGCCCGCAAGAGTCGAAACAGCGGGCGGGGTGGAATCCTCCGCGTTCGCGTAATAGGCAGAAATCGCAAAACGATGGCGCCGCCTCGGAGCCGCCGCTGGACTGTGGTTCGGAGTGCTTGTGTCTTGGCACATGGAGGCGGCGAAACCCCGGAGACATGGGAATCAGAGCCAATGATTTTCGGAAATATTTAGTTTCAAGTTACTGCGGTCTATCAAGCATACGGTGTTTTCCGGGTTTCCACATATCCAATATAGCCTTTGTTAATTATTGTTGCTCAACGAGTTGGAACCTGATGGGAGTGTCCGTGAAATGAGCAACTTCATCCCCCCCCCGTTAAGCTCCATCGAGGCCGTGCGGCCCGTATTTCTCATCGTCATGGGCGTTTTCATGCTGTTGATCGCCTGGCGTTTGGCCAAATCGGCCGGGCTCTGGACCGCGAGAGTGATGGTATTCGGAGCGCTGATGCTGGCCATCGGCTATGCGGTGATTCTGCCGCTTTATGAAGCGGGCATTGTGGAACGCTACGCACCGGAGAAGCGCCATTACCATGGCAGCGAGGCAGTGGCTCTTGGCTGGCATGCCGTGAAAATAGTGGTGATGAACATCGGCTGGCTGGCTTTCGGAACCGGTCTGGCCATGCATGCGAGAATTTTCGGCGAGCCCGCCCCCCGCGCCGCCGCCCGCCAAGCCGTCCAAACCCGCACACTTGCCCCCCATGAATCCGCTGCTTGATGCCATCCTGAACCAAAGCCTGCTGCTGGATGCGGCGGGCATTACCGGACTCGGCCTGCTGGGCTTGGCCGCCGCCAGACTCACCCGCAGACACCGCTCATGGGGTGGCACCATGATGGCGTCGGGAGCCGTCGCCGTGCTGCTGGCCCGGCTGTACTTCGTGATTTCACCCCACTTCATCACGCGCGAAGTGCTGCACGCCATTGGTCCGGTCGGCATCAGCCTGACCATTGGCTTGCCGCCCCTGCTGCTGTCGCTGGGATTGGCCGCCATCGTCTGGGGTCTGTGGGGGCACGAGCGCTGGCTCAACGAGGAAGCCGGCTGAATGCCGGGCTACGGGGAAATTTCCCATGGCCGGCAGGCGGCTTGAATGCTACGCCTGCCGCGTATGTTCGAAGTCAGGGAAAAACCCGAAATGGTCGAACGCGCCCTGTTGGTGCGCTTTTATTTCGATGCCCGCGAGGCGGATGAGGCGGAGTCGCTGTTGGAAGAACTCGGCGAATTGGTGAAAACCCTCGGCATCAAGGTGGTCGAGCGCGTGCTGCCGCGCTGCCGCGAGATGCACAAGAAATTCCTCTGCGGCACCGGCAAGGCTGCGGAAATCGTCGATCTCGCCCGCGCCCATGAGTGCGACGTGATCGTGATCGACAACGGCCTCGCCCCGTCCCAGCAGCGCGAGTGGGAGAAACTCGCCGACCTCTGCGTGATCGACCGCGAGGAGGTGATTCTCGATATCTTCGCCAAGCGCGCCCACACCAGGGAAGCCCGGCTGCAGGTCGAGCTTGCCCGCATGCAGTACGCCCTTCCCCGGCTGGCCCGCATGTGGGGCCACCTCGACCGCGAGGGCGGCTCCGGCGGCGGCCAGGGTGGCGGCGCGGCCCGCGGCATGGGTGAGAAACAGATCGAAGTGGATCGCCGCCTCGCCAACCTGAGCATCGACCGCTGCAAGCGCGAGCTCGAACTCGTCCGCAAGCAGCGCAAAACCCAGCGCAAGGAGCGTGAGAAACAGGAAACGCCCCACGCCGCCATCGTCGGCTATACCAACGCCGGAAAGTCCACGCTGCTCAACATCCTCAGCGGAGCCGACGTGATGGCGAAAGACATGCTCTTCGCCACGCTGGACACCACCACCCGCCGGATCGATCTTCCGGACGGCCAGCCGCTGCTCATCACCGACACCGTCGGGTTTGTTAGAAACCTGCCGCACCGCCTGGTGGAGGCCTTCAAGGCCACGCTGGAGGAAGCCGTGCTCGCGGACTTCCTCATCCACGTGCTGGACGCCACCGCGCCGGAAATCGGGCGCTTTCACGACACCACGCTCGAGGTGCTCGCCGAGCTTGGCGCGGAGGACAAGCCCGCCGTCACCGTGCTCAACAAGATCGATCTCGTCACCGATCCCGAGGCGCTTGCCGCGCTCGACCGGAAATTTCCCGGCGCGCTGCATCTTTCCGCAGTTACAGGCGCGGGCCTGGAGCCGCTTCTCAAGGCCTGCTCGGCGGTTCTGGCGGACCGCGTGCGTTGCAGGGACTACCGCATTCCCCAGCGGCGCGGGGATCTCGTCAGCCTGCTGCACCGCGAGGCAAAGGTGCTCTCTACGGAATACGACAAGGATGACATTCTGCTCCGCGCGGTGGTTCCACCGACCATCGCCGGGCGCCTGGAGGCATTCGCCGCGACATCGGCCTGAGAAACCAAGCCCCGGCCACCGGGAGAAACGCGCGCGATTCACCGGTCCGATGAACGGCCCGTGGGCGAGTCCCGGTCCCGGTCATCGCGGATCTGTTCCATTTCCTCTTCGTGGGAATGGATCCGCAGCAGCACATGCACTCCATGCGCCCCGGCGGCTGCCTTCAGGATGCCGCGGAGGGCGGAAGCCGTGTGTCCTTCCCTGCCAATCAGCATCGCCACATCCCTCTTCACCAGCACGAGTTTGAAGCGCAGCACGCTTGGCGCGATTTCCCGGACCATGATCCGCGCGTGGCCCGGTTCATCGATCAGGTTGGCGACCACGTATTGGAGGAAGTCTTTGAGCCGGACGATGAGCGCCTGCATTTCCTCCGGGTCAGGGGATCGCGCCGGCGGCACGGCGGTTTTCTCCGGCGCAGCCTTGTTGTCAGCGTGCAGGGCGCTCCTGAAATCCCACTCCATGACCTTGTAATAGGCGGTCCGTCTGACAATGTTGACGAGATCGATCTCCTGGTTCGCCAGTTTGCTCACCGCAGGCAGGACGGTTCTGAAATCCCACTCCATCACCTGGATCTTTCCCAGCTTCCTCAGGGAACGGGCGATCTCAAACTCCCTGATATCCTTGTTCAATAGGTCAACGAAATCCAACTCCGTGACTTGGATTTCACCAAGCTGCTTGAGGGAACTCGCAATGTTGGAAATTCGTTTCGACATGGAATCCTTCGCGGCGGCGGCCAATGATGGCGGCTCATTTCAATCCGGCCGGTCATCCGCCGCATGATGCTCCAAATGCGGGCGCTTGACAAGCCAATCAGGGCTTGGGGGGTGGCGATGGATCCCGCAGCAGCCTGCGGATTCAGCTCCGCGTCCGGGGTCTGCGCACAGAGTTCCGTGAGCAAGCCGGGAAGTCATTCATCCTCGATTTCAAGCCTTTGCGGGCGCTTCAAGGGAATGAGTTCCTCGATATCTCCCAGATCCAGGCTGTCGAGCACGTTGGTACGGCGGCGCACCAGGCCGGGTTGGTCGGGGGCGGCGGCGAAACTTGGCAGCTCGGTGTGGTAGGGGTCATCGCCCAGCAAAACCGGAGCCTTTGGCCGGACCGGCACGGCGTCCAGCGCGGGCAGGTTGAGGATGGCCATCTCCGGGGCCGCGGGATCGGCGCTCGCGCCCGAGTGGACGGTGCAGAATGGCAGCCGCTCGGTGCCGCGGCGGAAATACTCGCTCACGGCGGTGGAGCGGGAGCGAACCACGCCGGTGGAGGAATCCTCGATGTATTGCTGGCAGAACTGGGTGGCGCGCTGGCCGGAGACCGAGCACACCGGCACTTCCACCACGTTTTGCGGTGGGGAAATTCCGCCGCCGCCGAAGGAAGGGGCCGCCGCGTTCATCGCCGCCTGCCAGACTGGCAGCGCCAGATCGCGGCTGAAGGCGCCGGGGTAGATCGGCTCGCCGTTGGATAGCAGAAAGCCCGTCCACACGCCGCAGGTGACGCGCCGGTTGTAGCCGAGAAACCAGCAATCGCCGAAATCATGCGTGGACCCGCCCTTGCCCGCGCCGTGGAAGGGTTTTTCCATCAAACCGTCCAGCGCACCCTTCGAACTGCCGCGGTAGAGCGAACCCGCCATCATGCTGTGGACCTGCCAGGCCGTGGCGGGATCGATCACTTGCGGACGCGCCTGCGCCTGTCGCTGGCGGCGGTAAACCAACCGGCCTTGCGGGTTTTCCACACGGTCCAAATAGAAAAGATCGGCGGGACCCAATTTGCCGCCGGAGGAGAAGGCGGAGATCGCCCGCACCGCCTGTTTCATGGAAACCTCCTCGAACCCCACGGCGATGCGGCGCAGCAGCTCGGCTTTTTGCAGTGGAAATCCAAACGCGCAGGCAGTGTCCACCACCCGCTGCAGGCCGGTTTGATCCGCGAAACGCACGGTGGCGCCGATTTTGGACTGCTCCAGGGCCTGGCGCGCCGGGATTTTCCCCTCATAAACCGGCGATGCCACTTCCATGCCCCACTCGCCGAGAATGCCCTCGCGCCCGCCCACCATCACCGAGCGGTTGTCCATCGGCTCGTCCTCAACAATCGCGGCCGGCGTGAGGCCCTGCTCGAACCCCGCCGCGTAGATGAACGGGAAAAACGCCGTGCCCAGCGGGCGCTTGCCCAGCTCGATGAAATCGTAGGGCACCTGCGCGTAATCGCGCCCGCCGACGTGGGCGAGCACCTCGCCGCTCTCGTGATCCACCATCAACACAGCGCCCTGCAGGTATTCCGCGGGTTTGTCGCTGTTCTTGCGGTGCTTCTCATGCTTCTGCCTGCGGTATCCGGGCCGGGCCTCGGCCTTGGCGAGGCTTTCCCGCAGCGCGTTTTCCGCCGCCTCCTGCGCCTCCGCCAGAATCGTGGTATGCACGGTGAATCCGCCGAATGCCAGCGCATCCTCGCCCAAAGCGCGGCCCACCGCCTCCGCCACGCGCTCGTACAGATGCGTGGTGCCGCGCCGCAACGGCTTCGGATTCAATCGCAGCACCTCCTGGGACAGAAGCCGCGCCTCCCTGCGCGGCAGCACATGGATTTCCGCCATGCGATCCAGCACCATGTTGCGCGAGCGCTGGTTCGCCATGGGATTGTTGAGGGGCGAGAGATAGGTGGGATTCTTGATGCAGCCGACGATGGCGGCGCTCTCGAGCGCGTTGAGCTCCCGCGGCTCCTTGCCGAAGTATCCGAGCGAGGCGGAGCGGATGCCGTAATAGCCGCTGCCGAAGTAGATGCGGTTCAGATAGAACTCCAGGATCTCGGATTTCGAGTAGCGCTTTTCGATCCGCCGGGCGAGGAAGGCCTCCACGATTTTGCGCTGGATGCCGGATTCGTTGCGCTTCCTGCGCTCGCCCTCCAGATTATAGGCATTGCGCGCCAACTGCTGGGTGATCGTGCTGGCTCCCTGCGTCGTTTCGCCGGCCCGCCAGTTGAGATAACCCGCGCGGATGATGCCGATGTAATCCACTCCATCGTGCGTCTGGAACCGCTGGTCCTCGCCGGCGCGCAGGGCGTCGATGAAAATTTCCGGCACCTCGGAAATCGGGATCACGCTGCGGTTCTGCACGAATATGCGGCCGATTTCCCTGCCGTTGCGGTCCACGATCACGCTCGGGATTTCCAAATCGTTGATCCGCTCCAGATCGTAAGTCGCCGCACGGTCGCGGTATTCGCGGGATTTCGTTTCCAGAAAGACCCAGCCTGCGGCGGCCACCAGCGCGCCCAGCAGGATCAGCGGCAGCCAGAAGCCCGCGCGCATGTAGAAACGCGGCTTGCGTAACTTCCTTCGATTGCTTTTCTGATCGTCTGCCATGCTGGATCCGGAATCGCCTCCGCAAGAGCCAATGTGCCGGGAGAACTATCCCATCGGCCCCGCCGCCGCAACCCCTTCGTTGCGGCGGCTGCTCTGCGAGCGGATCGCGCGGGACGGCCCGCTGGGTTTCCCGGACTTCATGGCGGCCGCGCTCTACGAGCCCGCCTGCGGCTATTACGCGCGGGGTGCCCGCCAACTCGGCCGCGGCGGCGATTTCTTCACCAGCGTGAGCGTGGGGCCGCTGTTCGGGGAGCTGCTCGCCCGGCGCTTCCTGCGCGAGTGGCGGGAAACCGGCCGCCCATCGCGCTGGCGCATCCTCGAATGCGGCGCCCATGACGGCGCGCTCGCCGCCGATATCCTCGCCGCGCTGGAATCAGCGGACAACGCCGCATTCGGCTCCCTCGAATACGCGATTTCCGAGCCACTGCCCGCGCTGCAAACGGCACAGCGCGCCACTCTCCGCCGTTTCGCGAAGCGCGTCCGCCACGTCAACCATCCGGGCGCACTCTCCGCCGATCCGCTGCCGGGCATCGCCTTTGGCAACGAAGTGCTCGACGCCCTGCCCTGCCACCTCATCGAATGGCGCGGCGGCGAATGGCTCGAACGCCGGGTCGCGCTGAATGCCGCCGGCGATTTCACCTGGCACAGCGCGGAAATCCGCGACTCCGCCCTGCTCGCGGCACTGGCCCCGCTGGGCGGAAATTTTCCGGATGGCTACCGCAGCGAGATCCGCACCTGCTACCGGGATTTCCTCGCGCCGCTGGCCAGCGCCCTCACATCCGGCCTCATGATCTGGGCGGACTATGGATTCGCCCGGCCGGACTATTATCATCCGCACCGCATCACCGGCACGCTGCGCACGTTCTCCAAACACCAGGCCGACGAAAACCCGCTCGCAAACCCCGGCGCGGCCGACATCACCGCTCATGTGGACTTCACCGCAGTCGCCGAGGCCGCGCGGACCCTCGGCGGATGTCCCGCCGTATTCCGCGACCAGGGCGCCTGGCTCACGGAAAACGCCCGCGACTGGCTGCTTGAAATGGAAGGAGCCCCGCAGCCGGCCGCCATCCGCCAGTTCCAAACCCTCACCCACCCCGCCCACATGGGCGGCCGGTTTCATTTCATGGAGCTGTCCTGGCGGGCTGCGGGACAAGGCTCCCCCGCATTGCGTCCTTGCCCCGCGCCAGAGCCCCGGTAAGCTGCCGCCGCATGCCGGGATGGCGGAATTGGTAGACGCGCTTGACTTAGGATCAAGTGAGCTCGCTCGTGCAGGTTCGAGTCCTGTTCCCGGTATTTTCCGCGAATCCAACACGATTGGAAACCCGGAGCGATTTCCCGGGACCGCCAACGGCGAAAAGCGGTTACGCGAAAATCACCAGAAACAGGTTGAAATGGCACGGCAGGCGCGTCAGGTTCCCCGCCCCCTCCCATTCCCCCTCCCCCCACCGTGAGAACCAACAGCAGGTTGTTTCGCTTCTATTTCGCTGCCTGCGCCACGGCAGCCGGGCTTGGCACGTGCCTCGCGCTCGAGCCGCCTGTTAGAATCTTGCCCCTCGGCGACTCGATCACCATGGGCCAGGCCGAACCCGGAGCGGCAGGCGGCTACCGCGACCGGCTCTACCAATTGCTCACCACCGCCGGCTACAATGTGGATTTCATCGGAACCTTTTCCGACTTCATCAATCCGGAACTCCCGGACAAGAATCACCAGGGCGCGCCCGGCAAACGCACCGACGAAATCATCGCCGAAATCCCCGCCTGGCTGAACAACCTGGAGGATCCGGACGTGGTCCTCCTGCTGATCGGCACCAATGATTTTTTGCAGACCTGGCGCAACGAGCAACCCTCCGGCGTGCTCGCGGAATTGAACACCCTCATCACCGACATCGCGACGCGGCGGCCCTTTGCCAAAATCATCGTCTCCACGCTCATTCCCAACAGCTCCGCCGACTCCTCGATCGAGGCCAAACAGCTTGTCTTCAACCAGGGCATCCCCGCTCTCGTCGCGCAACATGTCGCCCAGGGCCGCCACGTTTCATGGGTGGACATGCACCAGGCCGTGGCCGCCACCGATCTCTATGACAACGTCCACCCGACGACGGCCGGATACGAGAAAATGGCCGATGCATGGCTCCCCGCCATCCAGAGCGTGATCGGTCCCAAGGGCACCGGCAATCCCCCGTTGATCGCCCACACCGACGCGCCCGAAGATCCCACTCACCTGGCCGTGACTTTCAGCAAACCCGTCGCCGACGACGCGGTGGATCTGCAGAACTTCAGTATTTCCGGCGGACTCTCCATCATCAATGCCTCGCTGGATTCCGCCACCAAACGCACCGTCACCCTGACCACCAGCCCGCAGACACCGGGCGCCGCCTACACGCTCACCGTCAGCGGCGTGCGGGACCGCACGGACCAGCAAAACGCGATCGCCCCGCAATCCAAAGCGATGTTTTTCCCGAACATCATCACCAACAGCAGCTTCGAATACTACTTCTACGCATGGTCGCACTCCGGAAACGTGGAAATCGAGAACAGTCTCTTTGAAACCCAATACACCGCCACCGAGGGCACCCACATTGCTGTTTTCAATTCGGGTGACCGCGATCCCACCGGCATTGTGAGCCAATCCTTCGCCACCACGCCCGGAAAGACCTACTTCCTGTCATTTGACCTGGGCTCGATCAGTTGGCGCAATAGCTGGAGCCAGAGTGTTGAAGTAAAGACGGTGGGTAGCCAAACGCTGCTCCAAACCACTTCGACCATCAGCGGCAACGGCGGCGGCGGAGCCCTCAAGTGGTTCCCGTGGGCCTATCAATTCACGGCGGACAGCGCCACCACCACGCTGTCATTCAAAGACACCTCCAGCACAAGCGGCAGCTACAACCTCGACATGTTGCTCGACAACGTGCGGGTGACCGCGGCCAAAAGCACCGACCTCGCCGTCACCTCCACACCGAACAGCGGAGTCGGCGTCACGATCAGCCCGAACGATCTTTCGGGCGGCGGCAACGGAACCACCGGCCTGATCCGCTCCTATAACCTCAACACCCCGGTCACGGTGACCGCGCCCGCATCCTCGGCAGGCAGGAACTTCCTCAAGTGGCGGATCAACGGGGCCGACCTGCCCGGATCAAACCCCGTGCTTGCGGTCACACTGAAAGCGAACACGACCCTCACCGCGGTTTACGATCCCGACTTTGTCAACGAACCGCCAGTCGCCGTCGCGGACAGCTACGCCGCCGCCGAAGACACCCCTCTGAGCGTGCCGGCCCCCGGCGTGCTTGGAAATGACACGGATGCCAATTCCCCGCCGCTCACCGCAGTGCCCTCCACCGGACCTTCCCACGGCAGCCTCACGCTCAGCCCGGACGGCGGCTTCGTGTACACGCCAGCCGCGAACTTCAACGGCACCGACTCTTTCACCTATCGTGCCAACGATGGCGAACTGGACTCCGGCACCGTCACGGTCACAATCCATGTTTCAGCCGTCAACGATCCTCCGCTCGCCAACGCGCAATCGGTATCCACCAATGAGGACACGCAGCTTCCCGTCACCCTCACCGGCGGCGACGCGGATGGCGACAGCCTGAACTTCGCGGTCATTGACGGCCCATCCAACGGCATCCTCACCGGAACCGCGCCAAACCTGATCTACATACCCGATCACGACATTTTCGGAGACGACACGTTCACCTTCACCGTCAGCGATGGCACCGCGCCGCCAGTGCCGGCAGTCATCACCATCCATGTGGACGCCGTCAACGATCCTCCGCTCGCCAACGCGCAATCGGTATCCACCAATGAGGACACGCCGCTTCCCATCACCCTCACCGGCGGCGACGTGGATGACAACGACCTCGCCTTCCTTGTCATCGACGGGCCGTCCAACGGGACGCTCGGCGGAACCGCGCCGAACCTGACCTACACGCCGCGGCGGGACTACCACGGGCCGGACTCGCTCACCTTCACCGTCAGCGATGGCAAGTCCGCTCCCGTGGCCGCGGTCGTTTCCATCACCGTCAACGAAATCGGCGGGACACCGTTCGCAGAATGGCTCGCCAGCCGGCAACTGGTTGCCGGGCCTGCGGAGGATTCGGACGGCGATTCCATCGGCAACGCCATCGAGTATGTGACCGGCGGCGATCCGCTGGACGCCATGGACGCCGCATTTCTGCCGTCCGCCACGGTCACCTCCGAAAATCCCCCGCAACTCCGCTTCACCTATCGCCGCACGGCGCGCGCTGAAAACGACGCGCGGACGGACATCCAGGTCGAGTGGAGCGCCAGTCCCGCCGGACCGTGGACCGCCGCGGATGGAACCCATGGCGAGACGACCCAAGTGGAGGAAAACGCCGCCGGACCGGAAACCGATCTGGTCCACGTGTTCATTCCCGCGTCAGTTGAGGGCGCGCTTTTCGCCAGGCTCAAGGTCACGATTGCGGAACAACCTTGAGATGCCGGATGGGATCCGGGGTTGCCCGGACCATGCCCGCAGCTCAGAATCCTCCCGCCATGAGAATCATCGCCGGCAAAGCCGGGCGCACCGCCATCAAGGTGCCGCCAGCCGTCACCCGCCCCACCACCGACTTCGTCCGCCAGGCGCTCTTTTCCATCCTCGGCGAGCGCGTCGAAAACGCCCGCGCGCTCGATCTCTTCGCCGGCTCCGGAGCCATCGGCCTGGAAGCCCTCAGCCGCGGCGCCGCCTCCTGCGTCTTCGTGGACGATCATCGCCAGGCCTGCGCCGCCATCGGCGAAAACCTCGCGAAAACCCGGCTCGATGGCGGCCGCGCCGTCAGGGCCGATGCCGCATCCTTTCTCAAGCGCGACACCGCCAGCTACGATCTCATCTTCGCCGATCCTCCGTACTGGAAACACGGCGGCGACAAGGACCACATCGGCGATCTCCTCAAGAGCGGCCTGCTGGAACCCCGGCTCGCGCCCGCTGGCCTGTTCATCGCGGAAATTTCCGCAAACCAGACGCCACCCGCGTCCGAAGGGCTCTCCCTAACAGACCGCCGCGAATACGGCGGCAGCGCCATCCTGCTCTACAGCCGTGATCCCGGTCATCCGTCCGTTGCCTGACGCACAAGACCGGACTGAAGTCCTCGACTGTGTTTGATCTCCCGCCTAGATTGCACCGCGATGCGCTGGTTCACCGCCCTTCTGCTCTACCGGCTTGTGCTGCCGCTGCTGTTTCTCGCGGCGTTTCCCGGATGGATCGTCAAAATGCTGCGGCGCGGCGGCTTCCGCACGCGGCTGGGCGAACGCGCCGCGGTTTATTCCAAACCCGCGGACGATGAACCGGGCCGCGCGGTGCATTTCCATGCCGTGAGCGTGGGCGAAACACTGCTGGCCCTCAAACTCATCCGCGCCTGGCTGGAGCGGGATGGCGGACGCCGCTTCGTGCTCGCCACCGGCACAGCCACCGGCCACGCCGTGGCCACGGCGGCGGAAATCCCCGGGCTGCGCGTCACCTACGCGCCGCTCGATTTCCCATCGATGGTCCGCCGCTATTTGAATCGCTTCGAACCGGCCCGCATCGTCCTGATGGAAGGCGAGGCGTGGCCGCATCTGCTGCTCGCCTGCCGCAGGCGCGCCATCCCCGTCTCGCTGGTCAACGCGCGCGTGTCGCCGCGCTCCGCGAAACGCTACCGCAGGTTCGCCGCATGGCTGCGCCCGCTTTTCCAAATGCTGGACGCCGTGGCCATCCAGGAAGCGGACGACGCGGAAATCTGGCGGATGCTCGGCGTGGACCCGGCGCGCATCCATCACACCGGCAGCCTCAAGTTCGATCCCGCGGGCGGCGCCCATCCTGTTAGGAGGCCGGAGTTCCGGGACATGCTCGATGCCTTCGGAAAGCACCGCCGCGTCATCCTCGCCGCAAGCACCCATGCCGGAGAAGACGCTTGGATCGCCGCGGCCATCCGCAACGCCGCGCCGGACGCGCTGCCGGCCATCGCGCCCCGCCATGCTGAGCGGCGCGCCGAAGCGCGGCGCGAACTCGAACGCGCGGGCTTCAAGGTTGCGATGCGATCGAAGTTTCCACCAATCCCGCCGGACGATGACCGCCGCCATGTTTTCCTCATCGACTCCACCGGCGAGCTGCGGGATTGGACGGCGCATGCGGATGCCGTCATCATCGGCAAGAGCTTCCTCGCCAGCGGCGGGCAGAATCCCTGCGAAGCGATCCTCGCGCGCAAGCCGGTGATTTTCGGCCCGCACATGGAGAACTTCCAGCCGCTGGCGGAGCGTCTTGTCGCGGCGGGCGCATGCCTCCGCGCGCTGGACCAAGACGGGCTTTCGCGGGCCATTCTCAGCGCGCTCGATCCGCAAACCGCGGAGACGATGACGCGCAACGCGGCGCGAATCCTCGCGGCGCACGAAGGCGCCACGCAGCGCATTCTCACGCTGCTTTCAGCGCCTCAAAACGAAGCAAATTGACGCAACGCGGAGTTTGTCATGTGGCGGGCTGAGCAAAAGTGGACGGAATTAATCTGAGCAAAAGTGGAATTCTTCACTGATCGGCCGATTGCTCTGGCATCCCCGCATCCAATGTTGCCGGTTGGGTTCACCGCCGGAACGG
>Ga0114939_10002108_pt1 | contig 15132 bp, 14 predicted proteins | sample AshMeaCrysSpring_FD_87196 | JGI IMG/M metagenome (GOLD analysis project Ga0114939, IMG submission 87196) | Groundwater microbial communities from Big Spring, Nevada to study Microbial Dark Matter (Phase II) - Ash Meadows Crystal Spring | ecosystem: Environmental > Aquatic > Deep subsurface >... | reverse complement strand
TCTCTCCGGTGCGGGAAATGCCGAGGCGTCCGCCCATGCGCTCGACGAGCCGGCGCGATATGGCGAGGCCGAGACCCGTGCCGCCGTGGCGGCGGGCGGCGCTGGGATCGCCCTGCTCGAATTCCTCGAACACCGAGTCGAGCCGGTCGGCGGGGATGCCGGTGCCGGTGTCGGCCACCGCGATGGCGATGCCGTCGGCGCTTGCCCGGGCGCTGACGCGGATGACGCCGGCCGCGGTGAACTTGGCGGCGTTCGACAGCAGGTTGATGACGATCTGGCGCAGCTTCTCGCTATCGGTCCAGAGGCTCGGCAGCTGCACGTCGAAGTCGCGCTGCAGCGCCACGCCGTCGCGGGCCAGCGGCTCGACGGTACGCAGGCACTGATCGAGCAGCTGCGCCGCATCGACCTCGCCCACCTGCACCTCGACCTTGCCGGCCTCGACCTTGGCCAGGTCGAGCACGGCGTTGATCAGCGACAGCAGGTGCTGCGCCGCCGCGAGGATCTTCTCCAGGTTCTCGTGCTGCTTCGCGTCGATGCTGTCCTTCGTCCGCCGCATGACGATGCGGGTGAAGCCGATGATGGCGTTCAGTGGCGTGCGCAGCTCGTGCGACATGCTGGCCAGGAAGCGGCTCTTGTGCCGGCTGGCGATCTCGAGCTGCCTGCCCTTGTCCTCGAGCTCGCGGTACAGGCGGGCGTTGTGGATCGCCAGTGCCGACTGCGTGGCAAAGGTCTGCAGCAGCTCGATCACCCGCGGCGGAAACGCGCCCGCCTGCCTGCGGTTGACGACCAGCCCGCCGAGCACGCGGTGCTCGCGCAGCAGCGGCACCGCCAGCAGCGAGCGATAGCCGTGGCGCAGCAGGATGTCGCGCACCCGGCTGCGGTAGACGCTCTCGTCGCCGATGTCGGCCACCGCGGCCGGCGCCCCGGTGGCCGCCAGGCGGCCGATCACGCCCTCGCCCTTGGCCGTCGGCGCGGCGGCCAGCGCCGCCACCAGGTCGTCAGGCAGCCCGTCGGCGGTGCGCAGGCGGAACTCCTCGCGGTCGGCGTCGTACTCGAAGATCGCCCCACCCTCGACGCCGGCCAGTCCGGTGGCGCGGGAGACGATCGTGCGCAGCACCGTTTCCAGGTCGAGGGTGGAGCCGACCGCCTGGCCGACTTCGCCGAGCACGCGCAGTTCGGCCAGCGACTGCGTCAGCTCCGCGGTGCGCGCGCGCAGCTCGCGCAGCAGGCGCGCGTTCTCGATCGCGATCACCGCCTGGCTGGCGAAGGTCTGCAGCAGCTCGACCTGCTGCGGCGAAAACAGACCGGGTTCCGACTTGCCGATGGCGATGGCGCCGATCGGCTCGCCGTCGCGCAGCAGCGGCACGCCGACGACGCTGCGAAAACCGACCTCGCCGACGTCCCGCGACGCGTAGTCGGGATCGAGCAGCACGTCGTCGATGGCCACCACCTGCCGCATCAGCACCGCCCGGCTCGCCGCGCTGCCGCGATCCGGCGGCCGCGGAAAGATGCGGCGGATCGTTGCCTCGGCGGCGGCATTCGCCACCACGATGGTGCCGATCCGCAGCTGCTCGCCGTCGAAGGTGAACACATTCGCCGAGCCGGCGTTGCACAGCCTCATTGCCGCCCGGGCGATGGTGTCGAACACCGGCTGCACGTCGGCCGGCGACTGGGCGATCACGCGCAGGATGTCGCTGGTCGCGGTCTGCCGGTCGAGCGCCTCGGCGAGGGCGTCGTTGCGCGCCTGCAGTTGCCTAAACAGGCGCGCATTCTCGATCGCGATCACCGCCTGCTCGGCGAAACTCTCGAGCATCGCGAGCTGTCGCTCGGGAAACGCGCCTGGCACCGGCCGGCAGACGACGAGGGCACCGATCGGCGCGCCCTCGCGCAGCAAAGGCAGGCCGAGCACGCTGCGCACGCCGTACCGCGGTCCGGTGGCGAATTCGTAGCTCGGGTCGTCGCGCACATCCTGAATCACCACGGCGCAGCGCGTGGCCACGGCCATGCTGGCAGCCGTGCCCGGCCCGGGAGGTCGCGGGAACGGCCTGCGCGCCGAAGCGGCGCCCTCCGGATCGGAAATGTTGGCCAGCGCGGCGACGTGCAGCAGCTCGCCGTCGAACGTCAGCAGATTCACCACCGAGGCGTGGCACAGCTTGAGCGCGGCCGCCGCGATGGTGTCGAACACCGGCTGCGCGTCGTTCGGCGAGCGCGCGATCAGGCGCAGGATTTCGCTGGTCGCCTGCTGCTGCTCGTGCGCCTGCGCGAGTTCCGCCGACAGCGGCGACGCATCGGGATGCGGTTCCTGCGGCGCAGGCTTGCGGGAAACGGGTCGGCCGCGCGGCTTCGCCGCCGGCGCGGCCGGGCGTCGAGGCGATGCCACGTCGGAGCCTATTGCGCGCCTGCGCTGTTGTGTCGGCATCATCCCGCTCCGCACTCGGCGGCCGACAACATACGCCACGCGCGGCGCGGTGCCAATGGGCGGCCAGCGCGAGACCGCGCAGTAAGATCGTTCGCGTTCAAGGAGACGCCGATGCCGCTGCCCAGCCAAGCCACGATCGTCGACGTCGGCCCGCGCGACGGGCTGCAGAACGAGCAGCAGACGATCCCGGTCGAGGTCAAGGTCGAACTCGTCGACCGCCTGACCGACGCCGGCCTGCGGGCCATCGAGGTCACCAGCTTCGTGTCGCCGAAGTGGGTGCCGCAGATGGCCGATGGAGCCGAGGTCATGGCGCGCATCCGCCGCAGGCCCGGCGTCGTCTATTCGGTGCTGGTGCCGAACATGAAGGGCTTCGAGGCGGCGCTGCCCACGCGGCCGGACGAGATCGTCGTCTTCGGCGCCGCCAGCGAGGCGTTCTCGCAAAAGAACATCAACTGCTCGATCGTCGAGTCGATCGAGCGCTTCCGGCCGGTTGTGGCCGCGGCGCGGGAGCGTGGCATCCGGGTCCGCGGCGCAATTTCCTGCGCGCTCGGCTGCCCGTACCAGGGCGACGTGAAGCCGGAAGCGGTCGGCTACGTGGCGCGGCTGATGAAGGAGATCGGCGTACAGCACTGCGGCGTGGCCGACACCATCGGCGTCGGCACGCCGCGCGTCACCCAGGCGGCGATGGCGGTAGCGCTGAAGCACTACGACATTGGCGACGTCTCCGGCCACTTCCACGACACCTACGGCCAGGCGATCGGCAACATCTACGCCTGCCTCGAGATGGGCATCAATACTTTTGACGCCAGCGTCGCCGGGCTCGGCGGCTGCCCTTACGCCAAGGGCGCGACCGGCAACGTGGCCTCCGAGGACGTGCTTTACCTGCTCGCCGGGCTCGGCATCGACACCGGCATCGACCTGGCCAAGGTAGTCGCTGCCGGCCAGTGGGTCAGCAACCTCCTCGGCCGCAGGGCCTTCGCCCGCGCCGGCAACGCCATCGCCGCCAAGATGGCGGGGTGACCGCGCGTCCAGGGGACGCCGGCTGTTGACTCGGTGCAATGCGCCGGCGGCCCGACGACTCTAAGCTGCCGCTGAACCGGGTCTTCGTTTCGACCCGCAGCGCCTGAGTGGCGCGCCATTACTGCGGAGGACTGGGATGACCAACATTGCTCAACTGCTCGGCAACGATGCCGACCGACTGCTCGGTTTCGCCAACCCCAGGATCGCGAAATCCAGCCTGCACCTGCCGGGCCCGGACTTCATCGATCGTGTGTTCGCGGCCACCGACCGCAAGCCGATGGTCCTGCGCAACCTGCAGGCGCTGCTGAACTCCGGCCGCCTGGCCGGCACCGGCTACGTGTCGATCCTGCCGGTCGACCAGGGCATCGAGCACTCGGCCGGCGCCTCCTTCGCGCCAAACCCGCTGTACTTCGACCCCGAGAACATCGTCAGGCTGGCGATCGAAGGCGGATGCAACGCCGTCGCCTCGACCCTCGGCGTGCTCGGAGCCGTGTCGCGCAAGTACTCGCACAAGATCCCGTTCGTGCTGAAGTTCAACCACAACGAGTTCCTGTCCTATCCGAACACCTACGACCAGTCGATGTTCGCCGCCGTCGAGCAGGCCTTCGAGATGGGCGCGATCGCGGTCGGCGCCACCGTCTACTTCGGCTCGGCCGAGTCGCGGCGGCAGATCTGGGAGGTGTCGCAGGCCTTCCGTCGCGCGCACGAGCTCGGCATGGTCACCATCCTGTGGTGCTACCTGCGCAACAGCGCCTTCAAGCAGGGCGAGGTCGACTACCACGTGTCGGCCGACATGACGAGCCAGGCCAACCACCTCGGCGTCACCATCGAGGCGGACATCATCAAGCAGAAGATGGCCGAGAACAACGGCGGCTTCAACGCCGTAAAGTTCTCCAAGACCAGTTCGAAGGTCTACAGCGACCTGACCTCCGACCATCCGATCGACCTGTGCCGCTACCAGGTCGCCGGCTGTTACATGGGCCGCGCCGGTCTGATCAACTCCGGCGGCGAGTCGAAGGGCGCCGGCGACCTCGCCGCCGCCGTGCGCACGGCGGTGATCAACAAGCGCGCCGGCGGCATGGGGCTGATCTCCGGCCGCAAGGCGTTCCAGAAGCCGATGGCCGAGGGCGTGCAGCTGCTCAACGCGATCCAGGATGTCTATCTGGCGAAGGACGTGACGATCGCCTGATCGCCGGCGCGCGGCCTGCGGCGGGTGCCGAATTCAGCCCGCCGCGCGCCGCGCGTGCACGGCCTTGCGGCCCCAGATGACGACGTACGAAACGCCGGAGGCGAGGACCGTCGTCGCGGTTACGGCGAGCAGCGCCGCTCGCCAGGTGCCGTCGCCCAGGTGACCGGCGGCCAGCGCGAGCACGCTGGCCAGGAACACGAACTCCAGCACCGTGTTCAGCTTGGACAGCCAGCTCGGCGCCATCTCGACGCGGCCGATCAGGAGGTGATAGGCCAGCGCGCCGGCGACGATCACCAGGTCGCGGCCGACCACCAGCAGCGCGAACCACCACGGCAGCCAGCCCCGCGTCGCCAGCAGCAGCGCCGCGGTGAGCATGGTCAGCTTGTCGGCCAGCGGGTCGGCGATCGCGCCGAAGCGCGTGCGCAGGTCGAAGCGCCGCGCGATCCAGCCGTCGGCCAGATCGCTCAGGCCCGAGGCGACGAACAGCGCGAAGGCCAGCGGGTAGTCGCCCCTGTGCAGCAGCCAGGCCAGCAGCGGAATCAGCGCTGCGCGCAGCACCGTGATGGCGTTGGGCAGGTGTCGCATCGGTCGGAAGGCGCGGCGCGTAGCCAGAGCCAAGGCTACCGGAACGCCCGGCCGCGGCGCTTGACCCGGCGCGCGGTCCCTGGCCGCAGTGCGCGGCGATCAGAGCGCGTCGAACGCCGCCGCGATGCGCCGGGCCTGCGCGGCATCGGGCACCGGGCCGCGCAATGCACCCATGTTCTCCGCCGCGTGCGCCGGGTTCGTGGTGGCCGGAATCGCGCAGGTGACCGCCGGGTGCGCGAGGATCCACTTCAAGAACGCCTGAGCCCAGCTGGCGCAGCCGACTTCGCGCGCCGCCTCCGGCAGCGGCCGCTGGCCGACGCGGTTGAACAGCAGCCCGCCGTCGAACGGCCGGTTGATGATCACCGCCACGCCGCGCGAGGCGGCCAGCTCGATCAGCGGCAACGCCGAGCGGTCGGCGAGGTTCAGGGTGATCTGCATGAAGTCGAGCGGCTCGCGCTTCAGCACGCGCTCCATTTCGTCGTGCCTGTTGCCGTGCGAGGTGGTGACGCCGATGTAGCGGAAGCGGCCCTGCGCCTTCCACTCGCGCAGCGTCTTCAGGTGCTCGGGCCAGGCGAGCAGGTTGTGCACCTGCATCAGGTCGAAGCGGCGCGGTTCGCGCCCTGGTACGCGCCCGTCGGCGCCCGGCCCCCACAGCCGCAGCGATTCGGCCATCTGCGTCGGCCCGACGCGGCCGAACGCCGTCCATACCTTGGTCGCCGCGAACAGCCGGCCCCGGTGCTCGACCTGCGGCAGCAGTTCGCCGAGCAGTTTCTCGGCGCGGCCGTACATCGGCGACGAATCGATCATCCCGCCGCCGGCGGCGAAGAACGCCTGCAGCACCTGCAGCCGCCGCTGGCGCGGCACGATTTCGTCACCGACGTCGAAGGTCAGCCAGGTCCCCAGCCCGATCGCGCTGACCGTCTCGCCGCTGGCCGGGATCGGCCGCCGCAGCAGGCCCGGCTGCGCCTGCGCCGGCAGCAGCGGCGCTGCCGCCAGCGAGGACAGGTTCGTCACGAAGGCGCGGCGTTTCATCGAACGGACAGACCGCGAGCTGCCGCGCGAAGTTCACTTCGCCGCACGACGGACGTTCACCAGGCCGATGCCGGCGCCGACCATCAGCGCGGCCAAGGCAAAGGCGGGGCTCATCCGCTCGCCCAGCAGCCCCATGCCGAAGGCGACGCCGAACAGCGGCGCCAGGAACGAGAACACCGCCAGCCGGGCGGCGTAGTAGCGCGTCAGCAGCCAGAACCAAGCGAGGTAGCTGGCGAAGGCGACCACCACGCCCTGGAAGAGCAGGCTGCCGACGGCGAGCGTATCGAGGCGGATGAAGCCCGGCTCGCCGATCGCCCGGGCTGCCAGCGACAGCAGCAGCGCCGAGACGGCCAGCTGGTACAGCAGCGTCTTCTCTGCCGACACCCGGGCCAGTGGCGAGGCGCGCACCAGCACCGTGGTGGCCGCCCACAACGCGGCGGCAAGCACGCCGAAGGCATCGCCGAGCAGCGTCGCGCGGCCCGGCGCGGCGAAGCCATCGGCGAACGCCGTGGCCAGCCCGGCGAAGGCGAGCAGCACGCCGGCCCACTGCAGCGGCGTCAGCCGCTCGCCTGGCACGGCCAGCCCCAGGCCGAGCGCCGTGAGCACGGGCGCCAGGTAGACGAACACCACCATCCGCGATGCCGTGGTGTGCGCCAGCCCGCCGTAGATGAGGCAGAACTCGGCGCCGAACAGCAGCCCGGCGGCCACCCCGGCGGCCAGCGTGCCGTCACGCTCGAACAGCCCGATGCCGCGCAGCCGCGCCCAGCCCAGCAGCAACACCGTGGCCAGCGCGGACCGGATTGCCGCCTGCGTCAGCGGCGACACCGCCGGCAGGGCCAGCTTGATCGCCACCTGCTGCAGGCCCCAGAGCATCGTGCAGGCGACGAGCAGCGCGTAGGCCCGCGCATCGAGCGGCAGCCGGGTCGAGGACATCGCAAGGCGCAGCTTAGCGACGCCCGGTGGGCCGCGCGGTGCGAGAATCCGCCCTCGCCTCGGCACCGCCCGTCACCCCGATGAACCACTCGCCCCTGCAGCCCGCCGCCGGCACGGTGCCGTCGCCGTGCATCTCCGTGTGCCGGATCGACCCGGCCACCGGCTGCTGCGCAGGCTGCCGGCGCACGATCGACGAGATCGCGCGCTGGGCGTCGCTGGACGACGCCGCCAAGCGCGCGATCTGGGCTGAGCTCGAGCGCCGCCGCGCGAGACCGCGATGAACGCGCCGGCTTCCGGCGCGGCGGCGATCGACTGGTACTTCGACTTCGTCTCGCCTTACGCGTATCTCGCCTTCGAGGCGCTGCCGGCGGCGCTGGCCAGCATCGAACCGGCGCCGTCGCTCCGCTACCGGCCGGTGCTGTTCGCCGGCCTGCTGAACCACTGGGGGCACAAGGGCCCGGCCGAGGTGCCGCCCAAGCGCCGCTTCACCTACGAGCACGTGGCGTGGCTGGCCGACCGCCACGGCATCGCGATGCGGGCGCCGCGCCGGCACCCGTTCAACCCGCTGCCGCTGCTGCGCGCGGCGATCGCCTGCGGCGGCGCGCGGCCGGCGATCGAGCGGCTGTTCCGCTTCGTCTGGCGCGACGGCGCGCTGCCCGACGAGCCAGCCTTCGCGTCGCTGCTGGCCAGCCTCGGCATCGCGCCCGCCGCGCTCGAATCGGCGGAGGTCAAGAAGGCGCTGCGCGCCAACGGCGAGGCGGCGATCGCCGCCGGCGTCTTCGGCGTGCCGACCGCCGTCGCGCGCCGCGCGGATGAAACACGGCTGATCTGGGGTTTCGATGCGCTGCCGATGCTGGCCGACTGGCTGCGCGGCGCGCCGGTGTTCGCCGGCGAAGCGATGACGCGCGCGGCCGACCTGCCCGACGGCGAGCACCGGCGGGGCCCGCCCCGGTGAGCCCGGCGCCCTCGAATCCGCCGCCGGCGAGGCCGCGCGCGATCGTCAGCGAGCGCTTCTCCGGCACCGCGCACCTGGACGCGGCGACGATCCGCGCCTTTGCCGGCTCGGTCGGCGACTTCAATCCCTTGCATCACGACGAGGCGCTCGCCGCGCGCTCGCGCTTCGGCGGCCTGATCGCCAGCGGAACGCACAGCGCCTCGCTGCTGATGGCGCTGACCGCCACGCATTTCTCGCGCCACGCGCAGCCGCTCGGCCTCGAGTTCAGGCTGCACTTCCACCGCGCGGTGAGCGCCGGCGACACGCTGGCCCTGGCGTGGACCGTGACCCGCGTGCAGTGGAAGGCCTCGCTCGGCGGCGACCTGGTCTGGCTCGACGGCGAGGCGCGCAACCAGCGCGGCGAGCTGATGCTGGCGGCGACCTCGACGCTGCTGGTGATGGACCGCGCGCCGTGACGCGCGTGCGCGGGCCGGTGGCGCTGCCGGCGCCGATGCGGGTGTTCGAGCGCGGCTGGCTGAGCTCGAACAGCGTGCTCTTCGACGAAGGCGACGCGCTCGGCATCGTCGACACCGGCTATGTCTCGCACGCGCCGCTGCTGGTGCAGCTCGTCGAGCAGGCCTGCCGCGGCCGGCCGCTGGCGCGCATCGTCAACACCCACCTGCACTCTGACCACGTCGGCGGCAACGCCGCGCTGCGCGCGCGCTTCGGCCCGACGGTCACGATCCCGCCGGGCCTGGCCGGCGCCGTTCGCCGCTGGGACGAGGCGCGGCTGGGCTTCGCGGCAACCGGGCAGCGCTGCCCGCGCTTCGACTACGACACCCTGATCGATCCCGGGCAGCCGCTGCGTCTCGGCGGCATGGACTGGCAGGTGCTCGACGGCGGCGGGCACGACCGCGCGATGGTGCTGCTGTTCTGTCCCGACGAGCGCATCCTGCTGTCGGCCGACGCGCTGTGGGAAAACGGCTTCGGCATCCTGTTCCCGGAACTGGAGGGCGAGTCGGGCTTCGCCGAGCAGCAGGCCGTGCTCGAGCACATCGAGCATCTGGCGCCGCGCGTGGTGGTGCCGGGCCACGGCGCGCCGTTTGCCGAGGTCGGCGCGGCGCTCGAGCGGGCGCTGCGCCGCCTGGAGTCGTTTCGCAGCGACCCCGAGCGCAACGCCCGCCACGCCTCGCGCGTGCTGATCAAGTTCTGGCTGCTCGACGTGCGCAGCACGTCGCTGCCGGCGCTGCACGAGCACTTCGCGCGCTCCGAATACCTGCCGCTCATCCATCGGCGGTACTTTGCCGGCCACGATTTCGCGCAGATGATCGACGCCTACGTCGGCGAGCTGGTGCGCGTGGGCGCCGCCGAGTTCGCCGGCGGGCTGCTGCACAATCGCGACTGATGCGACGCCTCGCGCTTTCCGCCTCGCTGCTGGCCGCCGTGCTGCTGGCCATGGCCTGCGCCACGCCACCGGCCACCCCGCCGCCGCCCGAGCGGCCGGGCGAGCCGCCGCGCCCGCAGGCCCCGGCGCTGGGGCTGTTCAGCCAGATCAAGGTGCCGGGCGGCCACGATCCCGTGGCGCAGTTTGCGGCCCGGGGCGTGCAGATCTTCCGCTGCGAACGCGAGGGCACGGCGTACGAGTGGCGCTTCCGGCAGCCCGAGGCGGAGCTCTTCGACGCGCAGGGGCAGCCGGTCGCGCGGCACGGCGCCAATTTCTCGTTCGAGCATCGCGACGGCAGCCGGCTGATCGGCAGCGTGGTCGCGCACGACAAGGCGCCGGCGGCCGACACGCTGCCGTGGCTGCTGTTCTCGGCCAAGAGCTACGGCAAGGGCGAATTCGGCGGCATCAGCTACGTGCAGCGGGTCAACACCCGTGGCGGCATGCCGCCGCGCGGCTGCGCCGCGGCCCAGGCGAACAAGCTGCTGCGGGTGGACTTCGGCGCCGACTTCGTCTTCTACCGGCCACGCGGATGAACAGGGACGGCCTGGGCACGAGGGCGCGCCGCCTGGCCGCGGCAGCGTCGCTGTGCGCCGCGGTCGGCAGCGCGCAGGGCTATGTCGGGCGGCCGGTGTACAGCGAACCAGGCACCGGGATCGCGCTGCCGCCCGGCTGCTCGTTCGAGCCCAACTGGCGCTCGCGGCTGGCCAACTCCGACCTCGAGGTGTGGGTGGTCGAATGCGCGCTGGTCCCGCACGTGTGGCTGGTCCGGCGCGGCGTGATCGAGTACGACCGCAGCAACCGCGCCCGGCTGCGCTTCCAGATCCTCGACGAACGCAAATATGCCGGCGAGACCGCCGGCGAGACGGTCAGCGTGCAGTGCACCGGGCGCGGCGGCGCCGAGGCCGGGTTCGTCGTCATCGGCGCCACCTGGCGTCCGCACCAGGGCGCGCTGCGCCTGGCCGGCGGCAAGGGCGCGCTGCGCGTCGATCGCCGCGCCGGCAAGCTGGCCGAGGCGCCGGTCGATCAGGTCGACTGCACCCGCTTCCTCGACCGCGAGGAAACGATGCGCCAGTTGCAGCAACGCGACCGCAAGAAGCCCTGAATTCCCGCGCTGCCCGTCGGCCGCCGAGTCTCCACGGGGGCCCCGGGCGCGCCTCATCGGCCCGGCCAATGGCGGCTCACCGGTCGGTTAAAATTCCCGGTTGTTGTTTGGACGCGGGAGCCGGAGGTTGTCAGCATGGATATGACCCCCACGACGGTCGGCGCCTACCTCAGGGATCTGCCGCCAGACCGCAGGGTCGCGATGGCGCGGGTTTGCAGCATGATCCGTCGCTCCGCTCGCGGGGTGCGCGAAAGCATGCGCTACGGCCTGGCGTTCTACGAACTGGACGGGCCACTGTTCGCGCTGGAGTCGGGTCGGCGGCACATGTCGCTGTTCGTTGCCGAGCAGGAAGTCGTCGTCAGGCACAAGGACGCGCTGCCGGGCATCAATCCGCAGCGCAGCTTCATCCGCTTTTCCGACCTGACCCGGCTGCCGCTCGACGTGGTGGAGAAGATCGTCCGCGATTCCGTGGCCGCGCGTCGCTCGCGCGTTTCAGCCGGCACCGCGCCCACGCAGGCCGAGGCGCTGAAGCTCTGGGCCATCAATGAAGAAAAGGCGGCCCCGCCGCCCGGCTACCAGGTGATCTCGACCAAGCCGCCGCCGGGTGCTGAAGGCGAGGCCGAGGCGGCAGGCAAGCCGGTCGAGGCGACAGCGGCGAAGAAGCCGGCGGTCGCCAAGCCGGCGGCCAAGGTCGCCGTCGCCAAGCCGGCCGCCAAGGGGCTGGCCCGGCCGGCGGCCAAGGCCGTGGCAAAGCCCAAGCCCGCCGCAGCCAAGAAGGGCGCGCCGAAGGCGACCGCCAGGAAACCGGCCAGGAAAGTTCCCGCCAAATCGGCCAAGCCGGCGCGCAAGCGCTGATTCCGCCGGCGAGGGTCGTGCAGCAGCGCGGTGGCCAGCGCTGCGCGGGTGCCGGCGTCAGCCGTAGCTGCGCGCGTCGTCGATCACCTTGCCGTCGTTGGGCAGGCTGCCGGGATCGAGCAGCTCCACCGCCCCGCCGAGCTTGGTCACGGCACGCAGGGTCTCGCCCACCGCCTGCGCCAGCGCCGCATCGCGCGACCGTGACTCCGCCTTCAGCGTCATCGCGTCCGTCTCGCCGCTGCGCGTGACCACGAGCCGCAGCCGGCCGAGTTCGGCATGGCGGCGGCCCACTTCCGCCACCTGCTCCGGCCGCACGAACATGCCCTTGACCTTGGTGGTCTGGTCGGCGCGGCCCATCCAGCCGCGGATGCGGGTGTTGGTCCGGCCGCAGGGCGAGGCGCCGGGCATCACGGCCGAGAGATCGCCGAGCGCCAGCCGGATCCACGGGTGATGATGGTCGAACGAGGTCACCACGACTTCGCCGACCTCGCCAGCGGCCACCGGTTCGCCCGTGCCCGGCCGCACGATTTCCAGCAGCACGTCCTCGCTGACCACCAGGCCCTCGCGCGCCGGCGTCTCGTAGGCGACGCAGCCGAGGTCGGCCGTGGCGTAGATCTGGAACGCACCGATGCCACGGTCGCGGATCTCCGCCTGCAGCGACGGCGGGAACGCCGCGCCCGAGACGACCGCCTTGCGGATCGACTCCACCGGCCGCCCGGCCCTGTCGCCGGCATCGAGCAGGATCTTCAGGAAATCCGGCGTGCCGCAGTAGGCGACCGGGCGCAGGTGTTCGATGAGATCGAGCTGCTGCTCGGTGTTGCCCGGGCCGGCCGGGATCACCGCGCAGCCGACGGCGCGCGCGCCGGCGTCCAGGATGAAGCCTCCCGGCGTCAGGTGGTACGAAAAAGTGTTCAGCACGACGTCGCCGAGGCGGAACCCGGCGGCGAACAGGCCACGCGCCGACCGCCAGGCATCGTCGTGCCGCCCTTCGGGCTCGTAGATCGGCCCCGGCGAGGTGAACAGCCGGGCGAAGGCGTGCGAAGGATCCGGCAACAGGCCGCCGAACGGCGGCCGCGCCTTTTGTTGCGCCGGCAACTCGCCTTTGCGCATCACCGGCAGCCGGGCCAGCGCCTCGGGCGAGTTGATCGCCGCCGGGTCGACATTGCCCAGATGCTCGCGCCAGCCCGGCGCGCGCACCGCGGCGGCGATCAGGCCGGGCAGCCGCTCGAACAGGTCGCGGCCGCGCTCGGCCGGGTTGCGCGTTTCGCGCGCGTCGAAGTGTTCGCTCATCGCTCGGTCTCCGCGGCGTGGTTACTTCGACGCCGCCTCCATCTCTTCCCGCCGCCTGTCCGCCTGCGCGCCCGCCGCGTCGAGCTTCTTCATCACCGGGTCGATCGTCGTCTGCTTGGTCGGCAGCGGCGTCTTGTCGCGCTGCGGGCTGCAGGCGGCGAGCGCGGCGAGCAAGAGCAGCACGGTCGTCTTGGTCATCTTGAGGCGTCCTTGACCAGCGGCATCAGCCTGCGGGGGGTGTCGCGAACTCGCGCGATGCATGAACAGCACGCCGGGCGGACATCAACCCGGCGCGCCAGAAGGCCGCCAGGCCAGGCGCGCGAGGGTAGACAGCACAGACGGGTACGGCAGGCGAGCGCAACAACGCATGGCGGCTTTTTGACGCGCCGGCCGCTCAGGCGAGCCAGCGCTTGCGGCGGCGGTAGAACTTGGCATCGCGGAAGCTCTTGCGCCCCTCGCGCGAGATGCCGAGGTAGAACTCCTTGACGTCCTCGTTCTCGGCGAGATCTCTCGCCGCGCCGTCCATCACCACGCGGCCGCTTTCGAGGATGTAGCCGTAGTGGGCGTACTTCAGCGCGATGTTGGTGTTCTGCTCGGCGAGCAGGAACGCGACCTTCTCCTTGTCGTTGAGGCTGCGGACGATGCCGAAGATCTCGTCGACCACCTGCGGTGCCAGGCCCATCGACGGCTCGTCGAGCAGGATCATGTTCGGCCGCGCCATCAGCGCCCGGCCGATCGCCGTCATCTGCTGCTCGCCGCCGGAGGTATAGCCCGACTGCGAGGCGCGGCGCTGCTTCAGGCGCGGGAAGTAGGCGTAGACCTTCTGCAGGTTCGCGTCGACTTCGCCGCGCGAGGCGCCGCTCGAGTAAGCGCCGGTCAGCAGGTTTTCCTCGACCGTCAGGTGGGCGAAGCAGCGCCGCCCCTCCATCACCTGCACCACGCCGCGCTTGACGAGGTCGTAGGCAGTGAGCTTCTCGATGCGGTCGCCCTTGTACTCGATGTAGCCCTTGGTCACCTCGCCGCGCTCGCCGTGCAGCAGGTTCGACACCGCGCGCAGCGTGGTGGTCTTGCCGGCGCCGTTGGCGCCGAGCAGGGCGACGATGCCGCCCTCGGGAACGGTCAGCGACACGCCCTTGAGCACCAGGATCACGTGGTTGTAGATGACCTCGATGCCGTTGACGGTCAGCAGTGACGACACGGTAGTCCTCGTTCGGAGCTTGGCTTCGGTGAGGCTCCGCGCGGGGCCTCACCGAAGCCGCCCGCGCGGCCGCGCGGGCGGAGTGAAGGCAACGGCGATCAGCCGCCGGCCAGTTCCTTGGCGCAGTCGCGACGCGGCAGCTTTTTCTCCGCCAGGTAGGCGTCGGCCGAGCGCTTGATCATCGGCCGGATGATCTGCTGGTCGGCTTCATACCAGTCGGAGGAGAAGCTCCATTTCGCGCCGTCCCAGGTGTGGATGCGGCCGGAGTGCGCGCCGCCGTGCTCCTTGCAGCTGGTCGAGATCGGCCGCAGCATGCCCGAGAAGCCGAGCGTGTCGAGCTTCTTCTGGTCGAGCGCCAGGTTTTCCAGGCCCCAGCGGATCTCCTCGCCCTTCAGCGCCTTCTTGCCGAAGCGCTCCTGCGCCCGCCTGACGCCCTCCGCGCCCAGCATCGCGCTGACCAGGCCGCGGTTGTACAGCACCGTGCCGACCTCGTCCTTCGGGCCCGTGCCCTGGCCCTTGTCGTGCAGGAACTTGATGACGTCCTCGTGCACCTTGAAGCGACCGGCGCCGTGCTGCAGCGTCACGCCGCTGTAGCCCTTGGCATCGGCGCCCACCGGCAGCACATCGGGCTCGGCCGAAGCCCACCACACGCCGAACATCTTGTCGCGCGGGTAGCCGGTGGCCACCGCTTCCTTCAGCGCGGTGGAGTTCATCACGCCCCAGCCCCACAGGAACACGTAGTCGGGGCGCTGCTGGCGGATCTGCAGCCAGGTCGCCTTCTGCTCGACGCCCGGGTGGGTGACGGGCAGCAGCAGCAGGTCGTAGCCGTGCATCTTGGCGCGCTCCTGCAGCAGCGCGATCGGCTCCTTGCCATAGGGCGAGTCGTGATAGACGAGCGCGATCTTCTTGCCCTTGAGCTTGTCCAGCCCGCCGTTGAGCTTGCCGATGTGCTGCACCAGGATGTCGGCGGCATCCCAGTAGCTGCCCAGCAGCGGGAAGTTGTACGGGAACGCCTCGCCGTCGACCGAGTCGGCACGGCCGTAGCCGGCGGTGATCAGCGGGATCTTGTCGGTCGCCGTCTTGTCCGTCGTCGCATAGGTGATGCCGGTCGACAAGGGCTGGAACAGCGAT
>Ga0114939_10002107_pt1 | contig 15132 bp, 17 predicted proteins | sample AshMeaCrysSpring_FD_87196 | JGI IMG/M metagenome (GOLD analysis project Ga0114939, IMG submission 87196) | Groundwater microbial communities from Big Spring, Nevada to study Microbial Dark Matter (Phase II) - Ash Meadows Crystal Spring | ecosystem: Environmental > Aquatic > Deep subsurface >... | reverse complement strand
GGCCGTGCGGTTGAGGATGCCGCTGATCTCCATCGTATGGCGGCCGCCTTCGGTCAGCCTGGCCAGCGGCGGGCCGAAGAACACCGGAGTCTTGCCGACGCGGCGCGTCACCGCGTCCGGCGTCAGCGCGGGCTCGACCCAGGTCGGGTCGCCGCGCTCGGGCAGGGGTGCTTCGTCGTCGGCCATGTCGCTGCGCCTCAATGCGTGATCGGATGCAGCTTCTCGTGCGACGCATCGGCCATGCCGCGCGGCAGCTGCGGCGGCGGTTCGGGCTGCAGCGGCTTGAAGCCGCGGCTGGTCTCGCCGTGCTGCACGTTGTACGGGTTGTGGCATTCGGTGCAGGTGAACCAGCGCTTCTTGCCGGTGCTGGTGAAGTCGCCGATGCGCTTGCCGTGGATGCCGTCGCGCCAGTCGCGCAGCTTGTCGCCGTGGCACTTGCCGCACAGCTGCTGCGGCTGGTCCATGCTGATCGGGTTGCCGAAATGGTCGCTGAACTTGTTGCGCTGCGTGTTGTGGTGGCAGTCCAGGCACCAGATCGCGCCGCGGCCGTGCTGGAAGTCCTTCAGCTCCGGCACCAGCGCCTCCATCGTCGGGATCGGCACCGGCTTGTTGCTCGTCGGGAAGCCCTTCGGATAGGTGCCGTTGTGGCAGGCGGTGCCGCAGGCGGCCAATTGGCTCAGCTTCTCGGTGCGCGGCTTGACCACGGCCTAGTCCTCGGGAAGGTCCATGTTGGGCATCTTGCCCATCGGCACGGTGCCGTCGTAGGGGTCGCCGTACCACAGCGCCGCGCCGGTGGTGGGCGAGCACTTGACGTTCGGCAGCCCCGGCGACAGCTCGCGCTGCGTCACCTCGGTGGCGCCCTGGCGGCTTTCGAAGCAGACCACTTCCTTGGCTTCGGCCGGCGCCGCAGCCGCGGCTTCGGCGGCCTTGTCCTGCGCCACCACCGACAGCCACACGGCGCCACTCAAGCCCAGCACCGCGGCGGGAATCAGCAAGCGTTTCATGGTCTCACTCCGCGCCCACGGCCGCGGGCTGGCCGCCGAAGCGCACCTCGCCCAGCAGGATGCCGATGGCGCCCTTGAGCAGGATCGTCAGGATGAAGAAGCCGAAGGCCCAGATGCCCAGCACCATCATCCATTCGAAGATCGTCGGGTGGTATTCGGTGACCTCGCCGATCGGCGACGGGATGAAGCCAGGCACGATCAGGCCCATGCCCTTCTCGATCCAGATGCCGGCGAAGGCCATCGCGCACACCCACGGCAGCTTGTTCATGTCGTTGCGCACCGCGGGGATCAGCAGCAGCACGAAGGACAGCACCATCAGCACCACCGCGCTCCAGAACCAGGGCACCAGCGCGGTCAGGCCGTGCAGGCCGAACATCAGGTAGTACAGGCCGTTGGCATGCTCGGTGCGCGCGTAGAGCTCGACGACGATCTCCGACAGCGTCAGGAACAGCGCAATGCCCAGACACCAGGTGACGATGGTGGCCAGCAGCTGGATGGCGCTGTCGTCGACCCAGAACTTGGTGTTCTTGCGCACCACCAGGAAGGCGATGATGATCAGCGCCGGCCCGGCCGCGAAGGCGGTGGCGATGAAGCGGATCGGCATCATGCTGTGGAACCACATCGGGCGCGACGGGTTGGTGGCCAGCAGGAAGGCCGTGACGGTGTGGATCGACAGCGCCCAGACGATCGAGACGTACACCAGCGCCATGAACAGACCCTTGCGCACCGGCTTGCCGCTGTACTTGGCATACAGGTACCAGAAGCCGACCACCGCGTTCAGCAGCAGGTAGCCGTTGAGCACCAGCACGTCCCAGCCCAGCATCGAGCTGAAGCTGTAGATGCCCCAGGGCGGGACCATGTGCCACAGCCGGTCGGGCCGGCCCATGTGCGCGAAGACGAAGACCATCACCATGATCACGGCACTGATGGCCAGCATCTCGCCCAGCACGGTGACCTTGTGCATGCCCTCGTGGTGGTACACGTAGGCCGGGAAGACGATGGTCACCGCCCCGGCCGCCACGCCCACCAGGAACACCAGGTTGGCCAGGTACAGGCCGTCGTGGATCTGGCTGGTCATGCCGGTGACGATCAGACCTTCGGTGTTCTGCAGATAGAACACGAAGAGCATGCCCAGGATCAGCAGCGACAGCGCGCCCATCCAGGCGTAGAAGCGCGGCCCGCCCTTGAGCACGTAGCGGGCGTAGTCGGAGACGAAGCGCAGCAGCATCGCGTCCCCCCTTCAGTCGTAGAAGTAGAAGAACTTCGGGAAGGTGTTCAGCTCCACCTTCAGCCGGAACACGTTCTTGCGCGCCAGCACCTTGCTGACCTCGCTCTCCGGGTCGAGCAGGTTGCCGAACTTGCGCGCGCCCACCGGGCAGACCTCGACGCAGGCCGGATAGCGGCCGTGGCGCGTGCGCTGCAGGCACCAGTGGCACTTCTCGACCACGCCGCGCATGCGCGGCCGGTTGCCCAGGTAGTGCGTCACCGGGTTCATGTCCTTCTTCGGCAGCACCGGTGTCGTCAGGTTGAAGCGCCGCGCCCAGTAAGGGCAGGCGTTCATGCACATCTTGCAGCCGATGCACCAGTTGTAGTCGATGACCACCGGGCCGTCGGCCTCTCGATAGGTGGTGCGCACCGGGCAGACCTTGACGCAGGGCGGCTTCTCGCACTGCATGCAGGCGATCGGCATGTAGGTGGCGTCCTTCTCGGGCACCGTCTCGGGGTTGTACTGGTACTGCCCTTCCAGCTGCACGCCGGCCGGCGTGTAGGCATTGCCGCCCACCTGGATGCCCAGGCCCTCGGGGTAGCCCTGGTCCATGCGCTCTTTGGTGAACTCGCCGCGCTCCATGCGCAGCACCTGGATCCACTCGATGCGCTCGCCGGGCCGCTCGCCGCGCGACTGGTTGTTCTCGGCCACGCAGGCATGCACGCAGCGGCGGCAGCCGATGCACTTGCGGATGTTCAGCGCGTAGCCCATCAGCACGCCGGGCTGCGGGCCGGCGATGTCCACCGACACCTTCTTGTCGTACTCGGCCGAATAGCGCTTTTCCAGCCGCAGGCGGGCCTCCTGGCGCTCCTGCTCGGTCATCAGCCGGTAGTTCTTCTGGAAGGTTTCGGCCCATTCCACCGCCGCCTTGGCGTCGTTGGAGGCCGTCATCAGCATCGCTGTGCCCATCAGCGAGGACACGCTCAGCATGCCGCCGGTGCGCAGGAAGCCGCGGCGCGTGGGGCGCGGCACGGCATTGGCCGGGTTGGCCGAGGCCGGCGGCGCGGGCGTCGTGCCAGAGGTGGCTGCGGACTGGCTCAAGATGTTCCTCCGGTGCCCGGGGCGTGCCACGGGGATGCGCCTTCGGGCGGGATTTTTCGGGCGTCATGCTGCGTCGCAGCGACGCGACCGGCCTTGCGGCAGGTCAAGATCGACCGGATTGGCGCGCCGCGGTCTGATCCAGCGCAAACCAGGGCCGGCTCCTACAATGCGCCGCGCCTTCGCCCCTGCCCCCCCCGGTCCGCCCCGCTTGCTGCATCTCGACAGTGCCGAAAACCGCCGCATCGGCATCGGCCTGGTCACGCTGACGACGCTGTGCTTCGCCGTGCTGGACACCAGCGCCAAGTGGCTGGTGCAGACGTTGCCGGTGATGCAGGTGGTGTGGCTGCGCTTCGTCTTCCACGTCTTCATCGCCTCGGCGCTGCTGGCGCCGCGCTACGGCCGCGAACTGCTGCGCGTGCGCGACTGGAAGCTGCAGGCGCTGCGCGCGGCGATGATGGCGGCGATGACGGGGCTGAACTTCTGGGCCCTGCAGTACCTGCAGCTGGCCGAGACCGGGGCCATCCAGTTCTCGGTGCCGCTGCTCATCGCGCTGTTCAGCGCCGCCTTGCTGGGCGAGAAGCTGGACGCGCGGCGCTGGGCGGCCATCGTCGCCGGCTTCGCCGGCGTGCTGCTGGTCATCCGGCCGGGCAGCCAGGCCTTCCACCCGGCGATCCTGCTGTCGGTGCTGAACGCACTGCTCTATGCCGCCTTCAACATGCTCACGCGGCGCCTGGTGGCCACCGAATCGGCCGCCTCGCTGCAGCTGATGTCGGCTGCCGGCGCGGCGCTGCTGCTGGCGCCCTGGGCGCTGGCGGTGTGGCAGATGCCGGCCAGCGTCGGCCAGTGGGGGCTGCTGGGGCTGTGCGGGCTGTGCGGCGGGCTCGGCCACTTCATGGTGGCGCAGGCGCACCGCTATGCCTCGGCGGCCACGCTCGGGCCTTTCCTGTACCAGCAGATCCTCTACATGACGCTGCTCGGCTGGTGGGTCTTCGGCCAGGTGCCGGGGCCGCTGGTGGTGGCTGGCGCGGCGGTCGTGGTGCTGAGCGGGCTGTACCTGCTGTGGCTGGAGATGAGGCGGCGCTGAGCGCCGCCGCGCTGCCTTAGCATGGTCTGCCCGCCCGACGCCCGAGGCCCCGCCATGTCCGACAAGGTGCCACGCGACCCCGCCGACGACTACACCCGCGAGATGGCGCAGAAGCGCCGCGACTTCGTGCGCGAGCACACCGGGGTGGCGCTGGCGCATGTCGGCCGCTACACCTTCGACCCGGCGCTGCTGCCCGGCAACATCGAGAACTTCATCGGCGCGGCCCAGGTGCCGATCGGCCTGGCCGGGCCGCTGCACATCCGCGGCGAACACGCGCAGGGCGAGTTCTACGTGCCGATGGCCACCACCGAGGGCACGCTGGTGGCCAGCTACAACCGCGGCATGCGGCTGCTCAACGAGTGCGGCGGCGTGCGCACCACGATCGTCGAGCAGTACATGCAGCGTTCGCCGGCCTTCCTCTTCGACGACGCGCTGGCGGCGCGCGAGTTCGGGCAGTGGGTGCAGCAGAACCTGGACCAGATCCGCGCCGCCGCCGAGGCCACCACGCACGTCGGCCACCTCGTCCACATCTACCAGTACGCGATCGGGCCGCTGCGCCACCTGCGCTTCAACTACACCACCGGCGACGCCGCCGGCCAGAACATGACGGGCAAGGCCACGCTGGCCGCCTGCGAGTGGATCGCGGCGCACTACCCGGGGCCCACGAAGTTCCTGCTGTCGGGCAACATGGACACCGACAAGAAGCACTCGCAGCTGAACATGCTGGTCACGCGCGGCAGGCGCGTGGTGGCCGAAGCGGTGATCCGCCGGGAGCCGCTGAAGCGCATCATGGGCGTGGACACGGCCGAGCTGTTCGCGATGCGCCAGGTGTCGAACACCGGCGCCTTCCTGGCCGGCTCGTCGAACAACGGCTCGCACGCCGCCAACGGCCTGACGGCGCTGTTCATCGCCTGCGGCCAGGACGTGGCCAACGTCGCCGAGTCGCATGCCGGCGTGGTCTACAGCCAGCTGCTGCCCGACGGCGACTACTACTGGTCGATCACGCTGCCGTCGCTGATCGTCGGCACCTACGGCGGCGGCACGGCGCTGGCCACGCAGCGCGAGTGCCTGGAGATGCTGGGCTGCCACGGCGCCGGCAAGGCCGACAAGTTCGCCGAGATCTGCGCCGGCGTGGTGCTGGCCGGCGAGACCTCGCTGTCGGCCGCGGTGATCCACGGCGACTGGGTCGCCAGCCACGACCAGCTGGGGCGCAACCGCAAGTGACGGCGCCGGCCACGCGCCGGGCGTCCACCCGCCGACTTCAGCCGAAGGCGTGCAGGCCCTTCAGCCCCAGGATCAGCAGCAGGTAGCGCGCGGCCTTGCCGGGCACGATCCAGGGCAGGCTGTGCCAGAAGGGCATCTTCGGCCAGCACCAGCGCGTCGCCCGCCAGCGGCACGACCGACAGCACCCGCAGCGGCGGCCCGAAGCGGCGCAGCCGCGCGACGCGCGAATGCGCTGCGTCGACCTGCACGTGCCTGAAGCGCCGCTCCCAGCCGTTGCGGGCGGCCTGGCCATGCCGAAATTCGGCGCGCAGCCGATGCCGCTGCCCGGCAGGGCCACGCCGAGGGCATGCCGGGCCCGCGCCGGGAAGGCGACGATCTCGGCCGTCGGCACCCTCTCGGCGGAGGCCGGCAGCCGGTGGCCGTCGGCAGGCACCGCGTGCTTGCGCAGCGCCCGGCAGGCCATCGGGCCGAAGTCCTGGTTTGGCACGAGATGGCTGTCCATCGCGTCGAAGTGGATCCAGTCGGCGCCGGCGTCGATGACCGCGCGCCTCTCCTCGCCGAGCCGCGCGAAATCGGCGGAAAGCAGGCTCGGGGCGATGCGGTCGCCGGGCATGCGGGATCCCCAGGTGGCTGCCTACAATGCCTCGCATGAAGGGCCCGCGATTCACCTGCAGCGTCAAGACCGAGTTCCTGCCCGAGCAGTCGCAGCTGCCGGACGGCCCTTTCGCCTTCGCCTACACGGTGACGGTCCAGAACAGCGGCAACGTGGCCGCGCAGCTGGTGGCGCGGCAGTGGATCATCACCGACGCCACCGGCCATGTGGAAGAGGTGCGGGGCCTGGCGGTGGTCGGGCACCAGCCGCTGCTGAAGCCGGGCGAGTCCTTCGAATACACCAGCTGGACGCGGCTGGCCACGCCGCACGGCACGATGCAGGGCAACTTCTTCTGCATGACCGAGGACGCGCACGCCTTCGACGCGCCCATCGAGCCCTTCACGCTGGCCCGGCCCAGCGCGCTGCATTGAAGCCGCGGAGCGACCGCTCCGCCGCCGCAGCGCACCGCCCCGGGTGCGCGGGCCTTGCGCCACGGCTCGGGCGATGAGCGCGCCGGGCCGCTCCCAAGCGCTCGTCCTGGAGCGCGCGGCGCCAAGGGCAGACCAATGAGCTGGCTGCCCCGCGGCGACCAGGGCCGCTGGGACCTGAGCGCGCTGCTCAACGCTGCCGACGGCCTGTCCGGCCGCGCGCAACGCCATCTGTGGCTGGCGCGGCTGATGGAGTGGCTGCGCCACACCCCGCGCGGCAAGGCCGCGCCCGGCGAGGCCGGCGGCCAGGGCGCCACGCCGCAGCCCGTGCTGCGCCTGCGCCACCTGCTCAACGTGCTGGAGAAGAACCCCGAATACGGCGCGCGCGTGGAGCGGCTGTTCGCCGACCTCTGGGGCGACGTGCGCAGCGTCGGGCTGTTCTCCGACTTCGGCTTCGGCCCGCGCATGGCGCTGTACAGCGAGATCTGGGAGCGGCTGCGCCTGCGCCTGCTGCCGGCCACGCCGGACACGCGCGAGCTGGCCGAGCTGTTCCCGCTGCTGTTCGTGCCGCAGGACGCGCAGTGGATCGGCGCCATCGACGAGGCCACGCTGAAGCGGCTGGGCACGCCGGCCTGGCGCGGCATCCGCCGCGGCCCGGATCGCTGGCGCGACGAGATGATGGATGCGGTGACCTATCTGGTCAGCGCGGTGCGGGCGGCGGGCTTCTCGGCGCCGCTGCGCAAGCGCATGAGCGAGGATGCGCTGGCCAACCAGCCCTTCCGCCAGCTGGCGGCGAGCACCGAGCGGCTGAACGAGGCCCTGCAGCCGGGCGACCCGACCCTGCCGCCCGTGCGCCAGGCCGCCGGCTACCTGCGCGCCCTGCTCGACGAATGCCGCGTCGCGGTGGACAGCATCGGGCAGCACCTGGAGGAGTTCGGCATCTCGGTGGACATCGTCTACGAGGCGGACCAGCTGCGCGATCGCCTGCGGCGCATCGAACTGCTGCTGGACTGCGTGCTGGCGACCGACCCGACGCCCGAACTGCAGCGCCTGACCCTGGCCCTGGTGCAGACGCTCGAGCGGCGCCGCGGCGTGCGCCCGCTGCTGGCGCGGCACTACGCGCAGTTGTCGCGCAAGGTCGCCGAGCGCAGCGCCGAGACCGGCGAGCACTACATAGCGCGCACCCGCGGCGATTACCACGACATGCTGCGCCGCGCGGCCACCGGCGGCGCCGTGCTGTCGGTGACCACGCTGCTGAAGTTCGGCATCGTGGCGCTCGGCCTGACCGCCTTCTGGAGCGGCTTCTGGATCGGCGCGAACTACGCCTTCGCCTTCGTCGTCATCATGCTGCTGCACGGCACCGTGGCCACCAAGCAGCCGGCGATGACCGCGCCGGCCATGGCGCAGCGCCTGGGCGACCTGAGGAGCGATGCCTCGGTCGAGGCCTTCGTCGACGACATGGTGCACCTGCTGCGCTCGCAGGCCGCCGGCATCTTCGGCAACCTGGCACTGTGCGCGCCGCTGGTGCTGGTGGCGCAATGGCTGGGCTGGTGGCTGCTCGGCCGGCCGCTGGTCGGCGCGCACGAGGCCGGGTACGTGCTGCAGACGCTGACGCTGCTCGGCCCCACCGCGTTCTACGCGGCCTTCACCGGGGTGATGCTCTTTGCCAGCTCGCTGATCGCCGGCTGGGCCGAGAACTGGTTCGTCTTCCACCGGCTGGACAGCGCCATCGCCTGGAACCCGACCATCGTCGCCCGGCTGGGCGCGACGCGCGCGCTGCGCTGGTCGAACTGGTGGCGCTACAACATCAGCGGCGTCGCCGCCAACGTGTCGCTGGGCATGATGCTCGGCATCGTGCCGGTAGTCATGTCCTTCCTCGGGCTGCCGATGGAGGTGCGGCACGTCACCCTGTCCACCGGCCAGCTGGCCGCGGCCGCGGCCGCGCTGGGCTGGGAGGTGCTGCACGCGGCACCCTTCTGGTGGTGCGTGGCCGGCATCGCCGCCACCGGGCTGCTCAACATCGGCGTCAGCTTCTGGCTGGCCTTCAAGCTGGCCGCGCGCGCGCGCGGCGTGCGCGAGGTCGACCAGCAGCGCATCCGCGCCGCGCTGTCGCGTCGGCTGCGCCACCGCCTGCCCACCTTCCTGTGGCCGACGGCGAAGGAATGACGCGGCCCTCATGCACATGGGGCCGTGCCGCCTCGATCGGCCCGCGGCGGGAGCGTGCCGGGCGCGGCGCCGCGAGCGTTCAGGACGGCGGCGCGTCGTCGTCGCGCGTGCCGGTGCGCTCGCCCTTGCGGCGCCCCGAGAACATCACCCACCAGACGATGAAGACCAGCAGCCCCAGCGCGGCCAGGGCCTCCAGCAGCAGCCATCCCATCGGCACTCCCCGGCCCGTGTCGGCGCACCGCGCCGTGCTTGCGGCGACGGTGATTCTAGGGATCGTGTCCGGCTGCGGCAGCCCGCCGCCAACGCCCCCGCCGGCAGCGGCGACACCGGGCACGGCAGCGCCGGCACTGCCGCCCGGGGCGGGCAGCCGCTGGGTGGCGGTGAGCCTGGAGCAGCTGCCCGGCTGGTCGGCCGACCGCAGCCTCGAGGCCTGGCCCGCGCTGCTGAAGAGCTGCGAGCGGCCGGCGCCTGCCTGGACCGCCGTCTGCGCCGAGGCGCGTCGCGCGGTGCCGGCGGACGACGCCGCGGCGCGGCAGTGGCTGGCGCAGCGCCTGCAGCCCTATCGCGTCGAAGCCGCCGACGGCAATGCCGAGGGCCTGCTCACCGGCTACTTCGAGCCTCTGGTCGACGCCAGCCGCGTGCGCCGCGGCGCCTACCAGGTGGCGCTGTACCAGCCGCCGTCCGACCTGGCGACGCGCAAGCCCTACTGGACGCGCCAGCAGCTCGACACCCTGCCCGCGGCGCAGGCTTCGCTGCGCGGGCGCGAGCTGGCCTGGGTGGCCGACCCGCTGGATGCGCTGCTGCTGCAGATCCAGGGCTCGGGGCGGCTGCGCCTCCAGGAGCCCGACGGCCGCGTGCAGACCATCCGCGTGGCCTTCGCCGGCCACAACGACCAGCCCTACGGCTCGGTGGGCCGCTGGCTCATCAGCCAGGGCGAGCTGAAGGCCGACGCCGCCAGCTGGCCGGCGATCAAGGACTGGGCGCGACGCCATCCCCGGCGCGTGCAGGAGATGCTGTGGCAGAACCCGCGCGTCGTCTTCTTCCGCGAGGAGCCGCTGCCCGACCCCGGCGTCGGCCCGCGCGGCGCGCAGGGCGTGCCGCTGACGCCGGGGCGCTCGATCGCCGTGGACCCGCGCAGCATTCCCTACGGCACGCCGGTGTGGCTGGACAGCACCGAGCCGCTGTCGCGCACCGCGCTGCAGCGGCTGGTGATGGCGCAGGACACCGGCAGCGCCATCACCGGCGCGGTGCGCGCCGACTACTTCTGGGGCTGGGCCGAGGGCGCCGAGGCGCAGGCGGGGCGCATGAAGCAGCCGCTGCGCCTGTGGGTGCTGTGGCCGCGCAGCGCCACCGCCGCGACGCGCTGACGCAGCCTCGGCCTGCGCCGCTACGGCAGGCTGACGCGCACCTGCAGGCTGCGCTGCCCCGACGCGGTGGCGGCGCCGAAGCCGCTGGCGACCGCGGCCTGGCGCCGCTGCAGCCGCGCCACCTCGACCCATTCGCCCAGCGGCGCCTGCACGGTGGTCAGCGTGTTCAGCTGCGGCGGCGGCAGCGGCACGGCGTTCGGCGTCGCGCGGCCGGTGCTCTGCGCGGCGATCTCCAGCGTCACTGGCGCGCTGCCGCCGGGCCAGCGCGGCCACACGTCCATGCCGTTAACCAGCTCGACCCACGGGCTGCGCACCGCGGCGGCCGGCCCCCAGGGGGTCCAGGCGACCTCGGTGTCGTCCAGCCGCTGGCCCTGCGACAGGCGCAGCGTCGCGCGCGCGCCGTTGAGAACCAGCACGCGCTGCTGCTGGTCCTGCATCTGGTTCTGGGTGCGGCCCTGCACCACCACCGCGGCGCCGCCGTCCACCCGGCCGCGGCTGCCGATGGTGACGGCCGCGCCGGCGGCGGCGCCGCGCTGCACCGCGGCCTCGTCGTCGACGATGCGCATCTCGACGACGAGGTTGCGCACCGGCAGCGGGGCGGCGGCGGCCGGGCCGGCGATGCACAGCACCTGGCCCGCCAGGCACAGCGCACGACGGGCCGAAGCAAGGGTCCGCTTCATGCGCCGATGCTGGCACGGCACGCAGGCCGGCTGCGCTGCGCCGCGGCCCGGCTGCGGCACAAATGCACCCGCCGGCCGGCTTTCAGGGGCGCCGGTCGGGCTCGCGCGCGCGGCCGGTGCGCATCGCGGCGACCAGGCCGTCGAGCTGCTGCGCGATGACCTCCAGCACGTCGTCCAGCGACACCAGGCCGACCAGCACGCCGCGCGCATCCGCCACGGGCAGTCGGCGCACGCCCTTGCTCCGCATCAGCCCGAGCAGGTCCGTCAGCGAATCGCCCTCGCGGGCGAGCACCAGGTCGGTGCTCATCGCGTCCTCGACGCGCAGCGTCGCCGGGTCCAGCCCCTTGGCGACGATGGCGGTGACGATGTCGCGGTCGGTGATCATGCCGGCCACCACGCGGCCGGGCGCCATGTCGTCCACCACCACCACCGTGCCCACGTGCTGCTCGCGCATCAGCCGGGCCGCGCCGTCGACCGCCAGGCTGCGGTGCGCGAAGACGACTTCGCGCGTGCAGATGTCCCCGGCCTGGAGCCTGTGGATGCCCATCAGCCTTCCCCTCCTTCAGGGCCTGCGGCCGCGCCGCCGGCCTGCTGGGCGTGGCGCTTGACTTCGCCGCGCCGCTGCCGCACCGCTTCCTCCAGCTGTCGCGCCATGGCGTCGAAGGCGTCGCGGATGGCCACGTACACGTCCTCGTGCTGCACGCCGCTGACCACCAGCTCCCGCCCCGGGATGGTGAGCGCGATGCCGACGCCGAAGGGCCGCCCCTGCTGGCTGTGCCGCTGCAGCAACTCCACGCCGACGCGGCAGGACACGATCTCGTCGCTGAAGCGTTCCAGATGCTGCAGCCTGCGCCGCACCGCATCCTCGACCGCCGCCGAGCTGTCCGTGCCGTGGAAATGGATCTGTAGCGCCTGTCGCATCACGTTCCTCGCGCATGGTCTGCAGAGCCCGAGTCTGCGGCGCGAGGCGGGCCGCCTGACTGAGCACGATCAACAACGGCGCCAGCGGCGGTCCGGCCTCGGACGGGTCCTATGGATCGAATGAATGCTATCAATTCGAAATGAACGATAGGCTGGATCGAATTATCGCCCGTCGGCCATGAGCTTCGCCCGGGCCGGAGTTCTGGACGGCCAGGTCGGCAGTCTTCGGCGTGATGCATCCGGGCAGGGCCTTCGGCGTGGGCTATGTGCGGCGCGGCAGCGTCGCCGTGGCCGGGGCCGTCACGCTGGTCGAGCCGCTGTGCAACACGGTGGCGCACCACTTCTTCGACCGCTGGTGGGAGCGCCGCCGCGCGCCGCGGGCGACTCTGGCAGGCGCCGGCTGATCAGCGCGACGGCGCGGTCAGCGCATCCAGCCGGCGCAGCCACCGCAGCGCCTGCGCCGACGATGCGCCGCACATCTCGGGCGTGGGCTGCAGCGACAGGCACACCGCCGGGCGCCCGGGCCGGCCGAAGAGGCGACAGCGGCGCTGCGCATCCAGCTGCACGCAGGGCACGCCGGCGGGCTTGCCCTGCGGCATGCCCGGGATGGGCGAGCTGATCGACGGCGCGATGCAGCAGGCCGCGCAGCCTGCCCTGCAGTTCACGCGCCGCCCCCTGCCCTGACCGCTACCATCGCCGCTCCCGTTCCACTTCCGCCCGCCACCATGGCCGCCGAGCAGGGTTACCGTGTTCCGCATCTGCTGCTGCCGCGCCCCGGCATCGACCTGGCGCGCTGGGCGGTGATCGCCTGCGACCAGTACACCGCGCAGCCCGAATACTGGCACGAGGTGGAGCGTCTCGTCGGCGAAGCGCCGTCGACGCTGCGCCTGATCTTCCCCGAGGCGCAGCTGGGCCGGCCCGACGCGCCGGCGCGCATCGCCGCCATCCAGCAGGCGATGCGCGACTACCTGGCGCAGGGGCTGCTGCAGCCCCACGCCGGCGCGGTGTACGTGGAGCGCCGCATCGGCGCGCGCCTGCGCCGCGGGCTGATGCTGGAGCTGGACCTGGAGCACTACGACTTCCGCCCCGAGTCCACCAGCCTGATCCGCCCCACCGAGGGCACGATCGTCGAGCGGCTGGCGCCGCGCATCGAGGTGCGGCGCGCGGCCGAGCTGGAACTGCCGCACATCCTGGTGCTGATCGACGACCCGGCGGGCACGGTGATCGAGCCCATCGGCGCCGCGCGCGAAGCGCTGCCGCCGCTGTACGAGACCGCGCTCATGCTCGGCGGCGGGCACCTGGCCGGGCGCGCCGTCGACGCCGCGCGTGCCGCACAGGCGCTGCGCGCGCTGGCCGCGCTGGCCGACCCGCAGGCCTTCGCCGCACGCTACCAGGTGCCGGCGGGCACGCCGCCGATGCTCTTCGCCGTCGGCGACGGCAACCACTCGCTGGCCACCGCCAAGGCCATCTGGGAGGCGCACAAGGCCCAGGTCGGTCCGCAGCACCCGAGCCGCTGGGCGCTGGTGGAGGTGGAGAACCTGCACGATCCGGCGCTGGTATTCGCGCCCATCCACCGGTTGCTGATCGGCGTCGGCGCCGACCTGCGCGGCGCGCTGGCCCAGGCCTTCGGTGCCGGCCTGCGGCTGACCGAGCTGCCCTCGGCGCAGGCGCTGCGCGACGCGGTACAGGCGGTGGCCGCGCCCGGCCAGGCGGTGGGGCTGATCGAGCCGGGCGGGCGCTTTGCGCTGGCCGAGCTGCCGCAGCCGCCGGCGGCGCTGGCGGTGGCCAGCTTCCAGCCGGTGCTGGACCGTTTCGTCGCACAGGGCGGCGCCGCAGACATCGACTACGTGCACGGCGACGACGCGCTGGCGCAGCTGGCGCTGCGCCCCGGCCACGCCGGCCTGCACTTCCCGGCGGTGCCCAAGGGCGAGCTGCTGAAGCGCGTGGTGCACGGCGGCCCGCTGCCGCGCAAGACCTTCTCCATGGGCGAGGCCGACGAGAAGCGCTTCTACGTCGAGGCGCGGCGCATCCGCTGAGAAGCCGCGGCGCCGGCAGGGCGCACCGCGCGCCGCCACAATTCGGGCTCTCTGCTCACCCTGCAGGCGCTTGCCGCGGCGCCGCCGCGCCCATGAGCTTCCTGTGTCCCCAGAACCTGTGGTGGATGCTGGCGCTGCCGCTGCTGCCGGCGCTGTACCTGTGGCTGCTGCGGCGGCGGGGCAAGCCGGTGCTGCGCCTCAGCGACGTGGGCATCGCGCGGCGCGCCGCCGGCCGCACCTGGCGGCGCCATGTGCCGCCGCTGCTCGTGCTGCTGGCGCTGGCGCTGCTGCTGCTGGCCCTGGCGCGCCCGAGCGCGCGGCTGACGCTGCCCTGGGCCCGCACGACGATCCTGCTGGCGATCGACGTGTCGCTGAGCATGCGCGTGGCCGACGTCGAGCCCACGCGCATGGCGGCCGCGCAGCAGGCGGCGCGGGCCTTCCTGCAGGATCTGCCGCGGCACGTCGACGTCGGCCTGGTGACCTTTGCCGGCAGCGCCCAGGTGGCGCAGGCGACCACCTTCGACCGCCCGGCGCTGGTCGAGGCGATCGAACGCATCCAGATGCAGCGCGGCACGGCGATCGGCAGCGCCATCGTGCTGTGCCTGGCGGAGCTGTTCCCCGACCACGGCATCGACCTGGCGGCAATGAGCCTCGGCCCGCAGCGCCAGGGGCGCAGCCTGGACGAGAAGCACAGGCCGCCGCCGAAGCAGATCGAGCCGGTGGCGCCAGGGTCCTACGACGCGGCCGCGATCATCCTGCTCAGCGACGGCCGCCGCACCACCGGGGTGGACACGCTGCAGGCGGCGCAGATGGCCGCCGACCGCGGCGTGCGCATCCACGTGGTCGGGCTGGGCACGCCGGACGGCCATGCCGCGGCGGGCGAGGGCATGGCCTTCTACCTGCAGCTGGACGAGCCGACGCTGCGCGAGGTGGCGCGCATGACCGGCGGCGAGTACCACCGGGCCGCCAGCGCCGAGGCCCTGCGCGGCGTCTACCAGACGCTGGGCTCGCGCCTGCAGACGCTGGCGCGTGACACCGAAATCAGCGCGCTGCTGGCGTTGCTGGCGGCCGTGCTGCTGGTGGCGGGGACGTCGCTGTCGTTGCTGTGGTTCGGGCGCGTGGCCTGAGCGCCGGCGGCGCCGCCACGCGTGGCCGGCGCTCCGGCCTGCGTCCCCCAGCCGACCGCGCTCGCCGCGGTACGGCAGGTCGGGTGCTGCGGGCCGGAGGCTGCCGCGGCCTGGCACTGGAGTCTGCCCAGCGCGGACCGGGTGAACGTGCTCCGCCACGACCTGCCGCCGACGAACCGCCGGGCCGCCGCCCTG
>Ga0114939_10002106_pt1 | contig 15143 bp, 6 predicted proteins | sample AshMeaCrysSpring_FD_87196 | JGI IMG/M metagenome (GOLD analysis project Ga0114939, IMG submission 87196) | Groundwater microbial communities from Big Spring, Nevada to study Microbial Dark Matter (Phase II) - Ash Meadows Crystal Spring | ecosystem: Environmental > Aquatic > Deep subsurface >... | reverse complement strand
TCTAACTGGCATCAGGCGCTCGAAACCTGGCTACCGGAACCAAGCCGCCCGCTGCGTCTGCCGGAACCCACTCCGCTGCCATATGATCGCGGCCCCTGGAGCGATCGGACTCGCCAGGGGAGGCTGAGTGTTTTTGCCAGCCTCATCGGCGGGCAGCATCCCCTGGTGCCGGCCGCCGGGCTACCCCCGCTCGTCATCACCTCTGCCCGCGCCTTTTTGCAAAAGACCATCCCCAAGCGCACGTTCATCAGCGGCACACGCGTCATTCACCCGGGACAGATTCTGGACCTCGAAAAAAGCCTGGCCGGGTGGGAAGCGATCGGCTATGACGGCGTCAGTGTGGTGGAGATGCCCGGCCAATTCAGCCGCCGCGGCGGCATCATCGATATTTTTCCGGTCGCGTCTGAATGGCCGGTGCGCATTGAACTGTTTGGCGATGAAATCGAAACGATGCGCTATTTTGACCCGACGACCCAGCGGTCACTCAGTGTAGGCGGCCGGGAGGCGGCGAGCAGCGTGGTCATCACGCCGGCTCGCGAGGCACTGCCCACAGCGGCGACGGCTCTGGCCGATGTCTGGCAAGATGAATCGTTTCCCGACGAGGATAGCTTGCCATCCTGGAGGGATGATTTGGCGGCACTGAAGTCGGGCACCGGATTTCCCAATCTGGAGTACTATTTACCCCTGATTTACCCCCGCCCGGCGACGCTGCTGGATTATCTCCCTCCCCGGGGATTGCTCGTCATCGACGATTGGAATGAGCTGGCGACGGCCGTTCGCGAGCTTCACAGCCACGCCGCTCAAATCGCCGCCGAGCAACCCAATTTACCGCCCGGCTATCCGAACCCGCTTTACACCTGGGAAGAGATCGCCTCGGAACTGGCCTGGTGGCAACCAACCGTCCTGGGCGAGGGCCGGCCACCGGAGCGTGGTACTGAACCGCTGGATGATCAGGCCGCGACCTATTTCGAGTTGAGTGAAGCCTTTGATCCCGGCCCGCGCTATGGTGGCCAGGTCCGCCCGCTCCTCAATCACCTCAAACAGGCACAGCGCGAGGGCGAGCGCGTCGTGGTTTATAGCCGGCAGGCGGCCCGGCTGGCTGATCTTTGGGACAGCGATGGCGGGACCCTCGTTCGCGGACCGGAAACATTGTTGGGCGAGAAGGTTGCGACGGAAATGCCACTAATAGAGGGCAACGGGACCGTCCGAAAAAGCCCCGCGCCACTGGAAGTACTGCCGGAGGTACCGCCGCCCGGAAGCGTTACCTTTGTCCAGGGGAGCCTGGCCGAAGGCTTCAGCCTGGTCCGGCGCGAGGATCATCGCGTGCTGCTCCATCTGTTGACCGACGCGGAGATATTCGGCTGGAGCCGGCCCGCGCCACGCCGCCTGCGACGCGCTCGCCCCGCCGCGCCGGAAACTTATTTCGCCGACATTAAACAGGGCGATTATGTCGTCCACCTGGATTACGGCATCGGTCGCTTTGAGGGTTTGGTGGTACGCAATCTGGGCGGGATGGAGCGGGAGTACTTACTGATTCAATACGCCAACGGCGACACGCTCTACGTACCTGTTCACCACGCCGATCGCTTGGGCAAGTGGTTTGGGGCAGACGACACCGAACCGGCGTTGAACCGGCTGGGCGAAAAGACCTGGAGCCAGTCAAAGGCGGCTGCCCAACGCGCCGCCGGCGAGCTGGCCCAGGAACTGCTCGATCTTTACGCCGCTCGCGAAACGATCCACGGCCACGCTTTTCCCCCGGACACGGAATGGCAACACGAGGTGGAAGCCGGCTTTCCCTACCGCGAGACGGAAGACCAGCTCCATGTCATCAGCGAGGTGAAAGAAGATATGGAGCGCCCCCATCCGATGGACCGCCTGATCTGCGGCGATGTCGGCTATGGCAAAACCGAGGTAGCCTTGCGCGGTGCCTTCAAAGCCGTGATGGACGGCAAGCAGGTGGCCATACTCGTGCCAACCACCATCCTGGCCCAACAACATTTTGGAACCTTTCGCGAGCGCCTGGCGTCCTTCCCGGTCCGGGTGGAGATGCTGTCCCGTTTCCGCACCCCGGCCCAACAACGGCAGATCGTCCAAAAGTTGCGCCAGGTGCAGATCGATATCGTCATCGGCACCCACCGCTTGCTGTCCGATGATGTCGCCTTCAAGGACCTGGGCCTGGTCATCATCGACGAAGAACAGCGATTCGGCGTGGCGGCCAAGGAGCGTTTGAAGCAGTGGCGGACAGAGGTCGATGTGTTGACGCTGACGGCAACACCGATCCCTCGTACCCTCCACATGGCCTTAACCGGTGTGCGGGATATCAGCGTCATCGACACTGCCCCGGCCGAACGCCTGCCGGTGGAAACTTATGTCGGCGAAGCGGATGATTCGCGCATCCGGACGGCTATCCTGCGCGAGCTGGATCGCGGTGGGCAGGTGTTCTTCGTCCACAACCGGGTGCAGAGCATCCATATCGTCAAGCGCCGGTTGGAAGCTTTGGTGCCGGAGGCGCGGATCGTTGTGGCCCACGGCCAAATGAGCGAGCGACAATTGGAAAAGATCATGATCGACTTCGCCGAAGGCAAGATCGACATTTTGCTCAGCACAACCATCATTGAGAGTGGGCTGGATTTCCCCAATGCCAACACCCTGATCGTCGACCGGGCCGAACAGTTCGGCCTGTCCCAGTTGTACCAATTGCGCGGTCGCGTCGGCCGGGCTACACGACGCGCCTATGCCTACTTCTTCCACGTTCCCTGGCGTAGCCTGACTCCTGACGCACAAGCGCGGCTGGAAACGATCGCCGAGCATACCCAACTCGGCTCCGGCTACCAGATCGCCGTGCGCGATATGGAGATTCGTGGCGCAGGCGATTTCCTGGGCGCGGAACAAAGCGGCCATATCGCCGCGGTCGGCTTTGACATGTATACGCGCCTGCTGACGAAGGCCGTTAAGCGGCGCAAGGCGGAGCTGCGGGGCGAGACGCTGCCGGCGGAAGTACCCGACAACGTCCTGATCGATCTGCCGCTGGCCACCTATATCCCCACCGACTATGTCCCCGATGCCCAGCTACGCCTCCGGCTGTATCGACGCATGGCGACGCTGGACACCCTGGCCGAGATCGATGAAATGGCCGCTGAACTCGCCGACCGCTTCGGGCCAATCCCTGACCCGTTGCATAATTTGCTCTACCAACTGCGCGTCAAGGCCCTGGCCCAAATGGCGGCCGGTACGGCGGGCGTGCAGGGGATCGTGACGGAGAGCGGCCAGATCCGGATTCGCATGACCGAGTTGGAAGGTCTGGACCGTTATCACCTGCAGCGCTATCTGGGCGAGGCAACCCGCGTCAGCAAGAGCGCCGTCTGGTTGAAACAGGTTCGGGGCACGCATGAGTGGCAGATCGAATTGGTTCAGGTGCTGGAAAAGTTAAGGCTCTTCCAACGCAAAGCCATCCCGACAGGCGAAGCCGTCGCGCCGGCTGGTTGATCGGCCGGTATACGAGATAATATTCGGGCACTATCGAAAGATTCCCAGAGGGAGCTGGGCCGATGGATATAAAACTCTTTGACGATCCACTGGAATCGCCCCGACCTCGCGAGGATGTTCGCATCCGGCAGATCGGCCTATTTCTATACCCGGATCTGCGCCGGATGCAGTTCGGCGTCGAACTGACACCCTTTGTCGAGCGGCCGTCGCTGGAAGTGACCATCATGAACGGCAACAGCGCGCCGGCCGGTTCGCTGCACGTCATCGAGACGCTCACGCCTAATTTCAACCTGACCATGCATTTCCGCGACCCGGAAATGACCAATCCTTATGAATTGACAGCCGTGGTGTACTATTCGTGGCCCGATCGGGACAAGATCGAGGTCGATCGCCAGACCATCCAATTCGAGGTCATCCAGCCCGGAGAGCAGTTGTTTCGATTTGATGCGTAGGGGGTTTCCGGGCAGATCGGCTACCCACCGGCTTCGGGCGATTACCCCCCTTCGGCCACCATCTGCTCCTGATCCGCCAGACGCTTCAGCTTGGCCTTCGTTTCGCGCCAGGCAATTTTCGAAAGACCCAGCTTTTGCCGGATATCGTCCTGCTCCACATTATTGCGCCAATCGCGCAGCGCGGACGCCCAGCGCAAATTCTCAAACGAGAGCGGTCGTTCTTCACCCAAACCGGCTTTCTCGGCGATGTCGTGGAGAATGTATTCCAGATTGCGAGGGGTGCAGGTGAAAAGCGTATCGGTCGGCTGGTATTGTTGCAGGTACTCATCCAGCACCTCCAGCCAGGCCGGCGCCAGAGGCAGCTTGCGTTCTTTATATCGCAACTGGGGGTTGGCATACCGCACATAGAGAACAGGATGGTCTGGATCGCCGGCATCGATGTGGTTGGGGACGATATTCATCGCTTCGCCCTTCTTGATGCCCGTCTGGAGAAGCAAGCTCAGCAATAAAACCGGCCGGGCATCGGCCTTATCGCCCAGCTCGCCCCGGCGTATGGCCTCGGCAGCGGCCTCCGCCTTTCCCAGATCATCTTCGGTTGGGATTTTTGGCAAGGGGCTACTGACGCTTTGCTGGATCACGGCCACCGATGGGTCCTGGGGCAGGACACCTGATTCGTGCAGCCAGCCAAAGAAGACTTTCAAGGTCGTCACCCGCCGGGCGTAGGACTTGTCGCTGCAAACCACACCGCGTTCATGCCGCAGCCAATAAAGAAAATCATTGAGGTTCTTGGTCCCGATCTCGCCGATCGGGGTGCCAATGCCGAGGTATCTGCTTAACAGGCGGATATCGCTGGCGAAGGCTTTGACTGTATTGAGTGAAAAGCCCTCATCCTGCATATATTTTTCGAAAACGCCCAGGGCGGCTTGTAGCGACGCATCAGCCGTAAGTGGCGGCGTTCGCCGCTCGTCCAGGCTCTCGATCTCCTGCTCCCCGAATAGTTCGCGTTGTTTCGTGTTGTCCATCACCTACTCCCATGAACATCATCTACCGATAATAGTCAGTTCCGCCCGGAATGAACCGGTATTAAGGCCGTTTCCGGCGAATACCATTATGCGAAATGATAGAACATGTGGGCGATGTTGTCAAGGTGTGGCGCGAATCAGTAATCGATAGGGTGTCGTGTTATCGAAGACGCCGTCATTGATGAGCCAGACGAAGAATCGGCCAGGCGTGCGCCGGCCCAGAGCCACATCTTTATCAGGTTGGTTGTTGCCATTGTTCCCGATCAATTGCAGGTTAGAACACCCCTGCCCGGATGCGACGACGATTTGCCCGATTGCCGGATTGAAATCACGTAGTTCGACCGTCACATCAGCTTCTTGAACGAGATCAAAGTAAAACCAGTCATCCCGGTCATTGGCGAAGAAGGACTCCGGTCGATTGGGGAAGATCTCCAAAGCGGTCGCGCAATTGTTATTCGGCTCCTCGCTGCGCCGGTTGACGACTGGCAGAAAGAAAAACACCGGCGGAGCATCTTGAAAGGCGACGGTGGTGGTCCGCGTTTCACTGTCGTTCAGCCCGTCATTCACCGTGAACTCGACGATCCGGTTTTCTCGATTGGGCTGGGGCAAGGTGTTGTTATAGGTCACGGTGCGCAGGACTTTCTGGTAGTTGGCGATGCTATCAACGCCCGTCAGACTCAACACGCCGGTCTCGACATCGTAAGTGCGCTTGATGGTGGGGTTTCCTTCGAGTCTGGCGTTCAGGATTTCCGCCTGCTGGTTGCGCAGGTTGGTTATGCGGATCGTCGCCGACCGGATGGTGGTGTTATCGCCATCCGTTAGCAAGAGATTGGGGCTGACGATCAAAACCGGGCCGCGATTGATGAAGAACACGGTTGAAAAATTACCCGTTCCCCCCGTCCCGCTCAGATCGAGGTCCGGCGGGTTGTTGGCCGGCTCAATTTGAACCACGACCACGCCGGTCAGACTGCTGCCGATGTTATCGGACACAGTGACATTAAAGATTCGCAGAATGTCGACTGTCGGATCACTCGACGTATTCGAATAGAGAATCGTGCGCATAACGGCTTGATAATCTGATGGAGAGGCCGCGCCGACGAGGTCGAGGACGCCATCGACATAGGTCGCCGTGATGGCGGTTTCACCCGTATCGACTTCGAGGATCTCGCCGTTCTCGTCGAGCGGATTGGTCAGCACCACCCTGGCCGATGCCAGCAACGGGCTATCGCTATCCGTGACGGTGAAGGCATCCCCCAGCAACAGGAGGGGAGGGCCGCCTTCGACAAATGTGAGCGGTGAGATGGGTAGACCACCCAAGACCGGGACATCATTGGCCGGATCGACGGTGATCGAAGCGGTGGCCGTGTTCTCGCTAAAAGCAGTCTCGCCGCCATTGACCGAGGTATCGACCTCGCGCTGGCCAGCCGTCCCGGAAGTCCGATCCCAGGCCCGGAAGGTGATGGAACCGGCCAGACCAAAAAAGTCGGGAGCCGGTACGAACCTGATCCAGTCAATATCCCGTAACAAGACAGCCTGTGTATCGGAAATGACGCCAAACGGCTGCCAGTCGAACTCGCCGGCGACTGGCGGATTCAGACTATATTGCCAAACTCCGTTGCTATCCTCCACGCCGGTAACCGCAATGCCGACCAGGGCGTCGGGATCGGGGTCGGTGATCGGATCTTCCTCGCCGCTGATCAATATTTCCTCGACCGTGTTGCCCGGCGGATCGAGGCTATCCTCCGGTATGTTGGCCAGTTTTAATGGTTGCGTCGGCTGGAGAATGGGCGCGCTGTTGGCAGTGATAATGCTGATAACGCCCGGATCGCCTTGAGCCTCAGCGGGTTCGACCATCCGGCTGATCGCGGCCAACCCGATTAAGGGGATGGCGATCGAAATCAAGAGTAAATAGCTGGTTCTAAATCTTCTCATCTCTATTCTATTTTCGCTTCCGATACGTTACTCGAACTTTTCCTGTCGGTCTGGACGATCCTGTCAACCAAGGATACCCGTAAACTGCTTCAATCGGATCTAAGGTCCCGGCAGAGGCGGCGGCGTCCGCGTCGGTTCGGGCTTCGGCTTGGGCGGTTCTTGTGTCGGTTGCGGTTCGTTATTTCCGCCCGTGGCGACTGTTGGCGACGGCTCGGCCGGAATCAGTGTGGCCGTCGGCGTTGGCGTCGCGGTAAACACCGGCGTTGGCGGAATCGTAGCGACCGTGGGGACAGAAACCTGGGCTATTTCATCGATGTGCTCGATAACCGCGTCTGCGATCCATCCCTCACGACCACTCTCCGTTTGGATCAGATACCACGGGTTCGAGGCATCGCCATTCCAGGCGATGATTCTCAACCGTTCGCCCGTAACGACGGTTCCAATCGTCGGATAGACGACGCCCGGCCCCCGACGGACATTCACGGCATTCAACGAGATGCGCGCGAAAAATTCGGGAGTTGGGGTCGGCGTATCGGTAGGCGGGGAAGTCGGCGTTGGCGAGGCCGTTGGGGATGGGGTCGCAGTTGGGGATGGGAAGTTAACTGCCAGACTCGGCGCATCCGTCGGCATGACCGTCGTCGCGTCCAAGACGATCACATTATCACCCTGATCGGAGGTCACAGTTTGAACCGGCTCCAAAGTGCTGGCCGTCTCGGTGGGCGCAATCACCTGAGCCAACGAGGTGGGAACGACACCTGGAGATTGGGTCGGGCCAATGGCCGCGACCGGCCAGACACCGGTTTGGCGGACGGCGAAAAAGCCGGCCAAGAAAATCAAACCGACGATCGCGATAGGCAACAACAAGGGCCACAGCCCTCGCCGGGTCTCCTCAACGGGTGCAGTCATCGCCGCCAACCGGCTTTCCTCGGCAACCAGGGCACTCTCCAAGGCGGCTATGAAGGCCGTCATTGGTCGATAGCGCTGGTTTTGGTCGCTACGCAGGGAACGGTCGACTAAATAATCCAGCTCGGCGGATAAACCGGGGCGCCCGCGCGCCAGGGCAGTAGGCCGGCCGAAAAAATTCTGGCCAATGGTGTCCATAAGCGACACCGGGCGCGAAGGTAGTTGCCCGCACAGGAGCCGGAAGAGCAAAGCCCCCAGCGAGTAGACATGGCTGCTGGTGGTGATCTCTTTTCCGGCGCGCTGCTCGGGGGAAAGGTAAGCCGCAGAAACCGGAATATCTTGGTGACGTTGTGTCGCTCGATTGGCGGGTGGCATGAAAAGATCGAGCAAAATAACCGTGTCTTCGGTAGGCAAGGCGACATTCTTGAGGCGGATATGTTCCGGCTGCAAGTCGTAGTGCCACAAGTGGAGTCGCTCGGCCAGATCGAGCGCATCGGCCAGCTGGCGGACCAATTTGATCGCGTAGATGCTGTTTACCGGTGTCTCGCGTTGGGCAAGTTGCTCCAATCGTTGAGCCAGGGAGAAGCCTTCAAAATATGCCTGGGTAACGTAAGGCAAGCCTTCGGTGGTCGTCCCGACCTGATAAACCCGGGCGATGTTCGGGTGCCGGACTTGAGCGATAGCCTTCGCCCGGTTTAGGAATTGGCTGGCGATACCGGCATCTTGTTTGGCTTCCGGCCGGAGGATATGGAGCGAGACGTATTGATCGTTATCAACGTCATAGGCCAGATACACATCGGTGAAAAGTGATTCACCAAGGTGTTGTTCAACCTTGTATTGGTCTATCAGCGTCTCCAACAAACTGGCTGCAACCATCGGTGGGATGTGGGACTCTTATTAACCTCGTGTCTGAATGTTGATAATGCACTTGCGGCGGGTGATGACAGTCACCTCGATTGTTTGAGAATTAGTTTAAGCCGTCAATATAAAGGCTAACCTTAAGGCGTTAATTCACCCTCACGAGCAAACCATAGGTATCTCTGTTGTTTGGCGAACCGTCATTGATCAATTGGATGATGTAGGTCCCGCTCTCTTGCTGGCCCAAGTCCAACGTCTTGTTTAGAGACGTATTTGTATTGCGGACCAATGTCCCGCAATTGTTGGTCCAGACGATTAATTGCCCTTCCTCAGGCACAAACTTTGTCAGTTCTATCCGCACATTCCCGCGTTGATTGATCGTGTACTTGAAGAAATTTCCCTGATTGGCAGGCGGCGAGTAAGGTAATGGGGGCAGAAAATTATACTGACGATTGACCTGCAGCGGGTATGGATCGCCGCAACGCGCGCCAAGGCTGTCATCAGACACTGAAGGCATGTAGATCACCCTGGTGACCTGATTCGTAATGCCGACGGTGACGGTTGTGCTGGCGCTTACCGGGCTGGGCGGTAGATCATCGTCCTCACCGGAGGCCGTGATCATTCGCGATACTTCTTCACCGGCCTGTCCCTGAACCGTGTCGGTGTAGGCGCATTGGAAACTACTACCGGGTTGAATCGTCTGCGGGAGCTGGCATGAGCCTTGACCGCCAACGTCGCCCAGTACCGAATCATCCAGCGCCGTGATCGTCACCGCATCGGCCTCACTCTCGTTGTCGATCTGAATATTGAATGTAACCACCCGGCCGGGCGGGCTTATGAAGGGCGGTTCCGGGCTGCCCGTGATCGAGATCTCGGCCGGAACATTGGTGATTCCCACAGAGGCGGTGGTCGTGGATATAACCTCAACATTGGCGGCGCTTTTCGCTTTGGCCGTTAGGGCCACGACGATTTCAGGTGGTTGTCCCGTGGCCGCGGCCTCAAACGCACAGGTGTACGTCCCGCCATAGGGCTGGATCGTCGGCAAGTCTAGTTGGGTCAGGCAGGAATTCGTACCTGGGTTTACGTTGCCGTTGGTCGGGTCCAGGAGGTTGCCGTATTGATCAGTCGTCAGTTCCGATAAGGTGACGGCGAAACTGCCGGGGTTCGTCAGGGTAATGGTATAGGTGATCAATCCGCCCGGCTCCGGAACCGCGGCAGGTTCAGGCGACATTGCGGCGGTGATACCGAGAAGATGAACCCAGGCCGCGAAATTATCAGTGAAGACCTGGTTATTGGCCGGGTTGGTTCCCTGTGCCGTGGCGACAGTCGTTTGTGGCGCCTGAACATTCGGCAAGTTGCACAGGTAGTCCTTTGATTCGCCGGGGGCCAGGTTGAGCGGAATCATCGGATTCAGATCGCAGCCATTGGCGATGTTGTCATCGACCGTCACGTTCGTCAGGACAATATCGGAGCTTAGATTAAAGAGAACGATCGTGAATCGCGCCGTCTCACCCTTCTTGACCGTCTGGTTGACGGGTCTTTTTTCAATCGCCAGGACTGATTTCCGAACCTTGACGAATGCCCCCGCCCGACTGATAGCTTCCGCGCCGCCGCTCTGACCGGTAACCAGGATCTCATTGACCAGATTCTCGGTCATGTTCGTTTTTTCGCAGGTATAGCTCGTGCTCTGGCCGGCGGCCAATGCCCCCACATCCGCCCGGTTACAGGAAGCGACCGGTGATTCAGTCACCGCGATCGAGTCCAGGGCCAGCGGGCCGGTATTGGTGATTTCAATGGTGAAAGTGGCCGTTTCGCCTGTATTGACGGTAACCAGTTGGGGCTTGAATTCAGCGATCAGTTGGGGGCCAACCGTGACCGCCCGCGGAACGAGGTCCTGGCCTTCGCGCGCCATTACGGATCCCAGTTTCGTCCACAAGCCCGAAACTAATACCAGCAGCCCGATGATAGCAATGAAGTTAAGTTTCGAACGATTCACGACTCGACATCCCTTTAATAATCCGGCTTGATATCCGATTCCACGCGCGTCGAAGGCATTACGACCTCACCTGCATAGAGAACCCTGGCCGGGAGCCGCCCCCTAGGGAGCGCTGGTGATGATACGCAAGACATAAGGTGTGGTCGTGTTGAACTTTCCATCGGTCACGATCCAAACATAATAATTGATCGGTTGGCCCTGGGCGTCAGTTGCCGGGCGAACACCGATATCAACCTCTTTCTCCGGTTTGTTGTTGCCGTTGTTCTGAATGTACGCCGGGGAAGCGCAATCACCGCTAAAGATGACGATCTGGCCATCGGCCACATAATTCGTCATGCGGATAATCACGCGCCTGCTGGACGGCAGCGTGAAGCGATACCAGTCGTTGGGATCGTCCGGCAGGAAATAATGGGCGAGGTCTGTCTGGATGGGCATCGCCCGGCAAGGCGTATTGTGGGTTTCGCCGGCCACCGCGCCGTTGGTCACAACGGGCATGAGATAGCGAGTGGGCGGGAGTTCCACAATCGACACGGTGGCCGAATCATCGATCTGGCCAAGCGATGTCGTTGCGGTAACTTTGAAACTGACTTGATCTCCTGGGAGCTTATCGACCACCGCAACCTGGTAAGCGCAAACGTATTCCTCGCCAACCGGGATCGTCGTGGGGGTCTGGCAGTCGCCGACACCGTTCAGATCGCCCAGGATCGAATCCGTCAAGGTTTCCAGGGCCACAGGATCTTCGGCCATATTCGTGACCACCACCGTCAGGTTGACCGGGCCTCCCGGCGCGGTCAAGATGTCCGGCGAGGCGGTGAGGTCAACTTTGACCGGTTGATCTTCGCCGACGCGAACGATGGCGATATCTTCGACAGCGATATTGACGCCCCCACTTTCGGCTTTAAGTGTGATCGGGTTCGGAATGGTGAAGTCGCCGGGTACAGGTTCGAGCGTGACCGCATAGGTGCAGGAGCGCCCCTCGCCCGCCGCGACAATCTTTTCGATGTCCGGACAGGTGTTGTCGTCAACGGCGATGTTGCCGGGGTTAAAGAGATCGCCGTGGGTCGCGCTCTGGAGGCTGTTCAGGGTGATGGGCAGATCGCCGTCGTTGTTGAGTTGCAGGCTGTAAACGACAGGGGTGGCCTGGCCTTCATCGATCTGGTCCGGACTCACGCCGGCTTCCAGGACCAGGCTGATCATCGTGATGCTGCTGGTATCGGTATTCTGGGTCAGACCGATATTATCGATGAAGCCGCTGGCATCGACCTGAATAACGAACGATGATTGCACATTCGGGATCGTGCAGGTGAAAACGATCTGTTGCCCGGGGGCCAGGTCTCCAATATCCGGGCTGCATTCTTCCGGCGCTGGTTCGGGTTCATCGGCAACCTTCACGCCTATGCCCCCCACTCCGTCGGTGATGGTAGTCTCTACCTGGACGCTTTTGATCGTGCTGTCCTGGAGCGGGTTGCGGATGGTGATATCGAAGACAGCGCTTTGCCCGCGGATGATGACATTGCCCACAGCCGGGTTCGGGGCGATATTCACGACGATGTCGGCCGGCAACCGCACGCGCGCCGTCACCGTGGCCGTTACCTGAACGCTTTGAATTTCATCAGCCTTGGCGGTGATGACGTTGTCTATCGGTTGGGTCACATTGGAAACAAAACAAATGATCTCTTCGCTCTGGTTGGGCTTTAGTTCCGCGAAGGTCTCATCGCAAGCCGGCACCGCCTCGGACTTGATAACGACGTTGGTCAGGTCGGTATTGCCGGCATTATTGACGGTGACCTTGAAAAAGGCCGTTTCGCCCTTGAAAACGGTCTGGTTCTCCGGTTCAACCGACAACTGGATACGAGGGTTGATGATCGTAACCTTGGCCTCGGCCACGTTGCTGTTGGATTGACCGTCGTTGACCCAGAAATTAATACTGCGTTGGGTCGTGTCGACGTTAGTGACATCCGGCTCGATCCGGTAGCGAACAGTGCGAAGGACTGTCTGGAAATCGGCGATGCTGGCCGGGCCGGTCAACGTCAGTACGCCGTTGTCAGCGTCAAAGTCGGCGACGATACCGGAACCATTGGTTGTGGCGGTGAGCCGCTCTTTAGCGCCATGCTTGCGATTGGTGATGCTTACCGTTGCGGTGCTAATCTGGCCATCGTCAATATCGGTTATGGTGAGATTGGATCCGGTAACGGCGACGGGATCGCCGCCAAACACGAAGGATGTTGTATAGCCGGTGCCCGGCGATCCGCCGTTCAAATCCAGGGAAGGCTGATCGTTTACGGCTGTGATCGTGATCGTAAAGGTTTGGGATGGGGACGTATCTTCCCCACCGTTTGCCGTGCCACCGTTATCCTTCAGGGTCACCGTGACGGTGGCATTGCCGCCGGCATTGTTGGCCGGTGTGAAGGTCAGTGTTCCCGCAGGCGAGATAGCCGGCCGGCCGGCGGTGGTGAAGAGCGGATTGTTATTGGTCGTGACGGTGAACGTCACTGTTTGGTCGTTTTCGTTCGGGCCGGGGCTGATATTCGTGGCCCAACTGGGGACGGTTTGCGGGCCATCATCTTCGGGAACTGTCTGATTTGCCCCCTTGGTGAACGACGGCGGATCGTTGACCGGGTTGACGGTGATGGTGAAGGTCTGGGAGGCGGACGTGTCGACACCGCCGTTGGCCGTGCCGCCGTTGTCCCTGAGCGTCACCGTCACGGTCGCATCGCCAAAGGCATTCGGGGCCGGCGTGTAGCTTAACGTACCATTGGCCGCGACGGCCGGCTGGGTTGAAAAGAGGGCGGTATTGTTGTTTGATACGTTGAATGTCAGCGTCTGGCCCGATTCATTGGCCGGTCCGGCACTGATGCCAGTAGCCCAGTTGGGGACGTTTTGCAGCCCGGCATCTTCCGGTTTGGTTTGATTTGGCCCCTTGGTGAACGACGGCGAATCGTTGACCGGGTTGACGGTTATACTCACGGTGGCGATGTTGGAGCCGGCCTGGCCATCATTGGCCTGGTAGGTGAAGGAGTCGTTCCCATTAAAATGAGCGGAGGGTGTATAGGTGCGGGGAGCCCCCGCCCCATCACTGACGGTGCCGTTGACCGGAGGCGTGATGATCGTATAGGTTAGGGAGTCGCCGTCACCATCAGTAGCCGCTAAATTAAAGTTGAGCGGGGTATCTTCATTGGTATCGACGTTCAGGTCTGTGGCAACCGGCGGGGTATTGTCCTGAAGCAGGCGGTTTGGTTGAATTCCGGTCGGGCGAAGCGCTTGAATCGTGGCGACCGGCAGCGCCAACAGGCATAAGGCGATGAAAATGGCCCCAATACTTAGTATAGTGGCGTTCTTATGCATCCTTCTCCATTACTCCTCCAGAACCCCCGTTCGTCGCTCGGTTCTGGTTATTCATTCCCGCATTGGCCCCGGACATACAACCGGCACGCGTGTTTGATATGGTGGGCCCGTTACGATCCTACCTTTACCCGGCGGAATCCGCGGTTAAATATGAGTGAAAAATCGGACCCGTCTCAACCTTACCCGGACATCTCCCAAGCCGATCATTCCAGGTGTAACGTTCGATATAAACCAGCCGCGTCGGTTTTCACGGCTTTATCATGGTAACCAAGTGGCTTGCGGTCCGCGACTATCCTCCCCGACCATTAAGGCGAGGGTGTATCCGGGACAGGCGGCGTTCGAGTCGGCGGTTCGGTCGTCGGAGGTTCATCGGTCGGCGGCTGTGGTGTATTGGTCGGCGGCGGTGGGTTCGTCGCCGGTGGGTTGGTCGCCGGTGGGTTGGTCGCCGGTGGGTTGGTCGGCGGCGGCAAGGTCGGGAAAATGACCGGTGTCGGCGTCCGTGGCGCCGCCGCCTGAGGTACCCATACTTGCTGGCCGACGCTTAGCAGATCGCTCTCCAGGCAATTTTCGCGAAGAAGGTCTTCCACCGGGATATTGGCCCGTTGAGCCAATCCGGCGACGGAGTCGCCCTCTCTGATGGTGTACAAGATCCAGCCCGGAGGCGGGCTGACGATGCAAGCTTCCGGCGTGAAGCTGGGTGTTGGCGTCGCGGTCGCGGCCGACTCGGCTGTCGGTGTCGCGGTGTTGGTTTGCTCCGCGGCGGGTTGGGTGATCCCGATTGGAATACGGTCGCTGGCGACGCGAACTTCTTCGCCATCGACCGTTTCCAGGCGAACCTGCCAGGTCAAATTGTCGCCGGTCACGGGTAGCTGGTCGCCGGCCACTTGCAAGCGGTAGGCGGCACCGTTGTTGGGCTCGGTCAGGCTGCCGAGCAAGTACTCACGATTCCCATCTTGCAGAAAGACCGCGAAGTTCCAGCCGGGTTCGGGCAATGTCGGCCAGAACCAGTCAAAGTTGATCGTATCCTCGGTCGTAAACTGGCGATTCGCCCCCGGAGCCAGAACCGAGATGGAGAAGATCGAGGCCGACTCGGTGGGAAAATCAAATGTCGGGGTAACGGTAGGCGTTGATGTCTCGCCCGCCGCCACT
>Ga0114939_10002105_pt1 | contig 15146 bp, 13 predicted proteins | sample AshMeaCrysSpring_FD_87196 | JGI IMG/M metagenome (GOLD analysis project Ga0114939, IMG submission 87196) | Groundwater microbial communities from Big Spring, Nevada to study Microbial Dark Matter (Phase II) - Ash Meadows Crystal Spring | ecosystem: Environmental > Aquatic > Deep subsurface >... | reverse complement strand
GTATGGGCCAACGACGGGAAGCGCTATCTTCACCTGGGCGGCGGGTGGCGGTACGTCGGTGCCGACGACGGGCTGCTTCGGTACCGGGGCCGTCCGGAGTCCAACGTCACCGACTACTACCTCGACGCGACGTTCGGGGGCGCGAAGGGGATTCCTGCCTCGCACGCCAACCACTGGAGTGCCGAGGCGCTGTGGAACGAGGGCCCCGTCTCGGTGCTCGCCGAATACACCGGCGCCCGCGTGTCCTCCGACGAGGCGCGCGACCCGCGCTTCGGCGGCTGGTACGTCGTCGGGTCGTGGGTAGTGACGGGGGAGCACCGGCCGTACGACCGGAAAGTGGGATACGCCCGCCGCGTGCTGCCGACGCACCGGTGGGGCGCGCTCGAGTTGATCGCGCGCTACGGCGAGGTGGACACCGTGGACAACGGCATCGACGGCGGGTACCTCGAGAAGTGGTTTACCGCCGCGAACTGGTGGGCCACGCGCCGGTGGCGCTTCAGCCTCGGGTACGGGCGGGGCACGCTCGACCGCGACGGCCTCAGCGGCGAGACGGGGCAGACGCTGGCGCGCGTGCAGTGGATTTACTGACCGGCGGCGGCCGCGGCGCCCCTCGACCTTGAAATCCCGCGCTGACGGCGTAGGCGACCCCTCGAAGAGGCTGCCGATGCTGCATAGGCCGACCACACGGGGGCTTCCTCGAGCTGCGGCTGGAACGTCACGCGCGCCATCGCTGCCCGGGATGCATCGAACATCCAGATGTCCCGGTCGATGTTCGGCCGGAACACCCTCCGCACGGTGGCCACCCGCATGTCGTCGGGGAGCGATAGCGACGGCGGAATACAGACCCGCGTCGTCGCCGGTGACGCCCAACTTGTTGCCATGCTTGTCGTACCGCGTGCGCTGGAACTCCCTGTCAGGCTCCCTGAAGGCAATGGACATCGGCCTGCGAGACCGCGAACAGGCCGCCGTCGAGGAACGTGACATCTTGATGCCTCTTGCATAGCATCGAGGTGTGCGTACGACGCTGACCCTGGACGACGATGTGGCCGCGAAGTTGAAGTCCCTGGCCCGACGATCGGGGGTGGCCTTCCGGCAGGTCGTCAACGAGACGCTGCGCCAGGGGTTGCCCAGACGACCCCAGCGAAGGCACGCACCCCCTTCGAAGTGAAGGCCCGCAACCCGCGCGTGTTCGACTACCCGCTCTCGATGGCCGAGGCCGAGTCGCACGTGGCGTCGTGGCTCGCTCAGCCGTGCGCGCGCGTCCTCGATCCCGGAGAACGTCACTGGGCCATCCTCCAGGACCTCGCCCGGCACGGGCAGGCAACCGGCCCGCTCGTGATGGACGCCGTCCTCGCGGCCATCGCCATCGAGCACGGTGCAACGCTGGTCACCACCGACCGCGACTTCGCGCGCTTCCCGGGCCTGCGGTGGGAGAACCCCCTGAGTTCCCGTTGACGCCTGCACCGCGCGGCGTCATCGCGCGCGGGCGCGCAGCAGCGGCGGGCTGTGCCCGCTAGATCCCCGTGTACCAGGCCCACCCGTTCTGGATGTTCCCCTTCGCCCCACCGTCGTCGAACTCGTCGGTGACGACAATGCGGCGAAGGTACTTCATGCTCTTGTAGCCGATCTGCCGTTCCACGCGCAGCCGCAGCGGCGCGCCGTGGGCCAGCGGGAGATCTCGGCCGTTCATGCCGTAGGCGAGGATCGTCTGCGGATGGAGCGCGTCGAGCAAATCGATGCTGTCCACCCAGTCGTCGTACGAGTGAAAGACGACGAACCGGGCCGTCGGCAGGATGCCCGCAGCGTCGAGGACGGTCCGGAGGGGCACGCCCGTCCACTCGCCGATCGCCGTCCAGCCCTCCTCGCAGGTGTGCCGCGTGACCTGCGTTCGAGCGGGCAGGGCCTTGAGTTCGGCGAGGGAGAACGTCCTCGGGGTGCCCACCTTGCCCTCGACCGGCAGCCGCCAGTCGGCGAAGGCGGCGTGCTGCAGGCCCCGGTAGACGTCGCTCAGTCCCGGCTTGTCGAGCGCGCCGGGGTCGACCGTGCCGGTGGCCGGAAACGAGGTGATGTCGCCGCGTGTGTACTCCTTCACCAGCGACCGGGACGGCAGCAGGACGCGCTGCGCCGCATAGGTGAAGGCATCGCCCATGCGCAGGAGATTGCCGTGCGTGGTCGGCAGGCTCTCCGGAAGTCGCGTGAACAGCAGCCCGCCGGCAGCGGCGAGCCCCGTGACGATCGCACGGCGCCGCGTGATCAGGCCGCTCTTCTGCATCTCATCTCCCCACGGTCATCCCCCGGATCTGGCGTGTGAACCCGGAGGCGACGACCATCACGACGTGTGCGAGCACGAAGAGCACCAGCGCGAGGGACGAGAAGAAGTGCACCGTCCGCGCGGACTGGTAGCCGCCGGAGACCTGGAGCAGCACCGGGTACGCGGCGGTCACGGCCGGGGACATCGCCAGGCCGGTGAGCACCATCAACGGCGCAACGATGAAGACAACAGCCGTGTAGGCGCACTTCTGCAGCACGCCGTAGTCGGGACCGCCCACCGCCGGCGGGATGCGGAACCGCAGGTGCGCGGTCACGTCCTGCCACACCTGCCGCGGTCCGAGATCGCCCGCCCGAGGCCAGAGGTGGGCGCGGAAGTGCCCGCTGCCGAGCCCGGCCAGCAGATAGACGACACCTGGCAGGACGAGCCACCACGCAGCCAGGAAATGCAGGCTCCGCGCCCAGCCGTTCTGGTTGAAGATGTCGTAGGTCCGGCTCGCGGTGACCGGGCCGTCGGGCCCCCCGGCGAAGAAGGGCTGCGGCGCGGTCCACCCGCCATGCTGGTGGTTGCGGCTGATGGGCAACTCGAGGAGCGGCGGCGTGAGGTCGTTGCCGACCTGGCCCCAGTAGAGCCGGGGGTGAACCATGAGGATCGCGAACCCACTGCACGCGAGCGTCAGCACGCTCGCCGCCGCGAGCCAGTGGATCACCCGGACCCACCGCGCGTGCGGGTCGACGGGCCGGCCCGACGCTCTCGTCACCTGGTCCATGCGCTGCCCCTGGCGTCGGCACGCGGGGGTGCCGGAGGAACCGACGGCTGGGTGTTGCTGCGAGCGGCAAGTATAGCGCCGGACGGTCCGCTCGGGCGTTCCTCGCAGGCATCCTCGGCCCCGGTGGCGCCTTCGCCCGGTCCGTCGCGTCGGTGCGCCCCGGCGACGATCAGCGTCCAGTCGTCGGACTGCTCCTCCGCGCTGAAGCACCTGACGTCGGCGACGATGCGCGCGGCGAGGTCCCGGGCCGGGAGGGACCTGCTTGAGCGGACCACCTCGAGAAGCCGGGCCTCGCCGTATTCCGTGCCGCCGTCCGACCACGCCTCCGTGATGCCGTCCGAGTACATGACGAGCAGGTCGCCCGGGCCGAGGCGCGTCGAGGCGGTGACGCACGTCCACTCCTCGAAGAACCCGAGCGCCATCGCGGTGGGCGCCAGCCACTCGGCCTCGCCGCCGGCGCGCAGCAGCAGCGGCGGGTTGTGCCCGCAGTTCACGTATGCCAGGTCGCCCGTGGCGTCGTCGTACTTCGCGAAGAACATCGTCGCGAACCGGTTCGACGCGGTGGCGTCGTGGAACAGCGCGTTGGCCGCCCTCAGCATCGCCTCGTGGTCCCCGAGCGCCATGGCCGTATGGCTCCGGACGATCGCCTGGAGGTTCGCCATCAGCAGCGCCGCGGCCATGCCCTTCCCGGAGACGTCGGCCAGCACGAACCCGACGTGCCGCGCGCCGAGGTCCAGGAAGTCGTAGTAGTCGCCACCGACCGCCCGGGCCTGGGTGCAAGTGCCGGCGTAGTCGAGCGTCGCGAGCGGCGGCATGCGTTGCGGTAGCAACTTCTGCTGCACCTCCTGGGCGACGGCGATCTCGTAGCCGTGGCGCCGCTCCGCCTCGAGGCGGGCCGCGATCTGCTCGGCGAGGGCGAGGTTGTCGAGCGCGAGCGCCGCCTGGTTCGCCACGACGGCGAGCAGCGTCGTGTCCTCGTGCGAGTAGGGCTCCTCCGAGAGCCGGGCACCGAGTGCGAGCACGCCGAGCGTACGCCCCTCGCGTCCCACCATCGGAACGACCTGCTCCGCGGGGACAGGCGCCGCGCCGCCCGATCCGCCGGCGTCGGACGCCGTGGCGTGCGTCGCGCCGCCAGACCTGTCGCCGGCCGACGCTGCGGCGTCGCGCGGGTCAGGAGGAAAAGCCGGTCCGTCGCCGGCCATCAGCGTCAACCGATCGTCGCGGTCGCGCACGTACACGGCCAGCGCCGCGGGGTGCAGGGCGTCGGCCACGTGGCGGTGGAGCAGCGTGGCGAGTTCGCTGCGCTCGGTCATGGTGCCCGCCCTCACCGCCAGGTCCTGGAGGATCGTGCGGGTGTCGTACGCCTGGCGGAAGAAGGCGCGGTCGATCCGTTCGCCGACCCGCCGGTGGATCTGCGAACCGCTCCACAGCAGCAGCGTGCCGAACGCCGCGCCCGCGGCAACGCCCGCCGGCTGGGCGATGTCGACGAGCGGCGCCAGCGTGGGCGCCAGCGAGAGCGAGAAGGCCAGGGTCACGCCGATGCTGAACAGGGCGAGCAGGATCGTGAAACCCCGCTGCACGAGCAGGTAGCGGGCGCTGCGCCGCAGCAGGACCGGCACGTCGAGGACGCGGTGCTTCACGACCGCGTACGCGAGCGAGAGCGGCAGCAGGAACGCGAACACCGCGCGCACTGCCGTGAGCCAGTCGGGTTCCCGGTAGTCGAGCAGGGTGCTGGCCGCGACGCCGCCGACGTTCGGTATCAGCGCGACGACGGTGCCCCAGAAGATGACGCGCGTCTTCCGGCGGGTCTCGGCATCGGCTGCGTGGAGGAAGTTCGTGGCGAGCGACGCCATGCCCAGCGTCAGCATCGCCAGGAGCCACCAGATGGCGGTCTGGTCCGCTAGTCGCTGTCCCAGCAGGTGCGGCAGCGGCGGCGGCAGCTGGAGGGTTCCCGTACGCACGCTCGCGGCGGCGACCGCGAGCCCGGCGGCCAGCGCCGCCCACTTCAGCCACGGCACGCGCCGGTCCAGGGAGGACCGCGCCGGGAACACCGCGAAGAAGAAGGAGAAGAGCGGCGCGAACAGGCTGATGAGCGTGCCTTGGTACACCCGAGTGAACGGGCGCAACGCGGGGGCGACGGCGTCGATGCTGTCGGGGAAGGCCGGTGTCGTGGCGAACCCCGTGAAGACGAGGGCCAGCAGCCACGCCTTGGGGTCGTCCACGCGCAGGAACAGCACCGCGAGTCCGACGATGATGAACGGGACCGGGTACGAGTTGAGGATCTGGCTGGCGAGATAGCCGAAGAGCCCGCCCTCGGCGCTCCGCGGCACGCGTTTCCTGAACGTGGCGGTCACCGTGCGGGGCGTCGCCTCGCCTGGCTCCTGCAGCGTCAGCCTCACCGTGCCGCCGGGGTCGTGCGTGCGCCACGTCCTCGCCTGGAAGCCGGCGTCGGCCAGCGGCTTCCCGTCGATGGCGATGAGCCGGTCTCCGGGCCGCATCCCGATTCGTTCGGCCGGGCTGCCCGGCAGGACGCGGGTGATCAACTGCGCCCGTTCCCCGGCAAGGTAGTCGGAGTCGTAGCCGAGTTCGACGCCCGGCAGGGATCGGACCGCGACCATCCAGAGCGCTCGTACAGGAGCGTCGCCGCGGCGAAGAGGACGGCGAGGATCCGGCGGAGCGACGCGATCGCAGCGGGGTTGACAGGCACGGCCAAGGCGTTCGGCGAGATGAACGTGGGTGCGGGAGATCCTCGTTGCGGTCGGCAGCCGAGGGCCAGCCGCGCACGGCGTCCCAGTCTCGTGAGACGAACTCGCGGATGGTGCGGTGGATTGTAGCGCGAGTCGGGCGCGGCGGCCGGGCCCGGAGCGGCAGGCCCGGCGCCGCGGCGCCGACGAAGGCCGACCGGCCGTCACTCAGAAGCAGATCGACGCCGAGTAGCCCGGCACTCCTGGATTGTCGGTCTGGATCTGAATCGTGCTGGTGCCCGGCCCGACGCCGTTCACCCAGTTCGCCAGCAGGTCGTGGAACGAGAACGGCGGCAACCCTGCCGTCGAGACGCGGTCGCGGAAGAACCCCGTCCCGGTCTGGATGGCGACGTGCTTCTGGCAGTGCACGCCCTGCACGCCGGCCGGACCAACCGGCGGCTCGAGCGGACCGCCTGGCGGTGCGGAGACTGCCAGCCAGCCTAGCTGGTCGTACTGGGCGGCCCAGTACGCGTCGGATGTCGGGAACAGGCTCCAGGCCACGTATCGATCCTGCGGTACGGGGTCGTTGATGTCCTGCCGCGAGAACACGCGGGTGGTGACGTGGTGGAGCCGCACGTAGGAGTTGTCGTAGCACACCTGCGGGTGCGATCCCATGGTGGTCCCGGCCGTCGTGGTGATGGTCTCGTGCGCGGCCTGCCACGCCGGCAGGAGGCACGAACTGTCGAGTGCCGAGTCGTTCGCGCCCCAGAAGCTGCGTGTGACGGGCTCAATCAGCGTCAGCAGGTTGTCGCGGTAATCCCCTGGCGAGTACGGATCGGCCCAGCTGATGCCCGACTCCCACATCACGGGCGGGAAGCCCGCGTCGAGCACGCCGCGCACGTCCATGGCGGGGTTGGCCGCCAGCAACTGCGCCCGGAGCCGGTCGAGGTGGTGCACGATGCCCGTGCCGGCGGACTCGCCTCCGATCAGCACGCGCGTCGCGGCCGACAGCGCGGGCAACGGCGTCCCGTAGAACTTCCGCGCCGGCGTGGCGTCGGCCGCCGTCGGTCCGGCCAGCAACGTGCCGATCACGGCGTTGACGATGGCCTCGCCCTGGAACTGGAGGTCGAAGGAGATGCCCGTCGAGGTCGAGAGCCCGGTCAGCTTCGCCGACCCGATCCAGTTGTCCGAGCTGCAATAGTGCACGAGCACCTGGTTGTACTGCGCGAACTGGTTGACGAGGCCGGGCGGACTGAGCTGGAAGATTCCGCCAATCTCCTCGATGGCGATCGGCGCCCCCTTGGCGCTCATCTTGCCGGCCTGGTCGAACACCTGGCCGCCATTGCTGCACCAGCGCGTCAGGAGGCAGTCGTTCGCGTCGCGGCACCCCCCGCCACCGTCGAAGAAGATCACCCAGTCGTTGCTCGGCGTGACCCGGGGGTTGCCTCCATATGCGGCGTTGGCCGGACGGATGTACATGACGGCCGCTCCGACGCGCTCGTGCTCGACGGGTGGATCAAAGTCGGCCAGGGGCTGTTCCTTTCCACCGGGCTGGGGTTCGGGAGCGGGTTCCTCATCATGGTGCTCGTCTACTGGGCTGCACGCCGCAGGGTGCCGGCGAGGGCGCGCCCACGCTTCCGCGCGCTGCAGATCCTGTCGTCGGCCTTCATGGCCTTCAGCCATGGGTCCAACGACGGGCAGAAGTTCATGGGCGCGTTCACGCTCGCGCTGGTGCTCGGCGGGGAACTGGACGCGTTCGTCATCCCGAAGTGGGTCATCTTCCTGTGCGCGGGCGTGATGGCGGTTGGCACGATCACCGGTGGGTGGCGGATCATGAAGACGCTCGGGGGGCGCATCACACGGCTCGAGACGCACCAGGGCTTCTCGGCCGAGATGGCCGCCGCCGGCACCATCGAGCTGGCCTCGCGCCTGGGGATCCCGCTCAGCACCACGCACACGATCTCGACGGCGATCATGGGCGTCGGAGCCACCCGCCGGCTCTCGGCCGTGCGATGGGGAGTCACGCAGGAACTGGTCACCGCCTGGGTGCTGACGTTCCCCATCTGCGCCGGCATCAGCTGGGCCGTGGTCAGGACGATGCGGATGTTCCTCCAGTGACATCCCGCGCGCCCTATCGTGCCTCCGGGACCAGCACCACCTTCACGTAGTTGCCGGTGTCGAGCCACGTCAGCGCGGCGCGTTGCAGGTCCTCGCCCGTCAGGGCCGCGATCTGGCGCGGGAGGTCGATCACCGGGCCGAGATCGGCCGGCACGCCGTCCTCGTAGCGGCGCGCGATCGCGGAGAGCAGGTAGCCGTTGTTCTGGCTGTCGCGCTCGAACTCCCGCAGCAGCGACTCGCGCACCCGGGCCATCTGCCCCTCGGCCAGCCTCGTCGCCTTGACGAAGGCGACGTCGTCGAGGACGTGCTGCACGAGCTCCGCCGTGCGCGCCGGGTCGCAGGTCCACTCGATCCGCACGCTGTAACGCGGGCGCGGGTGCCGCTCCGCGTCCGGCTCCACGCTGACGGCGTAGGTCGCGCCCAGCTCCTGGCGGATCGTGTCGAGCAGTCGCGACTGCAGTAGGAGCGACAGCGTCCGGAGCGCCAGCACGTTGGCGTCGGTGTAGTCGAAGGGCCCGGAGAAGACGAGCGCGATCTGGCTCTTGGGCGCGATGCCCTTCACCACCGTCCGCTCGACGACGCCCCGCGGCGGCGCGATGCCGAGATCCCGCCAGCGCTCGCGAGAGCCGCTGGACGGCAGGCTGGCCACGTAGGCCTCGACCAGCGGCCTGATCGACTCGGGCGTGAAGGTGCCCACGAAGACGAAGGTGAAGCGGCTCGCGTCGGCGAAGCGCTCGGCGTAGAACGCCATCGACGCCGCGAGGTCCCACTGCTCCACGGTGGCGAGCGTCTCGGGCTGCCGTCGCGGGTGGCCGCCGCTGAGGATGTCCTCGACCGTCTGGTTGAACACCACCTCGGGGCTGGCCGTCTGGTTGGCGAGCAGGCCGCGAGCTTGCGAGGCGAGCGCGGCGAAGGCTGTCGGGTCGGCGCGCGGCTGCGTGAAGCGCAGGTGGAGCAGCTGGAACATCACCTCGAGGTCCTGCGGCGTGCTCCCGCCGCGCATGCCCTCCTCGAACTCGTCGATGAACGTAGTGACGCCGAGGGCCTTGCCCGCGAGGAGCTTCTCGAGGGCGACCGCGCTGAACGGCCCGACGCCGCCCGCCGGCACGACGGCCTCGGCGACACGGGCGGGGATGAAGCCGGCCTCGCTCGCCCGCGAGGTGCCGCCGAGCGCCGACGCGCGAAAGAGGACCTGGTCCGCCTTGAGGGTGGTCGGCTTGAGTCCGACCGTCGCGCCATTCGACAGCGCCCACTCGGTGACGCCGGCATCCGGGCGGGCCGTGGTCCTCACGATCGTGCCGGGCCGCGGCGGCGCGTCCATCAGCGAGCGCCCCGCGGCCACGTCCACGTACGGGTCGAGCCGCTTGGCCGCAGCGGCCGAGACGGTCGCCGACAGCTGCGCCTCGGAGGGGAGCCCGGCGGCCGCCGATTCCGGCGCCAACACGACCACCAGCCGGTTGACGTCCGCAAACCAGTCGGTGACGAGCGCGTTGATGTCGGCGAGCGTGATGCCCGGCACGAGCCGCCGATGGAAGGCGAGCTCCTGCCAGATGGTGGGCAGCGCCTCCCCCTGGAGGAAGTTGCGCGTGTACTCGTCGGCCCGGCTGTCGGACTCGCGGTCCGGGCTCTCGGTGACCGCGCGCTCGTAGTCGCGCATCCGCGCCTGCGTCGCGCGGGCCAGCTCGCTCGGGGTGAACCCGAAGCGTTCGACGCGCTCGAACTCGGTGACGAGGGCCTCGAGCCCCCGCACGACGCCATCGGCCGACACGAGGGCCTGGATGACCGCTTCGTCCCGCGTCCGTGGCGCGGGGAACAGCGCGCGTCCCGCGACGGCCCGCAGGAACGGCGGGTTGGAGCCGGTGCCGACTTCCTGCAGCCGGTCGCGGAGCATGACGGAGAACAGCTGGAGGGAGAAGGGATCGGGACGAATTTCAATTTCTGCCACCCTCACCGACCCGTGCTGGGCGACCACGACCGCGGAGCCGCCCCGTCAGCGCCAGGCGAGCCGCAATTTCCTTAGTCCACCCGTCGTTCCCGAAGGGCACACCCCGCGCCGTGGAATTACGTATGCCATCAAGGTGCTCCTCCGGCGGCCCGACGGCCGTGAGAAGCTCCGCCCAGCCCTCAGGTCGCGCGACTGGCCAGGCGGCGATGGGTGGACGGCCCCGCGATTCACCGCGCCAGGCGCTGCTCCAGCGCCACGTCGTCGCATCGTGCACAAGGCCCGCCCGGGCGGGGTTCTGCTCGACGTAGCGGCAAGCAACCAGGAAGTGCCGGTCGTTCTGCACGGGAACGGCGCGGTATCGCCCCTGATAGAGCGCGCCGGTGCCCACGCTGTGGTGGGCCAGGTGCCAGCGCTGCGCGTGCGTCCGCGTCACCCACTGCATGTAGCGCGCAAGGTCTCGGTCCTCGCGGGGCCAGACGACGAGGTGAAAGTGGTTCGGCATGACCGCGTACGCGAGCAGCCGCATCGGCACGCGCTCGGCGGCTTGGGCGAGCACCCGCAGGAACGCCGCGTAGTCTCCCGGCTCCTCGAACAGGACTGCGCGCCGGGCTGCGCGGTTCATGACGTGGAGGACGAGTCCACCCATGCCCGTGGCAGAACGTCTCGGCATGTTGCATCCACCCCAGAGTCGACACCACAGGATGCAGGTTTGCTGCCGTCCGCAGCGCGCGGGGATTTCGCCTTTGATGCCAGGCTCGGGAGGCTGCGCGACGCCAGACGGTGTCGGTTCTGCAACACCACGCCTCCATCCGGCGATGCCGTTCTTGAACTGCCACCGCCCGCGTTGCAGGAAATGAAATTCGTCCCGATCCAATTTCAATCTCGGAGTCGGCGGTGGTGACGGCGCTCGTGCGTGGCGAACACACGGCTTGCTGTAGCGCCAGCCGTGCACCTGGAAGGTGAGCAGCTCCGAACCCAGCCACGGCTCCGCGGCGGCCAGCAGTTGACGGCCGCTCTCCTGCCGATCGTGATCCCAATGCTCCACGCTGAAGGAGGACGCTGGCGCCGGCGCGTACCAACTCGGCCGCGGCGATGACGCCGGCGATTCCCGCGCCAACGACCAGCACGTCGGTGCGCCGATCGGGATCGCGCACGACGTCAGGCGTCATCGAGACTGGCCTTCCGTGACGGACCCGGGCAGCGCCGCCGGGGGCCGGCCTGTAGGTCCTCGCGCGCGCCTTCGTGCTCGCGCGGCACCCATGATGGACGCAGCCTCACTCGTACCGCTCGATCGCGACCAGCGACACGTCGTCTCGGAGGTGGTCTCCCGACCAGTCCCGGACGAGATCGGCGATGGTGTCGAGCCCCGCCCGCAGCGGGCGGTCACGCTGCCGGCCGACCTCCGCCACCAACCTGTCGTAGCCGAACTCCTGCTCCGACGCGTCCAGCGCTTCGACGACCCCGTCCGTGTAGAAGTAGAGCCGATCCCCCGGGTGGAGGCTCACGGCCTCGTCGCCGTAGGTCGAATGTTCGAACATGCCGATCGGCAGCCCGCCACCGAGAAGCGGCGTTGGCGCCCCTGCCCTGGGAAGGAGGATGGGCGCGGGGTGACCTGCCATCGCGTACTGGAATCGCCCAGCCGACGCGTCGAACACCCCGTACACGAACGTGAAGTACTGCCCGGTCCGGTCGATCGGAAACTGCCGGTTGAGACGCTCGGCCACGCGCGATGGCGGAACGACACAGAGCCCATCCGCGGCCTTCTCGAGGAGGAGTTCGCCTTCAACCGATGGCGACAGCGTGTGGGTCAAGGTGAACGACAGGAGGGCCGCGCCCACCCCGTGCCCGCTCACGTCCAGCAGGTAGAGCCCCACTGGGCCGTCCGGGAAGGCCACCACCCCCACCGCGTCACCCGCCAGGTCCGTGCAGGGGTGGAACGCGCGCGCGATGCGCAACCCGCCCAGTTGCAGTTCCACCGGCGGGAGCAGGGCCTGCTGGACCCGCGCCGCCAGCTGGAGATCGTGCTCAAGCGCCTCCATGGCGCGACGCAGCCCCTGCTCGGCCTGGCGCCGCGCGCTGACGTCCGACTGGATGCCGATGTAGTGGGTCACCTCGCCGAGGTCGTTGCGGACCGGGGTGATGGAGAGCCGGTTCCAGAACGTGGTGCCGTCCCGCCGGTAGTTCAGGATCTCGACGACGCACTCGCGGTGCTCGGCGACGGCGGCGCGGATCTCCGCCACCGCCGCGGGATCGGATGCGGGGCCCTGCAGGAACCGGCAGTTCCGTCCCAGCACCTCCGCCACCGAGTACCCCGTCACGCGCTCGAAGCCCTCGTTCACGTAGATGAGGGGGCGGTCGGGCAGCCGGGCGTCGGCGATGGTGATGCCCTCGGCTGCGACGTCGAGCGCGCGGTCCTTGAGCGCGAGCTGATCCGCCAGCGTTCGTTCGTGCAGGCGGGCCGCGGCAGACGATTCGACGTTCTGTTCAGAGGGTTCTGGTGACACGCACGCCATCCTCGGAGTCGGCTGCCATCATACCCGGCGGCGGGTACATCCGGGCCAACCGACGGTCCGGGTCCGAGGGGTGAGCCCGCGTGCAGGGGCACACCCTGATCGGCGCGCGCGCGGGTCGTGCATCCGCGCCGCAGGCATCACCGGCGCTGCATCTCCGCCCGGCGCATGGCCATGCCGTCGATCAGCTCGAAGAGACGTTCCAGGTCGAAGGCTCCCTCCGACTGCCGCGCCTTCGTCCCGCCGTCCTTGCCGATTAGCACGAGTTGCGCCCCCTGTCCGTGCAGCCCGAGTCGCCGTCGCACGTCGGAGCGATCGGGAACGCCGAGATCGACCGCGAGTTGCAACGGGTCGCCCGGGCGCGGCAGGTCGCCGACCGGGACGATCAAAAGGTCGCGGTCGAGCACGTCGTCCTTCCGGTCGTCGAGTGACGTCCTGAACGCCGCGAGCGTCGCCCGGCCGGCCTGGGTGTCGGGCACGTCGATGACGAGCAGCCGGTGCTTCCAGCGGTAGGCGGACAGCGGGTCGGGATCCGCGCCGACCGGCAGGGAACCGGGCAGCGTGACGGCAGCGAGCAGGGCGAGGGTGAGGCTGCTCACCCTCAGTCAGACGCAGGTGGCGTCCGTGGCGATTCCAAGACTCGGCTGAATCGCTCTCGGTCTGGATGGCGTCGTATCCCATACGCCAACACTGGCGTAGAAGCGGTACGACCAAGTTGGGATTCGCTGTCGCCTGTTGAGGAAGCCACGCTCATGTTGAAGACGCAGGATTACCTGATTCTCGGCGCCGCCTTCATCTCGTTCCTGTTCTCTGTCTCGCTTTGGTTCGGCGTCATCGGCCCACCCAACAGGGAGGCCGCCGTCTTCGTGGGGCTATGGGTGCCGTCGATTCTCGCGACGGGGATCTACGTGCAGCTGAGGTTCCTCGAGAGAGCGAGCAGGAGCTGACCCATGAACTGGTGGATTCTCGCGGTCGGGCTGTTCACTTTCGCCTTGCTCGTCGGCGGGGTGACCTTCACCTTCATGGAGTTTCGTCGGCTGGAGCGTCGCTACCCCAAGGGTTAGCAGTCTCCCCCTGAGCCGCGGACTGACGGGCCGTCTCAGTCTCACGGGAGCGCGCCCTTTCGGAGCGCATCAGCACGGCGACCTATGGCCCTGCGCTCTGTTGCGGCGATCCGACCGAGGTTCTTCACCTGCATGATCGTGCGCGGGTTCCTGGAGAGCCGCTCCCGGTGCCGAGCCAGAAAATCCCAGTACAGCGTCGTGAACGGGCAAGCGTCCTCGCCGGTGCGCTTCGCCGGGTCGAAGCGGCAGCCCTCACAGTAGTTGCTCATCCGCTGGATGTACTTGCCCGAGGCCGCGTAGGGCTTGCTCGCCATGAGCCCGCCATCGGCGTATTGGCTCATGCCCAGCGTGTTTGGCAGCTCCGCCCACTCGACCGCGTCGACGTAGACCGCCAGGTACCACTCGTGGACGTGCGCGGGCTCGACACCAAGCATCAATGCGTATAGTCCCGTGATCATGAGCCGCTGGATGTGGTGCGCGTAGCCGTACTCGAGTGTCTGCGTGATGGTGTCGCGCAGGCACGCCATGGGCGTCTCACCCGTCCAGTAGAACGCCGGCAGGGGCTCGTGGGCACCGAGCGCGTTGCTTGCCAGGTAGCCCGGCATGCGCGTCCAGTAGATGCCGCGCACGTACTCGCGCCACCCGAGAATCTGCCGGACGAACCCCTCCACGCTGGCGAGGGGCGCGCGATTGGCGCGATAGGCGGCCTCGGCGGCCGACACCACCTCGCGGGGATCGAGCAGCTTGAGATTGAGCGCCGACGACAGGCATGAGTGGTAGAGCCATGGCTCGCCAGTCCACATGGCATCCTGGTAGCGGCCGAAGTCGGGCAGCCGCTCCTCGATGAAAACCGCGAGCGCGGCGAGCGCCTGATCGCGCGTCACGGGCCAGGCGAAGCGGTCGAGGCGTCCCGGGTGGCTGGCAAACCGGCGCTCGACCAGCGACAGCACGTCGCGCGTCACTGCATCGGGCGGGACAGACGGGGGCCGAGGTAGCGCCGGTGGTCCCGCCTGCCCAAAGGCTGCGCGGTTCTCCGTATCGAGGCTCCACCGCCCGCCAGCGGGCTCGTCGCCATCCATCAACACGCCGTGACGGCGACGCAGCTCGCGGTAGAAGTACTCCAGCCGCAGTTGCTTCCGGCCGTGGGCGTGCGCGGCGAACTCATGGGTCGTGGCGTAGAAGTGACGGTCGTCCCGGACGTCGAGAGGCACGCCCGTCCGCTCGGACACCCCTTCAAGTGCGCGCCAGACGCGCCAGTCACCAGGGTGGGTCACGACGAGTCGTTGGGGACGATACGCCGCAGTCGCCGCCTCGAGTTCGGCGGCCAACGACCCCCGGTTCCCCTCGTCGTCGAGGTGGACGTAGTGAAGCGGCCACCCGCGAGCGTGCAGGCCCTGCGCGAAATGACGCATGGCCGACAGGAACAGGGCCGTGCGGGGCTTGCTCGACCAGACGTGTTCCGATTCCTCGGCCACCTCGGCCATCCAGACTCGGTCGCGTGCGGGGTCGAAGCCGTCGAACGACGACGAGCCGGCGTCGAGTTGATCGCCGAGGACGATGACGAGGTGACGGGAGCCTGCAGGCACGGGATCGCGGCGCGCGCGGCTGCGCCGACGGCTCGTCGATCAGTATCTCATCCTGCCGGGCTGCGCGACACGCGGCGTGAAGACACCCTCCACCCCTGGCGTGCACGACTCGGCGTATGCATCGATCTCGTCGCGCGCCAGCGCGTCAAAGGCCACCGTCGAGCCCAGCGAGGCGCGCACCTCCACCGGCGCGCCAGTCCG
>Ga0114939_10002104_pt1 | contig 15149 bp, 12 predicted proteins | sample AshMeaCrysSpring_FD_87196 | JGI IMG/M metagenome (GOLD analysis project Ga0114939, IMG submission 87196) | Groundwater microbial communities from Big Spring, Nevada to study Microbial Dark Matter (Phase II) - Ash Meadows Crystal Spring | ecosystem: Environmental > Aquatic > Deep subsurface >... | reverse complement strand
GTGCAGCTTGCCGTGCTCGTCGCGGTTGAACTGCATGAACACGAGGTTCCAGATCTCGATGTAGCGGTCGCCGTCGGCATCCGGCGAGCCGGGCGGCCCGCCCGCGATGCCTGGCCCGTGGTCGTAGAAGATCTCGCTGCACGGCCCGCAAGGTCCGGTGTCGCCCATCTGCCAGAAGTTGTCGCTCTGGTACTTCTGCCCACCGGGCTTGTCGCCGATGCGCGCGATGCGTTCGCGCGGCACGCGGATCTCGTTTGCCCACAGGTCGTAGGCCTCGTCGTCGGTCTCGTAGACGGTGACCCAGAGCTTCTCGGGCGGCAGCCTGTAGACCTGCGTGAGCAGGTCCCAGGCGAAGCGGATCGCGTCGCGCTTGAAGTAGTCGCCGAAGCTGAAGTTGCCGAGCATCTCGAAGAACGTGTGGTGCCGCGCCGTGTAGCCCACGTTCTCGAGGTCGTTGTGCTTGCCGCCGGCGCGCACCGAGCGCTGCGCCGTGGTCGCACGCTTGTAGGGTCGCGGATCCTTGCCGAGGAAGACGTCCTTGAACTGCACCATCCCGGAGTTGGTGAACAGCAGCGTCGGATCGTTGCCGGGAACGAGCGGGCTCGACTCGACGATCGCGTGGCCGCGTTCGGCGAAGAACTCGAGGAAGCTCGATCGGATCTGGGCGGATTTCATCGGCGCGCTCCCGACGAAAAACGGCGCCACCGGCGCCGCGTCGTCATGGGCAGGGTCATGGGCAGGGCTGCGAGTGTCTGCGATTCTGGCACCGCGCCCGAAGCGGCGCAAACCGCGCGGAGCGCTTCCGAGAGCACCGCGCGCCGGAGGCGGCCGGGCAAAGCGACGCACAGGCACGCTGATGCGCCGGGATGGGCGACTGCGAAAGCGGCCATGGAGACCCGCTGGCACAGTTTCCTAGAGCGCCTGCTCTAGGCTTTTAGACACCACGCTCTATGGCAGCTGCCTAACATGCGCATTGCATAACGAGGGGCACGGCTGCACAACAAGGCCAGCGCTCCACCGACAGAGAGAAAGGACACATCGAGCATGACGCATCCCTTCATCAACGCCAGCAAGACGATCCTCCACGCCCAGCGCGACGTCATCAAGGACGTGGTGTTCATCAACCGTGCGATCGCGCACCGCGCGCTCGACATGCAGAGTGTCGCGGTCAAGAAAGGCAGCGCATTGCTCGGCCGGAACCGCAGCCGCTACACCGAGCAGGTACGGCACACGCTCGTCAACGGAGCGCGCCAGTTCGACCTCACCGCACGCCGCGTCGTGGACGGCACCTCGGATCGTGCGATCGACAGCGTCGAGCAGGTGGCGACGATGATCGAGCGGCAGCTGTTCCCGCGCCTCGAGCGGTCTTTCGACGGCCGGGTCGTCGCCAATCTCGACCGCTTCGGCGCACCCGCCGCGGAAGTGGTCGCGCAACTCGCCGAACGCGCGAGTGACGCCGCAACGAAAGTGCTCGCGTACGCTGAACCGAACGGCACCACCAAGGCCGTGCGCCGCGTCGCGGCGAAGACGGCCCCGGCGCGCCGGCGTGCCGGCCGCGCAGTGCGCAAAGTGAAGCCGCGCGCTTGAGTGGGCGAACACGGGAGGCCGTAGCCTCCCGGCGCCCACAGCCACAACCGTAGTCTCCTGCACCTTCGTGGGACTTTCGGCCGAGCCGCGCGCCCGGCCGCTTCCTTTTCCCGCGTGATGTTCAAACAAGGCTGCCTGGCCTCCTCACGAGCGAGCTGGGTCGTTCCCGCTCGAGCACGGGCGACCCTCGACCGAAACCGGAAGGTCTGTCGGCTCGCTCAGCGGACCCGGGTGCGGATGGCGCGCAGCAGCGCCTGCGTGTCGCTGTTGGACACGTCGATGACGAGCGTGCGGCGCCCCAGGTTGGGGCCGAAGACGGCGTCGATCGCCGCCGAGCGCGACAGCCGCTCCGTGTACTTGCTCGGGTCGCGCACGCACAGGCACAGCAGTTCTGCGGTCGGCTGCCGCCACAGGTAGGCGCGTTCGACGTCGCGCCACTCGATCAGCCCGAACGGCGAGCCCTCGACGCTCACTCCCCAGGCGGTGGTCTCCCACTTCGGCGCCTTGGCACGCACGCGTCGGTGCAGGGCGTTCGAGACGGTGCCGAAGAAAGCGACACCCGCGACGCCGATGATGCGCCCGGCGTTCGCCGGGGCGACCAGCACCAGGAACACCGCGCACGCGAGCCCCACCAGGGACAGCGCGAACCATGCGCGCGCGCATTCGCGCACCCCCGGCGGATCGTTGCCGCGCGTGCCGCTCACGTCAGGATCCCTGCGACGCTGCCCGCGACGAGCGTCGCGAGCGTGCCCGACACGATGGTGCGCGTGCCGAGCGCCACGATGTCCGGTCGCCGTTCCGGCGCGAGCGTCGCCAGCCCGCCGATCATGATCCCGAGGCTGCCGAAGTTGGCGAAGCCGCAGAGCGCATAGGTCATCATGAGCCGCGACCGCGGCGAGAGCGCATCGGCAGGCAGCGCAGCGAGCTGCATGTAGGCAATGAGCTCGTTCAGGACCGTCTTCGTCCCCATCAGCGCGCCGGCGACCGGCGCCTCGCGCCAGGGGATCCCCATGATCCAAACCACGGGCGCCATGAGAATGCCGAGCACGCGCTGCAGCGTCACCGGACCGCCCGCAAGCTTCGGCAGGAGCGACAGCGCGGAGTTTGCCAGCGCGACGAGTGCGACGAGCACGATCAGCATCGCGACGATGTTGATGAGGAGCTCGACGCCCTCGAGCGTGCCCTTGGTGACCGCGTCCATGGCGCCGGAAGCGGCGCTCGCGTCGAGGCCCTCGAGCTCGACCGCAACCTCCCCGGACGCCGGCGGCACCATCAGCGCGGCGATGGCGATGGCGGCGGGCGTCGCCACCAACGAGGCGACGAGGATATGCGCGAGCGCGTTGGGGATGGTGCGGCCGATGACCGTTGCATAGAGAACCATGACGGTCCCGGCGATCGTCGCCATGCCGCAGGTCATGAGGTTGAAGAGCTCGGAGCGGCTCATGCGGGCGATGTACGGGCGCACCACCAGCGGCGCCTCCACCATGCCGGCGAACACGTTCGCGGCGGCGGCAAGGCCGACCGCGCCGCCCAGCCCCATGGTCTTGCGCAGGAGCAACGAAAAGGCCCGGACGATCGCCGGCAGCACCCCCCAGTAGAAGAGCAGCGCCGAGAGCGCACTGACCACGAGCACGATCGGCAGCGCCCGCGTCGCGAGGATGAAGCTCGTGGTGCCCGCGCGCGCCTCGAACGGCTCCGGTCCGCCGCCGAGATAGCCGAAGACAAAGGACGTGCCCTCCTGGGTCGCGCGCTCGAGCGCGGTGACGCCGCGATTCACCCAGGCGAAGACGTCGGCGAAGAGTGGCACCTTCAGCAGCACCACACCGAACGCGAGCGTCAACGCCATGCCCGCAGCCACCGTGCGCCACGGCACGTGCCACCGTCGCTCCGAGAGAAGCCAGGCGAGCGCAAACAGCGCGGCGAAACCGAACAGGCTGTGCAGGGCGGGGCTCACACGTCACATTGAATACCCGGGAGCGCCCGACGCTCAAGACTTTCTCGCAGAAAAGCCCTGGCTTCCGCCGGTTGCGCGCGCCACCACGTGCGCTTTTTTGGGGCATTCGTCGGGATGGGTGGCACGCTGCCGGTCACAGGCGGTGGGACGCCGCCTCCCGGCGAGCTGTGTGGGCTCGACGCGCGAGTGAGATGCCGCGCTGCAGGGACTATTCGTCCTCGCCGGCGCTCGCGAGTACCGCTCGTATCGCGTCGAACGAGAAGCCCCGTCCCTGGAGGAACCGCATCTGCCGCGCCTTCTCCAGAGCATCGCGCGGCGCAGCGCCGAAGCGCCTCGACCACACTGCCCGGGCACGCTCGACTTCAGTCTCGCGCGAGGTGCTCGCGGCCCGCATCGCCAGCGACCGGGACACCCCTTTCGCGCGGAGCTCGTGTTCGATCCGCGCGCTGCCGAACTTGCGCTGGAGGGAGCTCGTGCGTGCCTCGGCGTAGCGCTCGTCGGAGAGCAGCCTGCGCGCTACGAGATCCTCGAGCACCGCTTCGACGAGCGCCTCGTCGGCGCTGAACGTCCGCAGCTTGTGCCGCAGCTCGGCGCGACTGTGCTCGCGCCGGGCGAGGATCGCGAGCGCCCGAGAGCGGAGGGCGACGCGTTCCTTGTCGGCTTGCGACGGCATGTCCATGGCGCAGGCCGGATCATAGCTGCGGTCCCGGGTCGCAGGTCGAGTCGAGAGGGGCGCCCTGTGCGGCCGCAAGAGTACCGAATTGCGCATGCCCAACCCGCTGACAGCGGCTCGCGTCACGACGTCTCCCTCTCCCGCTGCAGGAGCAAGGTGGGGCTGAGGGCTGGGCGGCGGTACCACTGCCGGGGTGCGCGAGGGTCGAAACGCTCCTGAGACCCACGTTGGAACGCGAGCGCCGTCGGGTTCGCTCCACGGCGGCCCGGAGTAACTCCGGCCCCTCGGACCTTGGGGCTTGGCGGCCCGACACGACCCGGCTGCAGCGCCGCAACGCGGGGCGCAATCAACCCGCACGCGCGAGCTGCTCGAGGAGCGTCACCATCGCCATCAGTGCGCCGGAAGCGTTCAGTGCGATCAGTGCAGCAGCGAGCAGCACGACGGCAGCGAGCCCCCCCTGCGCCTTGCGGTTCGCGAACAGTTGCCGCAACGCGATGATCGCGCAAAGGGCGCCCCCCACGGCGAGGGCGAGCCCAAACGCGGCGAGACCGCTGCGCCCGGCAGGGCTCGCATTCACGAGCAGTCGCGAGCCGGAAACCGTGAGCAGGAACGTGAGCGCGGAAACGGCGAACAGGCCGACGGGACCCAATCGGCGCCCCATCCCGCCAGCCGGGTCCGTCAGGCCTCCGCGGCGGCCGGCTGGGCCATCGGGTTGGCGACGCCGACCTTCTCGCGGATGCGCGCCTCGATTTCGGCGGCAAGCGCGGGGTTCTCCTTGAGGAACTCGCGCGCGTTGTCCTTGCCCTGCCCGACGCGGTCTTTCTTGTAGGCGTACCAGGCGCCCGACTTCTCCACGATGCCGTTCTGCACGCCGAGCTCGAGCAGCTCCGACTCGCGCGAAATACCCTCACCGTAAAGGATGTCGAACACCGCCTCGCGAAACGGTGGCGCGACCTTGTTCTTCACCACCTTGACGCGGGTCTCGTTGCCGATGACCTCCTCCCCCTTCTTGATCGCGCCGATGCGGCGAATGTCCATGCGCACGGACGCATAGAACTTAAGGGCGTTGCCGCCGGTGGTGGTCTCGGGGTTGCCGAACATCACCCCGATCTTCATGCGGATCTGGTTGATGAAGACGACCAGCGTGTTGGTCCGCTTGATGTTGCCGGTGAGCTTGCGCAGCGCCTGGCTCATGAGCCGCGCCTGGAGACCCGGCAGCTGGTCACCCATCTCGCCCTCGATCTCGGCCTTGGGCACGAGCGCCGCCACCGAGTCGATGACGATCACGTCCACCGAGCCCGAGCGCACCAGCATGTCGGCAATCTCGAGCGCCTGCTCGCCGGTGTCCGGCTGCGAGATGAGCAGCTCGTCCATCTTGACGCCGAGCTTGGCGGCGTACTGCGGATCGAGCGCGTTCTCGGCGTCGATGTAGGCTGCGGTGCCGCCGAGCTTCTGGATCTCGGCGACGACGGAAAGGCAGAGCGTCGTCTTGCCCGAGGACTCCGGACCGTAGATCTCGACCACCCGTCCGCGCGGCAGGCCGCCGACGCCGAGCGCGATGTCGAGCCCGAGCGAGCCGGTGGAGACGACCTGCACGTCCGCGGCCGCCTCCGCGTTCATGCGCATGATCGACCCCTTGCCGAACTGCTTCTCGATCTGCGCGAGCGCGGCAGCGAGGGCCTTGGACTTGTTCTCTTCCATGTGCGTGAGGGTGATGACGTTGCTGTCGGCGGGCACGGCTATTCTCCCATATCCATGAAGGCGCCCCGGGCGAGGCGGACCGCGCGACGACTTCGCCGCGCCATGCGAGGACTGTGCTACGCGGTCAAGCTCAGGGGATGAGCTTGTGTCGCGCAGCGAGTCGCCGCACCAGGAGTCCCGGTGGCCTTAGGCAGCGAAGTGCGCGAGCCGCACCGGGATGCGGCGCTGACCGAAGGCGCCGCCGTAGCGGCCGAAGCGGCCGGCGATCACATGACCGCAGCCGGCGCAGGTGCCCGCTTCGGTAATGCGGTAGTCGAGGATCCGGTGCCAGTCGCGCATCACGACGGCATTGCCGCAGCCCGGGCAGCGCGTGGTGCCGCCGTCGACGTCGTGCACATTGCCCGTGTAGGCGTAGCGGAGCCCGTTGCCCAGCGCGATCTCGCGGGCGCGCTGCAGGGTCGCGCCCGGCGTCGCGGGCAGGTCGGTCATCTTGTAGTCGGGGTGGAACGCGGTGAAGTGCAGCGGCACGTCGGCCCCGAGCTCGCGCGCGATCCAGCGTGTCATCGCGTCGATCTCCTCCGGCGAGTCGTTCTTTCCGGGAACGAGCAGCGTCGTGATCTCGACCCACACGGACGTCTCCCGGCAGAGATACACGAGCGTATCGAGGACGGGCTGCAGGTGCGCGCCGGTCAGCTTGAAGTAGAACTCCTCGGTGAATGCCTTCAGGTCGACGTTCGCGGCGTCCATCTTCGCGTAGAACTCTCGTCTCGGCGCGTCGTGCATGTAGCCGGCGGTTACCGCCACCGTCTTCACGCCGGCGGCATGGCAGGCGTCGGCGACGTCCATGGCGTACTCGGCGAAGATCACCGGGTCGTTGTAGGTGAACGCCACCGAGTCGCAGCCGAGCTCGCTCGCGGCACGCGCGATCGTCTCGGGCGTCGCGGCATCCATTAGTGTGTCCATCTGGCGCGACTTCGAGATGTCCCAGTTCTGGCAGAACTTGCAGGCGAGATTGCAGCCCGCGGTGCCGAACGAGAGCCCGGAGCTGCCGGGGAAGAAGTGGTTCAGCGGCTTCTTTTCGATCGGGTCGACGCAGAAGCCGGAGGACCGGCCATAGGTCGTGAGCACCATCCGGTCGCCCTCGCGGGCGCGGACGAAGCAGTGGCCCTGCTGCCCGTCGTGCAGACGGCAGTCGCGCGGGCAGAGGTCGCACTGCAGCCGACCGTCGTCGAGCGCGTGCCACCAGCGCGCGGGATGGGAAGCGGTTCGCGCCTGCATCACGTCGCCTCGCGCCACTTGACCACACGGTAGCGCGACACCCGGCAGCGGCGCAGGGGCGTCGCGGCTGAAAGGCCGGCCTTGCGGCGCAGCTCGCCCACGAACCGCGCCGGTTCCGGCAGCTGCGACCAGACCTGCGGCAGGAACGTCGCCTGCCGGTTGCCGTACTCGAGCACCAGCCCGTCCTCGCCGGGGGCGAGGACGGCATAAAGCGCGTCCTCGTGGTCGCAGCGCATCGGCACGAGCGGCGAAATCACCGACACCTCGATCCGCAGGCCTGCCAGCTCGGTGCCCGTGACCGCCGGGAACCGGGGATCGTGCAAGGCGGCAGAGAGCGCGTTCGCCGCCACGTCCTCGCCGAGCGGACGTCGCGGGGTAAGCGTGCCGATGCAGCCGCGCAGCTCGCCGGCGGCGGTGAGCGTGACGAAGCTCGCACGCGGAACGCGCAGCCAGGGCGGCTGTGCGGCACTCTCGCCTTGCGCACCGTTTCCAAGCGCGCCCGTCAGTGCGTTGCGCGCGACCCCGATCAGGTCGCGGCCGTGCGTCTCGTCGTAGGACCGCTCGCCGGGCGGCCAAAACGCGATCGACGCGTAGCCGACGACGCGGTCGCGGTCGCCCGCGGTGTCGCCCGAGTTCCGCAGATCGAGCAACTCGGGCTCGAGCCCCCGGGCGCGCGCCGCGAGGGCGAGCGCCGCCACGGGCGTCGCACCGCACGCCTGCTCGTGATCGAGGTCGTCGCGCAGCGCGAGGATGGCCTCGACGGTGTCGCGGTCGGTGGTGCAAGCCGCGGCGTACGGCAGGTAATGCGAGAGGTCCGAGCTGACCACGACCAGCGTTTCCGGTCCGCCCCAGACGCGGTCGAGCACCTCGGCGACCGCGCGCGGCGAAGCCGCCCCGACGGCGAGCGGCACCAGGGCGAAGTCGCCGAGCAGGGTCTGCAGGAACGGCAGCTGCACCTCGAGCGAATGCTCCAGCGCATGCGCCTGCCCCGACACCTCCACTTGCGGCAGCCCGCGCAGCGCCGCCACGGCATCCGCATCGATCCGCACCCGGCCGAGCGGCGTGTCGAACGCTTCCGCGGCCGGTAGCGCAAGGCCGCGTACCGGTACCCGATGGCAAGGCCCGAGCAGCACGACGCGACGGATCACGCCGCGCGCCGCATGCAGCAGCGCGTACGCACTGGCCGCGATCGGGCCCGAATACACGTATCCAGCGTGCGGGACGATCAGTGCCTTCGGCGACGAAGGCCGGGGGGCGAGCGATCTCACCCCGCCGAGCAGGCGTTCGATCTCGGCGCGCAGCGTTTCGGGGGCTTCGGGGTAGAACAGTCCGGCCACGGCCGGACGACGGACGGCTGGCGCGGCCTTCTGCGGCAAGCTCATTTAGCGAATGTAGGCCTCATCGCTATGGATCGCTATCGGCCAGGCGGTGGATGCCGCCCATCCTTACTCCGTAAAGATGCGGCCGCACTGCTCGCAACACAAGCGGCCGAAGGCGCAATGCGTGACGTACGCCAACTGCTAACGAGTGGTCACGACACGAGGGCGGAGGCCGCTGCGGGCTCCCCGATCCTACGCAAGCGCAATGACCCCCGCGTCTTCTTTCCGGCCTCGACCCGCACCGCACGCCATCCCACGCCCGGCAGGTCCGCAATGGTGCCGGTCATCACATCGCCCTCGGCCTTCCCCGTCAGTCGCAAGGGCGGGCGCCCTGGGCTGCGCGGAATCTCCGCGACCACTTCGTCGGCCCGCACCGAAAAAGCGGGCAACGGGCGGGTCTGGCCGTTCTCGACGACGCTCGCCGACGTGCGGAAGGGCGCGTCGGTCACGGCGAGCCGCAGCGGCTGGCTGCGCCCGGGCAGGAAAAGGTCCCACGTCCCGCCGACGCGCGCCGGCACGGTGTAGAGGTACAGTACCGTGCGCGACGAGCCGCTGATCCCGACCTTCTCCGGCACGTCGAGCACCTCGACACCGTCCTCACGCCAGGGACCGAGCGGGTAATCGTGCGAAACGACGCGCGTCCCCGGGCGCAGCTCGCCACGCAGCTTGTCGACGAGCTGCGTCGCGGAGCCGGGAAGCAGGTAGATCGTGACCACCGTCGCCCGGCTCAGGTCGGTCGCGAAGAGGTCGCGCTCCTCGAACTGCACCAGGTCGCCGACACCCGCACGCTCTGCGTTGTCGCGCACGAGCGCCACCAGCTTCGGATCGATGTCGACGCCGTAGCCGCGCGCGCCGTAGCGCCGCGCGGCGGTGATCACTATGCGTCCGTCCCCCGAGCCGAGGTCCACCAGGGTGTCTCTCGGCCCCACCTGCGCGAGCGCAAGCATGCGGTCGACGATGACCGACGGCGACGGGACGTACGGCCCGGCGATCACCTGCGCGTGCGCGACGGCGCAGAACGCAAGCGCCAGGCTCGCACCGAACGCGAGGAGCCGGCAACGGCGCGAAATCTCTATGGGCGGGTGAGGACGAGCGAACATGAGGGACGGGCGCGAGCGGGAGCGGCGAACGTAGACGTGTGCATAGCTCTACTGCGCTTCCGGATCGCGGCGTTACGCGGTGCTCGCCCCTCGGCGATCTCTCTGATCTGACATGCCTCGTCGGTGCGTGCCGCGTGCCTTGCGCTCGGGTGGCCGGCGACGATTTCTTCACAAGCTCGTAGCCTGCGGCGTGGGCCGCAAGTCTCGCGTGCATCGCCTTCGCCACACCCTTCGCCGCCGCAGCGCGGCAGGTCCGGCCCGCCGCATCACGACGTCGCGCTTTCGCCGCCGCTCCTGCGACGCTAACATCGTCACGCGTCCTTCGTCCGCGCGAGCACCTCATGCCCCCCTATCTGCTCTTCTCCCTCGGCACCCTTACCGGCCTCGGGCTCGCGCTGTTCGCCCCCGAGCTCCTACGCGGCGGACGGCCACTCGCGAAGGAGGCGATCAAGATGGCGATGCTCGCAGCACGCGAGGCCACGGTGCGCGCCGCGGAGCTCGCGGAGTCGGTTGAGGACCTCTATGCCGAGGCGCGCGCCGAAGCGCAGGCAGAGACGACGGCCGCGGCAGCCGCAACGGAAGCGCGTGAAGCGCTGGCGCGTGCCCGCGCGAGCGCTTCGCGGCCGCGCAAGCGCAGCGCCCGCAAGCCGGCAGCGCGGAAACCTGGCACACCGCGCAACGCCGAGTGATGCGCTCCCGGTCCGCGGAGGCTAGCACCCCCATGCCGGTCGCGGAGGTCGCGCACGCAAGCGCCGGGCGCACCCGACTGCGCTTTTCCGAGTTGCGCGGCAGCGCCGCCGCACTCGAAGCGCTGGCGGCGCGTCTCGGCAAGATCGCCGGCGTGCGTGCCACGGAGGTACGCCCGTTCACCGGCAGCATCCTCGTCCACCACGACGGTCCATTTCGCGATGTCGCCCGCCGCGCCGCCGGCGAGGGCTTGTTCGACCTCGGCGACCCACCGGTGCGAGACGCGCGCGCGCCGGGAATCGCACGGCCTGTGCCGGCCGCGGTGGCCATGGCCTTCGCGGGGCTCGGCGTCATGCAGCTTTTCGAGCGGCGGGTCCTGCCGCCGGCGCTGACGCTCTTCTGGTACGCAGCCTCGCTCGCGCGCGAGGCCACGGCGGACGCCGACACGGCGGGCGAGGAATAGAAGTTGCCGCCCTGCGAGGGCAGGACCTTGCTCGCCGCGACCTCGGGCCGACCGTGAGGGCCGCCGCTCTTCTCTTGCGGTTCCCCGGCCCTGCTATGCGCGGAGCGCCTCGGCGAGATCGGCCTTTTCCCAAGGCAGGTCGAGGTCGTCGCGGCCCACCTGGCCGAACACCGCCAGCCGCCGGAAGAAGCCCGCCTCACCGGCCGCCTGCGCGCGCGTTCGCAGCGCGAAACGCCTCTCGATGGCGCCGGGGCGGAAGTCGATGACGCGCAGCAGCCGGCGCCGGATCTCATCGGGCGGCAAGCTGCTCGTGTCGAACGGGTTCACCCAGACGCTGATCGGCTGCGCGACGCCGATCGAGTACGCAAGGTGCACCTCGCAGGCTTCGGCGAGCCCGGCGGCGACCACGTTCTTCGCGGCGTAGCGCGCCGCGTAGGCGCCGATCCGGTCGATGCGCGAAGGGTCCTTGCCGGACAGCGCGGCGCCGCTCTGGCGCGCGTACTCGCCGTAGGTGTCGATACCGGTCTTGCGCCCGGTGAGGCCCGAGTGCTTGGCCGGACCGCCGACCAGATGCAGCCCGCCGGGATTGACATGGATCTCCGACTGGGGGTCCGGCGCGACCGCTTCGTCGCGGAAGGCCTCGTGCAGGACCAGCTCGCGCATCGCCTCCTGCACGCGCGCCGGCTTGACCGCGCGGGCGCTCGCCGCCGCGGTCAGCGTGACGGAGTGGATGCGCGCCGGACGGCCGTGCCGGTACTGGACCGCGACCTGCGTCTTGCCGTCGGGGGAAAGCCATTCGGCGCCGTGGCTCCGCGCGCGCTGAAGGGCGCGGGCGAGCTTGTGGGCGAGCGCGATCGGCAGCGGCATGAGCTGCGGCGTTTCGTTGCAGGCGAAGCCGAACGCGTTCACCTGCTCCTGCGCCGGCTCGCTGTCGCGCGTTGCGCTCACCGGTGCGATGCCGTCGAGCGGCGTGAAGCTGGTGAGGATCGAGCAGGTGCGAGCGTCGAAGCTCTCGTCCTCGTAGCCGACATCGGCAATGACGCTCCGCGCGAGCGAAGGCATGTCGACGTTCGCGTCGGCGGCGAAGCGAGCCGAGATGAAGAGGATGCCGGTCGCGACCGCGCACTCGACGATGATCCGCGCCGCCTCGTCCTGCTCGAGGAATGCGTCCACGGCCGCGTCGCTGATCTGGTCGCACAGCTTGTCCGGGTGTCCGGGCGTGACCGACTCGGAGGTGAAGATCGACTCGTGGCGGATCATGGCGAGGACCTCGACGATGCAGCATTGCCCGCGGGCGGGGTGGCGTGCCCGCGCGACGCACGCCGGCGCAGCATGGCGCCCATGGCCTCGTTCACGGTCACCGTGCCGAGCGCAGCGAGCGCGATAGCGCCCAGGTCCGCGGCGCGCAGCGGCGTCAATCCCAGCAACCGGCGCGTCAAGGGCACGACTTGCGCGCCGACCTGCAACGCAGTGCATGCGCCGAGCGCGGCATAGAGCTTACCGTTCGCCGGCCGACGCAGTTCCTCGAGTACCCCGTGGTGCTCCGAACGGCAGGCGATCGCGTGCGTGAGCTGCGCCATCGTGAGCGCGTGGAAGGCGACGGTGCTCGCGCGGCTCGGCGGCGGCGCCGGGCCGACGTGGCGCGGGTCGCGCAGCCCGCCCTCGAGCAAGAACACGGCGAGCGAGGCACCGCCGATCACCGTCCCCTCCGCGAGCAGGCGTCGGAAATCCGCCGGCGCGAGGATCGGCGCACGCGGGTCGTGCGGCGGATCGTCGAGCACGTCCGCCTCGGGTGGCTCGAGCCCGAGCGCAAGCCCGGGCAGCACGTCGGTGACGAGGTTCAGCCACAGGAGCTGCATGGGGTGCAGCGGCTCCGGCCAGCCGGCGATCGAGGCGCCGAGCATCATCAAGGTCTCGGCGGCGTTGGTGCCGACCAGGAAGCGCAGTACCTTGCGGATGTTGGCGTAGGTGGCACGGCCGAGCCGCACCGCCTCGATGATGCCGTCGAGCTCGTCGGTGGCGAGCACGATGTCGGCGACCTCGCGCGCGACGTCGGTGCCGGCGCCGCCCATCGCCACGCCGATGTCGGCCGCCTTGAGCGCCGGCCCGTCGTTGATGCCGTCGCCGGTCATCGCGACGATGCGGCCGCCGGCCTGCAGCGCGCGCACGATCTCGAGCTTGTCGACGGGGCTCACGCGCGCGAAGACGTGCGGGTTGGCGGCGATGGCGGCGAGCACGTCCTTGTCGACGCCCTTGATCTGCCCGGCCTCGAGCACGCGCACCTCGTCGCCGTCGGCGAGGTCGAGCTCGCGCGCAACGGCAAACGCGGTGGCGCTCTGGTCGCCGGTGATCATCACCGTGCGGATGCCGGCGCCGTGCAGCACCTTGATCGCCGGCGGCGCGCCGCGCCGCACCGGATTCGCGAGTCCGGCGAGGCCGAGCCAGGTCAGCTCGCGCTCGTCACGCGGATCGCCGCCCGACTCGCGCACCGCCATGCCGAGCACGCGCAGCGCCTGCCCGGCCATGCGCTGATTCGCCTTCAGCACCTCGCGACGCGCCACCGCGTCGAGCGGCCGCTCGCCGTCAGCGGTGAGGACACGTGTGCAGCGCTCCAGCACCTCGACCGGATCGCCCTTCAAGCAGAGGCGCCGCCGGCCGCCCGCGAGCGCGTGCAGCGTGCTCATGCGCTTGCGGGCGAGCGTGCGCTGCACCGTCGCCGCAACCGGCTGCGCGCGCCGCAGGCGCGCGACGTCGACGCCGAGGGCGAGCGCTGCGTGCACGAGCGCTACTTCGGTCGGCGTGCCGAGCACTTCTGTCTCGCGCCCGGCCGGCGCGAGCATCGCGTCGCTGCACAGCGCGGCGACCTCGAACATCCGCCGCGCGACCTCCGCCGGGTCGCCTCCGGCGCCCGGTGACGTCGGTGCGAGATGCGCACCGTCCAGGGCGTGCAGATTGCCGTCGACGTGCACCGCCACCACCGCCATCCGGTTCTCGGTGAGCGTCCCGGTCTTGTCGAGGCCCACCACCTCGACCGCCCCGAGGGTCTCGACCGCCTCGAGCTTGCGCACGAGGACGTTGCGCCGGCGCATGTCCTGGATGCCGAACGCGAGCGTCGTGGTCGCGACCGTCGGCAGCCCTTCCGGGATCGCCGCCACGGCGAGCGAGATCGCGGTGCGCAGCATCGGCAGCCAGCCTTCGCCGCGCAGCAGGCCGAGGCCGAACACGCCGGCGCAGATGAGGCCGTTGACGATGACGAGCTCTTTCTCGACCTCGCCGAGCTGGCGCTGAATGGGCGTCTCCGGGGGTCGCACGGCACCGAGCAGATGCTGGATGCGGCCGATCTCGGTGTGCGCGCCGGTGGCGGTCACAATCGCCACGCCGCGGCCACCCGTGACGGCCGTCCCGCGGAACACCATGGTGATGCGATCGCCGATGCCGAGGTCCGGCCGCAGCCGCGCCGTGGCACTCTTGTGTACCGGGAGCGCTTCGCCCGTGAGCGACGATTCGTTCACGGTGAGGTCGTCCGCGCTCACCAGCCGGGCATCGGCGGCGACCAGGGTCCCGGGCTCGAGCTCGATGACGTCGCCCGGCACGAGATCCGGCGGCAGCACTTCGAGGCGCCGCCCGGCGCGCAACACCCTTACCGGGTGCGGGTCGTACAGCGACAGGCCGAGGATGGTCCGCTCCGCCTGCTTCTCGGTGCGCGTGGCGATGCCGGCATTGGCGAGCACCACGCCCCCGATCACGATGGCATCGGCGATGCCGCCGGTGACGAGCGAGAGCCCAGCCGAGGCGCCGAGCAGCGCCATCGGCAGGCTGGAAAGCTGCTCGGCGAAGATCGACCAGCCGGAGCGCGTCTGGGTGCGTCCGACCTCGTTGGGCCCGTGCTCGCGCCGGCGCGCAGCGCATTCGTTCTCGTCGAGCCCGCGTCTCGCGTCGGTGCGCAGGCGGCGCACCACCTCGGCGACGGGCATCGCGTGCCACGCCGGGCCGCTCGCGGGCGGGGCGGAGACAGGCGATGGGGGCACGGCGCGGACGGCCCCCGGCGCACGCGCCGCTCGACCCGCGCGCGTCGATGACACTGCTGTCGTCGCCCCGTGAGAGCTCCCAGCCTCGGGGATGGCGGCCGCAGCGCGCGGTCCGCGCGCGCGTCCCCCGGCGGCCAGCGTCCCGATTGCGCGTGCCAAGGCCGCGCCCGAAGCAGGGGCGGCGAAAGTGACGAGAACGGTGCCGGTGATCGCGCTCGCCTTGACCGTGCGCACCCCCGGCAAGGACCGCACGCCCGCCACGACGCGCTCGATCCGCGCCGCGTCCCCGAGCAGGGTCG
>Ga0114939_10002103_pt1 | contig 15151 bp, 15 predicted proteins | sample AshMeaCrysSpring_FD_87196 | JGI IMG/M metagenome (GOLD analysis project Ga0114939, IMG submission 87196) | Groundwater microbial communities from Big Spring, Nevada to study Microbial Dark Matter (Phase II) - Ash Meadows Crystal Spring | ecosystem: Environmental > Aquatic > Deep subsurface >... | reverse complement strand
CGCTGTCGACCTCGAGGTGCGGGCCGGCAGCCAGTTGCTGCTGCAGGGTGCTGCGTTCCGGGTGGGGCCGGGTCACAAGATCGGGCTCGTCGGGCGCAACGGCGCCGGCAAGACCACGCTCACGCGCATCCTCGCCGGGGAGGCCCAGCCGGCAGCCGGCACGGTGACCCGCACCGGGACGGTGGGGTACCTCCCACAGGATCCCAGGCCCGGCGACCCGAGCACGCCGGCCCGTGCCCGCATCCTGTCTGCGCGCGGCCTGGACGAGGTGGTCACCGGTCTACGGGCCACCGAGCAGCAGCTCGCGCACAGCAGCGGGCATGACCAGCAGCGCGCGATGCGCCGCTACGCGCGGCTGGAGACCGAGTTCCTCACCCGCGGCGGCTACGCCGCGGAGAGCGAGGCCGCCACCATCGCAGCTTCGCTCGGCCTGCCCGCGCGCGTGCTCGACCAGCCGCTGGGCACCCTGTCGGGTGGGCAGCGCCGGCGGGTCGAGCTGGCGCGCATCCTGTACTCCGAGTCCGACACCCTGCTGCTGGACGAGCCGACCAACCACCTGGACGCCGACTCGATCGGTTGGCTGCGGGACTTCCTGCGCTCGTTCTCCGGCGGGGTCGTCGTGATCAGCCACGACACGGCGCTGCTCGAGGACACCGTGAACGCCGTGTTCCACCTCGACGCCACCCGCGCGGCGCTGGACACCTACGCCCTGGGCTGGTCGGCCTACCTGCAGCAGCGCGAGATCGACGAGCGCCGGCGCCGCCGGGAGCGCGCCAACGCCGAGAAGAAGGCCTCGGCGCTGAGGTCCCAGGCCGACCGGATGCGCGCCAAGGCCACCAAGGCCGTCGCCGCGCAGAACATGGACCGCCGCGCCGAGCGACTGCTCGCCGGGGTGGAGGACGTGCGGCGTACCGAGCGGGTGGCCCGGCTGCGGCTGCCGGACCCGGCGCCGTGCGGACGGACCCCGCTGACCGCCCGTGAGCTGTCGAAGTCCTACGGCTCGCTGGAGGTGTTCACCGATGTCGACCTGGCCATCGATCGCGGGTCCCGAGTCGTCGTGCTCGGCCTCAACGGCGCGGGCAAGACCACGCTGCTGCGGCTGCTCGCCGGGCTCGAGCAGCCTGACACCGGGCAGGTGCAGCCCGGGCACGGGCTCAAGATCGGCTACTTCGCCCAGGAGCACGAGACGCTCGACCTGACCCGGACGGTCGTGGAGAACCTGCGCAGCGCCGCCCCCGACCTGGACGACACCGCGGTGCGCACCGTCCTCGGGTCGTTCCTGTTCTCCGGGGACGACGCGCACAAGTCGGCCGGCGTGCTGTCCGGGGGCGAGCGCACCCGGCTGGCCTTGGCCGCCCTCGTGGTGAGCAGCGCCAACGTCTTGCTGTTGGACGAGCCGACGAACAACCTCGACCCGGCCTCGCGAGCCGAGGTGCTCGACGCGGTGCGCCGGTACCGGGGCGCGATCGTCCTGGTGACCCACGACGAGGGTGCGGTGCAGGCACTGAATCCCGAGCGGGTGCTGATGCTTCCCGACGGGGTGGAGGACCTGTGGGGACGGGACTACCTCGACCTGGTGGCCCTGGCCTGACCGCCGGGTCCGGACGCGATCACGGCGGATATCGGCAAGTCGGTGGCGGCGGTCACCCGCGGCGTCGATCATGAAGGCGGACGCCGACCCATCCATGAGGAGGCACCGTGGCCGACACCGCGGCAAAGGGCAGCCGGGTTTCCGGCGATGCCCGCGACAAGCTCGCATCCGAGCTGAGCCAGAAGTACAGCAATGGCATGAGCATCCGCGAGCTGGCAGCCGAGACCGGTCGGTCCTACGGGTTCGTCCACCGGCTGCTCGTGGAGTCCGGGGTCACCTTGCGGGGTCGCGGCGGGGCGCCGAGGTCACGCCGGGAGTCCGGGAGCTAGCCCCACCGGCTCACCCGTCTCGGGCCCGCAGCTGCGGCACCGTAGGCTGCCGGGGGTGACCAGCGCTTCGGATGTCGAGCCCGCGTCCGGCACCATGGACCTCACCGTGGCCCCCCGCGAGACGCTGGCTGCCGGGTTCGTCGAGCTACGGGTGGACGGGTCCCGCGCCGACGTCGTGCTCAACCGTCCGGACGTGCGCAACGCGCAGACCCCGGCGACCTGGCGCGCGCTGGCCAGCGTCCCGTCCCTGTTGCCCGACAAGGTCCGCGTGGTCGTGCTGCGGGGGGAGGGACGGTCGTTCTCCGCTGGTCTGGACCGGCGGATGTTCGACCCGGCGGGGGTGCCGGGGGAGGGCTCCCTGGTCAGCCTGGCGGCCCGTCCGGCCGAGGAGATCGACGCGACGATCGCCCACTACCAGCAGGCGTTCTCGTGGTGGCGTGGGCACGATGCGGTGACGATCGCGGCCGTGCAGGGTCACGCGGTCGGCGCCGGGTTCCAGCTCGCCCTGGCCTGCGACCTGGTGGTGTGCGCCGATGACGCCCAGTTCATCATGCGCGAGCCGTCCCTGGGACTGGTCCCCGACCTCGGCGGCACCGCGCCACTGGTCGACGTCGTCGGCTACCCCCGCGCCCTGGAGATCTGCGCGACCGGACGTGCCGTGCACGCTGCGGAGGCCGTCTCGCTGGGCATCGCCCAGGCCGCCGTTCCCACCGAGTCGCTCGCCGCCGCGGTGGACGATCTGGTGGCCGCCCTGCTGGCCCCGCCCGCGGGTGCGGTGGTGGCCACCAAGCGACTGCTGCGGGGCGCGGCGGGACGTTCCCGCGCGGAGCAGATGGCCGCTGAGCGCGCCGAGCAGGTAGGTCGGCTGGCCGACCTGCGACGACTGCTCGGCTGACCCCCTCCGGTCGCAGCCGTCGCGGTGACGGAACAACGCCGCACGATCGGGTGTTGGTTGCTCGCGACGCATCGCGCAACGGGAGGCTGCCGTGTCCGGGCCCGGAATGTGGATGACCTACCGCTCCCTCACCCGGGACCGGTCGGCCGGCCACACCCGCCTGGCGCCCGGAACCGTCCGACGGGTGGGGAGCTACGCCCGGCCCTATGCCGGCATGATCGCGGTCTTTCTGGTCCTGGTGGTGATCAGCGCCCAGCTGGTGGTCGCCGCGCCGCTACTGTTCCAGCGGATCGTCGACGACGGGATCCTCGCCGGCGACGCCGGCCTGGTCACCGGGCTCGCTCTGCTGGTAGCGCTCATCGCCATCGTCGACGCAGGGCTGAGCCTGGTGGAGCGGTGGTACTCCGCCCGGATCGGTGAGGGCCTCATCTACGACCTGCGCACCCAGGTTTTCAGCCACGTCCAGCGTCAGCCGATCGGGTTCTTCACCCGGGCGCAGACCGGGGCCCTGGTGTCCCGGCTCAACAGCGACGTCATCGGTGCCCAGCAGGCCTTCACCGGGACGCTCGCCGGCGTGGTCTCCAACGGCATCAGCGTCGTGGTCATCGTGATCGCCATGCTGGCCCTGTCGTGGCAGGTCACCATCGGCGCGCTGCTGCTGCTCCCGCTGTTCCTCGTCCCGGCCCGCTGGGTCGGCCGCAGGCTGGCCGCGCTCACTCGCGAGCAGATGGGCCTGAACGCCGAGATGAGCGGCATGATGACCGAGCGGTTCAACGTCGCCGGGGCGCTGCTGGTCAAGCTGTTCGGTCGTCCCGCCGACGAGGCGGAGGGGTTCTCCTCCCGCGCCGGGCGGGTCCGCGACATCGGGGTGACCATCGCGTTGCAGAACCGCGCCTTCTTCGTCGCTCTCACCCTGGTCACGTCGCTGGCCACCGCGCTGGTCTACGGGGTCGGCGGCAACCTCGTCGTCAGCGGCGCGCTCACCCTGGGCACGCTGCTGGCGCTGGTGGCGCTGCTGGCCCGGCTGTACGGGCCGCTGACCGCGCTGTCGAACGTGCGGATCGACGTGATGACCGCGCTGGTCAGCTTCGAGCGGGTGTTCGAGGTGCTCGACCTGCAGCCGCTGGTCGACGAGCGGCCCGATGCGCGTGCGCTTCCGCCGGACGCCGCCGACATCACCTTCGACGCGGTGTCGTTCCGCTACCCGAGCGCCGCCGAGGTGTCGCTGGCCTCGCTGGAGTCCATCGCGACCGTCGAGCGGCCGGTGCTCGGCCTGACCCTCGACGATGTGTCGTTCCGGGTCGCCCCCGGCGAGATGGTGGCGCTGGTCGGACCGTCCGGAGCCGGCAAGACCACGATCACCGCGCTGGTCAGCCGGCTCTACGACCCGACCTCCGGCGCGGTGCGGATCGGTGGCCACGACCTGCGGGACGTGACGCTGGCCTCGCTCAGCGAGGCGATCGGCGTGGTCACCCAGGACGCCCACATGTTCCACGACACGATCGGGGGCAACCTGCGCTACGCGCGTCCGGACGCCACCGACGACGAGCTGTGGACGGCGCTTCGCGGCGCCCAGATCGACCGTCTCGTCGCCAGCCTGCCCGACGGGTTGGACACCGTCGTCGGCGACCGCGGCTACCGGCTGTCCGGCGGGGAGAAGCAGCGTCTGGCCATCGCTCGGCTCATGCTCAAGGCGCCACGCGTGGTCATCCTGGACGAGGCGACCGCCCATCTGGACTCCGAGTCCGAGGTGGCGGTGCAGCGGGCACTGGATACGGCCCTGCAGGGCCGCACGTCCCTGGTGATCGCCCATCGGCTCTCGACGGTCCGCAACGCCGACAGCATCCTCGTGGTCGACTCCGGACGGATCGTCGAGCGCGGCACCCACGCGGAGCTGCTGTCCGCGGGTGGGGTGTACGCGGAGCTCTACCGGACGCAGTTCGCCGAGAACGCCCGGGAGGCGTCCGAAGCCGCCGAGGTGAGCATCGGCGCGTAGCCGCGTGACGCTCCGCCCGGTGCCTCGCCGGCTCGCCCGCCGGCTCGCCCAGGCGCGTGGCGAAGCCGCACGGCTACAGGGATGGCAGCAGGCCTCCGTCGATCGGGATCACCGACCCGGTGACGAACGACGCAGCAGGGGAGAGCAGGAACGCCGCGACCCGGCCGAACTCGTCGGGCTCGCCGTAGCGGCGCAGCGGGATCTGCTGCTCCCAGCGGGCCCGTGAGGCGGCGGCGTCACCGGTCATCGCGTCGAGCTCGGCGAGCCGCTCGGTGGCCAACCGCCCGGGCATCAGCCCCAGCACCCGGACCCCGCGCGGTCCGTACTCGTCGGCCATCTGCTTGGCCACCATGGCCAGTCCCGGGCGCAGCCCGTTCGACGTGGTCAAGCCGGCGATCGGCACCCGAACCGAGGTGGACAGGACGAACGCGATCGCCCCGCCGGTACCGGTCAACCGCTGCTCGGACGGTGTGTCCGCGTCACTGCCGGCCAGTACCTCGGCGATCGTCCGTCCCAGCCGGACCGCACCGAGGAACACCGACTCGAACGCCGCGCGCCACTGCTCGTCGGTGATGCTCGCCACCGGGCCGGCCGGTGGCCCGCCAACACTGACCAGCGCCCCGTCCAGTCGTCCGAACCTCGACCGGGCCGTGTCCACCAGGCGCTGCGGCGTCTGCTCGTCGGCGTTGTCGGCGACGACCCCCTCGGCGTTGGCCGCGCCGAGGGAGGCGGCAGCCTGCGCGACCCGCTCGGCGTCGCGTCCGGAGATCACGACGTGCGCTCCGTCCGCGACGAGCGACTCGGCGGCAGCCCGTCCCAGCCCTCGGCTGGCCCCTGTGACGATGTACACGCGACCGATGAGTCCGCAGTCCATGTGCGGCATCCTGCCGGGCCGCCTACCGTCAACGCCGATGGTTGACGAACTCGACGAGGCGCGCGGCTGGCTGGACGCCGCTGCGCGGGTCACCGTGCTCACCGGCGCAGGCGTGTCGACCCCGTCCGGGATTCCCGACTTCCGTGGACCCAACGGGCTGTGGACCAAGGATCCGGGTGCCGCCGCGATGTTCGACATCGACCGTTACCGGGCCGACCCGGACCTGCGGCGTCGCGCCTGGCTCAACCGCCGGGACCATCCCGCCTGGACCGCCGAGCCGAACGCCGCCCATCGTGCGTTCGTCGCGCTCGAGCGCTCGGGACGGCTCACCGCGCTGCTGACCCAGAACATCGACGGGCTGCACCAGCGTGCGGGCAGCAGCCCCGACCTCGTGGTGGAGCTGCACGGCACGCTGTACTTCTCAGCCTGCCTCGAGTGCGGCGCGCGGGTGCCGATGGCCGAGGTGCTGGCCCGGGTGGACGCCGGCGAGCCCGACCCGCCCTGCCTGGCCTGCGGCGGGGTGCAGCGCTCGGCGACCGTCGCCTTCGGTCAGGCGCTGGACGCCGACGTGCTCGATCGGGCGGTGTCCGCGGCGCAGGAGTGCGAGGTGTTCCTCGCGGCAGGCACGTCGCTGCAGGTCAACCCGGCGGCCGGGCTGTGCCTGGTCGCCTATCGCGGCGGGGCACACCTGATCGTGGCCAACGGGTCACCCACCCCCTACGACGATGTCGCGCACGCCGTCCTGCGCGGCGACCTCACCGAGGTGCTGCCCGCCCTCCTGGAGTGACCCACCGGTGAGCTGCGCGCCGCCTGGATCGCGTGCAGCCACCGCCTGCGTGCCGCGTCGGCCCGCCTGCCGCGACTCCCCGCGTGCCGCGCCTCCCCGCCTGCCGCGACTCCCCGCGTGCCGCGACTCCCCGCGTGCCGCGACTCCCCGCCTGCCCAGGACGCGCCTTGCTCTCGTGCCGGTGAGTGATCCACGGAGGTTCCGGTGCGCTGCCCCCGTGATCCACGGAGGTGCTGGTGCGCTGCCGGCGCCGATTCCTCCGTGGATCATCGCGCGGGAGCACCGTTTCGTCCAACGACTTCTGGCGTTATCCACAGCTGGACGCGGGCCCTCGACGCGCAGCGCCGGACAGCCGCAGAGTTCGTCCATGACCTACCAGGTGCCGGACGGAGTGCGACGGCTGGCGAGCGAACAGTCGGGGCTGGTCACACGCCGGCAGTGCCTAGACCATGGGATGCCGGCCGCCCAGATCACACGACTGGCGCGCATCAGTGGGCGAGGGCAGCTCGTGCTCCCGGCCATCTACGCCTTGACGACCGGCCCGCTCACCAGGCGCCAGCAGTTGGTCGCGGCGTTGCTGCACGGCGGACCAGAGGCCCAGCTGGCCGGCCTGACCTGCCTCGAGGTGCGCAACGTCAAGTACGCACCGCGAGTCGACACGGTGTTCGTCCTGACCCCGATGTCGAGGCGGCTGACCTCTCCCGGCTTCGTCCACGTGACGCGGACCGTACGGCTGCCCTCCGCGCACCATGTCAAGGGCCTGCGGGTGTCACCGCCCGCCCGCGCTGCCATCGACGCCTGCCGGTCGATGCGGTCGGTCCGCGATGCGGTCGCACTCCTGGCCGAGGTTGTGCAGCGGGGTATGTGCACCGTGGGCATGCTGGGGATCGAGGTCGAGGCAGGGCAGTCCGACGGATCTGCAGTGCCTCGCCGCGCTGTGGCTGCACTGCAGTCCGGTGCGGCCTCCGCCCCCGAGGTCGACCTGATCGCACTGGTCGCGACCAGCACGTTGCTGCCGACGCCCAAGATCAACCAGGCGCTCACCGTGAGGGGGCAGAGGTACGTGCCCGACCTGTGTTGGCCCGACGCACGACTGATCGTCGAGGTCGACAGCGTTGAGCACCACGGGTTCGGCCCGGATGCCGAACGGACAGCCATCCGTCGCGCCAAGCTCACGGCGGCGGGGTGGACGGTGATCTCCATCTCTCCGTGGCGCATCATCACGGATCCTGCCGGGGTGTTGCGAGACATAGAGGCCGCCTACCTCGTTGGGCTGGAGCACCGGGCGGGGTGATGGGCGACGCCCCGATGAAGGGCGTGATCGACGGAGGTTCTTCTGCTCAATGCGGCTTCTGCCGCCCCGCCGTGGTAGGGCGGAGACGGCGTTGCTTGCACCTGGTGATCCACGGAGCATCTGGTGCCTTGGGCGGATGATCGACGGAGGGAATGGTGCTTGCCGAGCACCATTCCCTCCGTCTAGGGGTTGCGTGGAGAACCAGATCCGCCGTGGATCATCGGAGGGGACTGGACGGGCGCTGGGCACCGCGGCTCGGAGGGGCGCCGCACCTCCTCGGGGCGCCCCCTGCAGGCGACATCGACCCTATGCCGGGGGAACCGCTGGCGGCGCCATCTCGGCCGGGGTGGTGCGCGACTCCCGGCGGACGAGGACGACGAAGCCAACGACGGCGATCACCCCGAACAGGAACCACTGCACTGCATAGATGAGGCTGGGCCCAGCGCTGAGCCGCGGCGGCGGGATGGGCGCCAGCGAGGCGTCCTCGGCAGGAGTCTGCTCGACCAGCTCCAGCCAGACCGGCGCGAGGGGGGCCTGCATGCTGGCCTGGAGGTCAGCGAGGTCGACGAAGCGGATGGACGGGGGAGAGGCCTCCGCGTCCAGGCCGGCGCCGCGTCCGGACTCCGCGAGCCGCACCCGTCCGACGAGCTCGACGGTGCCCTGCGCGGGGTCGGGCACGGCCAGGCTGTCCGTGGAGCCGGGTCCGGTGGCCAGGAAGCCCCGGTCGACGAGGACGGACCGGCCGTCGGCGAGCACCAGCGGTGCCAGGGCGTGCACGCCGGGCTGTCCCTCGACCGGCCGCAGGCGCAGTGCGAGCGCACCGTCCGGGTCGTACTGTCCGGTGACGCTGACCTGGCGCCATTCGACCTCGTCGGGTACCGCCTCGATGCTCGTGTCGGTGGGGACGAGGGAGTGCAGCGGCACCGGCTCGGCGTCCAAAGCCGTCCGGACGGCATCGTTGCGCTGGCCGCGCAGCTCGTAGCGGTCGAGCTGCCAGAGTCCGAGCAGCACGCACGCGACGGTCATCACGACCGCGAAGCCCAGCAGGGTGGCTCCGCGGCGGGACCGGAGTGCTGCCATGCCGACGACGGTAGAGCGCTGCGAGCCCGCTAGCGCTGCGAGGTCGGCGTACCGGAAGGCGAACCGGCGGGCAGCGCCGCGTAGGCGTGCGTCACCGGCTCCAGCGTGGTGGTGGCCACGCGCTCCCGGCCGGCGTTGGCGCCGACCACTCCCAGATAGGGCAGCAGCACCGCCCCGGCGACCAGCACCCAGCGGGGCCATCCGGGCACCACGATTGCGCCGATGAAGCACACGGTGCGCACTCCCATGGTCCACAGGTAGCGGCGGGTGCGCATGGCCAGGTCTTCCATCGGGCTGGTGGGCGCGCTGGTGATGCTCGCGACCGGCTGAGTACGCCGTGCCATGACCACCACCCCGGACGGATCGCGCGCGCTCGGCGCGATGCAGTCACCGTACGACGGCGGTGGGCCGTGCGCCACAGCAGGTCGCGAGCTGAATCGCTGACCGCCCGACGGGCCCCGCCGCGCGGCGGGCGCCACGACACACTCGCGGCTGACTGCGTGGCATCCGTAGTGCGCGGGCACGACTTCCGGCAGGATGACGCCTGCCCGAGCGCAAGGCCGGACCGGCCGAGCGCGACGGCGGCGCGGGCGAGCGTCGCGTCACCGACCGTCTGAGAGGGAGCGAGAATGGCCAACCGTACGTACCGGGTGATCGAGGTGGTGGGGACCTCCCCCGAGGGTGTCGACGGCGCGCTTCGCAACGGCATCGCCCGCGCGTCCAAGACCATGCGGCATCTGGACTGGTTCGAGGTGGTGGAGATCCGGGGGCACATCACCGACGGAGTGCCCGACCACTTCCAGGTCTCGATGAAGGTCGGCTTCCGCCTCGAGGACGCCTGAGCCGGTCCTTCGGCGCGGCGCCGTTGCCGACGCCGCGCTGATTCGGTCTACCTGCCAGTAGCGGCTACGGTCGCGCGACGTGGCACGAAGCATTCTCATCACCGGCGGCAACCGCGGAATCGGGTTGGCGACCGCGCAGGCGTTCGCCGATCTTGGTGACCACGTCGCGGTCACGACCCGCGGGGCGGAGGTTCCCGACCACCGCCTGCTCGCCGTCCCGGCTGACATGGCCGACCCGGACTCGGTCACGGCTGCCGTGGCGGCGGCCGAGGATGCCCACGGGCCCCTCGAGGTGCTGGTGGCGAACGCCGGCATCACCCGGGACGCACTGCTGCTGCGCATGGCGGAGGAGGACTGGTCGGCGGTCCTCGACACCAACCTCACCGGGGCGTTCCGGGTCGCGAAACGGGCCGCGCGCAGCATGCTGCGGCAACGGCGTGGCCGGATCGTGCTGGTCTCGAGCGTGGTGGCGCTGTCCGGGTCCGCGGGGCAGGCGAACTACGCCGCGAGCAAGGCTGGGCTCATCGGCCTGGCGCGTTCGCTGGCGCGCGAGCTGGGCAGCCGGTCGATCACGGCGAACGTGGTCACGCCCGGGTTCGTCGAGACCGACATGACCGCCGGGCTGGACGAGCAGACCCGCCAGAGCTACCTCGAGCAGGTCCCGCTGGGTCGCTTCGCGGACCCGGACGAGGTCGCCCGGGTCATCCGCTGGCTGGCCAGCGAGGACGCGGGCTATGTGACGGGTGCCGTCATCCCGGTCGACGGCGGCCTGGGGATGGGGCACTAGTGGCGCACGAGGACGGGAGCAGACGGTGAGCGGGCTGCTGGCGGGCAAGCGCATCCTGGTGACGGGGGTGATCACCGACCAGTCGATCGGCTTCCACGTGGCCCGGCTGGCCCTGCACGAGGGGGCCTCGGTGGTGGTGACGGGGTTCGGACGCATGTCGCTGGTCGAGCGCATCGTCAAGCGTCTGCCGGCGCCCGTCCCGTTGATCGAGCTGGATGTGACCAACGAGGAGCAGATGTCGACGCTCGCCGATCGGGTGCGTGCCGAGGCCGGCGGCCTGGACGGTGTGCTGCACTCGATCGCGTACGCGCCGCCGTCCGCGCTCGGCGGCAACTTTCTCTACACACCGTGGCAGGACGCGGCCACCGCCTTGCACGTCTCGGCGTTCTCCCTGAAGGAGCTGACCACGGCGTGCCTGCCGCTGTTCGGTGAGCAGGGCGCGTCGGTCGTCGGGCTGGACTTCGACGCGGCGGTCGCCTGGCCGACCTACGACTGGATGGGGGTGTCGAAGGCGGCGCTGGAGGCCACCTCCCGCTACCTCGCCCGCGAGCTCGGGCCGTCCGGCGTGCGGGTCAACCTGGTCGCCGCCGGGCCGCTGCGCACGCTGGCGGCCAAGGCGATCCCGGGCTACTCCGGCTACGAGTCGGTCTGGCACGAGCGAGCGCCGCTGGGTTGGGAGATGTCCGATGCCGAGCCGACCGCGAAGGCGTGCGTGGCGCTGCTGTCGGACTGGTTCCCCAAGACGACCGGAGAGATCATCCACGTGGACGGAGGCGTCCACGCCGTGGGCGCGTAGCCGGCCACCGCAGTCCGTAGCCATGCCCCTGCACGTTGACGTGATCAATCGGGACGGAGCGAGGCGCTGGCGGGGGCGGGTGAGGGCGTCCGGTGGGCGACCAGCACGCCGTGGACGATGAGCCCCTGCGCCAGCGTGTAGGTCGACATCACCATGACGCCCGCCATGGCCTGCGCACCGCTGAGCCGGTCGGTGAAGACCGACACGGCCAGGATCGAGTCGGACGCGACGAACAGCGCCGCGCCGATCGCCGTCCACAGGTTCACCGCCGGGGCCACCACCGCCATCGTGCAGATCGCCGCGACGTAGACCATCACCGGAAGCAGCAGCGCCCCGACGTCCGGAGCCAGCACCCCCACCATGACGGCGCCGTAGGCGACGAACAGCAGCCCGGGCAGCGGCGGTCGTCCGTTGGGACGGGCGCGCACCGCGGGGACGAAGGCCACGATGTAGGTGAGCTGGGCAAGCAGAAAGCTGACCAGACCGGCGAGGAACCACGCCTCACCGTCACCGAGCAGCAGGACGTCGCCCAGCCACGAGAACGCCAGCGCGAGCAGCACCAGCCGCAGCATCCGGGGCAGCGGCCGGGGCGAGGCAGCCAGCAGGTAGCCCGCCAGCAGCGGCATCAGCAGCGGCTTGGTCACCGTGGCCAGCGCGGTGGCCTCCAGCGCCTGCGCGGTGACGTGCACGACGCACAGGACGGCGTACCCGCCGAGAAACCCGGTCGGACGCAGCATGGGCACAGTGTGACCCAGCCGGTCGGGCACGCAAGGATCACCCCATGAGCGTCGACCGCCATCTCATCCTGCTGCGCCACGCGAAGTCCGACTGGCCGCCCGGGGTCCCCGACCGGGCGCGCCCGCTGGGCCAGCGGGGACGCACGGAGGCGCCGCAGGCCGGCCGTTGGCTGGCCGCGTCCGGGCTCGTGCCCGACCTTGCGCTGGTGTCCAGCGCGCTGCGCGCCCAGCAAACCTGGAACCTGGTCCAGGCCCAACTCGCGGCCGAGGTGCCGACCCGCATCGAGGACGCCCTCTACGAGACCGGCGTGGCCGGCATCCTCGACCTGCTGCAGACCCTCGAGGAGTCGGTGGCCACCGCGCTGGTCGTCGGGCACAACCCGGCCACCGAGAACCTCGCGCTGCTGCTCGAGGACGGGTCCGGGCCGCCCGAGGAACGCGAGCGCATGGCGGGCAAGTACCCGACGAGCGCGATCGCCGTCCTGCAGCTGCAGGTGCCGACCTGGGCGGACCTCGACGAGGACACCGCCCGGCTAATCTGCTTCACCGTCCCGCGCTGACGGGTACCACGCCCTGCCTCAGGCGATCGGCGGGGCCGGCGTCGGGGTGCCATCGGCCCGGTCGGCGGCCTCGACGTCCTCCCGGCTGATGCCCAGCAGGTAGAGGATCGAGTCCAGGTACGGCGCCGACACCGCCGTGTCGGCGGCCGCGCGCACGACCGGCTTGGCGTTGAACGCGATGCCCAGCCCCGCCGCGGCGATCATGTCGAGGTCGTTGGCGCCGTCCCCGATCGCGACCGTCTGGGCCAGCGGCACCCCCGCCTGCGCGGCGAACCGGCGCAGCGCGTCGGCCTTCCCGGCCCGGTCGATGACCGGCCCGACCAGCCGTCCGGTCAGTCGCCCGTCGACGATCTCCAGCGTGTTCGCCGCGGCGAAGTCCAGGCCCAGCTCCGCGGCCAGGTGGTCGGTGATCTGGGTGAAGCCTCCACTGACGATGGCGAACCGGTAGTCCAGCCGCTTCAGCGTCCGCACCAGCGTGCGAGCCCCCGGGGTGAGCGCGACCTGCTCGCGCACCTCGTCGAGCACCGCGACCGGCAGCCCGGACAGCAGGGCCACCCGAGCGCGCAACGAGGACTCGAAGTCGAGCTCGCCGCGCATCGCAGCCTCGGTGACCTCCGCCACCTGCTGACCGACGCCGGCGCGCGCGGCCAGCATCTCGATGACCTCGCCCTGCACCAGGGTGGAGTCCACGTCCATCACCACCAGCCGGGCGGCGCGCTGGTAGAGCCCGGCGGGCTCCACGGCCACATCGACCCCCAGCCGGGACGCCGCGGCGGCCAGCGCGGGCCGCAGCACCACCGCATCGGCCCCGGACAGGTACAGCCGGATCGAGGTCACCGGGTAGGCGGCAAGCCGGGTGATCCGCTCGATGTTGGCCCCCGCATCGGCGATCTCGGCGGTCAGGGCCGCAACGGCGTGCGGCCGCAACGGGCTGCCCAGCACGGTCACCACGACCCGTCCCTGTCGAGGCGGGGACGGGTCGCCCCATCCGGTGGACGCCTCGAGATCCATGTCGAGGTCGTCCGCGACCCGCTGCGCCACCGCGACGGCCCGCTCGAGAGTCGCCTCGTCGCCTCCGGCGGCGGCCCCCAGCAAGACACCGAGCACCAGACGCCCCCGAACCACGACCTGCTCGATGTCGACCACGTCCAGTGCGCTGCCGCCGCCGTCGGCCAGCGCAGCAAACAGCCGGGTGGTGACCCCGGGTCGGTCCCGACCGGTCAGCGTGAGCAGCAGGGTCGGGGCCGAGGCGGCCTGGTCGGGGGGATCGGTGCGGCCCATCTCGGGCCGGAGGCTACCGCCCGACGGGCCCCAGGCACGCCCCCGTGGCGGCCACCAGCGCCCGCCGGGCCGCCCGCTCCACCGCGGCGAGCGCGAAGCCGCGGGTCTGCACCCCGAACGAGGTCAGCGCAGCCCCGTCGTCGTCCTGGGCGGCCGCCACGATGGACAGCGCCTGCAGCGCCCGGTCCGCCAGGCCCTGCGCCCGAGCCCCGGCGAGGTCCGGCAGCCGGATGAGGGCGCTCCCCGAGCGGGCCCGGGACGCGGCTTCGCGCCTGTCCGCGCGCCCGGGCACGGTCCGCACCCGGGAGATGGCCTCGGCCGCCTCGCGCAGCGCCTCCTTCAGCTCGCGGTCAGCCTGGCCGAGGGTCGGCACGTCCGGCCAGGCCGGTGATGCCGGCGTCTCCCGCCACGTCACGCAGTGCCCCTGGTCACCGGGGGTGCCGAACGCGGTCACGTCTGGGACGAGGGAGGGCACCGACCCGCCGGGCGGCACCGCTCCGGGAGCGGCGCATCCCACCACGGCCTCACCGGCGGCCAGCGCGGCCCGGTTCATCGCCGGCGGACCGGTCAGCCCGAGCAGGTCGCCGGGCACGGGCAGGGCCAGCCGAAGCCCGACGAGGCCGCGACGGCGCAGGTCGGTCAGCCCCTCCTCGAGGTCGTCCGGTGGCTGGAAGGGGTCGCTGACGACCAGGTGCGGCTCGTCGGTTCCCTCGACCATGGCGACGACCCGGTCCAGCGGCTCGGCCTCGGACAGGAACGCGGTGCCCCAGGCGGCCAGCAGAGCGGCGCGCAGCGGGGTCGGCATCCAGCCAGGGTAGGGCCGCGGTCCGTAGGGTGGACCGGTGGCCGCGCTCGAGCTCGCCGACGTCACCGTCCAGCGGGGAGGGCATCGACTGCTGGACACGGTCAGCTGGCGGGTCGAGGAGGACGAACGCTGGGTGGTGCTCGGGCCGAACGGGGCGGGCAAGACCACCCTGCTCTCGCTGGCCGCTGCGCAGGCGCACCCGACCTCCGGGTACGCCGAGGTGCTCGGGGAGCTGCTCGGGGCCGTCGACGTGTTCGAGCTGCGGCCCCGCATCGGGCTGACCAGCGCGGTGCTCGCCGATCGCATCCCGCGCGACGAGCGGGTGCGCGACCTCGTGCTGACCGCGGCGTACGCGGTGGTCGGACGGTGGCGCGAGCGGTACCAGAGCATGGACGCTGCGCAGGCGCAGGCCCTGCTGGAGCGCCTGGGCATCGCGCATCTGGCCGAGCGCACCTTCGGCACCCTGTCGGAGGGGGAGCGCAAGCGCGCCCAGATCG
>Ga0114939_10002102_pt1 | contig 15154 bp, 15 predicted proteins | sample AshMeaCrysSpring_FD_87196 | JGI IMG/M metagenome (GOLD analysis project Ga0114939, IMG submission 87196) | Groundwater microbial communities from Big Spring, Nevada to study Microbial Dark Matter (Phase II) - Ash Meadows Crystal Spring | ecosystem: Environmental > Aquatic > Deep subsurface >... | reverse complement strand
TTCTCAGCCTCGATGACACCGACCTCGCCGCTGCCGACGCCTATGAGGTCGATACCTACCACCGCATCAGAGTCTCCCTCCGGTCCGGCAGAACCGCCTGGGCCTACGCCCTGGCGACCTAGATCGAAGGGAACAGGGCGCAACCACGCGATGGCCCGGAACCCCTGGACCGCCGATGAACGCTGTGCGCTGCAACATCCTTGAACGAGGCACGGCCTTAGCCATGGCCTGAACCATTGAGCCGACGGTGGCACCACAGGATGCGGTAGCGCAGCGACTGGACCTACTGGCGCTGGCCATTCGCGCGGGTACGCACAGACAGCAGCGATTCACCTGACCGCAGCATCCCGTACCGGTCGGTGCGGCCTTCGTGCTAGAGGTGGAAGTTGGCGGTGGATTGGTTGTCGTCGTCGGGGATGATGGCGTCGGCCCACCAGGCCGGCGGTTCGGGGCGGGTGTCGTAGGTCGGTTCGATCTTCGCCTCGCCGGGGATGGCCATGGCTTGGGGCGCGGCTTGGACCTGGCGGGCGACGACCGCTTCCTTGGTGATGTTGAAGATGGTCAGGTCCTGCGTCTGGACGACCGGCCCGTCGAAGACGGCGCTGACCTCCTCGAGGATGGGCACGACCACCGCTGGGAAGAGGAGGGTGTGCCAGAGCGCGCCCATGCGGGGCTGCACCAGCGAGAACACCTTGCCAGCGGTCTTGGGCACGGTGTGGGTGGCGGTGATGGTCTGGAACCGCTCGATGGGGCCGCCGGTGAGAGCGGCCAGGGCCGCTGCTGAGGGGAAGCACTCGTGGATCAGCAGGTCGGTGCCCTGGGCGGCGTGGACGAGGGGCCAGCACGGGTGGGTGTCGCCGGAGAACACCATGCTGACCCCGGCGAAGTCGACGCGGTAGCCGACGGCGCCGTGCAGGTTGTGGATCACCGGGAAGGCGGTGATCGTCACCCCGTCCTGCTCGTAGACCACCGAGGTGGTGGCTGCGTCGAACTCCGTGCCGACCAGGATCGCGGACTCGTTCGAGGTGTAGCCGCGGGTGGACTCGGTGTCCCACGCGCACAGGGCCTCGAGGGCATCGAGGGCGACCTTGGTGCCGTACTTCGGCTCGGACCCGTCACCACCCCACACGTGCAGCGGTCCCTGGCGCCCGGCCTTGCGGAAGCTGCCGAACAGGGTGATCAGGTCGGCGGTGTGGTCGGCGTGCAGGTGGGTGAGGAACACCTTGTCCAGAGAGTTGATCGGCAGGCCCAGGCTCATGAAGTTCCCCAGCGAGCCGCTGCCGACATCGAAGATGAACATGTCCCGGCCCGGGTTCCCGACCTCGACCAGGATGCTGCCGGATGCCTGAGCGCGCGTCGGCGGCGGATTGCCGCTGCCCAGGACCGTCACCCGGATCTCCCCGTCCCTGATCGGCTCCGCGCCTGGGACGTACACCTCCGCATACGGCTCCACCGGGTGCCCGATGATCGGGGTCGTCGCGACCGCCTTCGTGCCGCCCAAGTAAGCCAGATCCGTGTACGCGGTCGACATGGCCTCAGCCATCGCGGTGTCCCTTCTCCCTGGATCTCGGTGCCACGGGCACCAACTCCACTCCTCCTCGCGATCATGCCATCAAGCCGCGTCGCATTCCTGCTGTGAGCAGAAGTGCCGACCTGACTCGCCCTAGGTGTTCTGCCCAGTGAGGTTGGGTACGCGACTGGCGGGCGGTTGGCCTCCGAGCGCGGTGTGGGGCCTGTGATGGTTGTAGATGTGCAGCCATCGGGCCGCGGTCGTGGGCGAGACGTGGAACCGCTCGGCCGCCGTGCGGACCGACCAGCCCTGCTCGACGACGCACCGGGCCAGGCGCAGCCGGCCGAGCTCGGACAACGGGGAGTTAGCGTGCGGCACGAGGGCCTCCTGGGTGGTGTGGCTTGCTTGGTCGCTCCACACCTCACCGGGAGGCCCTCGCTACGTCAGGAACCGACCCGCCGTGTCACCAACCTCTATGGGCAGAACATCAGCCAGCCGTTGCCTATGGACGTCTGCCACTCGGGGCCGCAACGGCCGTACTTCTTCTCGATCGGCGGGATGTGGGCCCGGGTCCGCCCGTGGGCCGCGGGGTGAGGAGACGGCATCCAGTGCATCGTGTGCTGCGCATCGACAAGACGGCGGGCCCATGGAAGAAGTCGGACGTCTCGGCTGGCCTGCGCGCCAGTTGTGCCGTTCGCGGTCACTCTTGCGATGACGGGCCGCCTGATCCGATGCTGTCCGCATGGACCGAAATAGCAGCGTCGTCGCCCAGTGGCTCGCCGCTGGCGACGCAGGCCAGCTCGACGCGTTCGACGAACTGCTCCACGCTGACGTGACTGTCCACGCCCCGGGCGGCCTATCGACGACCAGCGCGGCAGCAGAGAAGGCGGTCTGGCAAGAGGCAAGGGCAGCGGTTCCTGACTTGCTCCACGATGTCCAGGAGGTACTCGTCGACGGAGACGTCGAGATGGCTCGCGTCGTGGTGACTGGCACCCTGGCGGCAGACTTCGGCGGTATTGAGGCCACCGGACGCCGATTCCGCATTGACCAGGCAGTGATCACCCACCTCCGCGGCGGGAAGGTCGCCGAGGCATGGGAGATCGCCGACCTGACTGCGGTCACGGGCCACGCTTCTGAACGTCAGGACTCCGCTGGCTAGCTCGATGACGCGCCGTGTTGGCAAGCACAGCGCCGAGTCCCGCCCCCGATGTGCCGTTCTGACTGGCCCAGGCGGGCTTTCGGAGATGAGCGACGCCACCGGGCCGGGCAATGCCGCCTGTGTGCCTCCCGCGAGCCGCGCGGAGGCCGTCGAGCTCAGGGGACGGCGACCTCCGTGACCGGCAGCGAGGAGTCGGCCGCGAAGGCAAGGTCGGAGGCCGGCCGCCCTCGCACGAGTCGTTCTGCGCCCAGCGCCGCCACCATCGCACCGTTGTCGGTGCACAGCCGGGCCGGTGGCACCCGCAGCGCGATCCCCGCCGCAGCGCAGCGCTCCTCGGCTAGGGCCCTCAGCCGGGAGTTCGCCGCCACGCCGCCGCCGATCAGCAGCGTGTCGGCGCCCTCGGACTTGCAGGCGGAGACCGCCTTGCGCGTCAGCACGTCGACGACCGCCTCCTGAAACGACGCGGCGACGTCGGCGACGGGCACCTGCTCCCCCGCGCGCTCGCGCTGCTCGACCCAGCGCGCCACCGCGGTCTTCAGCCCGGAGAACGAGAAGTCATTGCGGTGCCGCTCGAGATCGTGCGGCGCGCTCAGCCCGCGGGGGAAGGCGATCGCCCGAGGGTCTCCCCCCATCGCCGCCCGGTCGATGTGCGGCCCGCCCGGGAAGGGCAGCCCCAGCACCCGGGCGACCTTGTCGAACGCCTCCCCCGCTGCGTCGTCGATGGTCTGGCCCAGCGGGGTGACCGCGGCCGTGACATCCTCGACGAGCAGCAGCGACGAGTGCCCGCCCGAGACGAGCAGCGCCAGGCACGGCTCCGGCAGCGGCCCGTGCGCCAGCTGGTCCACCGCCACGTGGGCCGCGAGGTGGTTGATGCCATGCAGCGGGACGCCGAGCCCGAGGGCCAGCGCCTTGGCAGCGGCCACACCGACGAGCAGCGCGCCGGCCAGCCCCGGGCCGGCGGTCACCGCCACGGCGTCGATATCGCCGTACGCAAGCCCTGCCTCGGCCAGCGCGCGGGCCAGGGTGGGGACGATCGCCTCGAGGTGCGCCCGGCTGGCGACCTCCGGGACGACACCGCCGAACCGGGCGTGCTCGTCGACCGAGCTGGCGACCGCGTCGGCGAGCAGGGTCGTCCCGCGCACGATCCCGATCCCCGTCTCGTCGCACGACGTCTCGATGCCGAGGACGATCGGCTGGTCAGACACCGGGCCGCACCTCCTCGACCAGACGCAGCCGCATGACCACCCCGTCGACCCCCGGCGCGTAGTAGCCGCGGCGCAGGGCCAGCCGCTCGAACCCCTGCGACCCGTAGAGCGCCAGCGCCGCCTCGTTGTCCGCCCGGACCTCCAGCAGCACCTGTGCGCAGCCCCGCCGCCGGGCCTCCTCGATCAGCGCCCCCAAGAGCGCGCGCCCGAGCCCTCGGCGCTGCGCCCACGGGGCGACGGCGAGGGTCTGCACATCGCCATCCCGGTCGACCGCGCGAAGCCCGCCGTACGCGGCCAGCCGGCCGTCGATGTCGGCAGCGGCGTACCAGCGGGTCGACGGAACGCCGGCCAGCTCGGACCAGAAGGTCGCCTCGCTCCACGCGTCGACGGGGAACAGCTCGGTCTCCAGCGCGTGCGCGGCGGGGATGTCCCACCAACGCAGCGGTCGGATCTCGGTGGCCGCGCTCATGTCCCGAGCACCGACTTGCGGGGGCCGGGCGCGACGGCGTCGGGGCGGCGCAGGTAGAGCGGGCGAGGCTCCCCGCCCGAGACGGCCCCGCTGGCGACCAGCGCGGCGAGCAGCCCGGCCGAGGGGTACGCGGGTTCAAGGGCCGGGCCCAGCGCGTCGGGGTAGAGGGCGGCCCCGTGGCCGACCACCGCCGTGATGCCCAGCGCGGCGATGCGATCCGCGGCGGTCTGCGGGGCATCCACGCGCGGTCCGCTGATCCGATCGCCGGCGGCGTCGTACGCGGCCCAGTAGACCTCTCGGCGCCGCGCGTCAGACGCGACAGCGAACGGCCCGACGTGCCCGGCGGCGCGCGCCCCTGCGGCGAGCACGTCGAGGGAGCAGACCCCCAGGACCGGGATGCCCAGGGACGCGGCGAGGACCTGCGCGGTGGCCAGGCCGACCCGCAGTCCGGTGAACGGCCCGGGGCCGGTCCCGACCGCGACGGCCTCGAGGTCGGACGGCGACAGCCCCACCTCGGCCAGCACCCGCTCGATCAGCGGGGCAAGCAGCTCGCCGTGCCGGCGGGCGTCGACGACGGAAACCTCGGCCAGCACGGTGTCACCAAGAGCGACGCCCGCGGACACCGCAGGCGACGAGGTGTCGACGGCGAGGACCAGCACGCTGGCGAGGCTAGCGTCAGGCTGCCCTCGAGGTGGGCGCGGCCAGCGCGGCGTCGAGGCTCAGCCGACCGGGCGCCGGCTGAGCCAAGGAGGCACGGCTGCCGGGCAGCGGCCCGGCCGGGCTGTGCGGCAGAGGCGCCGCCACGATCCGGGCTCCCGACGAGTCGCGGAAGGCGAAGCCATCATCGCCGCCTGCCGCCAGGCTGAAGGCCCCCTCGTGCAGCCGACGGTGGTGCAGAGAACACAACGTGACCAGGTTGTCGAGATCGGTACGGCCGCCATCGGCCCAGTGCACGACGTGGTGGACGTCGGTGAAGCGGCGCGCCTCGCATCCCGGGAAGCGACAGCGGCCCTCGTCGCGCACCGACAGCGCCCGTCGTTGCGCCTGGCTCACCAATCGTCGCCTGCGGCCCACCGCCAGCACCTCACGTCCGCGGCCGCGCACCAGGGCAGTCAGCAGCGGATCGCACGCCAGCCGGCGGGCGCTGGCCGGCGCGATCGCCACCCCCGAGGCCAGGTGCGCCACCCCTGGCTCGCCCGCGAGCGCGTCGCGGTCGACATGGACCACCACGGTCGCGGGACGGGAATCGCCCGCAGCCTCGCCCCCCGCGCCGCGCACCAGGGACATCAGGGCATCGGCGCGCCGGCCGTCGGCCTGCGGCCGCGGATCGCCACCTGTGGATGAGTCTTCCGCGGAAGACTCATCCACAGCCGCCAGCGCCGAGAGGAGCAGCTCGCCCTCCTCCGGCGCCAGCCGCCCCGAGACCACGAGCATCCCGTCGTCGTCCCAGCGGGTCACCAGGCCGCGGCGATCATGCCGGGTGGCGTCCTGCGCCGCCGTCACCCGCCGCCATGAGCGGGCCACCCGCTCAAGCTGGCTCGCCGTCATCGCCTCGGCGTAGTCGAGCCAGACATCCTCGTCGTGCGCCGCGGCCACGCGCGTGATCGCGCGGACCTTGGAGTAGGACAGCGCACCTTCGGCGAATCGCGCAGCCACCCGGGGCAAGGCGCGCAGCGCGTGGGCGACCCGCACCTGCTCGTGCGCCGCGGTCAGGCTCATCCCGCACCGCCAGGACAGCCAATGCGCCGCCGAGCGGCACTCCCACCGCGCCCAGAGCCGGCGCGAGTCGAACTCGGCGACCAGCATGAGGAATCGGCAGGTCGAGGCGGCGATGGCCGAGGCGAGGGAGACGAGCTCCTGCTCGATCAAGGGGCCGCTGACGGCGCCCACCGCGTCAAGGTCGGGCGGGGAGGAGAGATCGAGTGCCTTCATGATGCGACGCTAGCCAGCGGGTACGACAGTCCCCGTAGCCCGCAGGCGAGCGATCCACAGGCTCAGTGCGGCGGCCGCCGCAGGCCCCCGGCCCACCGTGGGCCCACGCCCCGCACGCGTACGAGGCGGCGCTCGGCGTCTGTCTCGGCATCGACGGCGGCCGCGGGGTCCACGGCCAACGACACCTCAAGCCGGGATTCGGCCAAGGCCTCGACCCGGCCCTCCCCCCACTCGACCACCGTCACCGAATCAGACAGGGAGGCATCGAGGTCGAGGTCGTCGACCTCGTCAAGCGACCCGAGCCGGTAGGCGTCGACGTGCACGAGGGCGGGCCCGCCCGCGAGCGACGGGTGCACCCGGGCGATCACGAAGGTCGGCGAGGTGATCGGCCCCCGCACGCCCAGGCCCTCCGCGAGCCCCTGGGTCAGCGTCGTCTTGCCGGCGCCGAGGCCGCCGGAGAGCACCACGAGGTCGCCGGGCGCCAGCCAGCGCGCGATCTCGGCCCCCGTCGCGCGCATGGCCTCGGCGTCGGGCGCCTCAGTGGCCCATTCAGGCGCCCCGGCCACCCGAGCCCTGCCTCGCGAGGTGCAGTCGCTGCGCCCGCGCGAGCAGGTCGCGGATCGCCTCGTTGACGGCATCCGGGTGCTCCATGAGCAGCATGTGCCCGGACTGGGGGACCACCACGTGCTCGGCGTGCGGCAGCCGCCGGACGATGGCCTCCGAGTGCTCCGGCGGCGTCAGCAGATCGCGGTCGCCGACGATGACCAGCGCCTCGCACTCGTCGTACGCCGCGAGCGTGGTCAGCCGGTCGTGCCCGCCGAACTCAGGCATAAACGCCGCGACCGTCTCGATCGGGGTGCTGGCCAGGACCTCTGCGGTGAAGTCGACGACGGAGGCCGGCACCGGTGAGGCGTACGAGTACAGGCGGGTGATCAGCAGGTCGAGGTCGCTGCCATTCTGCCGCCGGCGGTCGACATACGAGGGCGCCCGCGTGAGCGCGGCCACCGCCCGCGGCCCGTACGCGTGCAGCAGGCCCGCCATCGGGCGGGGCACCCCCAGCGCCACCTCGCGCAGGCCGCCGGCCGACGTCGACAGGAAGCACGCGCCGACCACGCGATCGAGCAGCTCGGGGCGCGCCTCGGCCAGGGACATCATCGTCATGCCGCCCATCGAGTGGCCGACGAGCACCACCGGCCCCGTGGGCGCGGCCTGGTCGAGGACGGCTCCGAGGTCGTGGCCGAGCTGAGCGATCGTGCACCGCTCGGCAGGGCTGCGCCCGCTGCGGCCGTGCCCGCGCTGGTCCCAGAAGACCATCCGCGTGCTGCCGCCGAGCCCCTTGCGCTGGAAGTGGAACGCGTCGAGGTTGAGGGAGTACCCGTGCGAGAAGACCACCGTGAGGTCGGCGAACTCGGCACCGGGCCGAGGCTCGTCGATCTCGGCCCACAGCTCGACCCCGTCGTCTGCGGTCACCGCGTGCGGGTGCCCACGGAACAACCCGAGCGGCTCGCCGTCCGGGGCCCGGCCTTCCACCTGGCGCCCGACGAGCCGGCGCTCGGCGAAGAGCCCCGCCGCGAGGCCCGCGGCCCCCAGAGCGAGCGCCAGCCCGGCGAGCCCACCCCGGCCCTCGCTCACGGCTGCCCCCCGACGTACTCCCGCGGCACCCGCGGCCCGATCCGGGTGACCACCTCGTAACCGATGGTTCCCATGGCCTGCGCCCAGTCCTCGGCGGTCGGCTCGCCGCCACCGCCCGGGCCGAACAGCACCACGGGGTCGCCGACCTCGGCCGGGTCATCGCCGAGGTCGAGCACGAACTGGTCCATGCAGACCCGGCCGGCGATCCGCCGCACCCGGCCCGCCGCGAGGACGGGACCGGCGTTGCCCGCCGCCCGGCCGATGCCATCGGCGTAGCCGAGCGGCACGAGCCCCAGGGTGGTCTCGCTCGTGGTCGTGTAGGCGTGGGCGTACGAGACCCCGTGCCCGGCGGGCACCCGCTTGACCGACGTCAGCCGCGCCTCCAGCGTCATCGCCGGCCGCAGCCCGAGCGACTCGGGCGTGCCGACGAGCGGACCGGGCGACAGCCCGTACAGGGCGATCCCCGGACGGACGAGATCGAAGTGCGCCTCGGGCGCCGCGAGCGTGGCCGCCGAGTTGGCGAGGTGCCGGATCGGGTCGCGCACCCCGAGCGACGCGGCCACCTCGGCGGCCTCCTTGAACGCCAGGATCTGCGCCGTGACGGTCGGATGGCCGGGCTCGTCGGCGTAGGCCAGGTGCGACCACACGCCGACCACCTCGACCTCGCCGGAGGCTTGGGCGGCGACCGCGTGCCGCACCAGGTCGGGCCAGTCGGCGGCCGGCGCCCCGGCGCGGCCGAGCCCGGTGTCGACCTTGAGGTGCAGGCGGGCCGGGCGCCCTGTCGCGCGCGCCGCCGCCACGGCCTCGCCAACAGCCCAGATGGCGCTCGCCGAGACGTCGACTCCCCGGCCCACCGCCTCGACCCAGATCGGGTCGCCGGGCACGGCGATCCAGCCGAGGATCGGCGCCTCGATCCCCGCCTCGCGCAGCGCGACCGCCTCGTCGAGGTTGGCGACGCCCAACCAGGCCGCGCCGCCCGCGAGCGCGGCCCGCGCGCAGGGGACCAGCCCGTGGCCGTAGCCATCGGCCTTGACCACGGCCATCAGCGGGCGGCCCGCTGCGGCCTCGCTCAGGCGGCCGGTGTTGGCGCGCACCGCGTCGAGGTCGACCCGGGCCACCGCGCGGGGGGACGCGCCGGTCACGCGGCCCCCACGGTGAGTGAACGGACCGCCGCGGGCAGCGCACGGGCGATCCTGAGGGCGGGCACCGGCCCTCCGGCCGCGGCGAGCCGGCCCGCCAGCCCGTGCAGGTACGCGGCCAGCGCGGGCGCATCGGGGGCCCCCGCGGCCAGGAGCGCACCGAGCAGCCCGGACAGGACGTCACCGGAACCGGCGGTCGCCAGCCACGAGGTGCCCGTGGGGTTCACCCAACTCGGGCCCCCGGGCTCGGCGACGATAGTCGCGAAACCCTTGAGCAGCACCACGGCGCCGAGGTCGTCGGCGAGCCAACGGGCGGCGCGGAGCCGCTCAGCGGGAGCGATGCCGGCGAGCCGGGTGTACTCGCCGTCGTGGGGGGTCAGCACGGTGGTGGTGGCCCGCTGACGGATCGCGGCGCGCAGCCCCTCGTCGGCGGCCAGCACGGAGAGGGCGCCGGCATCCAGCACCACCGGGACATCGTCGTCCAGGGCCCACCGCACCGCGGTGGCGGTGTCGGCGTCCGGCTCCATCCCAGGGCCGACCACCCACGCCTGCACCCGGCCCTCGGCGGGCACCACCTCGGGCCGCGCGGCCACCACGGCTCCGGCGGCGGACCCGAGCGCGCGCACCATCCCCGCGCCCGCGTGCACCGCCGCCTCCGCGGCGAGCACACCGGCGCCCGGGTACGCCTGCGAGCCGGCCACGAGTCCGAGGACGCCGCGCGCGTACTTGTCGCTGCCCGGCCCCGGCCGTGGCAGCCGGAGCGCGGCATCGGCGTGGTCGAGGACCAGGACGGGCGCGGCTGCCGGAAGCGTCGCCGCGAGTCCGATGTCGATGACCTCGACGACACCCGCCAGATCGCGCCCAGGGCGGGTGAGCAGCCCCGGCTTGAGGCAGCCGAAGGCCACGGTGACGTCAGCGGCGAACGCCGCGCCAGCGACCACCCCGGTGTCGGCGTCGACGCCGCTGGGCAGGTCGGCAGCGACCCGGATCCCGCCGCCGGCCTCCGCCGCGTCTGCCAGTGCGGCCGCGGCGCCGGTCAACGCCCCGCGTCCGCCGATGCCAAGGATCCCGTCGAGGACGAGGTCGGCCCGGCGCACTGCAGAGAGGGCGGCGGCGCCGTCAGCCGGCACCAGCCGGCCGCCCGCGCCCCGCAGCGCCGCGAGGCCCTCGCCGTGGATGCGCTCCGACACCTGGATCGCGGTCACCCGGGCCCCGCGGCGGGCGAGCCGGGCGCCGGCGAAGAGCGCGTCGCCGCCGTTGTCGCCGCCCCCGACCAGCACGGCGACCTCCCGTCCGTACCCGCCCTCCAGCAGCTGGAGGCAGACCCGCGCCAGGCCGGCGGCGGCCCGCTGCATCAGGGCGCCCTGCGGCACCCTCGCCATGAGCGCCGCCTCGGCCGCCCGCACCTGCGCGACGGCGTACGCCCGGCGCATCTCAGCCCTCGGCCAGGACGGTGGCGGTGGCCAAGCCGCCGTCGTGGGCCAGCGAGAGGTGCCAGCGCACCACCCCCCGCGCCTGCGCGGCCTCGTGCACCGAGCCGCGCACCGACAGCAGCGGCCGGCCGTCGTCGGCCCGCCCGACCTCGACATCGAGCCAGACGAGGCCGTTCGGGGCGCCCAAGGCCTTGGCGACGGCCTCCTTGGCGGCGAACCGGGCGGCCAAAGACCGGTCCGGCAGCCCGCGCTCGGCCTCGGTGAACAGCCGCTCGCGCAGCCCAGGGGTGCGCGCCAGCGACTCCGAGAAGCGCGCGATATCGACGAGGTCGACGCCCAGACCGACGATCACGGCTCCACTCTAGGGCGATGGTCCGTACGCTCAGGTGCTGTGACCCCTGAGTTGAGCGCACCCTGGCCGATGGCTCCGCGTTGCTGCTGCGACCCCCGCGCGAGGCCGACGTCGAACTCCTGCACGACCTGCTGGCGAGCCCGGACGTGGGCCGCTGGTTCCACCCCCGCACCCTGGAGCAGGCCCACGACGAGTGGCTCGACCCGCAGGCGCTGGCCTGGGCCCTCGAGGTGGACGGACGCTGCGTCGGGCTGGTGCAGGTGGAGGAGGAGGACGACCCCGACTACCGGCACGCCGCCCTGCAGGTGTTCGTCGCCCCCGAGGCATGGGGCCGTGGCATCGCCTCGGCCGGCCTCACCGCCGCCTGCGACTGGCTGGTCGGACCGCGCGGTCACCACCGGCTGACCCTCGACCCCGAGCGCGCCAACGGCTCCGGGCTGCGGCTGGCCGAGCGGCTCGGCTTCCGGCGGGTGGGCGTGCTGGAGCGCTACTGGTGGGACCACGCCTTCGACCGCTGGGCCGATGCGGTGCTGATGGAGCGCATCGAGGAGGCGGCGTCATGAGCGGATTCGGCGTGCTGCGCGGCCAGCGTGTGGTCCTGCGACCGGTCGACCCAGGCGATGCCGAGGAGCTCAACCGCATCCACCGCGAGCCCGAGGTCGCGCGCTGGTGGGGCCAGCCCGAGGACGGCTGGATGCACGCCGAGCACGGGTCGGTCACGTACGCCATCGAGGCCGATGGCCGGGTGGTCGGCTTCGCCAAGACCTACGAGAAGGACAACCCGCGCCGCCGCTTCGCCGGCCTCGATCTCTTCCTCGACCCGTCCGCCCATGGCGCCGGGCTGGGCCTCGACGCCGTCGAGGCGATGGTCGGATGGCTGCACGCCACCCGGCACCACCGGATCGTGGTCGACCCCGCCGCCGACAACGCCGCGGCCATCGCCTGCTACGCCAAGGCGGGCTTCCGGGCGGTGGGCCTCATGCACGCGTACGAGCGCGACCGCGCCCCCGGTCCGGACGGCAGCCGGGGCTGGCACGACGGGCTGCTGATGGAGCACGTCCTGCCCGCCGGCGAGGACGTGCACTGACCTGCGTCAAACCCGCTACTCGACGGTCACCGACTTCGCCAGGTTGCGCGGCTGGTCCACGTCGTACCCCCGCACCACCGCCATCTCGCAGGCGAAGACCTGCAGCGGCACCGTCGCCACCAGCGGCTGCAGCAACGCCGGCGTCTGCGGGATGCGGATCAGCACGTCGGCGTACGGAGCGACGTCCTCGTCGCCGTCCTCGGCGATCACCAGGGTGCGGGCCCCGCGGGCGCGCACCTCCTGGATGTTGCTCACGATCTTGTCGTGCAGCACCTTGCGCGAGCGCGGCGACGGCACGACCACGACGACCGGCAGGCCCTCCTCGATCAGCGCGATCGGCCCGTGCTTCAGCTCGCCCGCCGGGAAGCCCTCGGCGTGCATGTACGCAAGCTCCTTGAGTTTGAGCGCGCCCTCCATCGCGACCGGGTAGCCCACGTGCCGGCCGAGGAAGATCACCGCCGGCGCGTCGGCCAGCGTGCGGGCCAGGGCTCGCACCGGCTCGATGGTGTCGAGCACCCGGTCGACCTTCTCCGGCATCGCGGCCAGCTCGCGGATGTGCTCGGCGACCTCCTCGCCCCACTTGGTGCCGCGCACCTGCGCCAGGAAGAGCGCGACGAGCTGGACGGCGACCACCTGGGTGAGGAATGCCTTGGTGGAGGCGACCGCGACCTCCGGCCCGGCGTAGGTGTAGACGACGGCGTCGCTCTCCCGCGGGATGGTCGAGCCGTTGACGTTGCAGATGGCCAGCACGCGGGCCTGCTGCTCTTTGGCGTGGCGGATGGCCATCAGGGTGTCCATCGTCTCGCCGGACTGCGAGATCGCCAGGACCAGCGTGCGCCGGGTCAGGATCGGGTCGCGGTAGCGGAACTCGCTGGCGACCTCCACCTCGCAGGGGATGCGCGTCCAGTGCTCGATGGAGTACTTCGCGAGCAGGCCAGCGTGGTAGGCCGTGCCGCACGCGATGATGACGATCTTGTCGACCTCGCGGAGGTCCTCGTCGGAGATCCGCACCTCGTCCAGCTGCAGGCGCAGGTCGGGGCCGATCCGACCGCGCAGCGTGTCGGCGACCGCCTTGGGTTGCTCGGCGATCTCCTTGAGCATGAAGTACTCGTAGCCGTCCTTCTCGGCGGCCGAGGCGTCCCAGTCGACGTGGTAGCGGCGCGACTCGACGGGCGCGCCAGCGAAGTCAGTGACCACCACGCCGCCGGCACGCAGCTCGACGACCTCGTCCTGGCCGACCTCCATCGCCTCGCGGGTGTGCGCGATGAACGCCGCCACGTCAGAGGCCAGGAAGTTCTCGCCCTCGCCGAGTCCGATCACCAGCGGGGAGTTGCGGCGCGCGCCCACGACGACGTCCGGGCTGTCGGCGTGCACGGCGACGAGGGTGAACGCGCCCTCCAGCCGGCGGCAGACCCGGCGCATCGCCTCGGCCAGGTCACGACCCGACGGCTCGTACGCCTCGGCGAGCAGGTGCGCGACGACCTCGGTGTCGGTGTCGGAGCGCATCTCGTGACCGCGGGCCACCAGCTCGGCGCTCAGGGCCGCGAAGTTCTCGATGATGCCGTTGTGGATCACCGCGACCCGCGCGTGACCGTCGAGGTGCGGGTGGGCGTTGCGGTCGTTGGGGGCCCCGTGGGTGGCCCAGCGGGTGTGGCCCATCCCGGTGGTGGCGACGGCCAGCTGCGGTGGGAGGCCGGCCAGGTCTTGCTCAAGGTTGGCCAGCTTGCCGGCGCGCTTGCGGGTCTCCAGCGCCCCGTCGGAGACGAGCGCGACGCCCGCCGAGTCGTACCCGCGGTATTCCAGCCGCCGCAGCCCGTCGATGACGACCTGCAGGGCGGGCTGGCTTCCGACGTACCCCACGATGCCGCACATAGCGGCCCAGCCTAGGCGGTCAGCCTGTGCGGTCAGTGCAGCGCGAGCCGCTCGCGCACGACGGCGGCCAGGCCCTCGGCCTCGGCCCGGGCCGCCTCGGCGGTGGGGGCCTCGACCATCACGCGAACCAGCGCCTCGGTGCCGCTCGGCCGCAGCAGCACCCGGCCCTCCCCTGCCAGCCGGGCCTCGGCCGCCGCGAGCTCACCCGCCAACACCTCGTCGGTGCCGGCCCGTGACTTGTCGACGTCGGCCACGTTGACGAGCACCTGGGGCAGCCGCACCATGACCGCGGCCAGGTCGGCCAGCGTGCGGCCCGTGCCGGCCATCCGGGCCAGCAGATGCAGGGCCGTGAGGACCCCGTCGCCGGTCGTGGCGTGGTTGGCCAGCACGACGTGGCCGGACTGCTCGCCGCCCAGGGTGTAGCCGCCCTCGCGCATGGCCTCCAGCACGTAGCGGTCGCCGACCGCGGTCGCGACGACAGCCACCCCCTCGCGCTCCATCGCCAGCCGGAACCCGAGGTTGCTCATGACGGTGGCGACCACGGTGCCGCGCGCCAAGGCGGACCGCTCGTGCAGGGCGAGCGCGAGCACGGCCAGGATCTGGTCGCCGTCGACGACGGCCCCGGTGTGGTCGACGGCCAGGCAGCGATCGGCGTCGCCGTCGTGGGCCACGCCCGCGTCCGCGCCGTGGGCCAGCACCGCCTCGCGCAGCGGGTCGAGATGGGTCGAGCCGCACCCGTCATTGATGTTGAGCCCGTCGGGCGAGCAGCCGATCTCGACGACCTGGGCCCCGGCGCGGCGCAACGCCTCGGGGCCGACGGCGTAGGCGGCCCCGTGGGCGGCGTCCACCACGACCTTCAACCCGGCCAGCGGGCGGTCTGAGCCCGAGACAGGGGTGGCCGCCGCGAGGTGGGCGAGGTAGCGCTCGTCGCCGTCGGCAAGCGACCGGATCCGGCCGACCCGGGCCCCGGTGGGCCGCTCCCATGGCTCACGCATCCGGTCCTCGATGGCGTCCTCGAGGGAGTCGGCGAGCTTGACACCGCCTGCGGCGAAGAACTTGATCCCGTTGTCCGGCATCGGGTTGTGCGAGGCGGACAGCATCACGCCGAGGTCCGCGCCCAGCTCGGCCACCAAGGCGGCCACAGCCGGCGTCGGGAGCACGCCCACGTCGTAGACGTCCACGCCGGCGCTGGCCAGCCCGGCGACGACGGCAGCCGACAGGAACTCCCCGCTCGCCCGGGTGTCGCGCCCGACCACGGCGATGGGCCGCCCCCCGGCAGTCGTGTGCCCCGCGAACGCGCCTGCGTCGCCGAGCACATGGGCGGCGGCGACCGACAGATCCAGAGCGAGCTCGGCGGTGAGGTC
>Ga0114939_10002101_pt1 | contig 15154 bp, 9 predicted proteins | sample AshMeaCrysSpring_FD_87196 | JGI IMG/M metagenome (GOLD analysis project Ga0114939, IMG submission 87196) | Groundwater microbial communities from Big Spring, Nevada to study Microbial Dark Matter (Phase II) - Ash Meadows Crystal Spring | ecosystem: Environmental > Aquatic > Deep subsurface >... | reverse complement strand
GACGTACTGCTTCTTCTCCTCGTCGTAGAACTCCGAGGCCGCCGGGTCGAGCGCGATGAACACCTCCTTGCCGGGCGTGAAGCCGGCCTTGGTGATCGCCTCGAGCACCGAGTCGATCGCGTCTCGGTTCGACGACAGGCTCGGCGCGAAGCCCCCCTCGTCGCCCACGCCCGTGGAGAGCCCGCGCTTCTTCAGGATGCCGCGCAGCGTGTGGAAGATCTCCGCGCCGGTGCGCAGCGCCTCGGCGAAGGACCCCACGCCGAGCGGCATCACCATGAACTCCTGGAAGTCCACGTTGCTGTCGGCGTGCGCGCCGCCGTTGAGGATGTTCATCATCGGGGCCGGCAGCAGGGTCGGCGCCTGTCCGGCGCCGCGCAGCCGCGCGAAATGCGCGTAGAGCGGCTCGCCCGCGGCGGCGGCCCCGGCCTTCGCCGCGGCCATCGAGACGCCCAGCATCGCATTGGCCCCGAGCCGGCTCTTGTTCGGCGTGCCGTCGAGCGCGATCATCGCCGTGTCGATGCCCCGCTGGTCGAGGTCCTTGCCTGCGAGCGCGCCGGCGATCTCGCCGTTGACGTTGCCGACAGCGCGGCGCACGCCCTTGCCCATGTAGCGCGTCTTCTCCCCGTCGCGCAGTTCGAGCGCCTCGCGCTGGCCCGTCGAGGCGCCCGAGGGCACGGCCGCGCGCCCCCACGCCCCGCCCTCGAGGTGCACGTCGACTTCCACGGTGGGATTGCCGCGCGAATCAAGGATCTCGCGGCCGACGATCCGGGTGATCTTCACGATGGCCTCCAGTGAGCGGGCCGCCGGGCCCGCGGGTCCGTCGATGGCGCCGACGGCGCGGCGCCCTCCAGGTCGAACACGTGGCCGGGCGGGTCAGTTGCGCCGATCCGCCTCGCCCTCGAACGCCAGCGCCTCGGGAGGTGGGTCCAGGACTCGCACCTCGTCCTCCGAGGTCACGACGACCACGCCGCGCTCGGTCACGCTGTGCCGGCGGCGGTCCTCCTCGAGGTCGTACCCGATGCACGCCCCGCGCGGCAGCGTCACCTCGCGGTCGACGATGGCGCGGCGGATGCGCCCGTGCCGGCCCACGCGCACCCCCGGCATCAGGATGCTCTCCTCGATGTGGCAGTAGCTGTGGACACGCACGTTGGGGCAGAGCACGCTGCCCACGACCCGGCTGCCGGAGATGATGCACCCAGCCGAGATGATCGAGTCGAGCGCCTGGCCGCACCGCACGCCCTCCTCGGCGAAGACGAACTTCGCCGGCGGGGCCTGCGGTTGGTAGGTGCGCAGCGGCCAGAGCGGATCGTAGAGGTTGAACTCGGGGTTGACGTGGCACAGATCGAGGCTCGCCTCGTAATAGGCGTCGAGCGTGCCGATGTCTCGCCAGTAGTGTGCCGCCTTCCGGTTCTCGTCGTGGAACCGGTACGTGTACACGGGCCGTTCCTCGATGAGCGCCGGCAGGATGTCCTTCCCGAAGTCGTGGCTCGTCGGCCGCGCTGCGTCGGCCTCGAGGGCGGCCACGAGCGCGTCGGTCTCGAAGATGTAGATGCCCATCGAGGCCAGCGTCGTGTCGGGCCGCCCCGGCAGCGACGCCGGGACCTGCGGCTTCTCTTGGAACCCCACGACCCGGCCGCTCCCGTCCACTTGGAGCACACCGAACCGCGACGCCTCGGTGCAGGGCACCTCGAGCGCGGCGATCGTCGCCGCCGCCCCGCACTCGACGTGCGCGCGCAGCATCTTCCCGTAGTCCATCTTGTAGACGTGGTCCCCTGAGAGCACGACGATGTGCCGGGAGGCCTCGCGGGTGATGGAATAGAGATTCTGGTAGACCGCGTCGGCCGTGCCCAGGTACCAGTTCTCGCTCACGCGCTTCTGCGGCGGCAGGATCTCGATGAACTCGCCGAGCTCCTCGGCCACCACGCTCCACCCCATCCGCACGTGCCGGTTCAGCGAGAGCGATTTGTATTGCGTGACGATGAAGATGCGGCGCAGGCCCGAGTTGATGCAGTTGCTGAGTGTGAAATCGATGATCCGGTAGGGCCCGCCGAAGAACACCGCCGGCTTGGCCCGGTCGCGGGTCAGGGGGTAGAGGCGCTCACCGGCTCCGCCGGCAAGGACGATGACGAGCGTGTCGTCGAACATGGCGCGTGCGCGGGGGAGCGGCCGGCGACGGAAGCGCGGAGCGGATGATATCACGCGCACGCGTGCCGGCCGAGCTCTCGTAAAGTGCTGCCTGATCAGTGGTTTGACTTGATTCGGAGCACTCGCCTATGATCAAGCGGATTCATTGTCGGTTCAGTCCCGGGAGACCTCATTTCATGCCTATCGCGCCCACCGCACTCGTTCGGGCCGCGGCGGCCGTGTTCGTAACGGCCGCCCTTGCGGCACCGGCCCGCGCCCAGGAACCCAAGCTCAAGGACCACGAGAAGAAGGAAGTGCAGTCCGTGTGGCTGCTGATCGACCAGGCCATCACGGCGCAGGTGCCCAACGGGGCCACCGTGTTCACGGTCGACACCTCGAAGAAGGGGCCCGAGGCCATCGTCAAGACCGCCGAGCAGCCCGCGGCCACTTGGTACGCCGACCACACGCGCGCCGTCGACGGCACGGCCGTCGTGCCGTTCATGGTCCTGTTCGACCAGGGCCTGCTGCCGTCGACCGACGTGACCTTCGGGGTGCGCGTGGTGGCGAAGGGTACGACCACCCTGGCCGTCCCGCCGAAGGACCAGAAAGGCGCCAGGTTGTATCCCTGGGATGACGTCGGCTTCGGCCACGTGAAGGCGGGCCCGCCCGGCACCGAGAAGAAGCACCGGTTCGCCCGCGCATTCCAGGTGCCCGGCGGGGCCTACGATGTCTATGTGGCACTGCGCCCGCACAGCCTCGACAAGGTGAAGGACGGCCCGGCCAAGGCCGTCGTGTTCCGCCAGTCGGTCGACGTCCCCGACCTGAAGACCGAGTTCACCACCAGCTCGGTCATGGCGCTGCGCGGCATCAACGAGTTGCCGGCGCCGCTCGCGCCCGAGCAGGCGCGCGAAGAGCCATGGGTGATGGGCCGGGTGGAGTTCGTGCCGAACCTCGCGCGCGCGTTCCCCAAGACGGGGAACTTCGCGGTGTTCTTCCAGGTCTACAACCCGACGGTCGAGGCCGGGAAGCCGGACGTCACGCTCGAGTACAAGTTCCACCGCCGGCTCGCCGACGGGACCGAGAAGTACTTCAACAAGACCTCACCCCAGCAGCTGAACGCCAGCAGCCTGCCACCCGAGTGGAACGTGGAGGCTGGTTCTCCAGTCAATGGAAGTATCGACGTGCCGCTCGCCAGTTTCGAGCCCGGCGACTACCGCCTCGAGATCACGGTGACCGACAACAAGGCGAAGAAGTCGATCACCCGCGACGTGCTGTTTGCCATCACCGCGTCGTAACCCCCGCGCCCCACTGGAGCAGGACACCATGGCTCGCACGCTCCATCGCCTCACCGTCGCGATCCTCGCCGGGTGCGTCGTGGTGTGTGCGAGCCCGGCAACCCGAGCCCTCGCCGGACCCGGCGGGCCCGCGATTGCGGCCTCCCGCCCCGCGGATTCGCCCGGGCGCATCGAAGGACGGGTCACCGACGAGCGAGGGCTGCCCCTGGCCGGTGTCGCCATCACCGTCCAGGGCGTGGCGTTCGCCTACACCCTGACCGACGGCGATGGGCGGTTCGTGCTCGACGCGCTCGCGCCCGGCCCCTACGTCCTGCGGGCCAACCTGCCGGGCTTCGTGGCCTCGAACCGGGCGCTCGTGCAGGTCCTCCCCGCCGGCGCCACCTGGCGGGGGCTCCAGCTGCAGCGGATTGATGCCCCTGGGCGCCTGCTCGCGGCGGGCGCGGGGATTGGTGCGGTCGAGGACCCCGGCGGTCCCACCCTCGACGCGCCCGACACCGCCGACCACGATCACGGGCCGCTGGCTTGGCGCGTGCGCCACGGGAAGCGCTCGGTGCTGCGCGACGTACAGGCGGGCGACGCGGACCTCGACGAGTCCGGGATCGCCGACATCCTGGAGCGCGAGGCGGACGGCGCCGTCAGGCTGGCGGCGGAGCTGTGGTCCGGGCTCCCGCTCACGGGCCAGGTGCGGTTCCTCACCACCAGCTCGTTCAACTCCGCCGAGCAACTGGTCTCCGGGGTGATGCCACGGGGCGTGGCGTTCGTCACCGTGAGCGCGCCGGCGGGCCCCTCGGCGTCGTGGTCGGCGCAGGCGGCGTTCTCCGACGGGGATTTCGCGTCGTGGGTGCTTGGCGGCTCCTATGCGGGGCGCGTGAGCGAGGCGCACGCGCTCGACCTCGGCGTCTCCTTTGCCACACAGCAGTACGACGGCCCCACTGCCATCACCCTCGTGACCGTGACCGAAGCCAACCGGCAGGCCGGCGCGATCTACGCGTACGACGAGTGGCGGGTGACGCGCTCGACGACGCTCACCTACGGCGCCAACATCGCCCGGTACGGGTACCTCGACGGCGGCGCCACGATCGTCAGCCCGACGCTGGCGATGCGCTGGCGCCTCGGCGACGGCACGTGGCTGCGCGGCGAAGTGAGCCGGTGGGCCCTGGCGCCGGGTGCGGAGGAGTTCGTGCCGTCCCCCATGGCCGCGGTGTGGCTCCCGCCGCAGCGCACCTTCTCGACACTCGTGCCCGGTGCCGAGCTGCTCGCCGAAACCTCCGACCAGGTCGAGGTGAGCCTGGAGCGCGAGTGGGCGTCGGTGCTCGTCACGGCACGGGGCTTCCACCAGGCCGTGGACAACCAGGTGGTGACGCTGTTCGACCTTCCGGTGCCGGCGCAGCCGGTGACGAACGGCGGTCACTACTTCACGGCCAACGGCGGCAGCGTGATGGCCTACGGGTGGGGCATCGGCGTGAGCCGGGCGGTGGCGTCGCGGGTGCGGGGCTCGGTCGCCTACTCGGTCACGCACGGCCGGTGGACCGGTGCGCCCGTGACCGATGAGGATGCCATTGCACGCTGGGCGCCCTCGGCGCTCCGCGCGGGCGAGGAGCGGCTGCACGACGTCACCACCGTGGTGGAAACCGACATCCCCGAAACCGCCACCCGTGTCTACGCAGCCTACCGGCTGAACACGGGGTTCGCCTCGCCCTCCACCGAGCAGGACGCGCCGGTCTTTGGTGCGCGCTTCGACGTGCAGGTGGCGCAGCGGCTGCCGTTCCTCGGGTTCACCAACACCGAGTGGGAGGTGCTCTTCGCCGTCCGCAATCTGCTGCGGGAACTCGAGAGCGGCGCGGTCTACGACGAGTTGCTCGTCGTCCGCCCGCCCAAGCGCATCGTCGGTGGCCTGATGGTGCGGTTCTGAGCGGGTGCGCGGCGGCGGGAACTCCGGGGCGCAGAGATGCGCCCTTTTTCGTGCCGGCCGCTGATGTCCATGTCGTTGGATTGGCCTCCGGAGTCTTGGATCTTGTGATGTGTCCTGGTGCGGACGAGTTTTTGTAAGTCTCTGTAAATGCGCGGTTTGATTTCGCACTTCCGCGCCGGTTCATCGGAACGTGCTTTGCTTCATCCACACACTGGCCCACAGTCCGGGAGGAGTGTGGCGGCGCGCATGCATCAGTCCACGAGCCACGTGAGCCGGACGGCGGAGGGTGTCTGGGGACGCCACAGCCGCGCGCTGGCGGTCGTGGCCTGCCTGCTCGCCCTCGCCGCGGCCAACATCTCGCTGCGCGCCACGTGGCACGAGGTGGAGGACGGCGTTCTCTGGGTGAACCGCGCCGACGGGGTGGCCGCCGCGGACGTCCATCCCGGGAGCGCCGCGGCCAATGCTGGCCTCGCGCCCGGCGACGTGCTGCTCGCGGTGAACGGACGCGGCGTCGAACGCACCGAGGACGTGCTCGAGTTCCTGCACGGCGCGGCGGCGGGCGAACGCCTCACCTACACCGTGCTGCGCGGCGGCGCGCGGGAGCTGCGGCAGGTGGCGCTGCAGCCCGTGCCCGCGGGCAGCCACACGCTCTATTTCTTCCTCGCCGCCCTGGCGATCTTCACGCTCCTCGTCGGCACCTCGGTGCGCATCCGGCGGCCGGGGGATCCGGCCACGGTGCACTTCTTCTGGCTATGCGTGGCCTCTTTCGGGGTGTTCGCCTTTTCCTTCAGCGGGCGGCTCGACCGGCTCGACTGGGTGTTCTACTGGGCCGACGTCGTGGCGATGCTGCTGCTGCCGCCGCTCTTCGTCCATTTCGCGCTCGTGTTCCCCGAGCGGGCCCATCCCTGGGTGCGAGCGCGCCGCGGCCAACTCATGGTGTGGGCCTGCTACCTGCCGGCGCTCGTGCTCGGCGTAGCGCGCGTCGTTGCGCTGGCGAACGTCCCCGGCGACGAACCGTGGCTGTCGCCGTTGCTGCACGCGTTCGACCGGCTCGAGATGGTCTGCCTCGTGGTGAGCCTGGTGGCCGGGTTCGCCCTGATGCTGCTCGCGCTCGGGCGGGTCCGCTCGGTCACCGCTCGCCGCCAGCTCCGCTGGATCGTGTGGGGGACGGCGCTCGGCGGGCTCCCGTTCGTCCTCGCGTACGCCGTGCCGTTCGCGGCCGGGCTCGATCCCTGGCGACGCACGGAACTGCTGGTGCTGCCGCTCGGACTCGTCCCGCTCGCCTTCGCCTCCGCCGTCGTCCGCTACCGGCTGATGGACGTGGAGGTGATCATCAAGCGCGGGGTGTTCTACGCGGCGGCGATTGCGGCGATTGCGGCGATCTACGCGGTGATCCTGCGCATCGGCGGCGTCGTGCTCGTCGGGGCGTCCGACCGTCACTCGACGGTGCTGGCCGTGCTCGCCACCCTCGTCGTGGTGTTGCTCGCCCCGATGGTGAAGAACGCCATTCAGGTGACGCTCGACCGGGCGCACTATCGCGACCGGTACGACTACCGCCGCGCGCTCGTCGGCTTCGCGCGCGATCTCAATGCCGACCTCGACCTCGAACGCCTGAGCCGTCACCTTGTCGAGCGGGTTCGGCAGACCCTGGCGCTCGACCGCATGGCGCTGCTCATCGCGCCGGTTCCCGGCGGTGACTGGATTCCGCTGCAGGCCGAGGGGTTCGAGGCTGGCGAGGCTGTCCGCGTGGTGGCCGCGGGCGGCATCGGCGGCCGGCTCGAGGCTGGCGACGCCGTGTCGCTCGAGGACCCGCTGGCGGCGCGGCGCTTCTCGGCGCGCGAGGTGGGGGCCTGGCAGGAGCGTGGCGTGCACTGCTTCGTGCCGTGCGTGTCGAAGTCGGGGACGATCGCGGTGCTGGCGCTCGGCGGGAAGGAGAGCGGCGAGCCGCTCAGCAGCGAGGACCTCGAGCTGGTCCAGGCCGTGGCGGCGCAGGCCGCCACCGCGATCGAGAACGGGCGGCTCTACCACCAGCTGCGGGCGAAAGCCGACGAGCTGCACCGGCTCCGCGAGTTCAGCGACAGCATCATCACGTCGCTCGCCGAGGGCCTGCTCGTGGCGGGGCTCGACGACCGCGTCCTGCGCTGGAACCCGGCGCTCGAGTCGCTCTATGGCCTCTCGCGGGCCGAGGCGGTCGGACGGCCGCTGCACGAGCTCTTCGATGCCCCGTTCGTCGACGCGCTGCGGGACGCGCGCCGGGGGGCGCAGGGTGCCGGCACCCTCTTCCGGCTCCCCCTCACCTCTCGGCACCAGCCGTCCCGTCCGCTGCTCGTGAACGCCGCGGTGGCGCCGCTGCGCACGCCGGAGGGCGCGGTCGCCGGCACGATTCTCATCCTCGAGGACACGACCGACCGGGTGAAGCTCGAGGAGCAGCTGCAGATCGCCGACCGGATGGCCTCGCTCGGCCTGCTGGCTGCGGGCGTCGCGCACGAGGTGAACACGCCGCTCACGGGCATTTCGAGCTACACGCAGATGCTGCTCGACGGGGCGGACCCCGACGACCCCAAGGCGCAGCTGCTGGAGAAGATCGAGCGCCAGACGTTCCGCGCCGCGAAGATCGTCAACGGGCTGCTCAACCTGGCGCGGCCGACATCCACCGACACGGGGCCCGTGGACCTGCACACGGTCATCACCGACGTGCTGTCGCTGCTGGAGCATCAGTTCAGGAGCGGCAGCATCCAGCTGCGCCGGGAGTTCGCCCAGGAGCCGCCGATCGTGCTGGGCGTCGAGCACAAGCTGCAGCAGGTCTTCCTGAACCTGTTCCTCAACGCGCGCGACGCGATGCCCCGTGGGGGCTGGCTCTCGGTGGGCACGCGGCTCGAGGGCGAGCAGGCGATCGTCGAGGTGGCCGACACCGGGTCGGGCATCCCGCCCGAGCACCTCGCGCGCATCTACGACCCGTTCTTCACGACCAAGCCGATCGGCAAGGGCACGGGGCTCGGCCTGTCGATCAGCTACGGCATCGTGCAGGAGCACCACGGCACGCTCACCTGCGAGAGTGCGCCGGGCCACGGCACGCGGTTCGTCCTCGCGCTGCCGCTCGCCGCCGCCGGTGCGCTCTCGCGGCCGGGCCAGGCCGTCCAGTAGCGCGCCCATGGCCCCCCTTGGCACGGTCCTCGTTGTCGACGACGAGGAGATCATGCGTGAAGTGCTCGAGGCGCTGCTCGAGCGCGAGGGCTACCGGGTGCGGCTCGCCGCCTCGGGCACCGAGGGGATCGATCTGGCGCGCGCCATGTCGTTCGACGCGGCGGTGCTCGACGTGATGATGCCCGGCCTCGACGGCATCGCCACCCTCGAGGAGCTCAAGCGGCTCGACGAGGAGCTGCCGGTGATCATGATCACCGCCTTCGCGTCGGTCGAGAACGCGATCGGCGCCATGAAGCGCGGCGCCTTCGACTACATCACCAAGCCGTTCAAGAACGACGAGGTCCTCGTCGTCCTCCGCAACGCGGTCGAGCGGAGGCGATTGATCACCGAGAACCGCACGCTGAAGCAGAACCTGCAGGCCGGCGCCGCGCGGCTCGGCAACCTCATCGGTCGCAGCGGCCGCATGCGCCAGGTGTTCGATCTCGTGATGCAGGCGGCACCGAGCCGGTCCACCGTCCTCGTGCAGGGCGAGAGCGGCACGGGCAAGGAGTTGGTGGCGCGTGCCCTGCACACCAACTCGGCGCGGGCCGAGCGAGCGTTCATCACGGTGAACTCCGGCAGCCTGCCGCCGGACCTGCTGGAGTCGAACCTGTTCGGGCACGTCAAGGGCGCCTTCACCGGCGCCGTCTACCCGAAGAAGGGGCTCTTCGAGCTGGCCGACAAGGGCAGCATCTTCTTCGACGAGATCGGCAACGTCCCGCTCGAGACGCAGTCCAAGCTGCTCCGCGTCATCCAGGAGCGCGAGTTCATGCGGCTCGGCGGGGTAGAGACCATCAAGGTGGACGTGCGCATCATCGCGGCCACCAACGTGGATCTCAAGCGGATGGTGGACGAGCACCGCTTCCGCGAGGACCTGTACTACCGCCTCAACGTGATCACGATCGCGCTGCCACCGTTGCGCGATCGCCGCGACGACATCCCCCTGCTCGCGCAGCACTTCCTCCAGAAGTACAGCGAGGAGAACGGCAAGGCGCCGCTCGAGCTGCTGCCGGAGGCGCTGGACCTCCTCATGGAGTACGAGTGGCCCGGCAACGTGCGCGAGCTCGAGAACGTGATCGAACGCGCCGTCGTGCTCTGCCCCGGCGCGCGGATCGGGCCGGAGCTCGTCCCGGATCACGTGCGCGGCGTTCGCTCCTTCGAGATCCCCCGGCTCGCGGTGCCGCCCGAGGGCATTTCGTTCAAGCAGGTGACCACCGACTTCGAGCGGCGGCTCATCGAGTCCACCCTCGAAGCCACCGGCGGTGTGCAGAAGAAGGCCGCCGAGCTGCTGCACGTGAAGCCCACGACGCTCAACGAGATGATCAAGCGGCACGACATCCGGCCGCGCCGGCGCCGCCCGGGCAGCGGCGGGCGCCCGGAGGACGGCGACTGAGGCAGGGTGACACTTTCCTTTTCGCTTCTTTGATGGCGCCCGAAAAGGAAAGTGTCACCTTTTTCAGGCCTGTCGCACCCGCGCGATGAGCCGGTCGTACTTCGCGAGAATCACGTCCCAGCGGTAGTTCCGCTCGACGTATTGTTTCCCGTTGTGGCCGAGCGCGCGCCGCAGCCGCTCGTCGGCCACGAGCAGGGCCAGCGCCTCCGCGAACTCGTCGCGGTCGGCGTACCACAGGCCCGCGTTGCTCGACCGGCAGTGCTCCACGAGCACCTCGCTGCGGGCGTTGGCGAGGATGGGCGTGCCCACCGCGAAGGACTCGAGCGCCAGCAGCGACAGGCTCTCGAAGGGCGAGGGCACGGCCACGACGGTTGCGGCCTCGAGCGCCTCGAGGCGGGTCCGCTCGGGCAACATTCCCGCGAAGCGCAGCCACGGCTCCTCAGGCAGCGGCATGAGCTTGGCGCCCATCAGCGCGAGCGTGCCTGTGCCGCCCCCCTCGACGTAGGCGCGGAAGTACTCGAACAGCTCCTCGCAGCCCTTGCCGGGATCGATCCGGCCGCCGTACAGCAGCACCGGACCGCGCAGCCGGTGCCGCCGGCGGAACGCCGAGCCGCGCGGGCCGATCCGGAAGCGCCCGTGCACGGTGACCTCCTCATCGCGCCACGTGCCCGGCGCCTGTCCCGCGTCCTCGGGCGGGGGGGCATCGGTGTGGCCACGCTGGCCGGACGGCTCGTCACGGCGTTGGCGCCCCGGGCGGTCCTCGCCCGCCTCGCGGCCCTGCACCGGCGGCAGGTCGACCCCGCAGCCGACCGTCTCCTGCGCCACGGCGCCGATGTCGAACTCCGAGAGGAGGAACCGGCGCTCCACCTGCGTGTTGAAGGCGATGCCCGCCGGGGCGGCGAACACCTCGCGGTAGATGCCGAGGCGGATGGCGGGCTCATCGTGCGCGGTCGGGACGAGAATGCTGCGCGACGGCGCCACCTGCAGGCCCAGCACCGTGGGCGCGTAGAGGTAGGTGAAGAAGATCAGGATGTCGTAGGACGCGTGGTGCGCCCGCAGGTAGTCGAGCAGCGCCGGGCACCACGGTCCCTGCTGCCGCAGCCAGCGCAGCTCGTCCTCGCGGGTGTGGGCGTAGTTGAAGATCCAGTCCGAGAACCTGTTGAACGCCCCGATGTCGCGGGTCTCGCCGTTGGCGAACCGCCGCACCGTGACGCCGCGGACGCGGTCGGTCCCCTCGGCGTACTCGTTCCTCCAGGTGAGGTAGTCGCGCGCGCAGGTGGTGAGCACCTCGACGTCGTGGCCCTCGGCCATGCGTTCGGCGATGAGCCGGCAGTGATACTCCGAACCGCCGAGGATCTCGGTCCCATAACGCTGAACGATGAAGGCGATCTTCACGGTCTCGACCTCGCCGGGAGACGTCACGCGAAGGCGGCGAGCAGCGACTGCAGGTCCGCGCGGACCCGCGCCTCGCCGAAGTCGGCGAGCCGGGCGCGCTGCCCCGCGATCACTCGCTGCCGCACGTCGCGATCGTAGGCCAGGGTGGCCAGCCACTCGGCGGCCACCTCGAGATCCTTCGGGGAGAAGAGCACGCCGGCCCCGCCGAGCGTCTCGGGGACGGCGCCGGCCGCGTAGGCGAGCACCGGGACCCCGGCCGCCATCGCCTCGACGAGCGGCACGCAGAAGCCCTCGTGCTCGCTGAGCGACACGTACACCGCTGCGGTGCGATAGAACGCGGCGAGGTCGGCGTCGGGCACCGGGCCCGTGAACCAGAAGCGGTCCGGCAGCATCTCGTATCGCCGGATCAGCGCGCGCACCGCCGCCCCGTAGGTCGGCACGGCATCGTCGCGCCCCACGAAGATGAAGCGGTAGAAGATGTCCACGTACCGCTTGTACACCTCGGCGAGCCGGACGATGTCGTCCACCTTCTTGTTGGGGGCGATGCGGCCGACGAAGAGGAAGTTCGTGAGCCCGTCGTTGAGAAGTCGTTCGAGGGCCGGCCGGCGCGGTGCTTCCGTGATGCGCGCCGTGTCCACGGCGATCGGCATCACGCCCGTGGGGGCGAAACCGAGCGCGTGGAGTTCCTGCCGGTTGTAGTCGGAGTCGCCGAGCGCAAGATCCACGTGGCCAGCGAGCGTCGCCAGTTCGCGCCGGCCCAGCGTGGCGAGCCGGAACATGTTGGCGTCGTACGGGGCGAAGAAGTGCGCCGGCGTGATGTTGTGGTACTGCAGCACGCGGCCGCCCGCCAGCGTGGCGAAGGCCGCAGTCATCGGCGAGGGGAGCGCGTAGTGGAAGATCGTGACGTCCCCCCGGCGCGCCGCCGGGTCGGCGAACGGGAGGACATCACCGCGGAGGTCGTCGTCGACGGTGAGGGCGAACAGGTCGGACTCGTGCCCCTGCTCGCGCAGGAGGGCGCGCACGCGCCGAGCGCTGTCGCCGATGGCGTCGCCGCGATGGGCGGCGGGCACCCACTGGTTGACGATCATGCCAGCGTCACGTGGTCCTCGGGCGCGCCCGGGGGCCGCGGCAGCGCCTTGAAGAGCGCCGGCCGGTACTGCCGCAGCTCGTCGAGCTGCTGCGCCTGTTCGTACTGATCCCAGAAGTCGAAGGCAACGCCGGGGTGGGGCGGCGGCGGGGCCGCGAGCGCCCGCTCGACGAAGCCGAGCAGCGTGCCGCCGAAGTCGCGGGCGAGCAGCCGATCGAGCGCGCGGTCCTGTCCCTCGACGATGGTGTCGGCCACACGCCGGTTCGACGCCACGGCGTCGACGATCGCCGCCACGTGCGCCGGGTCCTTCGTGTCAAACAGCACGCCCGCCCCGTCCATCGTGGCGGGCACGGCGGTGGCCGCGAACGCGATCACGGGCACCCGCTTGTAGAAGGCCTCGACGATCGGCACGCAGAAGCCCTCGTGTTCGCTCGCGCAGAGGAACACGTCGGCGACGTCGTACACCGCGGTGAGCTCTTCGTTGGAGACGTGGCCGAGGAAGTGCACGTCGTTCAGCCGCAGCCGCGCCACCAGCTGCTGCAGCATCGCGAAGTACACCTCGAAGGCCGCGTAGGAACCCACGAAGATGAGCCGCGACCGTGGGTTGTACCGGGTCTTGTAGGCGTGGAAGAACCGGATGACGTCCTCGAGTTTCTTGTTCGGGATCACGCGCCCGACGAAGAGCAGGTTCACCCAGCCGTCGTCGAAGCCCTTGGCGAGCATGGAGCTCGGCGGCACCTCCAGGTGCGCGAAGCTCGGGACCACCGGGAGGACACCCGTGTTGCGGAACCCTGCGGCGGCCAGCTCCCGGCGGTTGAACTCGGAGTCGCCGAGGGCCACCGAGACGCGATCGACGTAAGCGCGCAGCTCGCGTCGTCCGTGGTAGCAGAGCTCCACCAGCCGCTTGTGGATCCCAAGGAAGTACTCGGGCGGCGTGATGTTGTGGTAGACGAGCGCCATCCGGTCGGGCAGCGCGAAGGCGACGCGGCTGGCCCTGGACCCGATCGAGAAGTGGTGGATCAGCAGGTTGTCGGGGTGGCTCGCCTCGACGAGGTCGAAGTACTCGCGCGTCCGGTCCTCGAGGCGCCGGTCGGCCGTCTCGACGAAGATGTCCGAGGTGTACCCCGCCGCGCGGAGCACGCGCTGGATGCCGAGCACCTCGTGGCCGATGGCGTCGCCGTAGCCGAGGGTGGCGAGCACCTGGTGGACGTGTGGTGCAGCCATGGCGCTCAGGCTGGCCGGCGCCGCCGCTCGGCGGCGGCGGACGACACGGATCGTGACGACGGGAGCACGGGCCCCGCCGGCAGCGAGGCCAGCACCTCGGTGGCCGCGAGGCGATCGCGCCGGCGCCACGCAAACCAGCCGGGCAGGGGCTCGGGTGCGGGACGCGGCTGTCCCGCGCGGTCGTCCTCGCGCAGGCGATCCAGCATGTCGAGGTACTTCCGCTCGATCACCGGCCACGCGTAGTGCCGAACGAAGTAGTCGTGGCCGTTGCGGCCGAGCGCGTGGCGCAGCGATCGGCTCAGTTCGAGCGCGCGCAGCACCTCGACGAACTCGCCCGCGCTCTCATAGTACAGGCCCGCGTTGCTGCGCACGCACTGCCCGCGCAGGACGTCGCACCGCCCGTTGGCGAGCACCGGCCGCCCGAGGGCCCACGCCTCGAGCGCCACCATCGACAGGCTCTCGTAGTAGGAGGGCATCACGAGCGCCTCGGCGGCGGCCATCGCATCGAACTTGTCCCGGTCGTCGAGGAACCCCAGGTGGCGGATGCGCGGGTGCGCAGGAACGGGCATCACCGCGTTGCCGATCACCACGAGCGAGAGCCGGGTCGCGCTCGAACGGACGTACTGCTGGAAGTGCGCGAACAGCTCCGTGCACCCCTTGTTCTCGTCAACGCGGCCCACGTAGACGATGAATGGCGTGTCGATGCCGAACTGCCGGCGGAAGCGTGCAGGCTCTACGTGCGCCGGTACGTCCGACCCGACGCCCACGACGACGCCCGGCACCGCCGTGTTCCCCGACACGGCCTGGATCATGGCGCGCTCCTCGAACGAGTTGTACATGAGCGCGCGCACCTCGCGGAACAGCAACTGGAAGAGCGAGACGCCGATGGCGGGATCGCGCTCCGCCGTGGGAACCAGCAGCGCGCGGCCGGGCACGGCACGCGCGCCGTGCCACGCGTGGTAGTACCGGTAGCTGAAGAAGATGATGAAGTCGCGGTCGGCCGCGCGCGCGATGTGCCCGACGAGGGCGGAGCTCGCCGGACCCTCGCTGCGCAGCCAGCCCAGCTCGTCGGCCACCGAGTGCACCGTGTCGAAGACGACCGTCGAACGGCGGCCGAAGTCGACCGGGTCGCGCGGCCTCTTCACCGGGAACCGCCGCACGGTGACGCCGTTGACATCCTCCACGCCCGCGGGCCGCTCGTTCGCCCACGTCACGTAGTCGCGGGCGCAGGTCGTCCACACCTCGACGTCGTGGTGCCGCGCAAGGTGCTCGGCGATGTAGCGCGCGTGCTGCTCGGCACCGCCGTTGACGTCGGCGCCGTAGCGCTGGACCACGAGCCCGAGCTTCACGGTTCGTCCCGGCCCTCGGGAGGCGTCGTGGCCGAGGCCGGCGGACGCGGCGGCCGGCCGGCGCCCCTCGCCTCCGCGGCGGCCCCGGCATCACCGCTCGGCGCCTCCGTGCCACCCGGCGCCGATCCTTCGACGAGTTGAGGGTCGCCCCGCGCAGGGTCGAGGGGCGGCGGGGCGGCACCGTCCAGCGGG
>Ga0114939_10002100_pt1 | contig 15160 bp, 18 predicted proteins | sample AshMeaCrysSpring_FD_87196 | JGI IMG/M metagenome (GOLD analysis project Ga0114939, IMG submission 87196) | Groundwater microbial communities from Big Spring, Nevada to study Microbial Dark Matter (Phase II) - Ash Meadows Crystal Spring | ecosystem: Environmental > Aquatic > Deep subsurface >... | reverse complement strand
GGGCTTGAGGTCGACGCGATCGAGGTGGCAGTGGGAGTCGACCAGCATGGGCTTAAAATCGATCCTAGGGCGGCGATGGGGCCAGGCCGTCACATGGTATGGGTCATGCGCTCGGCCTTCAGGGCCCCAGCCAGATACTCTTCGATCTTGCGGCGGGCCACACCCTTGTCCTGCTCACTGAACTGGACCCCAACGCCCACGGTGCGGTTGCCTTCGGCCCCGGCCGGCGTCACCCATACGACGCGACCGGCCACGGGAATCCGGTCGGGCTCATCCATGAGCTGAAGGAGGAGGAAGATCTCGTCGCCGAGCTGGTAACGCCTGGTTGTGGGAATGAACAAACCCCCATGCTTAATAAAGGGCATGTAGGACTGGTACAGGGCATTACGGTCCTTGATGGCGAAGCTCAAGATCCGCTGTTGACTGCCGAGAGTACCGGTGCTCATCTAAACGACCTTGCGCCCCAGGACCGCCCAGTCGATCAGGAGCGACTCATGCAGCAACTGGAGATTCAGGGGGTTGTCCTGGGTCGCGCGTGCCCGCAGGACCCGTTGCAGATACCGGTGTCCGGCCTCGGGGTCCAGATGGGGAACCAGGCGCATGAGGTCCTCACGCTTGTCGGGATTGCTCAGGTGGGCCACCGTGCCATCGGCCTTCAAGCGTAACAGATCGCTCACCCATCCGCCCAGCCACTCCAGGGATACCTTGGGGGAAAGGTCACCCCAGGCCTGGGCCTCGGCCACAGGATCGCGGGCGCCCTGCCCCACCGCCACAAAACCGGCAAAGGCCGCGTCGCGGCGCACCAGCAGGGGCTCGTCCGCCAGCGCCAGCGCCCGCATTGGGGCCCCGTGGGCGAGGCGCAGGAGGAGCACGGGGTCGGCCCCTTTGACCCGCCCCGCAAGCCAGCCGAGGGCCTGGGCCTCCTCGGCAGGCCTGAGCAGCATGCGTTGACAGCGGCTGCGCACCGTCGCAGGGAGCAGATAGGCCCGCTCCGTGATCAGGCAGAACAGGGTGCCCGGCGCCGGCTCTTCGAGGGTCTTGAGGAGGGCATTGGCGGCGGACGGGTTCATGCGCTCCGCCGGGTCGATGACGATGACCTTGTGGGTCCCGCGGGTCGGGGTCAGCCCCTCGGACTCCACTAGGGCGCGGATGCCGGCGACCTTGATCTCATCGGACTTGCCCTCCGGGTCCGGACCCAGGCGCACCAGGTCGGGGTGGTTGCCCACCCGAAAGAGGTGGCAATCCTGGCAATGCCCGCAGGGAAGACCGTCCGGCCCAGGGCATCGGCATAGCAGGGAGCAGGCCAGCAGGTCTGCGAGCAGGCGCTTGCCGACCCCGGCGGGTCCGGCGATCAGCAGGGCATGGGGCAAACGCCCGGCGGCCTGGGCACGCCTCAGGGCCCCCCAGGAGGCAACTAGCCAGGGCGGCGGGGTGAGATCCGTGCTCTCCTTTCGCATGCGTCAGGGGTAGATGGGGCTCATCCAAACTGCGCCAGGAACGGTCGCAGCTCCGCCTGCACGAGGGCGGTGACCTTGGCGGGATCGCCCTGGGCTTCGATTACCCTGACCCGCTCCGGCTCCCGAGTGGCGATGGCCAGGTACTCGGCCCGCACGGCATCGAAGAACCGCACCGCCTCCGCCTCGAACCGGTCAGGGTTTGAGCGCCCGCGGGCCCGGGCCAAGCCGACCGCCACCGGGAGGTCGAAGAGCAGGGTCAAGTCGGGGCGCAGATCCCCCTGAACCAGGTCCTCCAAGAGCGCGATGCGCTCTCGCGCTACACCGCGCCCGCCACCCTGGTAGGCATAGGTGGCATCGGTGAATCGGTCGCACAGAACCCAGACACCAGCCTCCAGGGCCGGACGAATGGTCTGGGCCAGGTGCTCGGCCCGGGCGGCAAACATCAGTAGGAGCTCGGCATCCGACGCCATGCCGGTGTTCTGGCGATCGAGGAGGACGCCGCGGATGCGCTCTGCCAACGGCGATCCGCCCGGCTCCCGGGTGGTCCGCACCGCAATCTGCTGCCCATGGAGCCAGGCCCGAAGTGCCTCTAGCTGGGTCGACTTGCCGGCCCCCTCCACCCCCTCAAGGGTGATGAACCTGCCCCTGCGGCTCTGACCGGTTGCGCTCATTGCCCCAACTGGTACCGGCGTACCGCCCTGTTGTGCTCCTCCAGGGAGGCCGAGAAGGCATGACTGCCATCGCCCTTGGCCACGAAGTAGAGGCTGTCGCCCGCGGCTGGGTGCAGCGCGGCTCGGATAGCATCCCTTCCGGGCAGGGCAATAGGGGTCGGGGGCAGGCCGGCGTGGACATAGGTGTTGTAGGGGGTGTCGGCGCTAAGGTCGGAGCGACGGATGTTGCCATCGAAGGCCGCACCCATGCCGTAGATCACCGTTGGATCTGTTTGAAGCTTCATGCCCTTGAGCAAGCGGCGAACGAAGACCCCGGCAATCTCCGGGCGTTCCGACGCAAGTCCCGTCTCCTTCTCGACGATAGAGGCGAGGATCAGGGCCTCGTAGGGCGCCTTTAAGGGCAACCCAGGGGCCCGACGTTCCCATTCCTCGCTGAGGATGGCCTCCATGCGGGCATGGGCGCGCAGGATCAGGTCCATGGCCGAAGTGCCCCGGGGGAAGAGGTAGGTGTCCGGAAATAGACGCCCCTCCGGATGCTCACCGGGACGACCAATGCCCTCCATGATTTCCTCGTCGCTCAGGCGTCCTGGGTCGCCGGTAAGGACCGGGTCGGCGGAGATCAAAGCGATGGCCTGGCGGAAGGTCCGCCCCTCTACCAGGGTCAGGGCGTATTGGACCACCTTGCCCGTCGTCAACAGGGCGATGATCTCGGGGGGGGTCATGCCCGCCAGAATCTCATATTCCCCGGACTTGATCTGGCCCGCCTTGCCGCTCAGATAGCCCAGGACGAGGAAGCCGTAGGGGTCCGGAAGGACCCTGGCCTCCACCAACTGCCGCGTCACCGCCCGCAAACCGGCGCCGCGCTGGACATCCAGAACGAGACGATCCCCTGGGACCGCCACCGGCGTGGCGACGAAGGCCTGGTAATGGACCCAGAGGCTCCCGGCGACCGCCGCCAAGACGAGGAGCAGGGCGGCGAGGGCGCCGAGGATGGGCTTGAGCAATGTCATCGAGCCGTAAACCGAGATCCGCCAGTCAGACCGAAAGATACACGCCGGGCACGCGATGTTTCAAAGACGTGCAGGACGCCAACCGAAGAGCCCTGACAATGGTTCAGAACAGTCTGCCCAGGCTGGGGGCGGGCATCCCGCCCACCTGACCCTGTGCCGGGCCGGCTACTTCGGACCCATCCTTCGGGACCCTTTGAGCGACCATCACCTGCGCGAATGCCGCAGGTTTCAGCCGCCGCTTCGGGAGGGTGTCTCCGGTCTGAAGGGAAGTCAGCCTAGGAATGAGATGGATGTCTCTGATTAAATTTGCCTTATTCATACCCAGTCGCATTGCCGGAATCACCCGGGCAGGCCTGCCACCAGGCCCAAGGCACTCAAGGGATGTCGGGCGCATGGACCGCAGTACCCAGGGCCGCCATGAGCGACTGGGGCAGGCGGCCGACGTCGAAACCCCAATCACCCAGGCTACGAACCGGCCAAACACCGATCACCGCATTGGTGAGGAAGAGGCCATCTGCCGCGCCGAGGTCAGCGGGGCGCAGCTCCGCCTCCGCGACCCCGATCCCCAGCCGCGGACCCAGGTCCATCGTCAAGGCCCTGACGGTCCCGGCCACCCCGCAACCATCCAGGCGTGGGGTCAATAGCCGCCCGCCCGTGTAGACAAACAGGTTGGTCATGGTACCCGCGATGACCCGCCCATGACAGTCGCGCATGAGCCCCTCCGCTTGGGCGTCGTCGTCCCACTCCGCACGGGCCAGGACCTGCTCCAGGCGGTTGAGGTGTTTGATCCCGGCAAGCTGCGGATTCTCCCCCAGGGTGGTCCGGCACCAGCGCACCGCAACCCCGCCCTCCCTAGTCCCCGGCGGCGGGGTCGGATCCGGGTAGAGGGCCAGGATCCGGGTGGGGACTGGCTCCCTGGGGGGCCTGTAGCCGCGCCCGCCACGGCCCCGGGTCAGGATCAGCTTGACCACCCCTGCCTCAATCCCTCGGGACAGATCGAGGCACTCGGCCAGCAGCAGATCGGGATCCGGCATCGGGATCGCGAGCCGGCCGGCGCCGAGGCGAAGCCTCGTCAGGTGCGCCTGCCAGAGACAGGGGAGCCCGTCACGGATGGCGATGGTCTCGAAGAGTCCGTCGCCGTAGTGCAAGCCGCGATCCGCGATGGAGAGGGTTGCCACCCTGGCACCATCGACCAGGACCCTGCCGGGGGCAGGTGTAGGGACAGGACCAAACGGGGCGGCGGTAGCAGTCAAGCAGCCGCCTCCGCCCCGCTGCGCCGGACCCGCCGGCCTAGACCCGCCGGAAGATCAGGGTCCCGTTGGTCCCGCCGAAGCCGAAGGAGTTGCTCAAGGCCACGTCGATCTTCATCTGGCGCGCGGTGTTGGGGACGCAGTCGAGGTCGCAGTCCGGGTCCGGGGTCTCGTAGTTGATGGTGGGCGGTGCGACCTGGTCGCGGATGGCCAGCAGGCTGAAGATGGCCTCGGCCCCGCCCGCCGCGCCGAGCATGTGCCCGGTCATGGACTTGGTGGAGCTCACCGCCAAGGACCTGGCGTGGTCGCCGAAGGCGGCCTTGATGGCCAGGGTCTCGGCGATGTCCCCGGCAGGGGTTGAGGTGCCGTGGGCGTTGATGTAGTCCACGTCCTGGGGATTGAGCCCGGCATCCTCCAGGGCCAACAGCATGCAGTCCCGCGCCCCCTCGCCATTCTCCGACGGGGCCGTCATGTGATAGGCGTCGGAGTTCATGCCTACGCCCACGACCTCGGCGTAGATCTTGGCCCCACGCGCCTTGGCAAGCCCATACTCCTCCAGAACCACCACCCCGGCCCCATCGCTCAGGACGAAGCCGTCCCGATCCTTGTCGAAGGGCCGGCTGGCCCGCTCCGGGTCCTCGTTGCGTGTCGAGAGGGCGCGCGCCGCGGCGAATCCGCCCAGGCCGACCGGCGAGGTGGCCATCTCCGCCCCGCCGGCGACCATCCGGTCCACGATCCCGTGGCGGATCATCAGGGCCGCCTCGCCGATATTGTGCGTACCGGTGCTGCAGGCCGAAACGATGGAGTAGTTGGGACCCTTGAGCCCGTACTTGATGGACAGGTTCCCGGCGACCATGTTGACGATGTTCGCCGGCACGAAGAAGGGGGAGATCTTGCGCGGACCGCCCTGGCGATAGGCCTCGTAGTTGTTCTCGATCCCGGTGATACCGCCGATGCCCGAGCCAATAGCCACCCCAATGCGCCTGCGGTTGGCGTCGTCGATCGCCAGCCCCGCATCCTCGATGGCCTGGGTGCCGGCGGCCATGCCGTAGTGGATGAACTTGTCCATCTTACGCACGTCCTTCTGCGAGATGTACTGGGTCGGTTCAAAGCCGTAGATCGGCCCGCCGAAGCGCGTGCTGAAGGTACCCACGTCGAAGTGGGTGATGGGCTGGATACCGCTCTTACCGGCCAGGATATTCTCCCAGGCGGACGCAACGTCCAGACCCACTGGGGCTATGAGTCCCAACCCGGTGACAACTACCCTTCTTCCAGCCATGGGATTCCCCTACAGAATCGGATCGGCATCTGAGCCAGCCACCGCACCGCAGGATGCGAGCTCGGCGACGGCCGGGAGGCCCGTTGCGCGATGGCGCATCAGCCCAGATGTGCGTTGACGTAGTCGATGGCCTGCTGGACCGTGGTGATCTTCTCGGCATCCTCGTCCGGGATCTCGGTCTCGAACTCCTCCTCCAGCGCCATCACCAGCTCGACCGTATCCAGGGAGTCGGCACCCAGGTCGTCGACGAAGGACGACTCCAGGGTCACCTCCTCCTCTTTGACCCCAAGCTGCTCGACCACGATCTTGCGAACCCTCTCTTCCACGCTGCTCATCTTGATTGCACCCTCTCTGGGTTGACTCGTTGCGGTTGATTGACCTGGATCGACCAGGCCATTGTTGACTGGACCGGATTGATCGCGGGGCCCCGGCCATCGGGGCTCGCGGTATTTTAGTGACAATCGATTGTCGATGAAAGGTGCGGCTAGGCCTGGCGAGACAATCCAACCAATTGTTTATCCTTTTCTTTTCTAAACTGGCCGACCCTATCGCTCAAGCCATGTACATGCCACCGTTGACCTGGATGGTCTCCCCGGTGACGTAGGCGGCCCCAGGGGAGGCGAGGAAGGCGACCACCGAGGCGATCTCCTCCGGCTGGCCGAGGCGCCCAAGCGGTATGTTACCCAGCAAGCCCTGGCGCTGCTGCTCGTTGAGGGCGCGGGTCATGTCCGTGTCGATGAAACCTGGGGCCACGCAATTGACCGTGATGCCGCGCGAGCCGACCTCGCGGGCCAGGGACTTGGTGAACCCGATCATGCCCGCCTTGGCCGCCGCGTAGTTGGCCTGCCCGGCGTTACCGCTCATCGCCACCACCGACGTGATATTGATGATGCGGCCCTTGCGGGCCTTGGTCATGGCCCGCAGGCAGGCCTTGCTGAGCCGGTAGACGGAGGTCAGATTGGTATCGATGATCTGATCCCACTCCGCGTCTTTCATGCGCAGCAATAGATTGTCGCGGGTGATGCCTGCGTTGTTGACCAGGATGCTCGGGGCACCCTGGGCCTCGGCCATGGCCGCGAGGACCGCATCGACGGAGTCCTGGTCGGTCACGTTCATGACCATCCCCTGTCCCCGGACCCCAGCCTCTCTCAGGGCCGCACCGATGCGCTCGGCACCCTCGGCGGTGGTGGCAGTCCCGACGACCAGCGCCCCCTGGGCACCCAGGGCCAGGGCGATGGCCCGGCCTATGCCTCGGGTCGCCCCGGTGACCAGTGCGATTTCACCTTCGAGCATGGCGCGTTGCCTCCAGGGCCGTTTCCAGGGTAGCTGCGTCGTAGACCGGCAGGGTCGTGAGGTCGGGGACAATGCGTTTGCCCAACCCGGCGAGGACCTTGCCAGGACCGGCCTCCAGGGCCAGGGCAGCACCTCCGGCGGCGAGGCGCCGCACCGTCTCCACCCAGCGCACCGGGCTATAGAGCTGCCGCACCAGGAGGGCGCGGATCTCGTCCGGGTCCGTGGCGGTCGCCACGGTGACATTGTGGATCACCGGAATGCGGGGGGCACTGATGGCGACTTCGGCCAGACGCTGGGCCATGAGATCCGCCGCCGGGCGCATCAGGGCGCAGTGGGATGGGACGCTCACCGGAAGCACCAGCGCCCGCTTGGCCCCGGCCGGTTTGGCCGCCGCCACGGCGCGTCCCACCGCCGCCGCCGAGCCGGCGATCACCACCTGACCCGGGGCATTGAAGTTGACGGGCTCGAGGACCTCTCCCTGGGCCTGGGCCACACACAGAGCGGCGACCTGGTCGTCGTCCAGACCAAGGACTGCAGCCATGGCCCCCTGCCCTGCCGGGACCGCCCCCTGCATCAGCCTGCCGCGCTCCGCTACCGTCGCAACCGCAGCGGCGAATCCCATGGCACCGGCGCAGACCAGGGCCGTGTACTCGCCGAGGCTGTGCCCCGCCATGGCGATGGGCCTGGGCCCGCCGCAGGCCTCCCAGACACGCCACACCGCCACCCCCGCCGTCAGCATGGCCGGTTGGGTGTTTTCGGTAAGGTCCAGGGCCTCCGCCGGGCCCCGGGCGACCAGGTCCCACAGGTCGAGGCCGAGGGCCTCGGATGCCTCAGCAAAGGTCGCGCGGACCTCGGGATAGGCCTCGGCCAGCCCCTGGAGCATGCCGACGGCCTGGGACCCCTGGCCGGGGAAGACAAGGACCAAGGGATACGCGCTTGGCGCTGTGGTGTCTGCGCTCATCAGGGCCTCTCAATACCGCAGCAGGACCGAGCCCCAAGTGAAACCACCGCCAAAGGCCTCCATCAGCAGGGTCTCCCCGCGGCGGATCCGACCGTCGCGCACCGCCTGATCGAAGGCCAGGGGGATGGAGGCGGCCGAGGTGTTGCCATGCTCGTCCACCGTCACCACCACCCGATCCATGGGAAGATTGAGCTTGCGTGCCGTGGCCTGGATGATGCGGATGTTGGCCTGATGGGGGATCAGCCAGTCGATGTCGGCCTGGTCCAGGCCGTTGGCCTCCAGGGTCTCGTCCACGATCCGGCCCAGCGTGGTCACAGCGACCCGGAAGACCTCGTTGCCCCGCATCTCCAGATGGGGCGAGCCACGCTGGCCGTTGCCAATCCCCGCCGGGACCTGGAGCAGGTCCTTGTAGGCCCCGTCGGCATGCAGATGGGTCGACAGGATGCCAGGCTCTTCGCTGGCACCCAGCACGACGGCCCCAGCGCCGTCGCCGAACAGCACGGATGTCCCGCGGTCTTCCCAGTTGAGGATGCGTGACAGGGTCTCGGCCCCCACCACCAAGGCATGGCGCGCGCAGCCGGTGCGAATGAACTTGTCCGCTACCGAGACCGCGTAGACAAAACCGGTGCAGACCGCCTGTACGTCGAAGGCCGGGCAGCCATGGACGTCGAGCCGTTGTTGCAGCAGACAGGCCGTGCTGGGGAAGACCTGATCCGGCGTCGTGGTAGCCACCACGATCAGATCGATCTGCGCCGGCGCCAGGCCCGCGGCGTCCAGGGCATTGCGGGCCGCGGCCTCGGCGAGATCGACGCAGGTCTCGTCCGGCGCGGCAATGTGACGCTTGAGGATCCCGGTGCGCTCGCGGATCCACTGGTCCGTCGTATCGACCATGCGCTCCAAGTCGCCGTTGGTCAGGACCTTCTCTGGCAGAAAGCTGCCGGTACCCAGCACCCGTGAATAGAAGTTCACGCCGTCGCCCTGACCGACTCGCCGCCCCTGCGGCTGGCCTCTAGCTGGAGACCCACCTGGTGGCTGATCCGCTCCGGGATGTTGCAATGTACCTCCTTCTCGGCGATGTGGATGGCGTTCTCGAAGGCCAGCACATCCGCCCCGCCGTGGCTCTTGATGACGATCCCACGCAGGCCGAGCAGGCTGGCCCCGTTGTAGCGGCGGGGGTCGAAGGTGTCGCGGAAGCGTTTGAGGATCGGTAGCGCCGCAAGCCCGGACAATCTGGTCAGCCAGTTGCGCGAGAAGCTCTCGCGCAGGACATGCCGCACCATCTTGGCCACGCCCTCGCTGGACTTCAGCGCCACATTTCCGACGAAGCCATCGGAGACGACCACATCGACCTTACCGAGATAGACATCGTCCCCCTCCACATAGCCGATGTAGTTCAGCGAGCTGGCGGCCAGGAGCTCGTGAGCCTGCTTCACCTGCTCGTTGCCCTTGATCTCCTCCTGCCCAATGTTGAGCAGCCCGACCGCCGGGGCGGCGATCCCCTCGACGGCCTTAACCAGCTCGCTGCCCATGACCGCGAACTGGAACAGGTGATCGGCGCTGCAATCGACGTTGGCCCCCAGGTCCAGCATGTGCGTGGTCCCGTGCAGGGAGGGCACAGCGGTGATGATGGCGGGCCGATCCACGTTCGGCAGGGTCTTTAGGACGAACCTGGCGGTGGCCATCAGGGCCCCCGTATTCCCGGCGCTCACGCAGGCATTCGCCTCCCCCGACTTCACCAGGTCGATAGCCACCCGCATCGACGAGTCCTTCTTGCCGCGCAGCGCCTTGGCGGGGGACTCGTCCATGGCGACGGTCTGGGAGGCATGGCGCACACGCAATCGGTCGCCGACCTTCGCCGTCGCGAGATGCCGCACGATCTCCTCATCCTGCCCGACGAGGATCAGGGCAGTGCGCTCCGTATGCTTGAGGAAGGCCAGGGCGGCCGGGACCACGACCTCGGGGCCGTGGTCTCCGCCCATGGCATCCAGGGCGATGGTCAGGCGGTCGGACACGCGCCTGCCGAAGGTCGGTGGGCCACAGACGGGGCCGCTGAGCGGACGGGACTTCGGTCAGTCGGCCTTGTCGATGATCTTGCGGCCGCGATAGAAACCGTCCGGGGTGACGTGGTGGCGGCGATGGGTCTCGCCGCTGGTGGAGTCGACCGAGAGGGTCGGCCCCGTCAGTGCATCGTGGGAGCGACGCATGTCGCGCTTGGAACGGGTCTTGCGATTTTGCGGGACGGCCATGCTGTCCTCCAGTCAAGTTAGGTTCGATTTCCGGGATCGCGCTTCCATTGGGCAAGCACCGCGAACGGATTTGGTCTTTCCCTTGCCGCCTCGTCTGGCCCGGGCCGATCGAGCCCGTGCGGATGCACCCTTGCGCTGCATACCCCAGCGGGATGCATCGGGACCTGGGGCAGGGCGAGCAGCAGCTCATCCTCGACCACGGCGACGGGACTGACCCGATCGTCGATCACTGGCAGGGGCTCATAGGGCTCCGGCGTGTCGCGCCCCAAGTCCGCCTCCGGTGTCAGCAACAAGCGGATGGCCACATCGACCCCTACCTCCACCACCCCAAGACACCGCTGGCACGCCAGGGGCAACACCGCGCGGACCCAGCCGAGAACCACTGGCCGCCCGGCTTGGTCCCGCCGGAAGGTGATCTGGAAGCAAGCGGGTGTAGCCCCCTCGATTGCCTCAGCGACCAGGAAGTCCCGCAACCTCGGAAGATCGGTGAGGGCGAGCACCCCACCTAACGAAGCCCCGCGAGCGACCGCTTGCCAAGGGTCTAGCAGAGCCGGAAGGGTGGCGGACATAAGCCCGCTATATTAGCGGCCGTCCAGCCATTATGTCAAAGGGGCATTGATGGCGGATTTTTCTACGTCGATGACCGCGCCGGGGGTGTATCCCGCTTCGAGCCGGGACTCGCCGAGCTGAGCACAAGCCGAGCCCAGGCTTCCACCCCCTGGGCTTAACGGACAGGCGGTCCGGGGTTGGCCCTTGGTTGGCATCACGGCACGGCCGGAAAATCAGGCGCCCCCTGCGACAAAATGGGTCTTCGGTTCGCGACCCTGATCGGTACTCCAACATGGACTGGCGAGGGGTGAACACCCCTTGCCTGACCCGCCACCCGGGCTAGGGGCGGGTCGAGGGGGTGGCGCGCATGCGCATGGCGGTTAGCGCCGCACCTCTTCGTCACGGTAGTGGACATCGGTCCAGCAACGCGGCAGGACTTCACCCGAACAGAAGGTTAGCTCGGACTTTGCGAAGGTTTCCGGATCCTGGAGCTCTTCGCCCGCATGATAGCGTCCGACCAGGCTCGGGTGCATGGGATTGAACAGGTCGCGGATGCTTAAGACCTCGACCAGCTTACCGGTGGAACTGTGTTTTAGGAACATGGCTCGCCTCCGTTCTGGTTACTCTCACCCACCCTCAGTATGACCCCAAGACATCCCATTTCAACTGGCCTGGCCTAGGTGGCCGCCCCTTGCGCGGCCCACTGGTTCGGCGTGTAGGTCTTGATGGACAAGGCGTGCAGCTCCCCGCTCGCGATCTGTATGCGGACCGTGTCCAACACCAGTCGCTGCCTCTTGATGGGCGTCTGGCCCTCAAAGAGGGGGCTCACGACAACCGCTTCGAAGTGGCTGCCGTCCCCGGTGACCCGAACTTCGGCACCGGAGAGACCGGCGCGGATGAGCCGCTCGACGGCATCGACTTCCATACTTTGCTCCTCGGCTAGACTGCGGGCGCAAACCCGCCATGTACGCGTTCGCCCAATGGTGGGGCATCCAGGGCCACGAACCAACCCCTGCCCGATGGCCCGGGGCCAAGCTGGTGCACCCGGGGCATCGCTAGATCCATATCGAATGCCGCACCGAGCCTGCGCGCACCCGTCCGGGCCTGCGGGAACGGATCGAAACGCCGCCCAAGGGGCTGACCGGGGACACCCTGCGCGCGTCAACCAGCTCGGGGTGCCCCCGAACCGCTGGGGTCGGAAGCCAGGCGGTTGGCTGATTCCCGACCAATGCGGGCGAGCCAGGGGTGCCGGAGAAGCAGGGCGAGCGCAACAGGGCCCAACGCTCAGAGCTCCCGGGTGGCGAGGAAGCGGATCTCTGGCCAGCGCTCCTCGGTGAGGCCAAGGTTCACCCGGGTGGGGGCCAGGTAGACGAGCTGCTCGTTGCCATCCAAGGCCAGGTTCTCGTAGGCCTTCTCCTGGAAGCGTTCCAGGGTCTTCGAATCGTCGCAGGCGATCCAGCGGGCCGTATGCACCGAGACGGGCTCGACCATCGCCTCGACGCCGTACTCGTCCTTGAGGCGGAAGGCGGCCACGTCGAATTGGAGCATGCCCACGGCCCCCAGGATGAGGTCGTTATTCTTCAGGGGCCGAAAGACCTGGGTCGCCCCCTCCTCGGCGAGCTGGAGGACCCCCTTCTGCAGGGCCTTCATGCGCAGCGGGTCCTTCAGAACGATGCGGCGGAACAGCTCCGGGGCGAAGTAGGGGACGCCCTCGTACTTGAGGTCCTCGCCCTCGGTGAAGGTGTCGCCGATCTGGATGGTCCCGTGGTTGTGCAGCCCGATGATATCGCCGGGGAAGGCCTCCTCGACGTGGCGGCGCTCGTCGGCCTGGAAGGTAATGGCGTTGGCGACCTGGATCGCCTTGCCGATGCGCACATGCCGCATCTTCATCCCCTTCGTGTAGCTGCCGGAGCAGACCCGCAGGAAGGCGACACGGTCGCGGTGGGCCGGGTCCATGTTCGCCTGGATCTTGAAGACGAAGCCGGTGAAGCGCCCCTCCGACGGCTCCACGACGCGCTGGACGGTACGACGCGGGCGGGGCGGCGGGGCATAATCGACAAAGGCGTCCAGCAGCTCCTTGACCCCGAAGTTGTTGATGGCGGAGCCGAAGAAGACCGGGGTCTGACGCCCGGCGCGGTAGGCGTCCAGGTCCAGGGGGTGGCTCGCGCCCCGCACCAGCTCCATCTCGCCCCTCAGCTCCTCGGCCTGGTCGCCGAGCAGCTCGTCCATGCGGGGGTTGTCGATGCCGTCGATGACCTCCCCCTCGGCGATGCGTCCCCCGTGCTGGGCGCTGAAGATGTGGGTGCGGTCATGACGCAGGTCGTAGACGCCCTTGAAGCGCTTGCCCATGCCGATGGGCCAGGTGACCGGGGCGCACTGGATCTTGAGGACGGACTCCACCTCGTCGAGGACCTCCACGGCGTCGCGCCCCTCCCGATCCAGCTTGTTGACGAAGGTGAGGATGGGGGTGTCGCGCAGGCGACAGACCTCCATCAGCTTGATGGTCCGCTCCTCCACCCCCTTGGCAACGTCGATGACCATCAGCGCCGAGTCCACCGCGGTGAGGGTGCGATAGGTGTCCTCGGAGAAGTCCTCGTGTCCGGGTGTGTCGAGCAGGTTGACGATGGAGTCGCCGTAGGGGAACTGCATGACCGAAGACGTTACCGAGATCCCGCGCTGCTTTTCCAGCTCCATCCAGTCCGAGGTGGCGTGGCGGGCCGCCTTGCGCCCCTTGACGGTCCCGGCCATCTGGATGGCCCCACCGAAGAGCAGGAGCTTCTCGGTGAGTGTGGTCTTGCCCGCGTCGGGGTGGGAGATGATGGCGAAGGTGCGCCGGCGGCGCATTTGGTCGAGCAGGTCAGTCATGGGGGTCGTGGGGATGGCTATTGATGCGGCGAGGCTGCAGGAGTATACGGGATGGGCATTGTCCCCGGCTGCAAGGATAAGGGGCAGGCCAGGCGCCCGCCGCCCCGCCACCGAGGTAACGACATGACCACAGACCTGACTGTAGAGATCCTGCGCGAGATCCGCGACGGCATTCATGAGCTGCGCGACGACTTCAACGCCCGCCTGGACCAGACCAACGCCCGCCTGGACCAGACCAATGCCCGTCTGGACCAGACCAACGTCCGCCTGGAGCGGGTCGAGCACGGCCTGAACGACCTGGGTAAGTTCATGCGCCAGATCGCCCCGGACCAGGCCAAGCACGAGCGCTTTCACAGCCATCATGTGGAGCGTCTGGAGGAGGACGTCTCCGACCTCAAAGGACGGGTCGAGCGCCTGGAGGAGCGCGTCGGGCCCTGACGGGCGCGGCGCGCGCAGGGTGGACCAAAGGCCGAGCTCGGGCGCCCCGAGGTGCATCGCCGGCCCTTTTTCCTCCACAATAGGGGGCATTCCCGCCCCGTCCCACTCCCGCACAGACCCATGTCCGACACCCTGCATCGATTCCTCTTCGAGGGCACGCAAGTGCGCGGGGAGCTGGTCCACCTCGACGCCTCCTGGCGGGCGGTCCTGAGCCGTCATCCTTACCCGGAGACGGTGCGCGCTCCCCTGGGCGAGGCCTTGGCGGCAACGGTCCTGCTGACCGGGACCCTCAAGTTCGACGGTGCCCTGATCCTCCAGGTCCAGGGCGAGGGGCCGCTGCGCACCCTGGTCGCCCAGGCCACCCATGCCGGGACCATCCGCGGCCTTGCCCGCTGGGAGGGCGAGGTTCCGACGGGAGCGATCGATGCCGTCTTCGGTGCCGGGCGCCTGGTACTTACCCTGGAGCCCGAAGGGGGCGAGCGCTACCAGGGGATAGTCCCGCTGCTTGGGGCCAACCTGGCCGAGGCTCTGGAGACCTACTTCCGCACCTCCGAGCAACTCGGCACCCGCCTTTGGCTCGCCGCAGGTCCCGAGCGTGCCGCCGGACTCCTGTTGCAGCGCCTGCCTGGGTCCCAGGGCGACGAGGACGATTGGATGCGCATCGCCACCCTGGCCGCCACCCTGACCCCGGAGGAGCTCACTGGGCTGCCTACCGAGACCCTGCTGCATCGACTCTTCCACGAGGAGGCGCTGCGGCTGTTCGAAGGCGAGCCCGTGGCCTTCCGCTGCACCTGCTCGCGAGGGCGAATCGAGGATACCCTGCGTGCCATGGGCGAGGAGGAGGTCGAGGCGACCCTGGCCCAGGAGGGTCAGGTCGAGGTCAGTTGCGAGTTCTGCAACCGCATCTACCGCTGGGACCTGGTGGATGCCCGCCAGATCTTCACGGCCGCGACGCGCCACGAGACCCCGGCCGCGCGGCACTGACGACTGCCCCAGGCTTCGCCGGCAGCCATGAGCCTGGAAAGCAAAGGCCCACCAGGGGGACGCCACGTGGGGCCTGCTCCTGCGGGCAAGCGCCGGTGCACACCGGGGATCGTGCCGACGTGAGCCCCAACCTGCTCCTGAGCCTGCAGAGCGGCGG
>Ga0114939_10002099_pt1 | contig 15162 bp, 13 predicted proteins | sample AshMeaCrysSpring_FD_87196 | JGI IMG/M metagenome (GOLD analysis project Ga0114939, IMG submission 87196) | Groundwater microbial communities from Big Spring, Nevada to study Microbial Dark Matter (Phase II) - Ash Meadows Crystal Spring | ecosystem: Environmental > Aquatic > Deep subsurface >... | reverse complement strand
CGATTGCAGTTGATCATTTGCATTAATCGTCGCGGCCCGCATCGTTCCATCAAAATTGCCTTTCGATTGATTTACATTCGCGGTGAGAATTGCATTGCGGATATCTTCTAAACTTAAATTCCGGGCCGCAAGCGCTGAAATGTCCGCTTGGATTCGCACCGCCGGACGTTGTCCGCCGCTAATACTGACCAATCCCACCCCAGGCACCTGGGCAAGACGTTGCACAATACGAGTATCAATTAAATCATGTACTTGAGTGAGATTTCGGGTTGTGGACGTCACCGCTAAGGTAAGAATTGGCGCAACGCCGGGATTCACTTTATGATAAATTGGCGGCGCCGGTAGATCATTCGGGAAAAAAGTGCTCGCGGCATTAATTGCCGCCTGAACTTCTTGTTCGGCGATATCTAAATTTATTGCTAAATCAAATTTTAGAGTAATCAGTGACGCCCCCCCGGAACTCGTCGACGAAATTTGATTTAACCCGGGAATTTGCCCACAATTACGCTCTAAAGGCGCCGTAATTACAGCGGCCATAACCTCTGGACTTGCACCTGGATAAAGCGTTACGATCTGAATTGTCGGATAATCGATCTCCGGCAGAGCCGCAATCGGTAATAATCGATATGCCAGCGCCCCGGCTAAGATTAAAGCAATTGCCAGTAATGTGGTTGCTACTGGACGAAGGATAAATACCTGGGATAAATTCATGAGAATTTGTGAACAACAGTGGAGTATGAAAAATGAAATCCAATCTACACCAAGTAATTATAAATGCAACTGCCACGTATTTATTTTTAATTTTTGCGGCGAGCGCTGAATCCACCGAAAGTGTAATTCCATCTTCCCATTTTGACGCTGTTACCGGACTGCCTACTTTTTTATGGGGTGATTCATCTCCAGCTAGCGCTACGCTGACCCAAAAAACTCACGAGAATATCGAACAAAGTGCGCGTCGTCATATCGCTCGTTATGCATCTCGGTATAAACTTAATTCTGCGACCGAGGCAAGTGCTAAATTAACCGCAATTCACCCCCTAAGCGAAGGCGGTCATATTGTTGCCTTTCATCAGGAAATTGACGGAAAAGAGGTATTCAAAAAGCACATTAAGGTATTACTTGATAGCTCGTCAAATCTAATTGCCATATCCGGCAATTTGGTTCCCTATAGCCCGTCCTCCAAGCGCAGTGCTCAGGAACAACAACTGAATACATCACAGGCAATTGCCACGGCATTTTTCCATCTGCGTAATAAAATTCTCGCCCCGGAAGAATTAATTTTCGATAGACAACAGGCACCGTATCAGTGGTATCGTGTGACTGGCATACATAAAGATATCCTTAAACCAGTGCGAATTAAAGAAATTTGGTATCCAAATGGCGATGATCTAATTGCGGCCTATTATCTTGAATTAAATACTCGATCGCCGTCTGCGGCATTTGCTTATGTAATATCCCGCGCTGATGGCGCGGTGCTACTACGCAGAAATCTTACGCGGCATGCTACGCCTTTTACCTATCGCGTTTGGGCCGATAGTTTGACTCATTTTCCCTACGATAGCCCTTACAGAAATAGCGCGCTTTTACCTTTAACGAAAGAGATCCCCAATCAATTGACGACAATTACATCCAATCTTATTTCTTTAACTTGCGGACCAATTAGCACTTGCGACCCGTGGCTTCCCGCTAATTCCACCAAAACTAGAGGAAATAATGTCCGTGCCTATGCGGATCTTAATCCCCCGAACGGGTTTAGCGCGAGTGATATCTATGGTTCGGTCAGTGCGCCGTCAATGTTTGATTACTCATATCAATTTGATGTCATGGACGATGCGCAACACCCGGAACAATTACAGGCTGCAATTACGCACGCCTTTTACGTCACTAATTTCATGCACGATTGGTTATATGACCACGGATTTAACGAGAGATCCGGTAATGGGCAATTAGACAATTTTCGGCGTGGTGGCCTGGGAGGTGACCCAATGATTGTCGAGATTAGTGATTACCAAAAGACCGATAATGCAAGCATGACTACTCCCGAAGATGGTGTCTCCGCAGTAATGGAACTCCATCCGTGGAAAAGCAAAAACGATGAGACTCGACCCTTAATGCTTAATATCAATGGAAAGCAATATTCTTATCCGGCAACTAGCGCGGATTTTGGACCACAGCAATTTAACTTGCAGAATAAAAAGGTCGTATTGGTTGCGGACAAAGTAACTCCCAAAAATGATGGCTGTGAAATCCCTTTTGTTAATTCCGCGGATTTATTCGGAGCGATTGCCTTAATTGATCGGGGATTGTGCTTGTTTGCCGAGAAGGTAAAGAATGCTCAGGACGCCGGTGCAATCGGAGTTTTAATTGCAAATAATGTCACGTCAAATATGGTCTCGATGTCTGGAAGTGGCGATCCGAATTTTAATCGGCAGATAACTATCCCCGTTTTAGGAATTAATAAAAGCGTGGGGGAAATTCTAAAAATGGCAATAGCTTCCCGGTCAACTGTTAATGTAAGTATGACGCTTCAAAAGACTCCCGATTACAATAGCGCATTGGATAGTACCCTTATTATTCATGAATGGGCGCATTTTCTAAGCGGCCGTTTAGCATGGCTTAATAATAAACAGGGAGATTCTATGGCGGAGGGGTGGAGTGATTTTCTTGCATTAATCACGATTGTTCAAGAAAATGACCGTCTATTATCCGGCAATGATTCTTTTCAGGCGCCTTACGCGATTAGTCGATATGTTACTTCATCCCAGATTGCGGAGTATCCTTATGGAATTAGGCGCTATCCGTATTCAACCGATATGCAAAGAAATCCGCTGACACTGAAATATATCAGCAATGGTGTTGCATTACCTAAGACAATTCCCGTGGCGCCATTTGCTAATATGAAAGGAAGCGATAATTCCGAATCACATAATAGTGGTGAAGTCTGGGGAGTAATGTTGTGGGAGGCCTACGTTGCATTACTTAATGATTCAAAAAGATTATCTTTTACTACGGCGCAAAATCGGATGCTCGATTACTTAGTCGCCGGATTAAAATTCGTGCCTGACAATCCTACCTATCTCGAGGCGCGAGACGCATTATTGGCCATAGCGAAAAATCGCGACATTGCGGATTACCGGGCGTTATGGCGCGCCTTTGCCAAACGCGGCGCAGGGCTAAATGCGAAGGCACCCAGTCGTTATTCAACAAGCCTAACCGGAGTAATCGAAGATTATACGACACCCTAATTATTTTATTATGCAGGCGTGATTCTATCCTTCTTTATTTTAAGGTGATCGATATGCAATCCCAGCGGCGTCATCCCCGGATTTTTAGCGTTGAATTTTTTCCGCCGAAAAATGCCGACGGAATAGAGAAATTACGCCAGACCCGAAATGAGTTAATTACTCTGAACCCGCGATTCTTTTCTGTTACTTATGGTGCGGGCGGCTCGACACGCGAACGCACAATGGACACAGTACTCGATATTCAAAATGCCGGATATAATGCGGCGCCGCATTTATCGTGTATTGGTTCAACCCGAAATGGTATTCGCGAAATTCTCAACGAATATCGCGCTCATGGAATTCGCCATATCGTCGCTCTGCGTGGTGATTTACCTTCGGGAACCCGTGATGTTGGAGAATTACGCTACGCAAATGAATTGGTAGAATTTATTCGCGCCGAGACCGGAGATTATTTCCATATCGAGGTTGCGGCGTATCCCGAATTTCATCCTCAAGCGCCATCGTCTGTAGCTGATCTAAAGAATTTCAAACGTAAAGTTGCTGCTGGTGCGAATAGTGCGATTACCCAGTATTTTTACAATTTTGATTCTTATGCGCGCTTTATTGAGAGTTGCGAGCAGATGGATGTCAATATTCCGATTGTGCCAGGAATTATGCCCATAACAAACTTTACGCAATTGGTTCGATTTTCCGATCTATGTGGTGCCGAGATTCCCCGTTGGTTACGCCGTCGTCTCGAGGGATTTGCCGATGACCTCGATTCAATCCGCGCTTTCGGATTAGATGTGGTTACAGAATTATGCAGACGCCTACTCGAATCCGGCGCTCCTGGATTACATTTTTATACTATGAATCAATCTGCGCCGACCCGAGCTATTTGGCAGGCTTTGGGATTAGCTAATCTATAATTAATAAATTTCACGTGAAAGATAATTTTATGGAAACGACTATACGCAAATTAGTACGGGCAACTTCGTGGCATATTACTGGAATATTCGCCGTATTTATTATCGGCTGGATACTTACCGGAAGCGTTATGCTAGCTGTGACGATTGCAATCACAGAAGCAATAGCCCGTTTTCTGTTATATTGGCTACATGAATGGGCATGGAATCGCTCTAATTGGGGAAAAGATATACCGCGTTTGCCCAAAATGTAAAAGGAGTACGATGAATCAAATTAGCCAGGAGCTAAATCGTGCTTGGGAAAATATTGCCGAGGGATGGCGCCATCTTACAGAGCGCGCCAGTGATGCCCTAACTCGCTTCACCGCCGAGCGCCAAGAAATCGAAAGTCCGGGGGCGCTTGTAGAACGTTATGCGCCACGCTGGGGATTACTCGTTGCGGAATTGCGCGAGGACCACGACGCAATAATAGTTAAATTGGAAATCCCCGGAATGGAACCCGCACAATTCGACGTGGATGTAATTGATGATATTTTAATAGTGCGCGGCGAAAAACGGGTAGAACGTTCTGAAGCTCGGGGGCGTTATCATATTATGGAATGTGCCTATGGGCATTTCGAGCGCACTATACGTCTGCCATTACCCGTTGATGGAACACGCACCCGAGCGCGTTATCGTTACGGCGTCCTGACAATTACTTTGCCAAAACTTACCACGGAGTCGGAACACCGTCGCGTTAAAGTGGAATAAAACTATTTTGTTAAATCTTACGGCGCAAGACCAATATTATTAGCGATCTCATCTTTGAATTGCGTCGGGTCAAGATGATGACGGTGAAGCAAACGATAAAACTCGGTGCGATTGCGTTTCGCTAAACGCGCCGCATGAGTAACGCTCCCGCGAGTTAAACGCAATAAACGGACTAAATAATCGCGCTCGAAATCACTGCGCGCCTCGTCGAATGAGGGAATATCTTGCGGCTCACCGCGCAATGCCCGGCCAACCAACGATGACGGAATTACCGGCCCGCTCGATAATGCAACAACTTGTTCAACGACGTTATACAATTGTCGCACATTCCCTGGCCACGGCGCTTGGACTAATAATTCCCGTGCCTCGGGTGAAAAGCGCAAAACGTCATATCCGTAACGTTGCGCAAGCGTAATTAAAAAATGATCGGCTAATAATAAAATATCTTCGGGGCGCTCGGCTAAAGACGGTAGGCGTAGCGTCACAACGCAGAGGCGATAATATAAATCCTCGCGGAAATTCCGCTGGCGGGTTTCGATCTCTAAATCACGGTGACTGGCGCAAATAATTCGCACATCTACCGCAATATCCTGAGTTGATCCAACCGGACGCACTTGATGCTCTTGTAAAACCCGCAGCAGTTTCGCCTGAAAAGAGAGCGGCATATCGCCGATCTCATCCAAAAATAAAGTCCCGCCATTCGCCGCAATAAACATCCCTTTATGATTATTTACCGCACCGGTAAATGCGCCCTTTACATGACCGAATAATTCCGATTCCAAAAGATTTTCCGGGATCGCCGCGCAATTCAGTGCGAGAAATATCCCGCGTGCCCGACGCCCGGCACGGTGAATCGCCCGAGCCAAAAGTTCTTTACCAGTGCCGCTTTCACCGTGAATATAGACACTGGCGTCCCCTTCGGCGACCCGGCGCGCCTGGGCAAGCACCTCTTCCATCGCCCCGCTGCGGGTAAGGATATCCGCTCGCCAGTCGGCCTTGTCCGGTTCGGACGAGACCCGCAACCGCAGAGCTGCATCGATTTGCTCGACCAAAAGACGGGCGTCGAACGGCTTGGTCAAAAAGCCGAATACCCCCCGTCGGGTTGCATCGACCGCCTCGGGGATAGTCCCGTGTGCGGTCAAAATAATCACCGGTAAGGTAGGGTGGCGACGATTTACCGTGTCAAATAGCGCCATACCGTCCATGCCGTCCATCCGCAAGTCCGTAATCATCGCCTGGGGGCGAAAGGTCGGTAGTAGCGCCAGCGCCTGTTCGCCGCTACTCGCGCCCGCGACCTCATAGCCGGCGGCCTTGAGGCGAATCGTGAGCAGGCGCAGTAAATCCGGGTCGTCATCTACCACCAACACCCGGGAATCGACTGCCGGCGCATCAGTGAGTTTTGCGCTCATCCATACTTCTCTCAATTGAGGTAATTGCCTTGAGCTTACGGCGTAACTCCAGGATTTCATGGCGGAATTTTTCGCGTTCTTTGCGCAATTCCGCGAGTTCCTGGCGAATTGAATCAATCCCTTTATTATTCGAACACAGCGGCGGGGAGCGTTTCTTCAATTTTCCCATACGAGCGGCGCGTTCGCGGGCGAGCAACGCCAACAATTGCACCGAATCCGCAGGCGGGTGCGCATGATGGCGGAGAAAATTCTCTAGTAGATATAAGGCGCGATGCGCATCGCCCGGCTGGTTGCGTCCCAGGAGCAACGCCGCAACACATGGCGTGACTTGGATATTTTTTTGCGCGGCGCGCACCGCTTGGTCGAGTTCCGCCGCGCTGGGACGGCTCACAACCGTTGCGGCTAGAGTCGCGGGTGTGCAGGGACTTTCATGCGCGGACAACGCCCCGACCACGCTAAAACTTATTCCCAGAATAATCATTTTTCCCGTATTCACAGCGTTGTGCCTTCTTTTTTTGGAGTCCACTGCTAATGGTTATTCACCCGCCTTCTGGGTTCATTCGTCGTGCGTAGTTTGCGTTTCACCGGAGGCCCATTTCTGCTAATTAACATATCAGCATTTTATGCATATCGCACTGTCTAATTAAACATTATGGTTCAAAATTTTGTTTAATTTCTTTTATGCTTAAACCGGTGATTTGCGCAATCTTGTCAACATTTATGCCAGTTACAAGCAAATTTTTTGCTATTGCTAATGCTTTCATCTGTTCACCTTCTTCGCGACCTTTTTTTAAACCTTCTTCAAATTTTTTCCTTTTGTCAATTTCAAAATTGTACTCCTCTATCATTTGATATTTCTCTTCTGGAGATATTAAATTCTTTGCAATCGTATCAATGACTCTGTGTAGTTCCGGTCGAGTATATTTTGTTTCTTCAATTTGTTCAGTCAAACTTTCTTTAATTACAAATAACCATTCGCGGTACACTTCCGGTGTATTATCATCAACATATTTTACCGATAGATAAATCACCTTATGTTTAATTTCGTTTAATGGCTTCCCGCAACGATCTTTCGGATCAAAATCGATTATCGCCACATCAGTTTGATGTTTATCTGCAGATGTTAATACCACAATCGTATAAACCGTCAAATCAGGTTTGTAATTACGATAATTTGCCGCTTGTTCAATTAATGCCACGCAGTGATAATGTAAAAAACGATCATAATAATCATTTCCATGTTGATGTTGGATTTCAACAATGACTCGATTCTTGAAGTCCTCCGCATACAAATCAAATTCAACTTTTACATTTCCAATATGCTGTCCAAACGATTTCTCTGTTTCTACTTTCTCTATTTCTAGTTCAACGCCTATTATATCTTTCACAAATGCCTTAAATATTTCTACCTGCGAAAATGCTTTCTTAAAAATTATTCCGTATTGTAGCGATGCGACTTGTTTCATTTTGATTGCCTCAACATAAATGTTGCTTTATATCTTGACTCCTACTGCTTGTTTCATAACATAAATATCACCAAATTGTGGTTGATTTACCTGATTTCATCTTCAATTTTTCTAATTTAGGAGTTACGCAGTTGAAAAATACATTTGACATTTCCAATGCGTAACTCCTGTAATTCGTTTTTGAGTAAGCGCATGAGCTCTTGTGCAAAAAGATTATAGTCATTTGACGATACATTGCGCGGTTGTAAATTAGCATTCATTTCCATTAGGTTTCGCAACCGCAGGCGGAAGGGCGATCGCCTTCCGGGGCGAGTTTCAAAGTTACCCGCAGACAGGCACCCGGCAATTCCCGGGGCGAGACCGCGGCAATTTTTCCCCCGTGAGCATGGACATATTCCCAGGCAATCGACAAACCAATTCCGGTGCCTTTGAGATGCCCGCCACCAGCATGATGCCCTTGATAAAACGCCTCAAATACTTTGGTGCGCTCCTCTACGGCAATTCCGGTGCCGGCGTCTTCGACTTCCAAAATAGCATTATCGGTATGACGCTCGAGGCGCAAGATCAATTCTCCATCTTGGGGCGAAAACTTCACTGCGTTCGATAATAAATTATCAATTACGACCCGCAATTTTTTTGCATCGCCGCGAAGTGTAATTCGTGCCAGCATTAGGCGCGGTTTTAGCCCTTTTGCGATTATTGCCGGGCGATGATCGGCGGCGACCTCGCTCACCAGTGCATCAAGAAATACCGGTGTGGTTAATAGTGCGCTTTGGGCCGAACGGGCGAGATTAAATTTTAATAAGTCTTCAATTAAGCGCTGTAATGTTGCAACATTATTTTTGAGAATCCCGACGATTTCGGCTTGATCGGTGGATAATTCCCCGACGACGCCTTCGGCAAGTAGCGCACTACCTTCGCGCAAAGCCGTGAGCGGGGTTTTCAATTCATGTGAAACCTGGTGGAGAAATTTGGTTTTTTCCTCTTCTAATTCGACTAAACGCCGGCGTAACCAATCGAGCCGATTACCTAATTCGCGTAAATCCCGCGGGCCATTTACGACAATTGGCGTCGCGAATTCACCATCGCCTAAGCGGCGCAGGGCACTATCGAATTGCAAGATCGGGCGATTAATTAATACGACAAATAAGCCGGCCAAGAGCAACGCGGTCGGTCCAAGCGCCACTGCTTGCCAATATAAAAAGTATTGAGTATTCGCCGCGTTATTTTCCATAACTTTGACTTCACGCTCGATTAATGCCTTGCTATCGGCAAGTACCATGCGCACAAGATTGGATAATTCGGTGAGATTGCGCACCGCGAGCGGCACCGCCTCAGCCGAGGGGTGTGCAAGCCGCGAGCGTGCCTGTTCGGCTAGATCGGTCAACACCTGCAGGCGCTGACGCTGCACGTCATCCAGCGGCAGGCCGGACAACTCACTGATAGTACGGGAAAAATTCGCATGAATGCGGCGGAACAAATCCAACAGCGGCGCTTCGCTCACGACCTGATATTGGCGAACGACCCGCTCCATATCGGTGACCTCCTCGACGAGCGCGGAGCTGGCGCGGGTCGCGGTCACCGCGCGGGATACGGCCGCTTGACTTTGGGTCGAGAGCCGCTGGAGATGGACTGCGGTATAGACTAATCCGCCAATCGGCGGCAGGGCCACGAGTCCGAATCCGAATAGGGTCAATTGGAGAAGTGAACGGGGCAGAAGTAGCATTTTGGTGCTAGTCTAGGATATTATCCGGCGGGTGATCATAGGCCTGTTTTTAGGCCGATGTTCGATTTTTTCATTGAGTTCAAGGCGAAACTCTCGAGTTGAGTTTCTCAAAAATGGTAACTCTGCAAACCAATATTTTACCGGTTTGTTAGATCGCTAATCAATTTGCCATATATGATCTATTCGTTTTCTCTTTTGTCAATGCGTAACTTCTACAACTCATGATTAATCGACTATTAAGCTATCTTGTTACCTCTCCGCAATATTTACTTCCGCAGCATTTTTTATCTCAGCTAATCAGTTATGCAACGCAGATGCGGTGGCCGCCGGGGAAAAATTTTTTGATTAGACAGTTTATCCGTTATTATCAAATTGATCTAAACGCGGCAATTGATTCCGATATTAACTCTTATCCGAATTTTAGGAGTTTTTTTACTCGGCGTCTTCGCCCAGAATTACGTCCGATGGCACCGGTTCCAAACGGGGTAATCTCCCCAGTAGATGGAAAAATTAGCGCTATCGGAACCATCTCCCGACAGATGATAATTCAGGCAAAGGGACAATATTATTCGATAGAAAAACTATTGGGTGGCAATTCAAATTTGGCGGAGCAGTTTTTCGCGGGAGATTTTATTACTTTATATCTTGCGCCGCGAGATTATCATCGAGTACATATTCCCGTCACTGGACGATTACGGCAAATGATTTATATTCCGGGATGGTTATTTTCGGTGAATCGTCACGCGGTACAGGTAATTCCTGAGCTCTTTGTCCGTAATGAGCGAGTCGTGACAATTTTTGATACGGATTTTGGGCTGATGGCGATAATCTTAATTGGTGCCTTATTTGTCGGTAGCATCGAAACAAGCTGGATGGGAATCGTCACTCCCGGTAAAAAACGCTCGCCACAAACTTGGACTTATCCGAAAGTCAATTCGGTTATTTTAGAAAAAGGTGCCGAAGTAGGGTGTTTTAATATGGGTTCAACGGTAATTATCTTATTTAGCGCTGGATCGATTTCCTGGGAAAAAAATCTCGTTCCCGAAAGAGATGTACAAATGGGAGAATTAATTGGTACTTATTATGGTTGAATTTTCTCTAAAATATGGATGATTTTTCCGCAATCCAAAGACTTATCGCCTATTACGGGTCATTGCTTCTAATTGGGTTAATTGTTGGGATGCTTGGCCCAGCATTAACAATCCTTGCAGATCAAACTCACAGTACGCTCGCGGGGGTATCCCTCCTCCTAGCGGTACGGCCTATGGGATACATGGCCAGCGTGTTATTTTCCGGCTGGTTACTCGACCGGCGGATTCCCGGACACACAATGCTCGCCATCGCCACTCTCGGGGCCGGATTGTTGTTAGCAATAACGCCGACACGCACAACGCTTTTGCAATTAGCCGGGGTATTTCTCGCACTTGGCGTCACGATGGGGGTAATGGACGTCGGAAGCGCGACTTTGCTGTCGTGGAGTTACGCCGAACGCCTCGCGCCATATCTCAGCGGCCTTCACTTTTCCTTTGGATTAGGGGCATTTTTATCACCCCTATTATTGAGTACGTCATTAGATTATGGCTTGGGAGGGTGGGGGGCATTTACGTTTCTTGCACTGCTAGCGATACCCTTGGCGTTATGGCAATTCGCGGCGCCAAATCCGACTCACCGCCCAGAGAATTGCAATCAGACATTTCCCATAGATTGGTATTTAGTCGCGGGTTTTGCGGGGTTCTTTTTTCTTTATGGCGGTGCCGAGGCGGGTTTTGGTGCATGGATTTATCAATATGCACTGGCATTTAATACGCTTGATTCTCACAGCGCATCTTGGCTTACGGCGCTTTTTTGGGGATTACTTGGCGGCGGGCGATTAGGAGGAATTGCGCTATTGGCGCGTTTTACTCCGCGAAGTGTGTTGTGGATTTTTTTGCCGTTAGCCTGGATATGCCTAACGGTATTATTAATCGCGCCGGATTTATCTTATATGCTTTGGATGGGTTGCGCCGGTGCGGGATTATTTATGGCGTGTATTTTCCCATCCATGTTAGCCCATGCGGCGCGGGTTTTAACTGTTGATGGTCGATTAAGCGGTCGAGTTGGGAGTGCGTTTTTTTTGGGGAGTTCCAGCGGGGCGATGGTTTTGCCGTGGTTAATGGGTCAGGCATTTTCTTTTTGGGGACCGCGATGGATCATGGTCATAATTTCTGGTGCAATCTTAATTGCATTCATGGTGTTTATTTTATTTCTCGCGCGAAACGATTAAGTATTGAGTCTTAGTCTTTCCAATTTATTCAAACACCGAGCTTTTTCTGTTTGTTCCCCCCCCCTCATTCCCTTTTTTGCTTGTCGATTGGAGCGTGATGAAATCATTTAGAATTTTCACCGAGGAAATTAAATAATTCATTGCGCTGATAGCCATTAATCTCTAATTTTCCTTTGATAAATTTTGCATTGATGCGATAGCGTTCTTTCTCGCTGATTAGAAAATTCTGCGCTAATAACACTGCAATTCGCTGTTCGGTAATCGCTTGGGCAAGTTTCTCAATTTCCTCGCGGTTATTACCGAATTCTCCCGTGGAGATAATTTCGCGCATTACTTGGGTGCGCAGTAAATCTGCAATTAGAATACTCGGGGTACTTATATCGATTGTCGCATCTACGTTTTGGATAAGCTGCGCCGGCGTAAAATCGGGTAGAATATTATCTAATTCTGGCACAACGATTAAACGCAATTTTCCTTCAATAACCCCTTGAGGAGTCTTGAGCGCCAAACGGGAAATTCCTACTTCTGGAGAATAGCGAATTAATCTCGGTAATTGGCTAACAAACAACTGTTTTAATTTATCTTCGTGAGCAGAATTTATGATTGGTTGCTGGTCGAGCGCTCTTAGGTCTTTATAGAGCTTCGCGAAAGAAATTAGATCGATACCCTGCACTTCAGCAGTAAATCCGCCCGAGCTAAAGGGTTGCCCGCCGATAGAAAGATCATCTAAGTCAATTGTAATTTGCGCATTGAAAGTCTTGCCGCGTTCCTGAGAAATACTCGTTGCGTGGAGGCCAGCGATTATAAAATTGTGGTCGGATTTTTCCGGTACGGTAAATCCAAAACTTTTAAGGCTTACTCCAATATCGCCGAGCCAAATCCCGCTTAGATGTTGGCGAGTATCAAGGTGAATAGCGAATTGTTCAAGGGTAAGTCGCCCGGCGTCATTAGCCAACTCCAATAACGGCATCGTTAAATCACCGAGGATTGTATTGCGTTCTTTGCCGATTTCGAGAGTTCCGCCGATTCCCTGCCAATTTAATTTAGCGCCGCCTTTGAGAGTGCTCTGTGCCGCCGGAGATTCTACACGGGTAATTACGGTTCCGTCCCACTGAAATAGAGTTCGTAAATGGATCGGCGTAACTTCCAGGAAGATTTGTTGAAGCCAATTGTGAGTTTCCGGGGGGAATTCTATAGTAGTTTCGATCAAAGCCAATGCCGGAAGAAATGATGGCCGCCCCATTCCCAATACCGGCCCGTGATGGATCTGGTGAATTAAAGTCGCTTGGAGCGGAATTTTAGAATCCAGAGAGAGTTGCGCGTCGCGGGTTTGTTTCGCGAATTCCCCTTCGAGGGTAAAAACCGTCCGTGCTTCGGAATTAAACCATCCCCGATTAAATTCCACTTCTTGTAATGACCAGCGATTCGGTTCGGATAACGCTTCGAGGGTCGGACCAAAAGCACTCTTGATAATTACTCCGATGACTAATGGCCAGCTAAAGACAATTCCAATGAGGAGCAGGACGACCGTCGTTGTAAGAATATGCTGGAGCCGATAATAATTCATAATCAGATCACCTATTCAAATACATGAGAGAGTAATCCATCCGCTAGTTTAGGTTCAAACCAAGTAGATTTTGGCGGCATAATTGCCCCGACATCGGCAACCGCCATTAAATCGCTCATTGAAGTCGGATATAAGGAAAAGGCCACAGCCATTTCGCCGCTATCGACCCGGTGTTGTAATTCGGCTAAACCGCGAATTCCGCCGACGAAATCGATGCGTTTATCGCGGCGCGGATCGTTAATTCCGAGGATCGGTGCCAAAATTCGATCTTGCAATAGACTTACATCTAAACGCGCAACCGGGTCAGCGGGAATATCTTGAGGATCAAATATTAGGCGATACCATTGTCGAAATAGATACATACCATATTCCGTAGCGCGGGAGGGACACACCGGATAATTTTCCGGTATGAGCTGCCCGAATTGCGCAATTCGCTCGAGAAATTTCGCCTCGGTTAATCCGTTGAGGTCGGTAACCACGCGGTTGTAATCAAAAATCCGCATTTCACAATCGGGAAATCCCACGGCAAGAAAATATCCCGTTGAATCAGGATTATTTTTTCGTTGCCCGGCGACCCGCGCCGCCGCTGCGGAACGATGATGCCCATCGGCGATATAGAGCCGTTCCATCGTCTCAAACAGATCGGTCAGGCGGGTGACCCGTGGTATATCGGCAATAGTCCACAGGGTATGGCGGACACCATGGTGACCAATCACATCCATAGTAGGGTTTTCACGGGTAGCGGCAGCGAGCAATTCCGCGACCTCGGGTTGCGAGCGATAACTAAGCAACACCGGACCGGTTTGGGCGTTGAGGGCGTCAATTTGGCGCACCCGGTCATCTTCCTTGTCTGGACGGGTCAATTCGTGGCGGCGGATGCGCCCGGCCTGATACGCCGCGACAGCGGCAGTAAATGCAAGTCCGGTCTGAGAATGGCCGTCCATGGTCAACCGATAGGCGTAATAGCTGGGGTTTTTCTCGCGGATTAACAGCCCGGCGCGCTCCATGGAGAGCAGATTCTCCCGGGCGCGGTCATAGACCGCCGGGGAATAGGGGTCAGTCCCGGTGGGGAGGTCAATCTCGGCGCGGGAAATGTGCAGGAAACTCCCCGGGCGGTCTTGGGCAAGAAGTCGCGCCTCATCTTGGGTTACGACATCGTAAGGGGGGGCGATTACTTCGGCGGCGCGGCCGGCGGCGGGGCGAAGGGCGGCAAAAGGGCGAATTAGTGACATAGTTCTACTCTCAACAATTAAAAACCACTTCTAATGTAAGTCGTTTGCCCTAGAATCAGTTCGCAATGCTTTTAATTTTTGATTTTTGTGCGAACGACTGCCATATAACCTAGCGCTAAATACGGTGATTATCTCTAGTACATCTTTAGCTAAATCTTCTTCAAAAGTTGCATCTTCACCTTGGTTAATAATAATTACTTCAACATTTTTAGCTTCACAAATAGCAAATACCAATTCAGCACCAAAGCGCAATAATCTATCTTTATGTGTAATAACTAGGCGGCCTATTTTATCAGCGAGAAGATCATTCAAAAGACGCTTGAGTCCTTTCTTATAATAATTCATTCCTGAACCGAGATCAGTAATTATTGCAAATTTCCAGCCGTGTTGTGCGCAGTATAATTCTAATACTTGCTTTTGTCGTTCTAAATCAGCGCGTTGATCGTGACTAGAAACACGGGTATAAGCAACAGTGATCCGTTCGTCAACAACAGTATGAAATAACTCTGGTTTTAATTTAGCAAGGTTATAACGACGATGCTTGCCTGCGGTGTGTTCTGGGATTAGTTTTCCTTCCGCTTCCCACCTACGTAGTGTTG
>Ga0114939_10002098_pt1 | contig 15167 bp, 11 predicted proteins | sample AshMeaCrysSpring_FD_87196 | JGI IMG/M metagenome (GOLD analysis project Ga0114939, IMG submission 87196) | Groundwater microbial communities from Big Spring, Nevada to study Microbial Dark Matter (Phase II) - Ash Meadows Crystal Spring | ecosystem: Environmental > Aquatic > Deep subsurface >... | reverse complement strand
GGCGCCGTCTATTTCGGGGCCGGGGCTGGTGCCGGTGCCGCCGGTGCCGGTGCGGGTGCCGCCGCTGCCGGTGCCGCTGGTGCCGGTGCAGGTGCCGCCGCTGCCGGTGCTGGCGCCGGTACCACCACCACCGTTGGCGCTGGCGCTGCTGCCGGCGCAGTCGCCGCCGAGCCGACCGCGGCCCCAGCTACAAAGGCCGCCCCCCGGCCGCGCATGGCATGCGCGTCGGACAGCAGCGTCACGGACAGAAACGGTATGTCCGCGATCGCCATCAAGGAAAGCACCGAGACTGTTGCTGCAATCGTGTAGTTCGGCTTCATGATGATCCTCCTGGCGGGGTCAGCGGCCGGGCTTGCCGGTCGCTTCTTGCGGCAACGGAATCGCCTTGGCACCCTTGGGCGGAACGAACTTGAACTGGGCATCCTGCACGGCAGGCTTCATGTTCCAGCCGGTCAGGAAGGTGGTGATGCTCAGCTTCGTGGGGGTGTCCGTTTCGGTAACGACGTACTTGCAGGGCAAGGGCTGCTTGCCTTCGGCAATCCAGATCTGGAAATCGACACCAGGGCGGCTGAACAGCAGATGGTCGCACTTGACCCCGCCGATGGCCGTCTGGCCGACCACAGCCGCCAGGGACACGTCCTGCATCATCAGCGGAAAGGCACCGCGGTAGACCAGATCGGCAGCAGGCAGCAGGATGCCAACGTTCTCGCGCGCGAAGTCGACCATCTTCTCGATGGTGCCGGGCGCCGTTGCGGTCGCGTAGGTTCCGTCGGACGGGCGATACAACGACAGGGTCGTGCCGTCGTAGAGGAGCTGCTCGTTCAGCAGCTGGCCCGACCGCGCGGCGCTGAGCTTGTTCGGCCGCTTGATCGTGACTTTGGCCGCAAGGTCGAAATCGACCCGATGTCCCCCGAACCGCGACTCCTCGATGATGCTCTGCGTGCTCACGCTGAACTGTTGCAGCCCATCGAGGAACTCGGTCATTCGCTTGAACTTCTGCACGGCGGCCGAATCCACCGCCTGAGCCTGGGCCAATGAGTCTGTGGTAACGAACACCGACGTAGCCAAGAGTCCAAGGGCCATCCCGCTCGCGGCGATCAATCGTTTGCATATCCTCATTTGTCGGCTCCCTCAGCCAGGATTGGCACCACGTCATGCAGCCCAGCACTCAACCACGCCACCCCAATGGCGGACGCAGACGCCGCCTTGTACTGCTCGGCCATCGCGACGGTGCGCTCGCAGCCGCGAACTGCATCCGTGCGTGCCTCGCTCGCCGATCGCTTCCGCCTGACCTGCCTCGAACCAGGCACGCAGACAAACTTTGCGCCGAGCCCTCGGCTCGGGACATACTTTTTCAGACAGCAATCGGACATTTCCCGACACCAGCGGCCGGATGGGTTGCGTGACATCAAATGTGCCGAATGTCGTCGTCCCGCAGATGCCAGCGGGTCTCCATACGCCGGACGAGGCGACACTTTGCGTAAGCGCGTTCCCGCACATCTGGAGGTACTCAGATTTGCGGGTATCGAGAATCCTGCAACGGTTGAGGGGCGTGCAAGTGAGGTCAGCGGTCGCATCGCCTAGCGACTTGGCAGACGCACGCTCGGGGACGAACTGCGACCAACGATGAGATTCTGTGCAGCGCCCATCGAATAGCAGCGACTTCTGCTGCGACCCGCTTGGGCGAGGGTTGCATGTGCCAACCTGTGCTTTATGCAGACGGATGAAGTCCTGTCTGTGCATCAGGGTTAAGGAGATGACGGCCAACATTCCGATTGGAACGGTGATGCTCGAAGCGCGTCCCAATGATCTCTTCCCCCCGTCGCTCGAACTTTCCAACGACGGCTTGCTGAGACTCTTGGCTGTCGCCGGGATGACCCCTCCCGGCCAACGGGGTTGATTGGCGATGTTCCGTTGCGCACTGCGGGACCGTCGGCATTCCCAGGCACTTAGGGCGATCGACGGATGAACTGCCAGTGGGCTAGACTTCGACTGTCAGGTGTCCCACTTTGGTGTCCCACTTTTCTGGCCTGAGAACACGCTTTTTTCGGCTCTTTCTTTAGTCGAGCCAAGGGCTTAGGTGAGGTTGGGTTCGAATCCCGCCCTCTCCGCCAGGACCCACACGCCAACGTGCCGATTCGTTGGCGTTTTCGATTGCGGCCGGCGCTCCGGGGACCGGGATCGCCCAGGACTTTGTTTCGGATCGTAACGCCCGGCCCGCCCGCAAGGTCTCGTTACAAAGAGCCGCTTTCCCGACATAGCCCCTTTACGAAACGCCGTTACGCTGACATCAAAGGGCAACCGGTTGGCGAACTTGCCGAGAAGTCCGGCGGCGGGTTGCGGAACCAACGATGAATGGCAATCAAGGGGACCGCAGTGAACACGGATTTGAATACAGCCCGTTTGCACAGGAAGGGTTTTGCATCGCTGTTGACGACATTCAGCTTCATCGTGATGTCGCTTTCAGGGTTTCTGCTGTTCATCGTGCCGCAAGGCCGCATTGCCGAGTGGACGGACTGGCGGATGCTGGGCCTCGCCAAGTCGCAGTGGGGCGACATCCATATCACCACCAGCCTGATGTTCCTGATCGCCGGCGCGTATCACATCCTGTTGAACTGGCGCACACTGGTGAATTACTTCACCGCCAAGCGCGAAAAGGGCCTGATGATGCAGCGTGAGCTTGCGATCTCCGGCGTCGTGACGGTCTTGTGCATCGCCGGGGCCGTCTACCAGGTGCCCCCGCTCTCCTACGTGCTGACCCTCAACAACACCATCAAGCAGGCATGGATCGTGGACAAGGACCACGAGCCGCCGATCGGCCACGCCGAGTTGCTGACGATGCCCTCGTTCGCCAAGAAGATGCAGATGGATATGAGTCAGGTGACCGACGAGTTGCAGCGGAACGGCATCACGTTCAAGGACACCGAGTCGCTGGCGGTGATCGCCAGCAACCACGGCACCTCCCCGGTCAAGCTCTACATGCTGATCAAGCCGCTCGAGGGCGGTGCCGCACGCGCGGTCACGGCCGCTGCGATGACGGAAGAAACGGCCAAAGCGAGCTTGCAGACCGCGCCATCGTCGACCGCGCCGGTCAAGCCTGCCGCCGTGTCCGTCAAGCAGGCGGTCTACACGGCAGAACTGGTGGACGAGAAGTTCGAGGGCCGGGGGATGGGCCGCAAGACGCTCGCCATGCTCGCCGAAGAAACTGGCTTCGAGCTCGCCAAGGCGAAGAAGAAACTCGCCGCCCGCAACCTCTCCATGAAGGACGACGAGACCCTGAAAGACGCTGCCGCGAAAGCCGGCATAGCCCCCATGGAGATCCTGAAGATCATCCTGGCGGGCGAGCCGGTCGAACCTTGACGCTGGCGGCGCGCCATTCGCCCCGCCCGCGGCAAACGCGGAACGTCACCCGGTGAGGACAAGACTGTTGACCATCAGCCCGAACAGGGCCGCGTGTAGGGGGTCCGAAATGTTGAAGTGCGAAGGGGTGCTCCAAAGGCCTATCGTGGGCCTTCACTTCGTCGGCAGCAATGTCCACAATTCGCTTGCGCGCAATGGCATCTTGGCCTGAGAATCCACTTTTTTCGTCTTTTTTATTAGTTGAGTCAGGGGCTTAGGTGAGGATGGGTTCGAATCCCACCCTCCCGCCAGGACGCCCTAAGGCCTTCATTCGCAAGGCCGAAAAATAGCCGGTTCGACGCCCGGTGTCCCAAAGGTAGGATCGACTTTCCGATCAGGAAACGGCCTATGGTCGGCTGCGTCGTTGCACGAGCACCCAGCCGGTGGTCCCGGTCAGCTTGACTCCGAGTGCCTTGCAGGCCTTCTGATGCTCGCGCTCGCGTTGCTCACGATGCTGAAGCGACGTCCCCGCAGTTGGTGGTTCCCGCTGTTGCCCAGTCAGGCGTGCGCCATTGGTCGTCGACGTGCACACGGCGTCGCTGGAGGCGCCGAAGGCGGGGCCGTCGCCTGAAATGTCAACGGCAAAGATACGGACGAAGGAACGGACATGAAGAACTGGCTCATCGGACTTGCATTGATCCTCTGCGCCGCCTCGGCAGGCGCGCAGGCGATTGTCGACGTTGCCTACGTGCGCGATGCTGCCGCCCGCGGCGCGATCCTCTGGGACGTGCGCGAGGAGGCTGCGTTCGCCAAGGGGCACATCCCCGGCGCCGTCAACATCGGCGAGCCGACGCTCGTGCTGCGCGACAGCCAGACCGAGGACTACCTGCCGGTGCCGGACATCGAGAAGATCCTGGGAACGGCGGGGATCGATCCCAGGCGCGAGATCGTGGTCTACGGCGATCGCGGGCTGCCATCGGCCTACTTCGCGCTGGTGACGCTGCGCCACTTCGGCGCTGCGAATGCGCGCGTGTTCCACGACGGCATCGACGCCTGGCGTGGCGCGGGGCTGCCGATCTCCACGGGGCCCGCAAAGGCGAAGCCGGTCGCGTTGAAGCTAGCGCCGCAGCCCGGAGTTCTCGTCGAGACGCGGGAGGTCGTTGCGGCCCAGAAGCGCGGCGACGTGCAGATCGTCGACGTGCGAACCGTGAAGGAGTTCAGGGGCGAGGACGTGCGCGCCATCCGTGGTGGCCACATTCCGGGGGCCGCGAACATCCCGTTCGAGCAGAACTGGGTGGATCCCGACACGCGCGGCAAGCTGCGGCGTGGCGAGGTCAAGGACTCCGCCGGCATGTCGCTCAGGCCGCGCGAGCAGCTGGCTCAGGTGTACGCCAAGCTCGATCCGGCGAAGGAGACCATCGTGTACTGCCAGAGCGGCAACCGCGCCGCCCAGACGGCGGTCGTGCTGACGGACCTCGGCTTCAGGAACGTGAAGGTGTTCGACTCGTCGTGGCTCGGCTACTCGAGTTGGCTGTCGGCGCCCGCGGACGACGAAGTCTGGACCAATTTCGGCGGATTGCTCACGGCCATCAGGGGGCTCGAAGACCGCTACGGCGAGCTGCAGCGGCAGGTGGCCCCGAAGGCCGCGCGGTAGCTTCCGCTCCCGTTGCGCGGGCCCTGCGGTCGCAGCGCTGGGGCACGATACTAGCGCCAGCGCGGGCCCCTTTCAGCCGCACGCGCCGATGTATCCGCAGTCGGAGCAGAAGTCGCAGCCGTCCTTGCGGATCAGCGCCCGGTTGCCGCACTCGGGGCACTTCTTTCCCGGCAGCGTGCGCAGCGCCGGCTGTACCTGCTCGGCGGCGGGCACCGCGAGGATGCCCGCGTGCTCGACAGGGAAGCCGCTTTCGGTGAGGATCCCCAGCATCGCGTAGCGGTGGATCATCAGCTGCGCGAGATAGGCGATCGTCGAGGGGTAGATCTGCGACTTGCTTGAACCCGGGATCCGCGCCATGAAGGCGCCGTTCGGCTCGCCGTAGTTCAAGAGCTTGCGCAGCTTCATGCCGATCCACGCCGGGTCGTAGACCCTCATGTCGAGCGACAGCGCCTTGCACAGTCCATCCAGCACGCGCGGGTACTCGCCCGACAGCCACATCGAGTAGGGACGGCGCTGGCCGTCGGGCATCACCAGCTCCTTCAGGAACAGCACGAAGTCGTCGCCGGTCGCGTGGTTCACGACGTCGACGGTCCAGCTCAGCGTGCCGTCCGGGCCCGCCTTCGGCTCCTTGGCGCCCATCAGCGCGTCGACCACCGGCGTCTTGCCGAAGCCTTCGCCGGAAAACGCCCCCAGCTCGTTGCAGCGGAACCGGATCAGCCTTGCGAATCCGGACACGAGGCTCGGCACGCGAATCTTGCGCCCGTCCGGCGGCATCGCCATCTCGAAGCCGTCGTCGCCGACCGCCTTCTGCAGCGCGGAGAGCTTCATGTCGAGCCACGCGCGATCGTCGGTGCGCATGTCCATCGACAGGGTCTTCGCGATCGCGCCCAGGCCGCGCGGCTGCTCGGCGCCGTTGATCCACACCTCGAAGGGATACGCGCCGCCGCTCTCGATGTGCCCGATGAACACGGCGAAGTCGCCGAGCGGATGCCGCACCACGTAGGTCCAGCACGGGTTGCCGTTGGGCATTTCCGGGCGCCCCGGCCAGCGCAGGCTGGCGAGCGGCGGCTGCGTCGTGCGGTCGAGCCGGATGCGCCGGTCCGGATCGGTCGAGTCGAGGTCCTGCGGCGTCGCTGCCGGAGCCGCCGGGGGCACGACCTCGAGCACCGCGCCCATGACGTCGTTGGGCCGATAGGTGGCGATGCCCTTGAGGCCGGCCTTCCACGCCTCGAAGTAGAGGTCGGCGAAGGCGTCGAACGGATAGTCCGCCGGGACGTTCACCGTCTTGCTGATCGCGGTGTCGATGAACGGCTGCACCGCGGCGTTCATCCGCATGTGATCGAGGGCGCTCATCTCCAGTGCGCTCACGAACGCGGGCGTGAGCAGCGCGCAGGGCCTGCCCTCGGCGTCGGTCCAGACGGCGCCGGGCTCGCGCGGTGCATCGGCGGCGAACGGCCGCAGCTCGACGTCTTCCCCGATGCCGTGCATGCGCTTGAACAGCCGGTAGGCGTGGTCCTCGACGAGGAATTCCTTCATCGTATCGTCGGGCATGCGCTTGCGTCGCTTGTAGTACCAGCTGAACGCGGGCTCGATGCCGTTGGACACGTTGTCCGCGAACGCGAGCGAGATGGTGCCGGTGGGCGCGATCGACAGCAGATGGCTGTTGCGGATCCCGTGCGCACGGATCGCGGCCTTGGTCGCCTCCGGCAGACGCGACGCGAAGCGCGGCGCGGCGAGATAGGCTTCGACGTCGAGAAGCGGGAACGGTCCCTTCTCCCTGGCGATCTCGATCGAGGCCGTGTAGGCCGCGTCGCGCATCTTCTCGGCGATGCGCGCCGCCATCGCGCGACCCTCGTCCGCGTCGTAGCGCAGGTTGAGCTCGATCAGCGCGTCGCCGAGCCCCGTGAAACCGAGCCCGATACGGCGCTTCGCCATCGCCTCCTTGCGCTGTTGTTCCAGCGGCCACGCCGTGGACTCCAGCACGTTGTCGAGCATGCGGACGCCGACGGCGACGGTTGCCGCCAACCCGTCGAAGTCGAACCGCGCGTCGAGCGTGAAGGGATCGTGGACGAACCGCGTCAGGTCGACGCTGCCGAGGTCGCAGCAGCCGTAGGAAGGCAGCGGCTGCTCGCCGCAGGGGTTGCACGCCTCGATCGTCTCGCAGTACGAAAGATTGTTGTCGCGGTTCATCGCGTCGATGAACACCACGCCCGGCTCCGCGTGGTCGTACGTCGAGCGCATGATCTGGTCCCACAGTGCGCGCGCACGAACGCTGCGATAGACCCAGAGATCGTCCTCGCGCTGCCGCGCGCCCGCGGCGAGGAGGTCGGGCGCGGGCGGCGCCTTGTGCACGAGTTCCCAGGTCGCGTCGTCGCGCACCGCCGCCACGAAGGCGTCGGTCACGGCGACGGAGAGGTTGAAGTTGGCGAGGTCCCCGCGGTCCTTGGCGTGGATGAACGCCTCGATGTCGGGGTGGTCGCAGCGCAGGATGCCCATCTGCGCACCGCGGCGCGAGCCCGCCGACTCGACGGTCTCGCAGCTCTGGTCGAAGACGCGCATGTACGAGAGCGGACCGCTGGCGCGGCTGTTGGTGCCGCGCACGTGCGCGCCCTGCGGACGGATGTGCGAGAAGTCGTAGCCGACGCCGCCGCCGCGGCGCATGGTCTCCGCCGACTCGTTCAGCGCGACGTAGATGCCCACGCCGCTCTCGTCCCCGGAGATGCTGTCGCCAACGGGCTGCACGAAGCAGTTGATCAGCGTGGCCTTGAGCTCGGTGCCCGCCGCGGAATTGATCCGGCCGCCCATGATGAGGCCGTTCTGCTGGGCCCGGTAGAAAGCATCCTCCCAGCGTTCGCGCTCCGCCGGCGCCTCGACCGCCGCCAGCGCACGGGCGACCCGCCGGCGCACGGCTTCGATGGTCCGCTCGCCGCCTTTGGCGTACTTCTCGAGAAGCACCTCCTCGGAGATCGCCTGTGGAGGCAAGGCGGCGGAGGCTTCCGGGACGAATGACTTGGGATCGTCGAGTTTCATGGCGCGTTCGGCAGTGAAGAGGGCCGGCGAGACGGGCCGGCGCATCCGCAATGATGGCACTTTCTGCCGCGGGTCGCCCAGCGGCCGTGCCTCGGCGTGAACCGACCGCGGACTGCGCGAACGCGCGGGAACCGACCCGGATCCGCGCGCGCGACGGGCCGCCCCCGGCATGTGTTAGCATCCGTCATCGAAATCGATTCGGGTCGGCCGCAGTTCCCTCCTGCCGACCGTCTGCCGTGTCCCCCTATCGACCCTTTGATGCCTCGCGCACTCTCGCGCGAGGCGACGCCACACCTGGAGCAAACCATGATCAACGGCACCGTCAAGTTCTTCAACAACGCCAAGGGCTTCGGCTTCATCGCCCCCGACGACGGCTCGAAGGACGTATTCGTCCACATCTCCGCCGTCGAGCGTGCGGGCCTCGCCACGCTCGCCGAGAACCAGAAGGTCTCCTTCGAGCTGCAGCGCGGCACCAACGGCAAGGTCTCGGCCGAGAATCTCGCGGTCCTCTGACGCACCCACGGCGCGCCGGGCTTGCCCGACGTGCCGCTTCCCGCATCCCGCATCCCGCGTGACGCGCGACCCGACGATCGATCGCCGCGCGCCTCGCACCGCACGCGGCCGCGACGAGCCTCGATGAAGTCGCAGCACCTCCGGATTGCCGACCTCCGCGGCATCCACCGCCTCGCCGCCGACGCGACGGTCGGCGTCACCGATCTCGTCGAGGCGATGCACGCCACGATCCTGCGCACGCCCGGCGTCCTGCGACACCGGACCGCGGGCAGGACCCGCGGCATCACCGGGCTCGTCTACCGCAGTGTGCGCGGCGTCACCCGACTGGTCGGCTCGAGCGGCGACGCGCTGCTCGATGCGATCGGCCGGCGCATCGCCGACGGCCCGTCTTCGCCCGAGCGCGAGGCCGCGCTCGCCGCATTGAACGGCGTCTTCGGCGACTACCTCGCGGAGTCCGGCAATCCCCTCGCCATTGCGATGGCGGTGCGAGCGCAGGGCACGGCCGTTCCGCTGGCGGCGGCGGCGCTGCGCGCGGCCTTCCCCGCGCCGACGAGGCGGCTGCTGGTGCTCGTGCACGGCCTGTGCATGAACGACCTGCAGTGGTCGCGCAACGGCCACGACCACGGCGCGAGGCTGGCGGCTGACTTCGGCTTCACCACGCTCTACCTGCACTACAACTCCGGCCGGCACATCAGCGCCAACGGGCGCGACTTCGCCGACGCGATGGAGGCGCTATTGCGCGAGTGGCCGCACCCCATCGACGAACTGTCGATGCTGGGCCACAGCATGGGCGGCCTGGTGGTGCGCAGCGGCTGCCACTACGCCGCGCTCTCCGGCCACGCGTGGCTCGAACGCCTGCAGCGCATCGTCTTCCTCGGCACCCCGCACTTCGGCGCGCCCCTCGAGCGCGCCGGGACCCTCGTGGACCTGCTCATGGAGGTCAGCCCCTACAGCGCGCCGTTCGCGCGTCTCGGCAAGGCCCGCAGTGCCGGCATCAGGGACCTCGGGCACGCCCACCTGCGGGACGAGGATTGGCAGGCGAAGCGCGCCGCCGCCTCGCGGCGTGCGGGCGCGTCGGTGCCCCTCGTTCACGCGTCGCGCTGTTACGCGATCGCGGCCAGCCGCCAGAAGCACCCCGGGCCGTCCGGCCGGCGGGCGCGCGGCGACGGCCTGGTGCCGGTCGAAAGCGCGCTGGGCCGAAGCGGCGACCGGCAGCGCGACCTCGGACTCGCCGACGATCGACGCTGGGTCGGCTACGGCATGTCCCACTTCGACCTGCTCGACCGCCCCGAGGTGTACGAGAAGATCCGGGCGTGGCTGGCCGGGGACGCGCCGGCGGACGAACACTGACCGCGACGCGACGCCGGCCCGGCCTTCGCGCTACGCGGTGCGCGAGAGCGCCTGCGCGTACTCGATCGCCTCGACAAGGCTCTGCTCGGACGCGATGCCGCGGCCGGCGATGTCGAACGCGGTGCCGTGGTCGACCGAGGTGCGGATCACCGGCAGCCCGAGCGTGATGTTCACGCCGCTCAACGCGTTCCAGCGTCCGGTCGCCGGGTCGACCTGGAAGCCGAGGAGCTTGACCGGGATGTGCCCCTGGTCGTGATACATCGCGACCACCGCGTCGTACTGGCCCGCGCGCAGCTTGACGAACACGGTGTCGCCGGGCACGGGGCCGTCGACGGCCCAGCCCTGTCCCGCGAGCTCGGCGAGGAGCGGCGCCGTGACGTCCAGGTCCTCCCTCCCCAGCATTCCTCCCTCGCCGGCGTGCGGGTTGAGCGCCGCCACCGCGATCCGCGGCTGCGCGATGCCGATGCGCCGCAGGGCGTCGCGGGTCACGTCGAGCACGCGGCGCAGGCGCTGCGGGGTGAGCCGCGCCGGGACCTGGGCGAGCGGCACGTGCGTGGACACGTGGCTCACGCGCATCGGCCCGTGTGCGAGCATCATCACCGGTCCCTGCCCGCCGGAGAGGTGCGCGAGGAGCTCCGTGTGTCCCGAGAACGCGTGGCCGGCGAGGTTCAGCGCCTCCTTGCTGATCGGCGCGGTCACGATGGCGCTCGCGCGCCCCGACATCGCCATCTCGACTGCGCGCGCGATGGCCGCGTACGCGACCTCGCCCGCCGCGGCCGACACCTCACCTGTGCGGATCGCGCCCGGCGGCCCCTGGATGTCCTCGAGCACGAAGCCGCAGGCGGCGCTGCCCGCCTGCCAGCGGGCCAGGTACTCGCCGCCGAGCCGCGCGGCCGCCTCGTCGATGATCGCGCGCGGCGCGACCACCACGAGATCGAGGTCGGGCCGGCCCGCGAAACGCGGCGCAGCCTTGAGGATGATCTCCGGTCCCACCCCGGCGGGGTCGCCCACGGTCACGGCCAGACGTGTCATCGGGTGTTCCTCGTGCAAGGCGCGTCCCGGGTGGCCGACGCGGCCAGCCGGGCGAAGAGGTCGGGCGCACCGAAGCCGCCCGACTTGGTGAGTATCGGCGTTCCGGCCCAGCGACCGTCGCCCCACACGCCACGCGGTATGCCGGGCTCGTACTCGGCGTGGACGTCGAGGCGCGTCGCGCCGAGCGCCTCGCCGAGCGCGCGAACCGTCTCGCCGCCGGTCGCCACTACCGCGCCGGGGGTCCGCATGCGTCCCACTTCGCGACGCAGGGCCTGGGCAATCAGCCGCCGTGCCGTGTCCCGCGGCGTCCCTTCCACGATCGCGAACCGCAGCAGCACGGCCGCGGCTCCGTCGGTGAGCGCCGTGTCGTCGCCCGCGGCGGCGGTGTCGATCGTGCGCCAAGCGATACCCGGCTGCCCCTCGAGCACCCGGGCCTGCGCAACCGAGACGGGGTGATCGGTGCCGACGACGAACAGGACGGTCCCGCGCAGTTCGACCGGCGCGTCCGCGGCCGCGGTCATGGACGGCGTTCCCTCCCCGTCGGTCGAACGTGCCGCAAGCGCACGCGCGAGGCCCCGGGTCCCGCACCACAGGGTACGAACGCCGTCGCGCGAATGGCGTCCGACGATCGCCTTGAGGTCCGCCGGCGACTCGGCATCGCACACGACGACGCGGGTCGACGGCGAGGCCTGCGCCTGCGTCGCGGCATCGACACCGTAGCGGCGCAGCTCCGACGCGATGTCCGGCACCGCGCAGCGAACGCCAACGGCGTCCACCACCCACTGGCCGCCGCCGCGCGTCACCCGCCCCTGCTCGGGAAACGCGGGCGCGACGACGACGCGCTCGAACGCACCGGCGGCTGCGGCGATGGCCGCGGCCGGGCTGCCCCGCCACACGCTGTCGACCTTGAGGAACGCGAGACCTCGCGCGCGCGACCACAGCGCGTCGACCGCCGCGCGCGTTCGCGCGATCACCTCGTCGCCCGGGAGCTCGCGGCACGCCGTGTCGAGCGCAACGCGCTCGCCCGCGTGCGACGCCGCGGCGCACGCTTTCCAGTAGACGGACACCGCGGCGCCCGACGCCGCGAACGGCCCCGCCGCGTCGAGCGCGCCGGTGAGGTCGTCCGCGACGATGCGCACAGACGGGCCGTCGCCGTCACGCGAGTGCGTCATCCCTGGGGCGGTCCGGGTTGGTGCCGTGCTGGCCGCCGATCCCGCGCTGCCGATCGCTCGGGGGATGGGGCCACCCCGCTCAGGCGGCAAACCACGCCTTCGCGCGCGGGTGGTCGAGCGCCTTGCGGTCCACGACGAACTCCGGCACGCGTCCCGAAAGCACGTCGACGATGCTCGCCAGGCCGGTCGTCGCCATGTTGTGGAAGCACTCGTCGGTCCAGCACAGCGAGTGGGGCGCCAGGATCACGTTGTCCATCGCGATCAGCGGATTGGCGGGGTCGATCGGCTCGCGCTCGAACACGTCGAGGCCGGCACCGGCGATGCGGCCGGACCGCAGCGCCTCGATCAGCGCGGGCTCGTCGACCACGGGGCCGCGCGACACGTTGACGAAGTACGCCGACGGCTTCATCAGCGCGAACTGCGGCGCGCCGAAGAGGTGGCGCGTCTCCTCGTTCAACAGCGGGCACGCGACGACGAAGTCCGAATCGGCGAGGAGCGCGGGCAGGTCGACCTTGCAGGCGCCGATGTAGGCGAGCTCGACCGCGTTCACGTACGGGTCCGCGGCGAGGAGCCTCATGTCGAACGCGCGGGCCATGCGCAGGAGCTCCCTGCCGATGCGGCCCGCGCCGACGACGCCGAGCGTGCGCCCGGTGAGCCCCATGCCCATGTTGTCCATGCGCTCGTCCCAGCGACCGCTGCGCACGAGGCGGTCCTTCAGCATCAACCGGCCGGCGAGGGCAAGGATGAAGGTCAGCGCGGTCGTCGCCACGGGGCGCGGCATCGGCCACGGCGTGTTGGTGACGACGACGCCCGCACCCGTCATCGCCGGGACGTCGACCGAGTCGTAGCCCACGCCGTGTCGCGCCACGACACGCAGCCTGCAATCGGCGCGGGCCACGACGGCGGCAGGCACGCGCGCCATGTTGACGTAGACCGCGTCGTAACGCGCCGCGTGGTCGGCCGTGAGCTCGCGCACAACCTCGGGCAGGTACTCCCACTCGAGGCCGGGGGCGCCGTCGAGGATCGACAGCGCCCGGCGGCCGAACGCGGGCTCGCCCCGGGAGTCGAGGATGTCCCGGGTGATGCCGACGCGGAAGGTGGCCGCCATCGCGGATCTGCGTCACGAGCGCAACAGTTCGAGCCCGTGGCGCAGCGCGCTGCCCAGCATCGCCTGGTCGAGACCGTAGGCCATCAGCCGGAAACCGTACGAGCGGTACTCGCGTGCCCAGTCGTCGTCGGCGGCGAGGAAAGCGGGCGTCTTGCCGTGCGCCGCGCACGCCGCGACGATCCGGCGCACTGCCGTGAGATAGTCCGGGTGCCGGAACTGCCCGGGAATGCCCATGAAGTTGGTCATGTCGAAGTGGCCGATCCACAGCGCGTCGACGCCCGGCGTGGCGGCGATCGGCTCGACGTTGGCGAGTCCCTCGGCGGTCTCGATCTGCGCGATCACCAGCGTGCGCTCGTGGATCGCCGCCATCTTCGCTACCACGTCGCCGCCCTCGTAGTCGTCGTGCGCGAAGCCGAACGCGGCACCGCGCCGCCCCTCGGGCGGATAGCGCGTGCAGGCGACCACCTCCGCGGCCTCTGCGGCCGTGCCGACCATCGGCACCATCACGCCTAGCGCGCCCACGTCGAGCGCCCGCGCGATGAAGTGGTACTCGCCGCGCGGCACCCGCACCAGCGGCACCACCGGCAGGCCGCGGCAGAGCGCGAACTGCGTCTTCAGCGTCTCCAGCGACATGCCGGTGTGCTCCATGTCGTAGAGGACGAACTCGGCGCCGGCGTTCGCGCAGATCTGCGGCAGCCCGGGCGCCATCAGCTCGAACACCATCGCGCCGTAGGCGCTCCCGCCTGCGGCGATGCGGGCCTTGACCGGGTTGCCGCGCACGACCGTCGCTCCTCTCAGCCGAGCCGGCGGAACCACAGCACCGAGAGCGCCCCGGCGACCAGCATCAGCGCGGCACCCAGCGCCGCGAAGAGCGCGCTCACCTCGGTCTTCTGCCGCTCCAGCGCGAAGCGCGTGGTGATCTCGTCGTACACCTTCGCGAGCTCCTCGGCGCTCGGCGCGTGGAAGTACGCGCCTTGCGTCGCGCCGGCGATCGCCTGCAGCGTGGGTTCGTCGAAGGCCATGAACATCGAGTAGCCGTCGACCTCGGCGAGTGCGCCCCCCATCTGGCCGAAGCCCACCGCATACACGCGCACGCCGTGATCGGCGACCTTGCGCGCGACCTCGAGCGGATTCGGCCCGGTCGTGCGCCGGCCGTCGGTGAGGAGGATGATCGCGGCCGAGCGCATCGACCCCGGCGGCACCACCCGGGGTTCCGCCTTCGCCTTCGCCTGGGCCCGGGGCGTCTCGCCCGAGAGCGCCCGCGCCTGCTCGCGGCTGCTGGTGCCGCCCAGCACCGCCTTCTCGACGTCGATGTCCTCTTCCGGGAACAGCGCCGCGAGCGCGACCAGGAGCCCGCTGCCGATCGCGGTGGCCCGCTGCAGCGTGAAGCGGTCGATGGCCGCGATCAGCGCCTCGCGGTCGTGCGTGGGCGGCTGCACGAGGTTCGCCGTCCCCGCGAACGTCACGATGCCGATGCGGGTGTCCTGCGGTTGCTTCTGCACGAAGGCCTTGGCGGCCGACTTCGCCGCCTCGATCCGGCTGGGCTCGACGTCCTTGGCGCGCATGCTGAGCGAGACGTCGATCGCCATGACGATCGTGCGCTGATCCGACGGCAGCGTGACCGTCGCGGTCGGCCGGGCGACGGCGAGCAGCGCCGCCATCGCGCCCAGAAGCAGCAGCAGCGGCGGCACGTGACGGCGCAGGCTCTGGCGCGGGCCCAGCGCCTCCTTGAGCGGCTCGAGCGTCGAGAAGCGCACGACGACGCGCCGGCGGCGGCGCATCAGCAGCACGTAGCCCGCGACCAGCAGGGGCCCCGCGAGAAGGAGCCAGAGCGCCTCGGGCGACAGGAACGAGATCATCGCGGGACGGGACGGCGCGAGCGCGGCAGTGCCGGCGGACGTGCGACTCTAGCACCGAAAGGTCGCGCCATCACCCGGGGCGGCATGGACGCTTCGCCGCCGAGGACAGC
>Ga0114939_10002097_pt1 | contig 15174 bp, 10 predicted proteins | sample AshMeaCrysSpring_FD_87196 | JGI IMG/M metagenome (GOLD analysis project Ga0114939, IMG submission 87196) | Groundwater microbial communities from Big Spring, Nevada to study Microbial Dark Matter (Phase II) - Ash Meadows Crystal Spring | ecosystem: Environmental > Aquatic > Deep subsurface >... | reverse complement strand
CGGTCGCGCGCGTCGGCGGGTTCCCAGTGCCGCAGCACCACCGCGAGCGCCGGGAGGCAGGCGTCGCCGAGCAATGGGCTGCCCTCGCGCTCGCCCAGGGCCGCGAGCGCCTGCACGCGTGCCAGATCGAGCACGAGCGTGCCGCTCGCCGCGAGTGCCGCCGCATCCTCGAGGGTCCGCGCGCACAGCGCCTCGTCCCGGCTCGCCAGCAGCCCGAGCAGGATCGGCCAGGGGTGGGCTGCCGCGAGTGCGGCCTCGCGCAGCAGCGCGAGCACGGGCGCAAGGAACGGCCCCGTCCGCGTGTGCACGAGCGGAAGCAGGCCCGCCACTCGCTCGACGTGACCGGGGTCGGTCCACGATCCGGCCGCCGTGCGCAGGTCATCGCAGGCTGCGGCGACGCGGCCGGCATTGGCGAACACCACCGCCAGTTCGCCCTCGATGGTGGACAGCGCGCGGTCGAACGCCGACGACGCGTCGACCACCGTGTCAGACGGCATAGGAGTGCGCGGAGCCGGCCGTGTCGTGCCGCCTCCGCCGGGGGGCTGGACGCGCTGCCCCATTCTACGCCCCGGGCCGGCACCGCCCGCCGACAGCGGCGGGTGAGCCGGCGACCGGCCCGTCCCGGTGGCGGGAACCCGAACCCACGGAGCGGCGCCTTCCAGGACCCGGGTCCCTCGATCAAACCAGGCCCCGGCCGCTGACTGACGGTCCTGAAATCCAGCCGACGGAATTCGGCCCCGGACCGGAACATTCCGAGGGCCATGGCCGGCGGCATGCCCCGCAGACGGACCGAAGTGCAACGCGGGCGCGACGGCATGCGACGTGCGTTACGGCAGCGTCATGCGCTCCCCGTGGCCGGAGTCGACATGGAATACGTAGCCCGGTGGTCGTGGACGCTCGGCCTGCCGCGTTCCCGGCACGGCGGGCTGCGAGCGAAGCGCGCGGTGGACATCGTCGTGTCGGCCGCATTGCTGGTCCTCCTCGCGCCGCTGCTCGCAGCCGTGGCGCTGGCGGTGCGCCTGTCGAGCCAGGGTCCCGCGGTGTTCGTTCAGCGGCGGGTGGGATATCGCTGCGCCGAGTTCGGGATGCTCAAGTTCCGCACGATGGTGCAGGATGCCGAGCGCCACGAGGCCCGCCTGGCGGCCATGCAGGCGGGCAAGACGTTCTTGAAGATCCACGACGACCCGCGCATCACGCCGCTGGGGCGGTGGCTGAGGCGCGCCAGCCTCGACGAGCTGCCGCAGCTCTGGAACGTCCTGCGTGGCGACATGAGCCTCGTCGGGCCGCGGCCACTGTTGCGCTCCGACCTCCAGCGCTATCCCCGGGCCGAACTGATGCGTCGCTTCGCCATGAAGCCCGGGATCAGTGGCTTGTGGCAGGTGAGCGGACGCAGTCTGCTGCCCGACAGTGCGCGGATTCGCCTCGACATCGAGTACGTGGACGACTGGAGTCTGGCGGGTGACATGCGAATCCTCGCGAGGACGATCGCGGTCGTGCTCTTGGCGAGGGGAGCGGTCTGAACTGCAGGAACGCCTGTCGGGGACGGCCGCAGGCAGGAGGCGGGGAGGGGCTCGGAATGCAGCAGTCGATGTTGGACGCACTCGCCAGGCGTTGGTGGTTGCCGATGGTCATGCTCGCCGTCGGCCTCGTGTCTGCGTACGTGTGGACGGCCAGGCAGACCTCGGTCTATCGCGCGAGCGCCCTGCTCGTGGTGGTTCCGGATGGCCAGCTCGAGGGCGGCGGCGACATTCTGCGGAGCCTGGACGCCCTCGAGCGGCGCACGTTGCTGGCCACCTTCGCGCGCCTGCCCTCGACCAACGAGAGCCGCCGCGCCGTCGCGCAGGTCCTGCAGCGCCAGCCCGAGGCCCTCGCGGCGTTCCACGTGGGCGCCGCGGTCGTGCCGAACACAAACCTCATCCGGATCGACGTCGACGGACCCGACCCCGCTGTCGCAAGCCAACTTGCCAACGCGACGGGAGAGCTGACGGCGCAGCACGTACGCGCGCTCTATCGGATCTACACGATGCGCCCGATTGCGGCCGCGCAACCGCCGCGAGACCCCCTGTACCCGGATCCCCGCCGGAACTACGTCGTCTCCGCCGTGCTCGGCCTGTTCGTGGGAATGGTGGCTGCGGTGGCCGTGGCCCATGGCTCGAGGTAGGAGGCCCGATGGCGGCGACGACGGGGACCGGCTGCCTCCCGGTTGCGCCGCAGCTGAGGGCTGATCTCCTGGCTGCGGGCGTTGGGGCCACACTCATCGTCGGGCTGGCGTGGGCAGCCGTCGCGTTCCCGTCGCTGTTCAACGTCGAGGGCGCCGCCTCGCCGCGAGGACTCCTGGTTCTCTCGGCCGGGCTCGCCCTCGGCCTGCTCTTCCTGCACGCGCCCGCGCTTGCGCTGTGCGGGCTCGTCGCCTTCGTCTACCTCAACCTCTCCGAAGTACTCGTTCGGAAGCACCACGTGCCCTCGCTGCTGCAGGTCTCCTTCGTTCCGCTGGCGCTTGCCGCCGCCTGGAACGCGAGAGTGGGCGGGGCCCTCCCGCCACGCACGCTCACGCTCCTGCTCGGGGCCGCGCTCGGCGCACTCTCCCTCTCGACCGTGGTCGCTGCCGATCAGAGGGTGGCGGACTGGCGTGTGCTCGAGCACCTGAAGGGCTTCGCGGTCTACCTCGTCGTCGTCATGCTAATGCCGTCCGGCAACGCGCTGCGGAGGGGGGCGTGGGCGCTCGCAGGGTCGGCCGGGTGCCTCGGCGGCCTGGCGCTCGTACAGCTCCTTCTCGGTGATTTCACCGCCGACTTCGGCGGGCTGGCCAGGGTCAAGCAGGCGCACATCTACGGTCACACGTTCGAGCCGCGGATCGCCGGACCATTGGGGGATCCCAACTTCTTCGCACAGATCCTGGTGATCGCCCTGCCGTTCGCCCTGTCGCTGGCCTGGTCGGGAGCGAGTCGCCGCGGCCGCATCCTTGCGGCAACCCTGGCAGCGGCCATCGGCACGGCCTGCCTGTTCACGTACTCGCGTGGCGGTGCCCTTGCGCTGGTGGCCGTGCTGTCGTTGACCGCCCTGTTTCGCGGTGCCGACCTTCGCAAGCTCTCGCTGGCAGCCCTCCTGCTGGTGCCGTTGCTCTCCCTCGCGCTGCCCGCGCACTTCGCAGACCGGCTCACGACGCTCGGCCAGTTGCTGCCAGGCGGGGAGGAGGCACTGCGCCCGGACAGCTCGTTCCAGGAACGCAAGGTCTTCGCGGCCGTGGCATGGCACATCTTCACCGACAGGCCGCTCGTCGGCGTCGGCGCCGGCAACTACGCGACGCACTTCCTCGACTACACGGAACGCGTCGGGTCGGATGCCAGGCTGTACGTGACGCCGGAGGAGGGCTACTACCCCCACAACCTGTATCTCGAGATTGCGTCGGAGACGGGGGTGCTCGGCCTCGTGGCGTTCGGCGCGGTGTTCGTCACCTGCCTTTCCTCGCTCTCGGCAGCACGACGATCGCTTGCCGCCGCCGGCGACCATGCATCCGCCGATCTGGCCGCGGCGTGCGCCATCGGGCTCACCGGCTATCTCCTGACGAGCGTGTTCCTGCACGGACACTTCATCCGGTACTTGTGGCTGCTGTTTGGGTTCGTGGGCGCCATTCACAACCTCGCCATCGCACGCGTCCAGACGCCGCCCGCCGGCGCACCGGTGGCCAGGACGAATGCGGCATCGACACCCGACGCGCACGCCACGGAGGGCATGTCGCCTGCCACGGACAGCCACAGGCTCGTTCGCCCGGCCATCGCCGTCGTCGTCTCCCGGTTCCCGTCGGTCACCGAGACGTTCATCCTCAGGGAGATCGTCGAGATGGAACGTCAGGGGCAGCCGGTCCGGCTCGTGCCGTTGATCCGGGAGTCCCCACCCGTCGTCCATCGCGAAGCGCGCCCCTGGGTGCCACGCGCGCTCTACGTGCCGTTCGTCTCGGCCGGCGTAGCCGCGGCCAACCTGCGGATGTTCGGGCGGCGCCCTGCGCGCTATGTCCGGGCGTTTGCCCGGGTGGCCCTCGGGACCTTGCCGAGCCCGAATTTCTTCGTCCGCTCCCTCGCCCTGTTCCCGAAGTCGGTGTGCCTCGCCGAGCGCCTCGAGCGCGAGGGCATCCGCCACCTCCACGCGCACTTCGCATCGCACCCCGCAACCGTCGCGTGGATCGTCTCGATGCTGACCGATGCGCGCTTCAGCATCACCGTGCACGCGCACGACATCTTCGTGCGCCGCACGTGCCTCCGGCCGAAGCTGCAGGCGGCGGCCTTCATCCGCGCCATCTCGCAGTTCAACCGTGACTATCTCGTCCGCCGCTATCCCGAGGTGGCCGCAAAAACCGTCGTCGTGCACGTCGGTCTCGACCCGGCCCCGTACGAAGCGCCGCGGAGGCCCACTGAACCGGGAAGCCGGCCACGGCTCCTGTGTGTCGCCGCGCTGCAGCCCTACAAGGGACTCCCCGTGCTCGTCGAGGCCTGCCGGCTGCTGCGTGATCGTGGCCGGGAGTTCGAGTGCGACCTGGTCGGCCACGGTCACATGCAGGACGAGATCGGTCAACGGATCAGGGAGGCCGGGCTCGAGCAGCGCGTCAGGTTGCTCGGCGCCAGGACGCAGAACACGGTGGCCGCGCTGATGCGCGAGGCCGCGCTGCTCGTGCAGCCGAGCATCGTGGCACGCGATGGCCAGATGGAAGGCATCCCGGTCGCCATCATGGAGGGCATGGCGACGGGCCTCCCGGTCGTCGCATCCGCGCTGTCCGGGATTCCGGAGGCGGTCCTCCATCGACGGACCGGTCTGCTCGTCGAGCCCGGCGACGCCCGGCAGTTGGCAGCGGCCATCGACGAGGTGTTGTCGGACCCTGCAGTGGCACACCAGATGGGCGAACGTGGTCGCGAGGTCATCCGGCGCGAGTTCAGGCTCGACGCGTGCGTCGGGGCACTGCTCCGTCACCTCGACGAGTGCCAGCCGAGCAGCCCGGACGTGCCGTTCGGGGCACTGCCAGGCGTGCAGCGCCAATCGCGCGATCACGCGCTCGGGCTGCGTCACGTGTACGACGGGCGCGACGCGCGCGTTCTCCACGTCATCTCCCCGGCCGCCAATCGGCAGCTGGAGTGGGTCGTCAAGGTGCACAAGTCCAGGCCGGGAGAATCGCGGCCGGCCGAGGAGCGTGCGCGGCGCGAATACGAGGTCCTCTGCCGTCTGGCGGGTGCCGAGGACAAAGGGTGCCAAGTGCCGCGCCCGCTGCGCTTCGACGCCGCGGCGGCCAGCGTGGTGATGGAGCCGTGCCGAGGAGAACGGCTCGACGCGCTCATCAGAACCGCGAGACGGTCACCCGCTCGCGTGGACCTGACGGCAGCGCTCCGGCGGACCGGTGCCTGGTTGCGTCAGTTCCACGACGCCACTGCTGAGGCCGTTGACGCGCGCGTCGTGATCGACCGACTCCTCGCCGACGCCAGGCGCGACCTGGAGGTGTGCAGCCGACGAGACCTCTCGGCATCCGGCGCGGCCGGCGTGTGGTCGCAGGTGCTCGCGCTCGAGGGCCAACTCGACCCCGCCTCGGTGCGTGTCACTGGCGTTCACCGGGATTTCTGGCCAGGCAACATCTTCGTGGACGACGACACCGTGCAGGTCATCGACTTCGAGGGCGTCGCACCGGGCCTGCCCTTCGAGGACATCGGCTACTTCCTCGTGCAGCTCGAGCTCTTCTTCTGGGATCCACTCACGCGACGTCGCTTCGACCGCCTGCCCGCCGTGTTCCTCCAGGGGTACCTCGCGCAGACCGAGGCGTTCGACTGGGCGGCCTACGAGCTGTGCCGTGTTGCTGCGGCGCTCCGCGTACTGGCGGTCACGCCGCCCCCGGAGAACCTGCTCCACCAAGGTGCACGGCGCCGCCGTCGCGTCTTGCGCGGGATCATCGAGGGAGGCGTGTCGTGAATACCGAGGCCGACCCGACACCCGGCCTCGTGGTGAACCTCGCGTGGACAGTCGGCACGATCGTGGGCTCCCGGCTGGTCACCCTCGCGGGGCTCGCCGTGTTGGCGCGCCTGCTGGCGCCGGCCGAGTTCGGCCTCATGGCGTTCGCCCTCGTCTACATCACTTACGTAACGGCCGTCGGCGACTTGGGTACAGGCACGGCCCTGGTCTACTGGCCGTCGCGACGGGACGATGCCGCGCAGGTGACCTTCGTCGTCAGCGTGGTCATGGGCGTGTTCTGGCTGGCTGCCACCCTGGCGATGGCGCCTGCCGTGGCTGCGTTCTTTCACAATCCGGGTGGCCAGCCCCTGCTGCGCGCGCTGGCGTGGACATTCCCCATCCAGGCGCTCGGGGCCACTCACGAGGCCCTCTGCCGCAAGTCGCTGCGCTTCAGGGCATGGCTGGTGCCGGAGTTCGCACTCGCCGGCGTGAAGGCGATAGTCTCCGTGGGGCTGGCCGCAGCGGGGCTTGGTGTCTGGAGCCTCGTCTGGGGTCAACTCGCCGGCCAGGTGCTCCGGACGGTCCTCCTCTGGACCATCGTTCCCTGGCACCCATCGGCACGCCTGCCCCGGGACCTCGTCGGCCCCATGTTCGTCTACGGTCGCAGCATCGTCGGGGTGAACGTCCTGTCAGCGATCGTTCACCACCTCGACGTCCTCATCATCGCGCGTGCACTCGGGACAACCGCTCTCGGCTTCTACCAGCTCGGCGCCAAGATCCCCGAAGTGACCGTCACGCTCCTCGTGCGGGGCGTCAGCTACGTCATCTTTCCCGCTCTGTCGCGCGTCCACGCCGAGTGCCGGGACCTCTCGGGCACCTACCTGCCAACCCTGCGAGGCGTTGGGCTTGCGACGATCCCGGGCGCAGCGGCCGTGGTGGTGCTCGCCGAACCGCTGGTCCTCCTGCTGTTCGGCACCCGGTGGACGCCGTCGATACCGGTCGTTCAGGCCCTGACGATTGCCGCGTGCCTCCGCGCACTGGGGACACACGCCGGCGACCTTCTGAAGGCCGTCGGACGGCCGGACGTGCTCGTGGTTCTTGCATCGCTCAAGGCCGTCGCACTCCTTCCGGCGCTGTTATTGGCTGCTCGCCGCGGAATGGTCGCTGTCGCCGCCGCGACGGTGGCTGTGGGCGCCCTCAGCATGGTCCTGAACCTGTGGCTGTCTTGCCGTCACACTCGAATGGGAGCCCGCGCCGTCCTCGAGGCCCTGCGACCCGGCGTGACGACGGCTGCCGCAGTCACCGTCGCACTGCTCACGTGGCGCGCTGCCCTGGGACCCGCGGGACTGCTCGTAACGCTCTCCAGCTCCCTGGTCGTCGTGCTGTCCGCGTCTCTGTTCGTGCTGCGATGGGCGGACCCCGAGGTCTTCGGTCTCGTGCTCGACGGATGCCGTCGGGTGATCGCGCACATGCGAACAACGCCAGCCCGCCTGGCGCGAGCCAGCCTGCCATGAATCTCGCCGGTTCCCTGGATCGCGTGTCCCCGCTCGATCGGTTTGTGTTCCAATGGCTGAACCGGCAGTCGGCGGATTACTTCGTCGACGCGCTCTGCCTTGCGCGCAACGCCCGGGAGCGCGTCTGGTGCCACCTGCTCGGGCGGCTCCCCAATTCGCTTCGGGTCCGGGTCCTGCGACACCGGGGGCGACGGGGCCTCAACCGGTGGCCTGCCGAGGCATCGCCCGCAGCGACGGGACGATGGCTGTCGGAACTGGCGAGTGAAGGGAACCCGGTTGTACGAGGCGCCGTTGACGCCCCGGGTGGACGGATTCTGATGACGCTCTCCCAACGCCAGGGACCGGCCGGGGCTGTTGTGTTCCTGTTCTCGGCCGGCGAGCGTCATCCCGTCGCCGTCCTGAAGTCGCGGCCGTCGGGACCTGGTGGCGCACGCCTGACCCGCGAGGGCCGGGCCCTGTGTCTCCTCGCGAGAACGCTCCCTGCCTCCTTGCAGCCGACCGTGCCCAGGGTTCTCGCCCGTCGCCGAGAACAGGACACGGAGCTGCTGCTGACCGGCCTCCCTGGCCGCTCGGCCTATGTGGATCTCCATCGGGACCTGATGCCGCACCGACGCGTGCCGGTTCACTTCCGTCACGCCGCTCGGTGGCTGGCGCAGTTCCACCGAGCCACCAGCCGTACAGCGCGGCCGGTTGACCTCCCGGAACTGGATCGGATCATCACTCGCGCGCTCGTTGCCTCGCGCTCCCTGGGCGAGGACCGCGACCTGACGTGGGTGCCCCAGCTGAGAGAGTGGTGCGCTCGGACGCCCATCGTCACCGTCGCGTGCCACGGCGATTTCTGGGCGCGCAATCTCATGCTCGTCACCTCGGCAGGCTGTCCCCCCGACACCGACGTCGGGGTGGTCGACTGGGAGCACTTCAGGCCACGGGCGCTCCCCTCGGAGGACCTCTTCCACTTCCCGCTGACCTACGGCCTGGCGTTCCCGTGGTCGCGCTACCGGCGTGCCGATGCGCTCAATGCGTTCCGGCGGACGTTCCTCGAGACCAATGGGGTCTCCCGGGAAGCGGCGCGCTACTTGCGGGCGTACTGTGATGGCACTGGCCTGGACCCCAGCCTGCTGAAACCCCTGTTTCATCTCTTCCTGCTCACACGGGCAGCAGGTGATGCCCGCGGGCGGAGTGACGACCGCGCGCCGTGGCTCGAGTTCGATCGACTGCTCACGGCGAGCCCCGAATCGGTGTTCGACCATATCCCGCCCGGGAAAGGCGCGGCATGGGCGCGCTGAATCGACCGCTGCGCTGTGGCGACCCGGGTGAGGGTGACGCACGAGGCCGTTCCGGCGCCGCGGCGTGTCCGGACCCGCACGTCAGCGCACGGGCGCTCGTGCTGTTGAGCAGCCTGGCCGCCGGTGGCGCAGAACGCGTCACGGTGAGCTTCATCAAGCGGCTCGCGGAAATGGGTCACTCGGTCGAGTTCTGCACGCTGACCGCCCGTCACGACTCCCCGCTCGCGGACGAGCTCCGACGGATCCCGCTCACGCGCCACGACCTGGGCGCTCGACGCCTCCTCGATCCGATCGCGTGCCTGCGTTACGTGCAACTACTCAGGTCGGCGCGCATTGAGGTTGTGCACGCCCACGGCCAGGACGCCTGGATCCTGGCCGGCTTCGCCCGCCGCCTGGCCGGCATGCCCCTGGTGCTGACGCGGCACGTCCTGGATGAGCCCGCCCGCACCTGGCGGGAGGCCGTCCGGCGGCGCTGCGCCCTCGACGCCGCGCGGCACGCGGATGTCCTCGCCGCCCCCTCGATAGCCGCCGCGCAGCGACTGGCGCACCTCGCCGGGGTGCCGTCCGCGCGCGTGCGCGTGATCCCCAACGGGGTGGACCTCCAGCGCTTTGACGCATCGCAGCTTGCCGTTCGCCGGGACACCGTGCGGCGGTCGTTCGGATGGGGCCCGCGCGAACGGGTCGTGCTGTTGCCCGCTGTGCTCCGGCCGGGCAAGGGACACGAGGTGCTGCTCGGTGCGCTGCCGCGTTTGCGATCCTCGGTGCCGGAGACCCGGGTGGTATTCGCCGGCGATGGGGAACTGGCGTCCGAGCTGCGCTGCGCCGCGCGGCCGCACGGCGAGTCGGTGGTCTTCCTGGGCCACCGTGAGGACGTGCCAGAGTTGCTGGCCGCCTGCGATGTGGTCGCCCTCCCCTCGTTCGCGGAGGCGCAGCCGACCGCCCTCATGGAGGCGGCTGCCGCGGGCCGCCCGGTGGTCGCCACCCGGGTTGGGGGGATCCCCGAGGTCGTCGACGACGGGACGACGGGCCTGCTGGTCCCGCCGGGCGATGGCCGCGCACTGGCCGAGGCGATCGCGGCGCTGCTGGCTGACCCCTTGCGAGCGGCCGCATTCGGCGGCGCGGCACGCGCGCGAGCCGAACGGTTCTTCTCCCTCGACAGGTTGGTCGAGGCCACGCTCCACCTGTGGGCCGACGCCGTCCAGCCTCGACGGAGGGCCGCCGCATGACCATCGTGTGGAGCCTGCCGGTCCGCGGAGAGCGCCTCGGCTCGAGCCGCGGCGACATGGTGCGCGCGAAGCACCTCATCACGGCGCTGCGCGTCGACGGGCACGACGTCCACGTCGTGGCGAGCGCTGACCGGGTGCTCGACAACCTCGCTGTCACCAGCTATCGCCGCTGCCTTCGGGGCGTGCTGCCGTCGCGGCTGGGCGCCGCGCTGCGGGACGTCGGGCGCGTGGTCCAGGGGCTGTTGCACGGGGTGCGCCTGGCGTGGGTGGTGAGACGCACGGGTGCGCACCTCATCGTCGAGACCCAGGTGGCGCACGCCGCGTCGGGCGCTGTCGCCAGCCGCCTCACCGGCGTGCCGCTGGTACTCGACGATTGCTCGCCGTCGGCCGAGGAACTGGCCTTTGGCGGCGGCGTGCGCTCGCTCGCCCACGCCACCCTTCGGCTGCAGGCGCGTACCGCACGGCACGTCGTCGCGGTCTCGGCCGCCGTGCGGGAACGACTCGTCGAGGAGGGGGTTCCGCGGGCGAAACTCCGACTCGTTCCAAACGGCGTCTTCATCGAGGCGTTCGCCCGCCGGTCCAATGATGGGGCTCGAGCCAGGTCGGCGGACCGGTGTGTGGTTGGCTTCGTCGGGTCGTTTCAGCCTTGGCACCGCGTGGACCTCCTGCTGGACGCGATGACCATAGTCCCAGCGAACCTCGCGTGGCAGCTGGTCCTCGTCGGCCAGGGGCCCGCTCTCGCTCCCGTGATCGACACGGCGCACGCCCGTGGCCTCGCGGCTCGTGTCACCGCTCTGGGTGCCGTACCCGCGGAACGCGTTCCCGCACTGCTCGCGCAGTTCGATCTGGGCGTCCTGCCTGGAACCAACGACTACGGGCACCCGATGAAGCTGCTCGAGTACGCCGCCGCAGGCCTCCCGTCGGTCGCTCCCGACCTCGAACCGGTCCGCGAGGTCGTCGACCACGGCGTGACCGGTCTGCTTTTCCCTCAAGGCGATGTGCGCGCGCTCGGCGACGCGATTGCGCGCCTGGCTGGCGACCCGCCCCTCCGTGCGCGCATGGGCCAGTCTGCGCGGGAGCGCGTCATCGCGCACAGCGCCTGGTCCGGCCGGGCGCGCGATCTCATCGACCCGACTGGGCGCGCCGCGGGGGCACCGGCGCGGCCGGCTGAGTGGTGGCGATCAGCTGGTGCGGACCCGCCGGGCCGAGTCCGCGAGGAGCGTGGCGATGTGGCTGGTTGAGGTGCTCTTCTGGCTCGCCGCGGGCGCCGTCGTCTACGCGTACTTCGGGTACGCGGCGTGCCTGGCGGTGCTCGCGAAGATCCGGCCACGGCCGGCCCGCACCGGCGAGGCGCTCCCCCCCCTCACAATCGTCGTGCCGGCACATGACGAGGCGGCATGGATCGCCGCCAAGGTCGAGAACTCGTTGTCGCTCGACTACCCGGCGGACCGGCTCGAGATCATCGTCGTGTCCGACGGGTCGTCGGACGACACCGTCGCCATGGCGGAGCAGTTTGGCGCGCGCGGGGTCCGCACCCTCGTCCAGCCGGAGCGACGGGGCAAGGAAGCGGCCATGCAACTCGCAGCGCGGCACGCCCGCGGAGAGATCCTGCTGTTCACCGACGCCAACGCCATGCTGAACGCCGGCGCCGCGCGGGCGGTGGTCCGCTGGTTCGCCGACGCCGAGGTGGGGTGCGTGGCTGGCGAGAAGCGCCTCGTCGCACCCGGCGCCGGTCTGGCCGGACACGGCGAAGGCGCCTACTGGCGCTACGAGTCGGCGCTCAAGCGGCTCGACAGCCTGGTCGGCTCCACCATGGGCGCGACGGGAGAGTTGCTGGTCATCCGCGCGGCCGACATGGTGGCCCGAGAGACCGACAACATCATCGAGGACTTCGCGCTGTCGATGCGGCTGGTGGAGGCCGGACGTCGCATCGTCTACGAGCCCGACGCCGTCGCCGTCGAAGAGGCGCCCAGCACGCCCGGCAACGTCTTCGAGCGTCGCGCGCGGATCGCAGCGGGCGGCTACCAGGCGATGTGGCGGCTGAGGTCGCTGCTCAATCCGGCGCGCGGCATCGTCTGGTGGCAGTACGTGTCGCACCGTGTCGTGCGCTGGGGGCTCGTCCCGTTCCTGCTGCCGTTCGTCCTCGCCGCCAACCTCGTTCTGGCGCCCCTCCGTCCGATCTACGGGGGGTTGCTGGCGCTGCAGCTCGCGTTCTACGCCAGCGCGCTGGCCGGCCAGTTGCTACACGGACGGCCGTCGGCGCGCACGCCCCTCGTCTCGCTTCCGAACTTCTTCGTCGCCGCCAACCTGGCCGCGCTCGTGGGATGCCTGCGCCTGGTGACCGGGCGCCAAACCGTCCTCTGGCAGCGTACGCGTCCTTGACCGTGGAGATCGCGATGAACCACCTGAATCCCCCCGATGCGCCCGGTGCAGGCGCCCGGCGAGCCGGCGCACCCGCCCGGCAGGGCCGCCAGATCGTGCTGGTTGCCACGCTCGCGCTCCGGTGCGCCATCGACGCCGGGGCCCAGCCCGCCAGCACAAGTGCCCCGTCGCCCCAGCCGCCGGTCACCGCGCAGCTGCGCGTCATGCGGACCTACCACGAGAACTTCCTCCAGGCCCCCGAAGGCCGACCCCAGCAGGACGTCTGGGCCACCCGTGCCGAACTGCGCCTCGAGGAACGCGTGGGGAAGGCCCGTCGGGTCAAGGGCCAGGCACGCCTCGAGCTCGTGCACTTTGAGCCGTACGGCTTCAGTCCCGCGGTGGCCGCGACCCTCGGACGCGACACGCGGCGCTACGCCATCGAGGGTGGCGCGTACTTCCAGTGGAACCGCCCCCGGGTGGACGAGACGGACGTGCCGGAGCGCACCGATGCGTTCGGCGTGACGGGCCGGGCGAGCCTGCGCCCGATCCCCACACTGGATGTGTTCGGGACCGGCGGCTACCGTCGTGAGTTCGCCGTGACGCTCGTGGCCCCGTTGCCGTGGTCGCCATGGGAACCGGTGGACACCGAGGCCCTGCCCGACGTTGAGAACGACTACACCGAATACGGCGGTGGGTTGCGCGTTCCCGGGCTCGGCAGCGTGTTCCTGCCGGAGGTGGGCTACGTGCGGACCGAGCGGCGCGGCAGCCGGCCGCACGAGGACTACCTCGAGGACGTGGCCTACCTGTCCGTGCGGTCCTCCATCGGACGGCGATTCACGTTCAGTGGCCGGTACCGGTACCGGGAGCGGGCGTATACCGCCGGCGACGCGCGGGCCCGGAACTACGGTCGCGCCGACACGCGTCACGCTGCCGGCGGCTCGCTCGATCTCGGACTGACCCGGCACTTGTACGTGACGGTCTCCGGTGGCGTGGAGGAAGGCACGTCCACGCAGCCCGGCAGAGCGTTCAAGTCCCGGGTACTCGAGTCCGGGCTGTCGGTGCGCTTCTGAGGGGGCACCTCGTCACAATCCGCATGGCACTGCCGCCTGGCCCCGGGGTGAACCGACCGGCTCGGCCGGCCCGCCGTCCTCGCCCGCACGCGAGGCGAGGCCAGCCTGCCCCCGCGCGAGCCAGGCGGCGTGGCGTGCTGCGTCCCACGATCGCCCGGGACACGATCACCGCAGCATCGCGATGAACGCCCCCGCGGCGACGGCCGTGCCGATCACGCCCGCGACGTTCGGCCCCATGGCCGCCATCAGCGGGTTGACCCGGCCGCCCGTCTCCCGCGACACGAAGTTCTGGACCACTCTCGCCGACATCGGCACCGCCGACACCCCGGCGGCGCCGATGCACGGGTTCACCTGCATGCGCGCGGGCAGCGCCAGGTTCATCGCCTTGGCGAAGATCACCCCGCCCGCGGTGCTGAACACGAAGGACACCGCCCCGAGCGCCAGGATGTAGAGCGTCTGCGGCTGCAGGAACGTCCGCCCCTCCATCGTCGCGCCGATCGTGAGCGCCAGGAACATCGTCACGACGTTGATCAGGTGGCCGCCGGCGGTCTTGAAGAGCCGCTCGGTGACGCCGGACTCGCGCAGCAGGTTGCCGTACATCAGCATGCCGAGCAGCGGCGCGCACGCCGGCACGGCGAGCGAGGCCAGCACCGCCGTCGCAATCGGGAACACGATCACGGCCGTTTGCGACACGGGCTTCGCCTGCGGCATGTCGATCGCGCGCTCGTGCTTCGTCGTCAGCAGCCGGATCACCGGTGGCTGGATGATCGGGACGAGCGCCATGTAGGAGTACGCCGCCACGGCAACGGCGCCCATCAGGTGCGGCGCGAGAATCGCCGTGAGGAAGATCGTCGTCGGCCCGTCGGCGCCACCGATGATGCCGATCGAGGCCGCCTCGCCGGCCGTGAAGCCGAGCCCGTAGTGCGCGCCCGTGGCGGCCACGAACACGCCGAACTGCGCCGCCGCGCCGAGCAGGAAGGTGAGGGGACGGCTCAGCAGCGGCCGGAAGTCGGTGAGCGCCCCCACGCCGAGGAAGATGACCGGGGGCAGGAACTCGGTCCGGATCCCCGCGTCGTACACCAACTGGAGCAGGGGCTGGATGCCAAGCGCCCCGACGCCACCCGCCGCCGCGTCGTGGCTGGCCCCCATCATGGCGCCCGGGAGGTTGGCCATGATGGCGCCGAACCCGATCGGGATGAGCAGCAACGGCTCGTACCCGCGCAGGATGGCGAGCGCGATCAGCACGCCACCGACGACGAACATCACCAGGTTGCGCCAGTCCAGGCCGATGAACCCGGACTGCGACCAGAGCGACTGCAGCGCGTCCACCTCAGCCTCCGATCGTCAGGATCGGCGTGCCCGCGGTCACTGTGCTGCCCAGTGCCGCGTCCACGCTGACCACCGTGCCCGCGTGCGGCGCGCGCACCTCGTGCTTGGCCTTCATGGCCTCCACGGCGGCCACCACCTGCCCGGCGGCGACGATCTCACCCACCTTGACGGCGATCTCGACCAGCTCCGTCTTGCCCTCGAACGGCGAGAACACCGGCGTGGCGGTGGCCACCGCGGCGGCGGCGCTCCCCGTCGATGCCGTCGCCGAGAGCGCGGGTGCGCGGCCGGGCGCGGGCGAGACCCACCGCCCCGCCGGCGGCTCGATCGTGATGCTGAAGTGGCGCGTGGTCTGCCCCTCCACGACCGTGCACGACGTCGTGACCGGCCCGTCGAACACCGGGACCCCGATGTGGGCGAGCGGCGCGGGCGCGAGTGCGGCGCCGGCAGCGGGGCCGGGCACCGG